>Ga0137436_1000111_pt1 | contig 26052 bp, 19 predicted proteins | sample EasRivERMGT119_2_FD_102328 | JGI IMG/M metagenome (GOLD analysis project Ga0137436, IMG submission 102328) | Soil microbial communities from meander-bound floodplain in the East River, Colorado, USA - East River MetaG ERMGT119_2 | ecosystem: Environmental > Terrestrial > Soil > Floodplain ...
CAAGGGGTGGCCCTCCGGCCTGACCGTGCTCACGGGAGACGATCTCTTCCACCTCGACCGCGCGCAGCGGGCGCTCCTCGAGGCGCTCGTTCCGAACCCCGACGACCCGTTCGCCTGCACGGTCTTCGCCGACGTTCCCGTTGCGGCGGGCGAGCTCGTGGGAGCGGCGCGGTCGAGCGGGATGTTCTCGTCGCGCCGCGTGGTGCTCGTGCGGGATGCCGCGTTGATCCAGGGCGACCCGGAGCCGCTCACCGCGTTCGCGAAAGCGCCCCCCGCTCAAGGGTTCCTCCTGATCCGCGCTCCGAAGCTCGACCGGAAGCGCAAGCTCGGCAAGGCGCTCGCGGAGGCGCCGCGCCTGCTGGTCTTCCGCGCCGCGGGAGAAGGCGAGCGGCCGGCCCTTCTGCGCGTCGTCGCGGCGCTCGCGCGCGACCACCGCCTCGAGCTGGCCCGGGGAACGGCCGATCTCCTCCTCGACGTCTGCGGCAGCGACCTGCACCGCATCGAGCGCGAAATCGAGAAGCTCGACCTGTGGCTGGGTGACGCCGGCGGCGCCGCCCGCTCCGTGGATCCCGCGATCCTGCGCTCGCTGCTCGCCGGTGCGGCGCTCCTGTCCGGGTGGGAGCTGTCGGAGGCGCTGCTCACCCGCGACCGCGCGGCGGCGCTGGAGGCGGCGCGGAGGCTCGTGGACGCGGGAGAGGAGCCGATCAAGATCGTCGGCGGTCTCGCGTGGCGCGCGCGGACCCTCCTCAAGGCGAAGGCCATGAGCGAGGCCGGGGCGCCCGCGCGCGACGTCGTGACGGCGGCCCGCGCGTGGTCGCAGGAGCGCGAGCTGCTGCGCGGGCTGTCCCGTTACCGCCTCGCGGACCTGCTCGCGATGCCCGCGCGGCTGCTCGGGGCGGACCGCGCGCTCAAGAGCCGCTCCATCGATCCCCGCGCGATCCTGGAGCAGCTGGTCTTCGACCTCATCCCGGATACGGGGCCGGGCGGACCGTGAGCGCGCCGCACCAGCTCGTGCTCGTCCTGGACTTCGGGTCGCAGTACACGCAGCTCATCGCGCGCCGCGTCCGGGAGCTCGGCGTGTACTGCGAAGTCGTGCCGTTCCACGACGGCCTCGCCGCAGCACGGTCGAGGGCTCCCGTGGGCATCATCCTCTCGGGCGGTCCGGACTCGGTCTACGCGGAGGGGGCCCCTCGCGTCGACACGGCGCTGTTCGGGCTCGGCGTGCCGGTCCTGGGGATCTGCTACGGCATGCAGCTCATGATGGCCGGGCTCGGCGGGGACGTGCGCCCCGCCTCCGGCCGCGAGTACGGGCGCGCGATCGTGCGGGTGGAGGTCGACGACAGCCTGCTCTTCCGCGGGCTTCCCCGCGAGCAGGCGGTGTGGGCGAGCCACGGCGATCACGTCGAGGCGGCAGGCCCCGGCTTCCGTCGCGTCGCGGCCACGGCGAACGCCCCGTGCGCGGCGGTCGAGGACGCCGAACGGCGCCTGTACGGCGTCCAGTTCCACCCCGAGGTCGGCCACACGGAGCACGGCACCGCGATCCTCAGGAGCTTCCTCGTCGACGCCTGCGGCTGCCGCGGCGATTGGACGATCGCCTCGTTCGTGGACGAGGCGATCCGCGACGTTCGCGCCTTCGTCGGCGACGAGAGGGTCGTCTGCGCTCTCTCCGGCGGGGTCGACTCGTCGGTCATGGCCCTCCTGCTCCACAAGGCGCTCGGGCCCAAGCTCACCTGCATCTTCGTCGACAACGGGGTGCTCCGGAAGGGGGAGGCGGCGCAGGTCGTCCGGGACTTCCGGGAGCGCTATCGCCTCGAAGTCATCCACGCCGCGGAGAGCGCGCGGTTTCTCGAGCGGCTCGCCGGCGTCTTTGATCCGGAGCGCAAGCGGAAGATCATCGGCGCCACGTTCATCGAGGTGTTCGAGGAGTACGCGCGGAACCTGGGGGGGGTCGGATTCCTCGCCCAGGGAACGATCTACCCGGACCGGATCGAATCGGCATCCGTGCGGGGCCCCTCCGCGACGATCAAGACCCACCACAACGTCGGAGGCCTGCCCGAGCGCATGCACCTGAAGCTGGTCGAGCCGCTGCGCGACCTGTTCAAGGACGAGGTCCGGCGCGTCGGCATCGAGCTGGGGCTCGACCCGGCCTTCCTGGGCCGGCATCCGTTCCCGGGCCCCGGGCTCGCGGTGCGCGTGCTGGGGGAGGTGAACGCCGAGCGCGTCGCCGTGCTCCAGGAGGCGGACGCGATCTTCCTCGACGAGCTGCGCGCCTCGGGGTGGTACGAGCGCACGTCGCAGGCGTTCGCCGTGCTCTTACCGGTCCGAAGCGTCGGCGTGATGGGCGACTTCCGCACGTACGAGGCGGTCGTCGCGCTGCGCGCCGTGACGACCCAGGACTTCATGACCGCCGACTGGACGCGGCTCCCGGACGACCTGCTGGCGCGGGTCTCGAGCCGTATCGTCAACGAAGTTCGCGGCGTGAACCGGGTCGTCTACGACGTCACGTCGAAGCCCCCCGGCACCATCGAGTGGGAGTGAGGCCGGTGGCCGCGAAGGACCAGGGGTTCGTCCACCTCCACAACCACACGACGTACTCGCTGCTCGACGGCGCCCAGCGCCTCGACGAGATGCTGGCGCGAGCCGCCGCCGACGGCCAGGAGTCCCTCGCGATCACCGACCACGGGAACCTGTTCGGCGTGCTCGAGTTCGCGCGCGAGGCGAAGAAGGCCGGCGTGAAGCCGATCATCGGCATCGAGGCGTACGTCGCGCCCGGATCGCGGCACGACAAGGGCGTGACGACCGCCGGCGGGCCGCGGCAGAAGCCCTACCACCACCTCATCCTGCTCGCCGAGAGCTACGCCGGCTACAAGAACCTCATCCGCCTCGCCTCGGCGGGCTACCTCGAGGGGTTCTACTACCGGCCGAGGATCGACAAGGAGCTCTTGAGGGCGCACGGCGAGGGCCTGATCTGCCTCTCCGCGTGCCTCGCGGGGGAGATCCCGAGCCTCCTGCGCGCCGACCGCCGCCAGGACGCGGAAGCGGCGGCCGCGGAGTTCCGCGATCTGTTCGGCGAGGGGCGATTCTGGCTCGAGCTCCAGGATCACGGGCTCGAGGAGCAACAGCAGGTCAACGGGGAGATCGTGAAGATCGCGCGCAACCTCGGCGTGGGTCTCGTCGCGACGAACGACTGCCACTATCTGCTCCCTCAGGACCACTTCGCGCACGACGTGCTCGTCTGCATCCAGACCGGCAAGAACGTGCACTCCCACGACCGGATCCGGTACTCTCCGCAGCACTACCTCAAGCTCCGCTCCGAGATGGGTGCGCTGTTCTCGTGGGCCCCCGAGGCCGTCGCGAACACGCTCGACGTGGCCGCGCGGTGCGCGTTCTCGTTCGAGAAGCCCACGCACCACCTCCCGGCGTTTCCCGTCCCGGAAGGCTACGACCTCGACGGCTACTTCGAGAAGGTCGCACGCGACGGATTCGCGTCGCGACTCCCCGCATGGCGCACGGAGCGGGACGCCGGCCGGCTCAAGCACCCTCCCGAGGCCTACCGCGACCGCCTGGAGCGCGAGATCCGGATGATCCGCGAGATGGGCTTCGCAGGGTACTTCCTGATCGTGTGGGACTTCATCCGTTTCGCGCGGGAGAGCGGCATCCCGGTCGGCCCCGGCCGCGGCTCGGCGGCGGGCTCGCTCGTCGCGTACTGCATGCGCATCACGGACATCGACCCGATGCCGTTCGACCTGCTGTTCGAGCGCTTCCTGAATCCCGAGCGGATCACGCTGCCGGACATCGACATCGACTTCTGCTTCCGGAAGCGTGAGCGCGTCATCGACTACGTCACGGAGAAGTACGGGCGTCCCAACGTCGCGCAGATCATCACCTTCGGGACGATGGCGGCGCGCGCCGTGATCCGCGACGTGGGGCGCGGGCTGGACATCCCCTATGCCGAGGTCGACCGGATCGCGAAGCTCGTGCCGCAGCAGCCGGGGCAGGAGGTCACGATCGCGAAGGCGCTCGCCGAGGTCCCGCCGCTGAAAGCGGCGTACGACGCGGATCCCCAGGTACGCCAGCTCCTCGACGTCGCGCAGCGGCTCGAGGGGCTCGTCCGCCACGCGTCGACCCACGCGGCCGGGGTCGTCATCGCGCCGCGGCCGCTCGTCGAGCATGCGCCGCTGTACCGCGGCACCGACGAGGCGATCACGACCCAGTTCGCGATGGCCGACATCGAGGCGATCGGCCTCCTGAAGATGGACTTCCTCGGCCTGAAGACGCTCACCCTGATCGACGACGCGTTGGTGTCGATCGAGCGTGAGACGGGGGTGCGCCCCGACGTGGACGCGCTGCCGCTCGACGATCCCCAGGTCTACGAGCTCTTCGGCAAGGCCCGGACGGCGGGAATCTTCCAGTTCGAGTCGGAGGGGATGAAGAACATCCTCCGCCGCCTCAAGCCCGACCGGTTCGGGGACTTGGTCGCGATCAACGCGCTCTACCGTCCGGGGCCGATCGGCGGCGGCCTGATCGACGATTTCATCAAGCGGCGTCACGGCAAGGTCCAGGTCGAGTACCCCCATCCCCTCCTCGAGGAGATCCTCCGCGATACGTACGGGGTCATCGTCTACCAAGAGCAGGTGATGCAGATCGCCTCGGCCATGGCCGGCTACTCGCTGGGCGAGGCCGACATCCTGCGGCGCGCGATGGGCAAGAAGAAAAAGGAGGTCATGGCCGCGGAGCGCGAGACGTTCATCGAGAAGGCCAAGACCCAGGGCGTGAAGGGCGGCGACGCCGGCAAGGTGTTCGATCTCATGGAGTACTTCGCCGGGTACGGGTTCAACAAGTCGCACTCGGCGGCCTACGCGCTCGTCGCCTACCGCACGGCGTGGCTCAAGACGCACCACCCGGTCCACTTCATGGCCGCCTTGCTGACGACGGAGAAGGGGAACACGGACAAGCTCGTTCACTACGTCAACGAGTGCCGCGAGATGGGGATCGAGGTGTTGTCGCCGGACGTGAACCGCTCGAGCCTCGACTTCACGGTCGAGGGAGCCAACGTCCGGTTCGGCCTGTCCGCGATCAAGAACGTGGGGGAGGGCGCGATCGAGTCCCTCGTCCAGGCGCGGGACCGGCTGGGACACGGATTCCGCTCGATCTTCGAGCTCGCGGCCGAGATCGACCTGCGCCTGGCGAACAAGCGCGTCTTGGAGTCGCTCGTACAGGCGGGGGCGGCCGACGCGCTCGGGGGACGCCGGTCCGCCATGACGGCCGCCGTGGACGCGGCTCTGGAGTGGGGCCAGCGGAAGAAGACCGACCGCGAGTCGGGGCAGGGGAGCCTGTTCGGCGGGGGCGGGCCCGCCGCGCCCCCCGACGATCCACGCCTTCCCGATCTTCCCGACTGGGACGAGAAGACACGCCTCGCCCACGAGAAGGCCACGCTGGGCTTCTACGTCTCCGGGCACCCCCTCGTGAGCCTGCGCGAGCTGCTCGACGACTTCGCCACGCACCGCACGGGCGGTCTGCGCGACCTCGCGTCCGGGACCGAGGTGCGGGTCGGCGGCATCGTCACCGACTTCAGGCGGCGCAAGTCGAAGAAGGGGGCGTGGTGGGCCTCGTTCCAGCTCGAGGACCTCGAGGGGGTGGTCGAAGTGCTCGTCTTCCCCAAGGCGTTCGAGCAGCATCAGGGACTGCTCGCCAACGACCGTGCCGTGATGGTGTCGGGCCGGGTGGAGTCCGACGAAGGCCGGTTCCGGCTGACCGCCGACGAGGTGGGTGCCCTCGACGACCTCCGCGAGCGGAAAGCCGACGGCATCGAGCTCCGCCTCGACGCCGACGAGGTCGACGACGAGCTGATCGGCCGCCTGCGCGCGGCGCTGTCCGCCCATCCCGGCGGGACCTCCGTCTACCTCGAGATCGTGCGTCCGGGGGCCTTCCGCGCGCTGGTTCGGACCGAGCCGAGCTGGGGCGTGGCGCCGTCCCCGGGGCTCTCCGAGGCCTTGGAAGCCATCGTCGGCCCTGGGCGGGTCCGCTACAGGGCCCGATCGGCCCGCCGGGCGCAACCTTCCGCGTCATGATCCTGCCGCCCGACCCGCGACCTGATACGATTCCCGGCCGCCCCTTCCAGGAGCCAACATGATCCCTCGTGGACGCCAGCTGTTCTCGTCGGAATCGGTGACCGAAGGCCATCCCGACAAGGTCGCCGATCAGATCTCGGACGCGGTGCTCGACGCGATCCTGGCCGTGGATCCGCGGGGACGCGTCGCTTGCGAGACCCTCCTGACCACCGGGCTGTGCCTGGTGGCGGGGGAGATCACCACCAAGAAGTACGTGGACATCCCGAAGATCGCGCGGAAGACGATCGAGGAGATCGGCTATACGGACGCCGCCTTCGGTCTCGACGCCGCGAGCTGCTCCGTCCTCTCCGCCATCGACGAGCAGTCGGGCGACATCGCGATGGGCGTGGACACAGGCGGTGCGGGCGACCAGGGGATGATGTTCGGTTACGCGTGCCGCGAGACGGAAGAGCTCATGCCGCTCCCGATCACCCTGGCGCACCGCCTGACCAGACGGCTGGCGCAGTGCCGGAAGGAGGGTGTCGTCGCCCATTTCCGTCCCGACGGCAAGTCGCAGGTGACGGTGGAGTACGTGAACGGCGAGCCGGTGCGCGTCGACGCGATCGTCGTCTCGACGCAGCACGCGCCCGATGTGACCAGCGCGGAGCTGGAGGCGACGGTGCGGGAGGCCGTCATCCGTCCGTGCATCCCGCCGGAGCTCTTCGACGACGCCACCAAGGTCTGGGTCAATCCGACCGGCCGCTTCGTCACCGGTGGGCCCCAGGGGGACACGGGCCTGACCGGACGGAAGATCATCGTCGACACGTACGGCGGGATGGGGCACCACGGCGGCGGCGCCTTCTCGGGGAAAGATCCCACGAAGGTCGACCGGTCCGCGTGCTACATGGCCCGCCACATCGCGAAGAACCTGGTCGCCGCCCACCTCGCGGATCGCGTCGAGGTGCAGCTCGCCTACGCGATCGGCGTCGCCGATCCCGTCTCGATCTTCGTCAACGCGTTCGGGACCGGCGTGCTTCCCGAGGAGCGTCTCGTCGAGATCGTCCGGGACACGTTCCCGCTGACACCGGCGGGGATCATCGATTACCTCGATCTGCGACGCCCGATCTACCGTGCTACGGCCGCCTACGGGCACTTCGGGCGGCAGGAGCCGGGATTCTCATGGGAGAGCGTCGCGCCCGCGGCCGCGATGAGAAGCGCCGCGCGAGCGTAAGGCGCGGACGGCCGGAAGCGTGAGGCAGCAGCGGGACGTCAAGGACACGGCGCGCGCCGCCGAAGGGCGACGCCTGATCGACTGGGCGGAACGCAGCATGCCGGTGCTGCGGCACGTGCGCGAGCGATTCAAGAAGGAGCGCCCTCTGGCCGGACAGCGCGTCGCGGCCTGCCTCCACGTGACGCCCGAGACGGCGAACCTGCTCCGCACCCTGAAGGCGGGCGGCGCGTCGATCGCGCTGTGCGCGTCCAACCCGCTCTCGACCCAGGACGACGTCGCGGCCGCCCTCGCCGTGAAGGAGGGGATTCCCACGTTCGCGGTGAACGGCGAGGATGCGCGGCGGCGGGCGGCGCACCTCGACGCCGTCCTGACCGTGAAGCCGACGCTCACCCTGGACGACGGCGCCGATCTCGTGGCGCTGCTGCACGGCGACCGTCGGGACCTCCTCGAGGGGGTCGTGGGGGGAACCGAGGAGACGACCACGGGCGTGATCAAGCTTCGCTCGATGGCGGCGCGGGGACAGCTTCGCTACCCGATCGTCGCCGTCAACGACGCGATCACGAAGCAGCTCTTCGACAGCCGCCACGGCACGGGCCAGTCCACGATGGACGGCATCGTGCGCGCGACGAACGTCCTGCTCGCGGGTGCCCGCGTCGTCGTCGCGGGCTACGGCTGGGTGGGGAAGGGGATCGCGCTCCGGGCGCGGGGGCTCGGGGCGCTGGTGACCGTGTGCGAGATCGACCCGGTCGCCGCGCTCGAGGCGTCGCTCGACGGGTTCCGCGTCGTGCCGATGCGGGAGGCGGCGAAGGAGGGGCAGCTGTTCGTGACGGCGACCGGCTCCAAGCACGTCATCACCGAAGAGCACGCCGCCCGCATGCCCGACGGCGCCCTCATCGCCAACGCCGGCCACTACAACGTCGAGATCGACGTCGAGGGGCTGGCGCGGGCCGCGCGCAAGCGCCGTCTCGTGAGGGACCTCGTCGAGGAGTTCGAGATGGCCGACGGCCGCCGCATTCATCTGCTCGCGTCCGGGCGCCTCGTCAACCTCGCCGCGGGAGAAGGGCACCCGGCGACCGTGATGGACATGACCTTCTCCAACCAGGCGCTCTCGATCGAGTTCCTCGTGCACCGGGCCGGGACGCTCGATCCGGCCGTCCTCGCGGTGCCGAAGGAGATCGATCGCCAGGTCGCGACGCTGAAGCTCAAGAGCCTGGGCGTGCGCATCGACAACTTGACCGCCGCGCAGCGGCGCTATCTCGCGTCGTGGAGCGAGGCACCGGAGTGACGGCTCGAGGCGGCCCGGATCGCCGCCGCGCCCTCCTCTGGATCCTCGCGGCCGTCCTCGCTCTCTGGGTCGTCTCGGGTGTCCATACGCTCGAGGCGCCCCGCGAGTTCGGGGTCGTCGAGCTGCGCGGCTTCGGCTACCTCGTGACCGTGGACCGATCCGGCTTCGCGTTGGCTCCGCCCGGGGCCTTTCGCGTCACCGAATTCCCGCGCGCCGCGATCGAATGCGACCTGCCGGGCGCGGCTCACGCGCGGCTGGCCAGCGACGACGGGAGCCTCTTCGGGCTCCTCGGTACCGCGACGCTGCGCGCCGATCCCGCCCACGGCCGGGAGCTGGCCGCGGCGGCGGGGGGAGAGGGGATCGACGGGGTCCTCCTCGCCGCGGTGAAGGCGGCCGCACCCGCGCTCTCCGGGGCCGATCCGGCCGAGCACGCGGTGCCCACCATGGTCCGCGCCTTCGAGTCGCGGCTGGAGAGCGAGCTCGAGGCGCGAGGTGCGCGGCTCGAGCGGCTCACTCTGAGCGGCTTCGAGGCGCTCCCCTCCCGTGCCGACGTGGCGCCGGTCCCGCAAGAGGCCCGGGTCCTGGTGGTCGGGCTCGACGGTGCGGACTGGGAGATCATCGACCCGCTGCTCGCCGCCGGACGGCTCCCCCATCTCGAGCGGCTGATCCGCGAGGGCGCGCGCTCGAAGCTCCTGACGATCACGCCGGTGCTCTCGCCGGTGGTCTGGACCTCGATTGCGACCGGTGTCGAGCCGTTCCGGCACGGCATCCTCGACTTCCTGACGGTGGACGCGCAGGGGAAGAGCGAGCCGGTCAGCTCGCGCGAGCGGCTCGTGCCGACGGTATGGGAGATGCTCTCCGGCGCCGGCGTGCCGGTCGGCGTCACGGCCTGGTGGGCGACGTGGCCCGCGTCGCCTGTGAAGGGTTACCTCGTCACGGACCGCGTGGCGTATCAGCTCTTCGGCTACCGGTCGGACGCGCGCAGCTCCGAAGGCAAGACGTGGCCGCCCGAGCTGTACGACCGGGCCGTGCGGCCGCACATCGTCGGCCCGGAGGCGGTACCGTGGAGCGAGGTCACGCCCTATCTCGACGGCGAGCGGCGCCGGCTCGAGCAGTTCGATGCCGAAGAGCGAAAGCTGCTCGAGGACTTCCGCACGCTCCTCGCTTCCGGCCGCACCTACCTCGACGTCGGGCTCGCGCTGCGCCGCGACCCCAGCGTGCGGTTCGAGGCGGTCTACTTCGAGGGAACAGATACGGTCGGCCATCTCTTCATGCCGTACCGCGCCCCGCGCCTGCCGTCGGTCTCCGAGGCTCGATTCCGGTCCTTCCACGCGATGGTGGACCGGTACTACGAGACCGTCGACGGCATGCTGGGGAAGCTGCTCGAAGGGCGCCAGGGTTGGACGGTCTTCATCGTGTCCGACCACGGCTTCTCGTCGGATGCGACCCGCCCGCTGACGACCGACTCCCGAATCGGGCACGGCGCGGCTGCCGACTGGCACCGCCGCTTCGGGATCCTCGTGATGTCCGGGCCGGGGGTCCGTCGCGGAGTGCGGCTGGACGAAGCGTCGATCTACGACGTGGCGCCGACGATCCTGGCGCTGTTCGGCCAGCCGGTGCCCCGGTCCTGGCCGGGGCGGGTTCTCGGCCCCGCGCTCGACCGGGCCTTCCTGAGCCGCCACCCCGTGACGTTCCGCGCCTCCGATCCGACCCGCGCCTCGCCGGCACCGGGCTCCGCCGAGAACGGGGAGGAAGCCGAGGAGCTGCGGGCCAAGCTCGAGAGCCTCGGCTACTTGGCGCCCGCCCGCGCGAAGCGTCCGATGACGACGAGCAACAACCGGGGCGTCGCGCTGCTCGCCGAGGGGAAATTCGAGGCCGCGGCCGATGCGTTCCGTGACGCGATCCGGGAGGAACCAGGGCAGTCGACGCTGTGGGTCAACCTCGGGATTGCGCTGCGCCACGCGGGAAAGGACGCCGAGGCGGGCGAGCTCTTCCGGCGCGCGCTTTCACGGCCGGAGTCGCGTCGTGCGGCGGGGCACCAGCTGGCGCAGCTCCTGATGGAGGAGGGCGATCTCCCCGGAGCGGAATCCGTGCTGCGGGGGGTGCTCGCGGACGAGCCGGGGGCGGCCGAGGTGCGCAACGCGCTCGGTCTCGTGCTCGACCAGGCCGGACGCTCGAAGGAGGCGTGGAAGGAATTCGCAGCATCCGCCGAGCTCGACCCCAACGCCGCCGAGCCTCGCAACAACCTCGGCAACCTGGCGAAGGGCGCCGGGAGGAGGGAAGAGGCGGCGCGGTGGTACGAGGCCGCGATCGCGGCCGACCCCTATTTCATGGGCGCCTACAACAATCTCGCGCTCCTGCACCAAGAGCGCGGCGACGTCACGCGGGCGATCGAGCTCTACGGGCGCGCGCTCGCGAAGGCTCCCGCCAATGCGGTCGTCCTCAACAACCTCGCGTCGCTGTATTTCTCGATGGCGGACTACCGGGAGGCCGCCTCGCTGTGGCAACGCTCGATCGACGCCGACCCCGCGTATGCGTCCCCGGTCAATAACCTGGCGGGTTTGGCGTTGGCCCAAGGAGATCTGGACCAGGCGCAGCTGCTCCTCGATCGCGCGCTGACACTGGACCCGCACTACGGTGACGCCCGGATCAACCGGGCGATCCTGGCGCGACGCCGCGGGGACGTGGTGGGTGCCCGCGCGGAGCTCGCGCGGGCGCTTGAAGATCCCCGCGCCGTCGGGATGGCTTGGCTGCAGACCGGGTTCCTGGAGCTCGAGGCGGGACGGCCCGCCGTCGCTTCCGAGGCCCTCCAGCGCGCGCGGAGTCGGCTGGGAGATCGCACCGACCTGCTGAACGCCCTCGGGGAGAGCTACGCGAGGATGGGAGAGGGGAGTCGCGCCCGCGCGGCCTGGGAGCGCTCGCTGGCCCTCGACCCGCAGCAGCTGAGGCTCAAAGAGGCGCTCGAAAAACTATAATAATATTAATTACTATTAAGTCGGGATGAAGAGGAAGAAGTAAGCTCCGAGCGCCCCGAAGATCACGTTCGGAGACCACGCTGCGAGGAACGGGGGCAGGATCGTCTCGAGCCCGAGGGCGTTGAAGATCGCGGCGGTCGCCCAGTACACGATCGCCAGGAGCAGTCCAACCCCGACGCCGTACATCGATCCGCGACGTCCGACCTTGAACGCGAACGGCAACCCGAGCAGCACCATGACGAACGGCGTGAACGACGACGCGGTCTTCTGCCAGAACTGGACGCGGAGCCGGGTCGTGTCGTAGCCGCTGCGCGACAGCTCCGCGATCTGCTCCCCAAGCTCCTCGAGCGACACCTGCTCCGCGAGGTCGTTCCCGGCGATCCTCATGCGTTCCGGCCTCGTGAAGTTCTCCGGCGGATCGAGCTCGGGTGCCTCGAGCTTGTCAAAGCGCTTGAACTCGCCGGAAGATCCGGGCACCGGGAAGCGGCGAGTCCATCCGTTCTCGAGCTGCCACGCATCTCCGCTCCAGACCGCCGAGGCGGCGAACCACTGCTCGAGGATCCGCGCCTTCGCGAGGTCGACCCGGAACACCGAAAGGCCTTGGAACCGGTTCTCCTGGGAGTCGAACGTCCGGTAGTGATAGAGGCGCCCCTCGTCGCCGAAGGTCCACCGGCCGCCCGAAGGGATCCCGTACGTGCGCGGATTGCGACCCTGGATGCGATCCTTCTCCGCCTGGGCGCGCCGATTCGTCTCCGGGGCGATCCGATCTTGGACGATGAAGAGGGTGACGCAGCCGAGCGCCGTCACCGCCAGGATCGGCAGGCAAAGTCGTCGGGCGCTCATTCCGCCGGCCTTGATGGCCGTGATCTCCCCGTTCCGCGACAGAAGGGTGACCGCGACCACCGCTCCGATCATCGCCGCGAACGGAAGCGTGAGCACCAACGCGCCCGGGAGGAAGTACTGGAAATAAGAGAGGATCAGGGCGGGGGACTGCCGCCGCTCGACAACCGAATCCAAGATTCCCTTGAGCTCGATGAGCGAGAAGATGAGGTACGTCGCGCTGAGGGCCAGCACGAGCATGCGGACGTAGAGCATCCCGATGTAGCGGTCGAGGACCGCGCTGAGCCGGAACGGTCGCCGGCGGGCCGCGACGACAAGAGCTTCGCCGTTCTCCGCGAGCTGCGGCACGCTGCGGCCGGGCCTCTGCGCGCGGAGTGTGGACCAGCGGCGGGAGAGCCGTCCGGTGGATGCGCCGGAACGCAGCCGGAGGTACGCGATCAGCGCCCACACGGCGATCACCACGTTCGATGACCAGTAACCGACGACGACCGGGATGCGACCCTCACGTGCCTGCTGCGTCCCAACAGTGAAGATGAGCCAGTACGCGAGCACGACGACGAAGCTCAACGCGAAACCGGCTCCCTTGCCGCTGCGCGCGCGCGTCATCCCGAGCGGTAAGGCGAGCAGCGCGAAGAGGAAGCTCGCGAAGGGGAGTGCGAGACGCTGGTGAACCTGACCCCTCACCGATCGCATGCGGTAGGGCTTGAGGAGCTTGTCGGCCTCGGCGGACGACGCCCTCCACTCGCGGGCGAGCTCCCTGGGGGTCATGTCCGCGACCGTCTTCTCGGCGGGTGCGCCCGTCGGGAGCATCCAGGCGGGCGGGATAATCGGGGGCGACCAGAACTTGTCGAACTGCGTGCTCCGATATGACTCCGGATCATCGACTCGGAAGATGTTCTGGATGCCGTCGTGAAAGACGATCCGGAGGCGGGATGGGCCTCCCGGCGCCGGCTCCAGGGTGGCGCTTCGGGCGAGGATGATCTGCTCGTAGCCCCGGCGCGCCGGGTCGATCTGGTAAACGATCGTGCGGTCGAGAGATCCCTGGGTGCCCGCCCGGATCTCGTCCACGAACAGGACGTAGTTCGGCAGGCGGTCATAAAAAACACGCGGCCGCAGCTCGGTGCTGATGTTGCGGACGTTGAGGAATCGCCCCTGCATCGACCGGAGCTCGTAGCTCGCCCACGGATGCAGGAAGGCATAGATCGCCAAGGCCGAGACGCCGGTCACGAGCCCGTGGATCACCATGATCCCCGCGAGCCGCCGGGGGCCGATGCCGACCGCCTGAAGGGCGACCAACTCGTGGTCCGCCGAGAGGCGGCCGATGGCGATCAGGGAGCCGAAGAGCGTACCGATCGGGATCGACAGGACGAGGACGTTGGGAATCTTCAGGAAGAAGATCCTCAGGACGACGCCGATCCCGAGGTCCTTCTGAATCGCGGCGCGCGCGATGAAGAACAGATCGTTGAGGAGAAGGAAAACGGTCCAGACCGCCACCCCGAGGAGCGTGGCGGCCGCGAGCTCGTAGAGGACGTAGCGGGAGATTCGACTGGGGCGAAGCATGGGCGGCGGAGTCTACCAGCGCCGAGGAATTCAGCCGTTCCTGCTATGTCCGATAATGCATATTATGTCAACTAATGATCGACCAGGACAGGGCAGGCGCAGCCTCGGCCTCGATCTAGGCGTCGAGCTCGGGCGATCGAGACCGCCGGTCCGCCGTCATGCCCTTCGATGCCCCCGGTCCCTCGTCCCGCATCTCACGGAGCAGTCGCTCGAGGACCGACTGCAGGGCCTTGACGAGCTCCTCCTTCTCGACCTGGGCCTTCGCGAAGCTGAGGCTGAAATGGAACGCCTCGTCCTCGGGCTCGAAGCGGTAGACGAACCGACGCGCCCGGCGCTCGCCTTCGGGCCGGTTGTGCTTCCGGGCCTCCTCGCGCGTGATGCCCTCGCCGCTGATCCGGTCGATCAGCTTGTGCATCTCGTCCTCGGTGTCTTGGCGGACGATCTGAAGGAGCATCGACTTGCTCTCAATGTCGGCCTGCCGACATCGCTCCTGGACGGCCTCCGGCATGCGGTTGAGGCTGAGGGCCTCGGTGATGACGGTGCGCGACTTCCCGAGTTTGCGCGCGATCTCCTCGTGGGTGTAGCGAAACTGATCGCAGAGGCGTTGAATGGCCCCGGCCTCCTCGAAGGGTGTCAGGTCCTTTCTCTGGAGGTTCTCGATGAGGGAGATCTCGAGCATCCCTCGGTTGTCGACGTCGACCTCGATACACGGGAGATGGCGCAGACCGGCGATCTTCGCAGCCTGGTAGCGACGCTCGCCGGCGATGATGACGAAGCCCGATCCTTCCATCGCGCGAACGAGAATCGGCTCGAGGATCCCCTTCTCTTTGATCGACGCGACCATCTCCGAGAGATCGCCGAAGTGTTTGCGCGGCTGATGCGGGTTGGGCTCGATCCGCTCGATGTCGATCATCCTGCCGATCGACTCCGAGCGATTGGAGGTGATCTCCTCCACGAAGTGACTGTCATGGCGCATCCGTCGGTCGTCGGGCAATCCACGGATCTTAGACACGGGCGATGACCTCCTCGGAAAGGCTGTAGTACTCCGTTGCACCGGACGAGCTGGGCGCGAAGGTGAAAATGCTCTGCTTGTACGCGGGGCTCTCCTCGAGCCGAACGCTCTTGGAGATTGTCGTACGGAACACCTTCTCTCCGAAGACGTCCCTGATCTGCCGGTGAATGTCGCGTGCGAGAACCGTACGGCGGTCATGCAGCGTGATGACGACGCCGAGGAACTCGAGTCCTGGGTTGGGCCGGGAGCGGATCTTCTCGTAAGTTTCGAGGAGATCGTCCGTGCCTTCGAGGGCGAAGTAGGAGGATTGGATCGGCACCAAAAGATGCGTCGCAGCAACGAAGGCGTTGACAGTCAGGATGCCGAGGGTGGGTGGCGTATCGATGATGACGTACTGGTAAAGATCCCGGATCGGGTCGAGCTTGTCCTTCAGCCGAAAATGGCTATCGAATTCTCCCACCAGTTTCACCTCCGCCTTGGCGAGGGAGATCCGGGCGCCGAGGACGTCCAGGTTCTCATCGCGGGAGGGCCGGATGACATGCTCCGCGGTGACGCCCGGCTCGACGAGCAGCTCGTAAGTCGACAGTGCGAGCTCCTTCGGGTCGATGAACGAGAGTGTCGCATTGCCCTGGGGGTCGAGGTCGATGAGCAGGGTCTTGAACTTTTTCTGCGCGAGGGCGGCGGCAAGGTTGATGGCAGTTGTCGTTTTCCCGACTCCGCCCTTCTGATTGGCAACGACGATCGTCATCGCGCCCATGAATTCAGATCCCTCCGGGGAGCCTCGAAGGCCCTCACGAGCGCCGCCTTGAGGACGCCCCACGATATTGAGGATGTTGGTTTCGACGCCGCAAGATGTGGTACCGCCACGAACCGAGGGCGAGTGTACAGGCGGTCTCCCGCACTGTCAACGATCCTGGCGACTAAATTGTCGGCGTAGAGCGCTGCAACGTGACCGTTGCAGCGTCACATCTCGTAGCGGCCGAGCTCCTCGGGGTCGACGTTCTCGAGCCAGCGCCGCAGGCGCTCCGCCTCGTCGACCTGCCCTTCCTCACCGCTCGCGGAGGACCGCTCGAGGACGCTTTCCTCGACGTAGATCGGCACGTTCACGCGCAGCGCCAGGGCCATCGCGTCGCTCGGCCGGGCGTCGATCGCGACCGGCTCACCGTTGCGCTCGAGGTGGATGAGCGCGAAGAACGTGTTGTCCTTGAGGTCGGTGATGACGACCCGGTTGACCTTTGCTCTCAGCGCCTCGATGAGATTGCCGAGGAGGTCATGGGTCATCGGGCGCGGGGAGACGCTGTGCTCGAGCTGCTGGGCGATGGCATTCGCCTCGAAAAGCCCCACGAAGATGGGGAGGAGCCCCTCTCCCTGCTGGGTGCGCAGCACGACGATCGGCATCCGGGAGACCGGATCCCACATCAATCCTTTGATCTTCATTTCGACGGCCATGCGGAGCTCCTCGCTCAATATATGCGTGGCGTTCAGAGGGGGTCAAGAGGAACGAGGCTGAAGGGTGCCCCGCAGTGAGTATGCCGTGGCGTCCTCGACGCGGACGAATTCCAGCCGCCCCCGTCCCGATGCTCCCGGAAAGTGGACCAGCCGGCCCTCGGGCGTGCGTCCGCTCCAGACCGACGGATTCCGTTTGCTCGGCCCGTCGACGAGGACTTCGACCTCGCGACCGACCCAGCGGCGGGCGCGGCGCACTTGAACCGCATGCTGCTCGGCCTGCAGCCGCGCGAGCCGCTCGAACTTGGCGGCCTCGGGGATCTCGCCGTCCATCGTCGCGGCAGGGGTTCCCTCCCGCGGCGAATACGTGAAGGCGTAGACCGTGTCGAACTCGACCTCGCGGAGAAGATCGAGCGTCTGCTCGAAGTCGTCCTCGGTCTCACCGGGGAAGCCGACGATCACGTCGGTGCCGAAGCACATCTCGGGCATGCGCTCGCGAACGGCGCGAAGCCGATCGAGATACCCCGCGCGATCGTAGCCGCGTCGCATCGCGGACAGCACGCGGGACGAACCGGACTGCACGGGGAGGTGCAAGTACGGACACAGCGCCGGCCGCGAGTCCGCCATCCGGTCGATCAAGCGGTCCGTCATCTGAGCCGGGTGGGACGTCGTGAAGCGCAGACGCGCGATCCCGTCCACGCGGGAAGCCTCGACGAGGAGGTCCCCGAGGCCCCGTCCCGACGCGTCGCGGTAGGCATTCACGGTCTGGCCGAGGAATTCGACCTCGCGCACGCCGCGGGCCGCAAGAGATCGCACCTCGGCGACGACGTCGTCGAAGGCGCGCGCGATCTCCCGACCGCGCGTCGACGGCACGACGCAAAACGTGCAGCGGTGATTGCAGCCCTCGATCACCGTGACGTAGGCACGGGCGCTCCCCTCGTCGCGCGGGATGTGGTCGAAGGGGAAGCGGATCGAGTCGTCGCGAAGCGTCACGTCGGCCGTGTGCCGGGCGGACTCGTCCCCCGCCCGGAGCCGCTCGACGAGGATCGGGAGGCTCGCGGTCGCTCGCGTGCCGATGACGAGGTCGACGTGCGGCGCCCGCTCGAAGATGGCGTCGCCTTCCCGCTGCGCCACGCATCCGCACACGCCCAGGACGAGGTCCGGGCGGGCCTCCTTGAGAGGCCTCAGCCTCCCCAGCTCGGAGTACACCTTCTCCTCGGCCTTCTCGCGGATGGCGCACGTATTGAGGAGGACGACGTCGGCCTGATCGGCCCGATCGACGCGCCGGTAGCCGTGCCGCTCGAGGGCGCCCGAGAGCTTCGCCGCATCGAGGACGTTCATCTGGCAGCCCCAGGTCTCGACGTAGTACGACCCGGCAGCGCCGTCGGGGGGGCTCACGCCTCCGCATCCTCGCCGTTGATCAGGTCCCGCAGCTCTTTCCCGGGCTTGAAGTACGGGATCCGCTTCGGCGGCACGTCCACGCGGTCACCGGTCTTGGGGTTGCGCCCCAGACGCGAACGGCGGCGCCGAACCCGAAAGCTTCCGAAGCCGCGCAGCTCGATCTTGTCGTCGCCCTGAAGCGCCTCGACGATCTGCTCGAAAACCGTATTGACGACGATCTCGGCGTCTTTCTTGCTGAGATCCGCGACCCGGATGACTTCCTCGACCAGATCGGCCTTCGTCATCGGTCCCTCTTCCCGCGAGCGGAAGCTAGCGGTCGCCGTCCCCGTCGTCCCGGGCGCCGGACCCCCGCAGCATGTCGCCGCCCACGAGGTCGCCCAGCGTGGCGCTGCCGTCGCCCTGCTGATTCGACTGATACGAGGAGAGCGAGCTGTCCTCGGGCTCGTCGAGCGCGGCTTTGATCGAGAGGCCGATTTTCTTCTCGACCGGGTCCATCTTGATGATCTTCACCCGGACGTCCTGACCCGTCTGGAAGTGGTCCTCGGGACGCTCGATGCGCTCCTTCGAGAGCTCCGAGACGTGCACCAGTCCCTCGATCCCCTCGAACAGCTCGATGAACGCGCCGAACTCCGTGAGGCGCACGACCTTGCCGGTGAGGATGTCCCCCACCCCGTGGCTTCGGAAGAAGTCCTCGAGGACGTTGGGCTGGAGCTGCTTCATCCCGAGGGAGAGCCGCTGGTTCTCGGAGTCGATCTTGAGGATCAGCGCCTCGACGTCGTCGCCCTTCTTCAGGACCTCGCTGGGATGCTTGATCCGGCGCGTCCAGGACATGTCGGAGATGTGCACCAGCCCGTCGACACCTTCCTCGACCTCGACGAACGCCCCGAAGTCCGTCACGTTGCGCACGGTCCCCTTGATGATGTCGCCGACGCGATACTTCGTGTCGATCAGGTCCCAGGGATTCGGCTCGGTCTGCTTGAGGCCCAAGGACAGCCGCCGGCCCTCCTGGTCGATGTCGAGCACGACGCACTCGACCCAGTCGCCGACATTCAGGATCTTCGACGGGTGCTTCACCCGCTTGGTCCAGGACATCTCGGAGACGTGAATGAGACCCTCGACGCCGTCCTCGACCTCGATGAAAGCGCCGTAGTCGGTGAGGCTGACGACCTTGCCGCGGATCCGGGTCTGCGGCGGATACTTCGAGCTTGCGGTCTCCCACGGGTCGTCCTGAAGCTGCTTGAATCCGAGCGAGACGCGCTCGCGCTCGCGGTCGAACTTGAGGACGACGACGTCCACCTCGTCGCCGATCTGGAATTTCTCGGAGGGGTGATTGATCCGCCCCCACGCCATGTCGGTGATGTGGAGCAAGCCGTCGATGCCGCCGAGGTCGATGAACGCGCCGTACTCGGTGAGGTTCTTCACGGTGCCGCGGAGGATCTTCCCCTCCTCGAGGTCGGTCAGCGTCTTCAGCTTCTTCTCGGCGTTCTCTTCCTCGAGGATCGCCTTCCGCGACAGGACGATGTTCCCGCGCCGCTTGTTCACCTTGATCACGCGCATGCGGAATTCCTGCCCGCGCAGCGCATCGAGGTTGCGGACGGGGCGGACGTCGACGAGCGATCCGGGGAGGAACGCCGGGACGCCGATGTCCACCTTGAGCCCGCCCTTGATCCGGTCGATGACGCGGCCGAGGACCGCCTCGCCCGTCTCGAAGGCGCGCTCGACCTCGTCCCACACCTTCATCTTTTCGGCCTTCTCCTTCGAGAGCACGACGTAGCCGTCGTTGTTTTCCGTGCGCTCGAGGAGCACTTCGATCCGGTCGCCGACCTTGACCGTGAGTTGGCCGTCGTAGCCCTTGACCTCGTCGATGTCGATCACGCCCTCGGACTTGAAGCCGATGTCGACGACGACTTCCTTCTCGAGGATCTTGAGGACGCGGCCGGTGACGACGTCCCCTTCCTTCAACGACTTGAAGCCGCTTTCCCACGCCTCGAGGGCCTTCCCGAAGTCTTCGGCATCCTCGATCGCGTCGTGGCCAGTCGCAGTCGTCACGTCGTCCTTGATTTCGTTAGCACTCATGAAGGGATCGAACCTCCTGGGTCGGGCCGCGCCCTTCGATCCGTGAGGCGTGGTCCCGTTATTACCCGCGTCAGCGGGCTGCCGATGACGGTGATTCGACCCGGCGAAGCCGTCATCGTAGAGAAACGGCCGAAAGCTGTCAAGAATCGTCGATTCAGAGAATTACGTCGATCGCTTCCCCCGGACCGCCCGCTTCAGCCGCTCGACCTCCGCGGGCCGGAGCGGACGGAGGGTCCCGATGGGCTGCCGCCCCAGCTCGACGCCCCCGTAGCGGATCCGGCGGAGCTTCTGTACGGGGTGGCCGACGGCCTGAAGCATGCGGCGGACCTGGCGATTCCGGCCCTCCATGATCCCGATCTCGATCCAGGGGTTGTCCCCTGCCTTGACGACCCGGACGTTCGCTGGCCCTGTCCGCCGGCCGTCGATGTGGATGCCGCGCGTGAGCCGGTCGAGCGTCTGAGGATCCGGAAATCCGCGGACCTTCGCCCGATAGGTCTTCTCGACCCCCGAGGACGGGTGCATCAGGTCGCGGGCGAGCGTGCCGTCGTCGGTGAGGATGAGCAGGCCTTCGCTGTCGAAATCGAGGCGGCCGACGGGGTAGACGCGCACGGGGACACCGGCGAGGTAGTCGCGCACGCTCGGGCGGCCTTCGGGGTCGGCGAGGGTCGTGACGACGCCCCGCGGCTTGTGGAAGGCGAGGTAGGTTGGGCGCTTCGGGGCACCGGCGATCCGCTTCCCGTCGAGTTTGATGGCGTCCCGTGCCGGGTCGACCTTCGTTCCCAACTCGGCGACCACCGTGCCGTTGACGGTCACCCGCCCGGCGACGATGAGCTTCTCCGCCGCCCGGCGCGAAGCGATCCCCGCGTGCGCGAGAACCTTCTGGAGCCGCTCGCTCATTCTTCGTCGGGCACGGGCACGCCGACGGGCTCGCGCTCGGGCTCGCGCTCGGGCTCGAACTCGAGCTCGAGGAGGGGGGCGGTGTCCCCGGGCGTCTCGTCGAGCGCGCCCACGAACTGGTCGAACTCCTCGATGGACGGCAGATCTTCCAGGCGGTTCAGCCCGAAATGGACGAGGAACTGCTTCGTCGTCCCGTAGAGGAGCGGGTTTCCCACGACCTTCTTCCGGCCGAGGATCCGGACCAGCTTTTTCTCGAGGAGGTTCTTCAGCGCAGCGGAGGGGTCCACGCCACGGATCGCCTGGATCTCGGGAACGGTCGCGGGCTGGCGGTACGCGACGATGGCGAGCGTCTCCAGCGCCGCGGGCGACAGCCGCGTCCTGTTTCTCTGACGGAAGAACTGACGGACGAGTGCTGCGACCGCAGGCTTGGTCGCAAGGCGATAGGCCCCCGCCACCTGCTCGACGAGCAGACCGCCGCACCCCTCCGCATAGCGGGCGCTCAGCAGCTCGATCGCCCGCCGGATCGCGTCTTCGTCCGGGCCCTCGATCGCGGCGGCGATCTCCTTCGGGTGCACCGGCTCCCCCGCCGCGAACAGAACCGCCTCGACGGCCGCTACGAGCTCGTCCTGCTCGGTCATCGCTCCTCCGACGCGCTCGACTCCGAGCCCGCGGGCGCCGGCGCGCCATCGTCCCGCAGGGCGATGCGGATCCCGGGGTGCCGGGCCCGCTGGAACAGCACGATCATCTGAAGCCGGGTCATCTCGAGCACCGCGAGGAACGTCGCGATGCGCTCCGTGCGCGAGGACATGCCGGCCAGCACCTCGAGCAGATCGCCCGGACCGTCGGCCGCGAGCCGGTCCGCAAGCCACGCGATCTTGTCCGCCACCGAGACGTCGTCCCGCCGCCACTGGAGGCGCGCGTCCTCGCCGAGGCGCGACAGGAGCTGCTTGAACGCGGCGATGACGTCGATGAGGTCGACCGCGAGGAGCTCTTCTCCCTCGAATTCCGGCGGCACGTGCCCGTCCCGCGTCCAGATCAGGCTCCGCACGCTGTCGAGCGCGTGCAGGTTCTCCGCCGCCTGCTTGAACCGCTGGTACTCGAGGAGCTGGCGCGTCAGCTCGGCGCGCGGATCCTCGGAGGCCGCCTCCTCGGGGAGCGACGGATCCGGAGGGAGCATCATCCGCGACTTGATGTGGAGCAGCGTCGCCGCCATCACGAGGTACTCGCCGGCGACGTCGAGATCCAGCTCGCGCATCGCCTCGAGGTAGGCGTCGTACTGCTCGGCGATGGCGACGATCGGCAGGTCCGTGATCTCGACCTCGTTGACGCGGACGAGGTGGAGCAGGAGGTCCAGAGGACCCTCGAACTGCGGCAATCGCACGCTCCAGTCGCCGCTCATCGGCCCAGCCCCATCGCGGAGCGGACCAGGGCGAGCGTCGCCCCGGCGGCTTCCCGCGCGCGCCGGGCGCCCTCGTCGAGGATCCGATCGATCCGTCCCGGCTCCGCGGCGAGGCGCGCTCGCCTCTCGGCAATCGGCCCGATCAGGGCCGCGAGGCTCTCCTTGAGACGGCCCTTGCAATCACGGCATCCGATCCCGGCGGTGCGGCACCCGTGGTCGGACCAGCTCACCGTCTCGGGGCCCGACACGATCTTGTGGGTCGCGAAGACCGGGCAGATGTCGGGGTTGCCGGGGATGTGGCGGTGCGTCCGCGCGGGATCGGTGAGCATCGCGTCGACCTTCGATCCGACAACACCCGGCGGATCGGAGAGGTAAATGGCGTTCCCGTAGGATTTCGACATCTTGCGCCCGTCGGTGCCCGGCAGCCGCGGTGCCTTCGTCAGGAGCGCTTGAGGCTCGGGGAAGACCTCCCCGTACAGGTGATTGAAGCGCCGCGCGATCTCCCGGCACAGCTCCAGATGCGGCACCTGATCCTCGCCGACCGGAACGGCCGCAGGCCTGTACGCCAGGATGTCCGCCGCCTGAAGGAGCGGGTACCCGAGGAAGCCGTAGGTGTTCAGGTCCCGCTCGCGGAGCTGCTCCTGCTGCTCCTTGTAGGTCGGGACGCGCTCGAGCCAGGGGAGGGGCACGATCATCGAGAGCAGCAGGTGGAGCTCCGCGTGCTCCTTGACCTCCGATTGGACGAAGATCGTGCTCCGCTCGGGATCGACCCCCGCGGCGAGCCAGTCGAGGGCGACCTCCCGCACGAAGCCGCGCAACGCGGACGGATCCGCATACTCGGTCGTGAGCGCATGCCAGTCCACGATCGCGAAGAAGCACTCGTGCGTGTCCTGCATGCGGACCCAGTTGTCGAGCGCTCCCACGAGATGTCCGAGGTGGAGCGGGCCCGTGGGTCGCATCCCGGAGAGAACCCGAGGGCGGGACGTCGTGGTCATCGCGACACCGTGAGAGGGGCCGACGGGAGGAGGAGCCGGTCGTCGGGCGCCGCGGGAAGGTAACACCGCGCCCGCGGCGAGGTCAACGCGGCTCGAGCTCCTGCCGCACCCGCGCGGCGAGCTTGCCGCCCGACTTGCACAACAATTTGCGCGTCTCATCGACGATCCGTTCGAGAAGGAGCGTGCGCGCGGCCGCCTGCGGCTCCTCGCCGACGAAGACCGGCCGGTGCTGGATCTCGGCGTGGAAGGACTTGCTGGCCACCGCGCGCTCCCCCTCGCGCGTCGACAGGGCGAGCTCGTTGTCGACCTCGACGATCGCTACGCGCCTCAGCTCCCTCGTCGGCTCACCGGGCGTGACCGCCGTCGCGAGCGGATCGTCGAAGCGGACCTCCTCGGCGAAGCGATCGAGCGTCACGACGAGGACGAGGTCGGAGCGCCCGTCGCGGACCGCCTCGCGCCCCGCGTCCACCCCCGCGACGCACCCTCCGCCGAGCGACTCGGCGACGGCCCGCTCCACGTCGGCGCGGATCGCGTCCGGTCCGCTCCCATCCCCCCATCGCGCCTCGACGGCGATGGACCACGGCTGCAGGTCCGGGTGCTTGCCGCCGCCGGCGGAGGCCGGCAGCGCCGCGACCAAAAGCGCGGCCGCCGCGGCGGCGCACCGCGGGCCGCTCATGCGCGGAAGACGAGCTTGACCATTCCGACGGAGATCTTGTCGCCGTCCTGGAGCGGGTGGGGCCGTCCGGTGACCAGCTTGTTCCCGTTGACGAACGTGCCGTTCAACGCTCCGACCTCTTCCGTGAGCGCGAATCCTTCCGAAGCACGCACGACCCGGGCGTGCCGCCGGGACACGCTTCGCTTGAGGTCCACCTGGGTGAGGTCGACGTCGGGCATGAGCTCGGTGACCGGATCGAAGCGGCCGATGAGGGTCTCTTCGGCTCCCAAGGGGTAGACCGCGCCCTCGCCTTCGACCTCGAGACGCGTACCCACCCCCTCGGTCACGGGCGCCTTGGGGCGTGACGGCGCGACCGGCCTGGCGGAGGCCGACTGAGCCCCCCCGGCTTGGAGGGCCTCGATGCGACGCTCGGCCTCGCGGAGCCGGATCGACAGCTTCCGGAGCATCCGGATCGCGATCTCGATGTTCCCCTTGATCATCTTGTCGAAGGTCATCGAGTTGATCTCGATGAGCTCCGAGTCCTCGACCGCCTCCGCCGACAGCGTCCGGGGCAATCCCTCGAGGATCGACATCTCCCCGAAGAAGTCCCCCTTCTCCATCATGCCGTGGATGCGCTTTTGACCCTCGACCAGACGAAAGAGGCGGACTTTCCCGGATTGGACGATGTACATCGTCGTTCCCAGGTCCCCCTCGGTGAAGACGCGCTCTCCCGCGCCGTATCTCACCATGAAGTTCTGGAACGGATTGATCGCCATGACGGGCCCTCGGGAATCCGCCGTTTCCGACGCGGAGATCTTAGGAACCGGCTCCTGTGCCGTCAATCGTTCCGCACGCGGCGCGCGCCGTCTTGCCGCCGCTCGAACGCCGCGCGCTCCGCCTCGAAGCGAACATCCTGATCGGGGTCGTCGCGCGCGATCGCCTGCAACGTCTCGTCGATCCCCGCGTCCGGAAGCGCCGCGAGGGCCACGGTGGCCGTGCGGCGCACGCGCGCATCCTCGTCGCGCCGGGCGTGGGACGTGAGCTCGCCGACCACGACGGAGCGCTCGGCGATGTCGGCGGGTGCGGCGCGCGCGAGGATCCGGCCGAGGAGCACGATCGTCCGGTCCCGCACCTCGGGCGTCGGGTGGTCGAGCAGGGGCTCCAGAATCGGGACCATCGTCGCGTCGCCCCGGCGGAACTTGACGAACAGGTCGAGCGTCGCGTCGACGAGGACGGGGTTGTCGTCTTCGAGGAACGACGGCAGCGTCGTCCAGAGAAGCTCGTCGTCGTGGCGCTCCTGGAGCGCAGCGAGCTTGCGGGCCGCGTCGAGCGTCGCGACGCTCCCCTCCGCGGGGAGGGGCCGGACGCCCTGTGTCCCACGGACCAGCTCGAAAACGGGCCGTGACTCCGCAACCCGGGGCCCGGTGCGCAGGAGGATGAGGTAGCCCACCGCCCGGTCGAACTTGAGGGCCTTGACCCCCGGGTCGCGATCGCGATTGGCACCGCGCACGTCGATGAGGAGCGTGGTCCCCGGCGGCGTGTTGCCCTTGATCGCCTCGCGCACGACGACCTGGGTGAACTTCCCGTCGTCGGAGACCACGTCCCCCGCGACGACGATCGGCGCCATGCCCATCCACTCGTAAAGCCCCCGGCGGATCGGATCGGGCGGGGGCTCGGTGACGGCCCACACCACGCCGGAGGCGCCGAGCACGGCGGACAGGGTCCAGGCAAAACAGCGCATGGGCTCAGAATAACCCTCGGGGCGGGCTCGCGCCCCCGCGACGGATTCAGTCGGCCGGGTCGAGCCGGAGACGGATCGAGAGCTTGAACCGGCGCGCTTCACGCCCCTCCCCCAGCTGGACGGGCACGAGGATCTCGCGCTGGTCGCCCGCGCCGAGGCGGGCGATATCCAGGCCGGGATCGTTGAAGAGATCGTCGCTGCTCGCGACCTCGGTCAGCAGGACCTCCTCCTCCATCGCCGGCTCGGCGTGGAGCATCGGCTCCTCCGCCGCCGGGGGGGGTGCGATCGGCTCGCGCTCGACGGGGCCCGGCGAGGCCGCACGCGTCGCGGGGTGCGCCGGCGCCGGCGCCGGTTCGATCTCCGCCGGTGTGGCCCACTCGGGGTCGAAACCGCGATCGACCTCGAACTCGGAGCCGTAGCGTGCGGAAGGCTCCCACGCCGGAGGCTCCGGCTCCGGAGCCCGGGGTGCAGGTCCCGGGTCCGTCTCGG
>Ga0137436_1000112_pt1 | contig 25938 bp, 37 predicted proteins | sample EasRivERMGT119_2_FD_102328 | JGI IMG/M metagenome (GOLD analysis project Ga0137436, IMG submission 102328) | Soil microbial communities from meander-bound floodplain in the East River, Colorado, USA - East River MetaG ERMGT119_2 | ecosystem: Environmental > Terrestrial > Soil > Floodplain ...
AGCAGCCGGTGTGCCTCGACGTGGGCGCTCTTCGGCACATAGCCAGCCGCCTTGGCCGCTGCTGTCCCCTTGCCACCGTTCGCTACATAGTTGGCCACGAACGCTATCTGTTTCGCCGTCAGGTCGGGGTGCCTGCTGGCCACGTGTTCGCGTTCGTCCTGTAGCGCTGGCTGCATTGACCTACCTACCCCGCGCGCGAGGCTGAAACCCTTAACCTGCGTTTGTCAACGGGACACAGCAATGTCCTTGTTCCTCAACATGTTCGCGCCCCCACAAACGTTCTCCTTCCATGTTCCTCATGGAAGGAAATGCTTGGTGCGTTTCCTCGACAGGAGAATCCCGATGACGAAGCAAGACAAGGCCCACGCCATGCAGGTCGTGAAGGCATACGAATCCGCACTGCTCGCCCTGCGTGACGCATGGCGTCGCCACCCCGAGGGCCGTCGCCACTACGAAGAGGTTGCCCGCCGCATCAAGGCCCAGCAGGCACCGCTCATCGCCCTCGTCACCACCAAGTAACACCCTCGAAACCAAGGAGAACCACCGTGAACAAGACCAACATCCTCGCCTGCTGCCACCTGTCCCTCGCCATCATCTGCGGCTGGCTCGCCTACCGCTGGCAGGTTGACCTCGACCCGTCCTTACCCATCGTCCCGGTCGGGCTCGCGTCGCTCGCCCTCGTCTGCCTCGTCCAGTGCATGCGCCACGTGCTCGACACCATCCCTTACGGGTGGTTCGACCACGAGATGCAGGCCTTCACCCAGATGATGTTCGCCTCGCTCTGCTGTGTCGGCATCGGTGCGGGACTGCTCTGGTATGCCCTCGACAACAACCTCTACATCCACCCCATCGCCCTGCTCTGGTGCGCCTGCCTCATCGGCTGTGGCCTGATGCTCGCGTCCATCACCCTGTTCAACTTCGACCGCAGGAGCTGAACCAACGTCATCCCGCCAGTTGCCTGTCGGGGAGAGAGGCTTGGTGCCTCGCCCCGACACTTTCATGAACCTTACGAAAGGATACACCGTGCACGTAGCAGTCAAGAGCGCGTCCGTTGAGATGCTCAACGGCATGCTGGTCGTCGTCGCCACCCGCGCCGACACCGGCAAGAAGGTCTTCCACCTTGGCCCGGACAACGAGGGCTTCCGCAACCGCATGAAGGCGCTTGCCTTCGCCCACCAGACGACCCGCGAGGGCATCGACTTCTACAACGAGGAGGGCTGATGCGCCACGAGACACCGTGCTGGGAGCTGCTTCGGCTGCTCCCAGTCAGGCCCAATCGCTCACGCTTTGACCTGCTTCGCAAGGGTCACGGCTTCATCGAACCATCAGCCGGGGAAGGAACCCGCCATGCCAATGCCAATTAACTTCGTCCTCATCATCCCCGAATCGGACGACCCCGACACCGTCGTTGCCGCCTACGGCGACGAGAGCTGGGACGTCTTCACCGCCATGTGCGAAGCGGAATACCGCCGCCTGATGCTCACCGACCCCAAGTTCCGTCGGTGGATGCTCGCCTCTGCCATCCTCAACGATGACAACATCGTCATCTGAAGGGACGCCAGTAACGTCGGGGCTTGGCCACAGTCCGCACCCCCCACAGTTCCTGTGGGTGCGGCCTGTGGCCCGCACCCCTATTGCGTATATCATCAACGAGTTGAATCGAAAGCGAGACGAACCATGACGAACAAGAAGAACACCACCGCGATGGGCGCTGCCCTCACCGCTGCTGCCGTTGCCGTTGGCAAGGCCGCTGGCGTCCCCGTCACCCCGACGGACGCGCCGGACACCCCCGAGGTCGAGGCTCCCGAGCCCGGTCACGGCAATGCCGGTGACATCCCCGGCCCGGAGCGTGCCATCTACCGCGTCGAGCACGACCCGGCCCCGGTTCCGGCCGAGGACAACCCGTCCATCATCCAGCAGAAGGCGGCCATCAAGCAGGCGATGGGCCTGCTCAGCTACGCTGCCACCTTCTTGGTCAACATCCCCGACCCGGATGGCGACCGCGAGGTGGACTTCGTGTCGGACGAGAAGAACGGCGAGGTGGAGACGGTGCGTTGCCGTGCCGCCAACCGTTACGGCCGCACCGAGCGTGGCCTGCTCGACCAGACCCTGCGCCAGCTCAGCTTCGCGCTGGAGCAGGACAAGAAGGCCATCGCTGATGAGCAGCGGAACCTGCGTGGCATGTTCAACACGTTGACGCGTTCGGATGACCCCGAGCGCATCCGCGATGCCATGGCGAAGAAGGCCGACTGGATTGACGTGCTGGCCGACCGCTGCGCTCACACTCAGGCGCTGCTCGACGCGGGCAACGAGGCCTACATCGACCTGCGCGGTGAGGCTTACGTCGCCTACGAGAAGCGTGCTCCGCGCACGCTCTCCATCCCTGCCGCCCCGACCGACGATGCGCTGCTCCAGCGCGTTCGCGGTCTCATCACCGGCTAACTCCCGCCGATGATGAAGCTCCCGGCCCCTCTCCTCAGGGGTCGGGAGCACCTTCCTCGAACACCGTTGACCCTTGTGTCCAGGCTGGCGCCGAGGGGGCGGTGACATGACTTCAACTCGTCGCGCCGCGCTGCGCTGGAGACAATCATGGCTGCACGATTTTCAAATCCCCCGGCTGCATTCAAAACGATGGCGGTTCAGTTCGGCGTTTTGCTGGGAGTTATGGGATTTTTGCTGTGGGCTGCGGGCCCTTCCCAGCCGCGCCTCGTCGGCCTCGGCTGTGGCCCCGACCACCTGACCCTCGTCGCCCGCGAGGAAGACGAATTCCCGGCGCCCTGCTTTGTCGTCGACACTCCCCGCCACATGTGCGGTCACGACGACGCGATGCGCTGCGCCAAGACCGTGGAAGGACTCACCGCATGGCCAACCTGACCTATTCCGAGCGCTCGACCGTGGTCAGCGCCATCCTCCGCCTGCTCGACACCGCGTCGGACTTCGACAACCACCCCAACCTCGAAGACAAATTGCTCATCGTCGAGGAGGTCGAGAACATCCTCGTTGCCCTCGGCGACAACCGCGAGGAGGACTGACATGGCCAATGACCTCGTCATCTGCATCGATGACCGGCCCTGCCAGTGCAAGCTCCAGAAATGTGGCGGTGCCATCATCGAGGGCCTCAAGAAAGGCCGCGTCTATCGGGTCATTCACGAGCGCGATGATTTCAAGGACGGCCTCAAGCGCATTGATGTCGGCCTGCCGCTGACACCCAATCACAACAGCAGCTACATCGCTGCCTATCGCTTCAAGCCGTTCAACGAGGGCGAGCAGATTCCGGCCATCATCGCCATGATTAAGCAGCCGCACAAACTTGACATCACCACGGCCTGACAAGGAGACCAGGATATGAACGAGGAACTCACCGACCTGCAGAAGCATGCCAAGATGGTGCTGGCAGCCGAGGCCTGCGAGGGGCCGGTCGCCCAGATGCTGGACAACATCCTCGAAAACGCGGCGGCAGCCAGCGGCGGTGACCGCTTCGAATATGTCGGCGATGCGTGGGCGGCGATCAACTACGCCTTCCAGATGATTGTCTGCGAGGCGTTCGAACGCATCCCCGAATTCCGCACCTGCCACCGGCCGCAGAACTTCAACCAGTGGCACGAGTCGCTGCGCCAGTGCATCAACAACCACGTTGCCAACGGTGGCTGCAGCCGGAGCAAGGACAAGTGACCCGCTATACCGAGCGCAGCGACGCCGAGATCAAGTCGATGGCCGAGATCAGCCAGCTCACCATCGACGAGTTCCTTGAACCGATGGCCAAGGAGATCACCAAGGTCAGCCGCGAGATGTCCAGCGACGACGACGACTACCTGTCGAGCCTCGCTGCCAGCATGAACATGGCGATGCACCGGGTCATGACCACCATGCTCCTGGAGGAGCCCGAACTGGTCAAGGTGTGGCCGCACATCAAGCTGATGCTGCCGATCGCGCTGGTTGCCAAGTTCGCCAACATCGACGGGGATTTTATCCCGCACCTGCCACGCAAGAATTGAGGGCCGGACGTGACCTCAATGCCAATCGACACGTCCATTTCCAGGAGAATGAGAGCATGGAGAATTCCAATTCGGCTGACTTCGAAGTCGACGACATCGACCCGGCGACCTTGAAGGCCGAGACGCGCGCCGACGAGAAGAAACGGGCTGCGGCCTGGGCTCGTCGTGATGTCGGCATCGACTACACCGGCAGCAAGATCACCCTGCCCGATGACCCGTCGAAGATGCCGATCCGCACCGCCATCGCTGCGCTCGAACGCAAGGCCAAGGACGAGGAGCAGGAGCTCAACGTCGTCGAGATTATCTCGGCCTTCCCCGAGGATGCGCTGGTCGCCTTCAACGAGGCGATGCGCCGCCACTATGGCTGGGCCAGCCCGACCCCGGTCAAGACCTTCTTCGGCGACATTCTGCCGCAGATGATCACCGTCCAGACCGGACCCAAGCGTGGCCAGTCGGTGCAGGTTCCGTTCGGCCAGTTCACTCTGCCCGGGGTGGAGAAACCGATCCAGGTGCACCGCCATGCGGACGAGAACGGTCCGTGCCTGGCAATCACTGGGGTGGTGCGCAAGCGTGAGCAGCATATCGTCAAGCGCCTGTGCGAACTGGCCCGCGAGATCCTGCTGACCGAGAGCATCTACAAGGGCGCCGCCATCCGCCTGCGCACCGACTCGAACGGCAACCTCGAACTGCATCGCCCGCCCGAGTTCATCGACACCGATGCGATCAAGGTCAGCGAGCTCGTGCTGAACCCGATCGAGCTTGACCTGGTCAAGGCGGCGTTGTGGGCACCGATCGAGCACACCGCTGCCTGCCAGGAGCACGGCATCCCATTGAATCGTGGCGTCCTGCTCGAAGGCATCTACGGCACAGGCAAGACGATGACGGCGGGCGTCACCAGCAAGGTGTGTGTCGACAATGGCTGGACGTACATCCTCTTGGATGACGTGCGCGGCTTGAAGGAGGCGTTGCTGTTCGCCCAGCGCTACCAGCCTGCCGTCGTCTTCGCCGAGGACGTCGACCGGGTGGCCGACAAGCGTGACCAGGCGGGCAACGACCTCTTGAACACCATCGACGGGGTGCTCAGCAAGAACAGCAAGGTCATCACCGTGCTGACCACCAACCACGTCGACCGGCTGGACAAGGCGATGCTCCGTCCCGGCCGTCTCGATGCGGTGATCTCGGTGCAGGCACCGGGGCCGGAGGCGGTCGAGCGGTTGATGCGCATCTACGGGCGTAACCTGATCGCTGCCAAGGCCGACCTCGGCGAGGCGGCAGCGGCGCTGGCGGGCAACATCCCGGCAACGATTCGCGAGGTGGTCGAGCGTTCGAAGCTGGCGATGATCTCGGCGGGTCGCACCGAGGTCGACGGCCACGACCTGTTGGTCTCGGCGCAAGGCATGGCCTATCACCTTGAGCTGCTCAAGGACAAGCCGACCGAGCCCAGCCTGGAGCACCGCCTTGGCGCCACGCTCATCGATCTCGTCGCCGAGAAGGCTACCGGCCCGATCAAGGGCGAGACCAATCTCATCGACCAGAAGCTCGATGCCCTGATGAGCTATCACGATCTCGAAATCTAGCGTTCGGCAGCGGAGCACAGTTCTCCGCCGCTAGCCGACGACCCCCGCTACCAACCCTCCAGCTGGTGGCGGGGGCTGTCGCATAACCAGAAAGGATAACAATGAGCATCGACCACGCCGAGATTGGTTATGACATGGGCAAGCAGGCCGCTGGCAAAGCCATGGCTGAGCTGTTCACGACGCTCGACATCGTGCCTGAGCATGCCCGCATGGCGGCCACCGTCATGGCTCTCGGCACATTGAGGTTCCTGATCGATGGCATGGTGGCCTGGCACCAGGCTCATGCCCCGGCCAAGGCCAAGGTGGCCGGGCTCGACATCGAGCGGGATGTCGAGGGCATCCACCAGATCATGAAGGAGGATGACCCCGACTTCATCAACAAGATCGAGAAATTCAAGCGGTTCAAGGCTACCCAAGGGGAGGACTTGTCCCGCTGGTAGTCCCGTGGGATGGCCAGGTATGGGGAATGACAGGCGCGAGATCGGTGTTCCGCCACTGCAGAAGATCGTTGCCTATCCTCGGGGCCACGTGCCCACCGAGGAGGAGCGACGGTTCTATGCAGACTTCATCGAGCAGCTGCGCACCCGCCGCCGTGCCCTGGGGATAAGCCAGGAAGAACTGGATCGCAGGCTGGGGGTCAGCGATCACCAGGTTGCCAAGTGGGAGAGCTTCGCCCGCCTGCCCGGCGCCTTCATGATGATGTGCTGGGCCAATGCGCTGGGTGTCGTCATCACCGTGCAACGAGACAGCTAGGAGATGCGAGATGGGTCTCGACCAATATGCCTGGAGCCTGCCCGACTGCGATGGGCTACCCGACATCATCGGCCAGGAAAATCGACCGAAGGCCTGGGACTGGGGCAAGGAGGATCTCGCCTACTGGCGCAAGCATCCCAACCTGCAGGGCTGGATGGAGGAGCTCTACTTCAAGAAGAAGGCAGCCTCCGGTTGGGTGCCCGGCGACAAGGACGGTGGCACCTTCGGTGAATTCAACTGCGTTGCCGTGCGCCTGACGGCTGAGGATATCGATGCGCTGGAGCTGGCGATCGAGGGCGGGGCGCTGCCCGAGACCGAAGGATTCTTCTTCGGTGTCAGCCAGCCTGAAGACACGGCCACCGACCTGAAGTTCATCGAGGACGCGCGCGCTGCGCTTCGCAACGGCCGGGCCGTCTACTATGACAGCTGGTGGTAGGAGGCGGGCATGACCGGCATCACCAAGCGCGAGAAGCGGGAGCGGGCAAAGGCAGCCAAGAATGCCCAAGCCATGCTCAAGCGCATCGCTGCGCTCAATGCCGCCAACTTGAAGCGCAAGCTCGCCTCTGCCCAAAAAATTTCCAGCGCCAAAGCCCCGCCGCCGTTGGCCCCGCCAACCAAGGCCAAGTATAATGCGGCCGGTCGGCGGGTGAACGGGATCTGGTGCGCGTCCGATGCCGAGGCCACCCGGCTGGAGCAGCTGCTCATCATGCAGGCCAACGGCACCATCGAGAACCTGCGCTGCCAGGTCAGGTTCCCGCTGGTCATCAACAACATCAAGGTCGGCACCTACGTCGCTGACTTCACCTACATCCTCAACGATCCCGACACCCGGCTCTACCGGGAGGTGGTCGAGGAGGTGAAGGGCATGGAGACACCCGAGTGGAAGCTCAAGGCCAGGGTCTTCGAAGCCATCTACTATCCGCAGAAAGTGTCGCTCATCAAGCGGGCGCCATCGCTCACCTGGCTCAAGGAAAACGACCCGGAGATGGCGGAGAAAATGGCTGGTCACATGGCCAGCTTTTCCTACTGGATTACCCAGCGATGGAGTGGCAAGGTGCCCGATTGAACCCACGAAAAAGGGGCCCGAACCTTCCAGCCGGACCCCTTCCTTCTAGGAGAATGACACCGTGCGAGACGTCACTCACTGCCTATTTAGGGCATCCCCATCATACGGGCAAGCATCATGAGCATCCAGGCTATCGCAGCCGTGCTCGATCTTGAAGATCCGAGGCTCGACGCTACCGCCAAGATGGTGCTGATCGGCATCGCCAATCACACCTCGACCAACGGCCAATGCTTTCCGTCGGTGCGCCTGCTGATGCGCTACTCCGGGATGGGTGAGAGCACGGTGCGTGCAGTCATCAAGAAGCTGGAGACGTGGGGTCTTATCCGGGTGGAGCGCCGAGATGGACACGCTTCCCTCTACTATCTCACGCTTACCCCTGCAGATATTGAGGGGGTAACCCCTCCAGATCCTGCACCTACCCCTCTAGTATCTGGACCTACCCCTCCAGATCCGGGACCATCGACCCCTCCAACATCTGGACCCATAACCGTAACTATTGAACCGTCACTTAGCGCGTCAGACGCGCGCGAAGGATTGCCTGCAGACTGGCAGCCCTCTCCCGGACTGCTGGTGCCCATCGCCGAGGAGTTCAAGCACGTCGACATTGAGCACCAGGTCGCCCTGTTCGTCGCCTACAACCGGGCTCACGGTCACGTCCTCGTCAACCCGGACGCAGCGTTCAAGGCATGGATGCTGCGAACCAAGGAGCTGCGGTCGCCACCGAAACCGCGCGCGGCTACGGCCGCTGGCCCTGTTCCAGTGGGGCCAGCGGCCTCTGCCGCAGCGCTGGAACGGGATGCCGAGACCGATAGGTTTCGGTCTCCCGACAATGCCGCCGAAGCCCTGCTCAAGGCAGCAATGCTGTGGGTCAGGGCCGGAGACGAGGCACAGGCAGCGGACTGTACGACGCGCGCGTCCAGGCTGATGCGCAAGGGTAGCTGGCACGAGGACCAGCTGCTGGCGTTCGTCGCCACCCAACCATGGGGGGAGCAATGGATCAAGGAAAACAACACGTCCTGAGTGCCAACGACATGGAGAAGCTGCGCTTCCTCGTCGGCAAGGGCTACGGCCACCTCGTCGAGGAGTGCATGGCCATCCCCGACGGGCCACTGGCAGCCAGCGCCCGCCTCACTCTCGACCAGTATGGCGCTGTCGCCTCCAAGTTCTGCAAGAAAGGATAAGTCCATGCCAGCCAACGCCATCCAGAACGCGCTCGAACCCGAGGTCAGCGAGATGAGCGACGCAGCGCTCGCTGCTGACATCAGCATGGCGATCAGCTCCAAGCGCTCGGCCGATGCGTTCACTGCCCCGGCCAGCGATCTGGAGCCGCTGCTCAGGGAGATTGCTCTGCAGCTGGGGCGGATTGCCGAACGGCTGGATCAGGTCACTCATCGTGGCGCCATCCTCATCCAGAAGCGCGGCTTCTGATGGACGAGCCAAGGGTCAAGGTCACGCGCGATGCCATCCTCCAGCTCATCGCCATGCTCGACGACGAGGACGACGAGAAGCTCAAGCTCGACATGCTCGAAGCCGAGACGCCGCTGTTCGATCTCATCCAGCTGCTGCTCGGTGGCATCGAGGATGACGAGGGCCGGTTCAAGGCACTGTCCGACCAGGTCAACATCCGCAAGCTGAGGATGGATCGCATCGAGCAGCGGATTGCCAACCGCAAGGACATCATCCGCTCGCTGATGGAGACCGCCGGGGTCAAGAAGATCCCGCTGCCAGAGGCCACCGTCTGGACATCAACTCGCCAACCGACGCCCAAGGTCAATGACCTTGAAGCCCTGCCCGAAGGCTGCTTCACCGAGGTAACGACGACCAAGCGGGTCGCCAACTGGGATGGCATCGAGCAATCGATCAAGGACGGCGTGCTGCCCGACGGGGTGACCATCCCCAATGTTCCCCCCAGTCTCAACATCAGGAGGAAATGAGTGAGCCCACTCGACAAGCGTGCCCTCAATGCAGCCCAGATCCTGCTCGTCTTGGAGATGCGCAAGCAGGGCATCACCCGACTGACCGGTAACCCCTACGCCCTTGCCGCCGACCCGGAGTTCAAGACCATGTCGCTCGAACTGGGTGCCGAAGTCGACAAGGACGGCAACGAGATCGTGGTGGCATCGATCCGCCCCCGTGAACCAGGAGACATCTAATGGCAGCCGAAGAATTTGAAGACACCGGGCATTTCAAGATCCGACGGATCGACAAGGCCGACGACGATGAGCGCCACGAGCTGCTCGAAGTGCTGATGAGCGCCGTGCTGGCGCTGATGACCAAGCACGAGCTCACCGTTTTCGAGCATGAACTGTCGACCCTCGTCCCCGACACGGTCATGCGCATCAGCATCGACGATAACATCATCAAGGTCACGCGCGACATGCGCGACGAGCCAAGGTCGGTGCAATGATCGACCGTTCGCGCTGGCCCTACATCCAGGCTTACGGCGAATTCATGGGGTTCACCTCGGCACACATCGTCGAGGAATATCTCAAGGCCGACGAGACCAATGCTCCGGCCGATGCCTATGCCAGCCGCTTCTTCAAGGGCTGGTTCCGCCTCAGTGAATACCCGAAGCGCGCTGCCATCAACCTGCACGGCGAGCTGCAAGAGCGCACGCAGGTCAAGCTCGACGACCTCATCAACCAGGAGAGAGTCAATGAGGACTAAGATTTCCGACACCATGCAGGCGATGAACAACCCGAACTACGCGGCGATCATCTCGGCTGCGATGGCCCTGCTGATGGAGAAGACCAAGACCACCGAGTTCGAGTTCTGCACCAGCGATCCGATGCCCGACAAGGTGATGATCGTCGAGCATGACAAGGACGAAGGACGGATCAAGATCACCAGCCGGGATCGGCAGTGGGGTGACGAAGTATGATGATCTCGGAAGTCTCCATCATCGAGACGCGGATCAAAGAGCTGATCGCCATCGATGGTGACCGGGACAAGATGCAACTGCTCTCCCAGCTGCACGGCACCCCGTTAATCAAGGGCAATTACCTGGTTGATAACCAGCGCATCAAGCTGATGAGCCCGGACGGCGAGACGCTGATCGCCTGCATCCCGTTCCAGCAGGACGGCGGCGTCTACATCCACTTCGCCTTCGGTGGTGAGACCCGGCGCATCTGCCACACGCTGACCATCGCTGGGCTGGAGCTGATCGTCGACAACCTGACCACCCTCCTGCAACTCGCCAAGCTCGAAAGGAACCAGAACTGATGTTCTCACCAGACCAGATCAAGGCACTGCAAGCCCCGCTGCTGGCGCGCAATGTCGCCGCCCGCACGCAGAGCGGGTTTACCCTGAGCTACATCGAGGGTTGGCATGCCATCGCCGAGGCCAACCGCATCTTCGGATTCGATGGCTGGAACCGTGAGACCCTCGAAATGAATGTCGTCTCCGAGCACAGCCGGGCGGTGGGCAAGGACAAGGTCGAGGGGTGGGGCGTCAGTTACCTGGCCAGGGTCAGGATCACCGTCTGGAATGACGGCATGCTCATCACCAAGGAAGGAACCGGTGCCGGTCACGGCATCGATCGCGACTTGGGACTCGCCCACGAGAGCGCCGCCAAGGAAGCCGAGACCGACGCCATGAAGCGGGCGCTGATGATGTTCGGCAATCCGTTCGGGCTTGCCCTCTACGACAAGACGCAGGAGCACGTCGCTGATTTCGACGAGGCCCGCATCGTCGAGTTCGAGGAGGGCATCGAGGCAGCCGAGGACAACCAGCAGCTGGAAGACCTGTTGGGGGAGTATGGCCCAGATACCACGCTCCTGTTCTCGGCTGACCGTGATCGCTGGGGCGAGCTGTCGAAGAAGATGGCTGCCCGCAAGAAGGAATTTGCAGCCAAGGAGCAGGCTGATGCCGCCAAGAAAGCCTGACGCCAACGGCGTCCTCAACGATGGCATCCTGCGCAACGTCGAGAGTGATGCTTACCCGGAGAAGGTCAGCGTCGCCTTCCCGGGTGGCGAGACTGGCGAGGGCTACATCCTCATCGATTGCACGATGGCCGAGATGGGCACGCTATCCGTCGTCCAGCTGGAGAACAACGGCGGGCTGTTCGCCGTCATCGGCCTCGCCCTCGACACCAACCGGGCGCTCTACGTGCCCTACACCGCCGAGATGTGCCGCGAGTCGAGTGCCGCACTGCTCGACATGGCGGCGACCATTGAGCGTGGCTATCTGGGAGACGAGAAATGAGCAAGGGAACCAAGGCACTGGCCATCATCGTCGGCCGGTTGGGTCACGCGATCAAGATCCGCAAGGGCAACAACGACAAGAAGATCGGCCAGCTCAGGCTGGCCTGCACCGATGGCTACGGTGACAACGAGAACACCAGCTGGTTCGACGTCGTCATCTTCGACGAGAAGAAGGTCGAGGTGCTGGAAAAATACACCGAGAAGGGCAGCCGGGTGATGGTCACCGGCCTGCTCCGCGTGCGCAAGTGGGTCGACAAGGAAGGTGGCGACCGCTGGTCGACCGAGATCGTCGTTTCGTTCGATGGCAGCATCGAGCTGATGGACAGCAAGGCTGACAGCCCCAAGCAGGACAGGGCTGAACCGCGCGCGCGTCCTACTGAACGGGCGCAGCCACCGGCATTCGGAGGAGATCTCGACGACGAGGTTCCATTCTAGGAGACGTGCGATGAGCATACCGATGCACCAGATCAACCGGCCCAAGTCATGGTATCGGGACCGGGAACCGTCCGTCGCCATCCTGACCAACATGCCAGTGGCGGCGAGCGGAGAGTTCGAACTCAACGACAAGGAGGTCGGACGCGCGAGGCGGTTGATCTACTCGATCAACAAGCAGGGCGAATTTCGCTACCGCACCATGCGCGACGGGCTATATCTGCAGGTCTGGCGGATCAAGTGACCGCCAACGCAGGAGATGAGAGATGCCCTCCAAGCAAGGCAGCAAGGGTAGCAGCAAGGCCGGGAAGATCGTCAGGCAGGCCTTCCCGCATCCGCAGTCGAAGACGAATCGCGTGGCGCCAACGAAATCGGCGGGCGGCAAGCCCAACGCCGGTCGGCCGGACACCAAGTCGAAACAGAAACACGTCTACTGAGATAGGGCAGCGTCGCGATTACGCCGTCCTGGGGGAGGTCTGCATGCCTCCCCCAAACAGTCAAGGGTAGCCCTGCCGCAGGGTTTCCCTGGGGGAGGCTCCATTCCTGATCGCCTCCCCCCAAACTTTTTTAGGAGAAGCCGATGCCAAAGCGACCTGTCACCCAGGACATGATCGAGGCAGGCCTCAGGGTCTGGGTGCAATACGAGGATCTGAAACTCCTCACCCAGATCATCGATGGCAAGATTGCCGCTGAGATTGTCACCGACATCTACACGGCGATGAACCTGGCCGAGCCCAGGTCGCGCTTCGACCCGACCCCCAAGAAGGAGGGTGACGTCATCATCAGCACCATTTCCTAGGAGCTAGCCGTGCTATCAACTCCCAACGTGCGGGGAGCCGAGATCTACCCGGTCATCATGGTTCGCTGCAGTGACGACAAGATCATGCGGCCGTTCCATGCCGTCCACTGCCTGGCCCAGGGCTGCACCGAGCGGATGCTGGTCACCACCGGCAAGCAGGCCCGCATGAGCGTCAACGGCATCGTCAAGTATGTCATGCGCAAGGGCTGGTATGCCGAGAAGCGGGGCTATGCTCTGTGCCCTGAGCACCGGCCAGGAGCGCGGGCCCGCAAGCGACCGGAGATGAAGCCCGCCCAGCGACGAGCAGCGTTCGTCAAGATCAGGGAGAAGGACATTGCCCGTGCCGCTGCCAACGACAAGGAGAGAACCGCCGTGCCTGAAGCCCCGCCTGAAGTCACTGGTGCCAGTGTGACACTGGCCGAAACGCCGCGCGCTGCGACTCGCGAGGACAAGCGGCGCATCAAGGACTTCCTCGACGAAAAGTATGACGACACAAAGGGTTGCTGGATACTGGACTGGTCGGATCTCAAGGCCAGCCAGTCACTCAAGGTGCCGCGCGCATGGATCACCGCCATCCGCGAGGACTTCTATGGCCCCGACGTCAGCGAGCGGTCGAAGCAGGAGAACCAGCAGATCCAGCTGCTGCTCAACGAGGCGGTCAAGCTCAAGAACGATGCGCTTGCCATGGCCACCCGTGCCGAGGCGCTGGAAACAGCGGCGAAAAAGCTCCTGCCCTAACCAGCGAAGATCATCGCCAGGGTGAGGAACACCAAGCCGATGGCAATGCCTCGACCGTCGTCCTTGCCGAACGCGGCAAGCGCGAAACAGACGATGGCCAGTGCGGCCAGTATGGTTGCAGGCGTAAGCATGTCGCTTCTCCTTATGGCGTTTCGATACCCCCGCCACCATGGCCGGGGCCACCACCGACCGGGCCACCTTCATCACCCGGCGGTGGCACAGGTGCATGCACTCGCCAGATCAAGATCGTCACTGGCCCAGCGACGACGACGTTGTCAGACGCGCGCCGGATGGAAACCTGGATCGAGAACTGGCCATCGGTGGTGCGCAGCCACGAGCGCGTTGTGCCGAGGCTGAGCCAGCTGCCAGTCGCATCCGAGCCTGGACTGGGCGTGCCAGCAAACAAACCAGCCAGAATTTGGTAGTCACTGGCAACAAATCCCGGGCTGGCCCATCGATAGGCACCGTATGACCCCATCACTGGACTCACCCAACCGGTGTTGTCCGCCGTCCAGCTGGCCGTGCTGCCCTCGACGATGCACTCATCGGAGGAGAGAAAGAGGCTGACCGGGGCTACCCGTCGCCGCCAGAGCAACTGGCTAAAAATCGTCGAACTTGTCTAGCCCGAGCTTAACCCTGATCCCTATCAGTCGGGCGTCGCTGGGACAGGTATCGCTGACGTTGTCAGCAAGGCGAAAGATATCGAGGATGGCCAGGCCCTCGTTCGAGTAAACCCCGCCGATGGTCATGTCCGAGGTGAAACCGGTGAGGTGCAGGTTACCCGGTGCCGTCACCGTGTCGGTGATGTAGACCCCGGGTCCCCAGTCTCCGCCATTGAATGCCTCGCCGTCCCCGAACAGGTGACCGCGTATGCCCCACACCACCCCGCCGCTGCCCGAAGCTACCGTCCACAGGAACTGGACGATGACCGGCGCCCCGTTCCACTGCTTGGGCAGGATCAGCGGAACCTGGACGAATTCGTACGACGAGGGGTCAAAGTCGTAGGTGTCGAGATTAACTCCTTGGTTGCCGGAGTCGAAAGTGCCTGCCGAAGCTCCCTGGATGGCGCGCGGCTTGAACGCACCAGCGCTGACTGCCAGTTGCAAGGTCTTGGTAACGTCGGCCGAAAGCGTGATGGTGTCGGCTGCATCATTGACGACCTTCTCTATGCCGGTGCCTGCCACCAGCGTCGTGCCGATGACGTCCCGGGCCTGCTCGTCCGTGTAGGCCCCGGTCGCAGTGATGGTGATGATATCACCGGCATCGTTGGGCGTGACGATAATGCCCGTGCCCGACTGCAGGGCAGTGCCGATGATATCGCGCACGTCCTCGGTGGTCAGCCCGCCACCACTGCCCCCACCGCCGGTCGAGGCAATGGTAATCCGGTTGGTGGTATCGTTGGCGGTCAGCTCGATGCCGAGACCCGGCAACAGGAAGCTGGCGACGAGGTCGTAGATGCCCTCAGCGTTGATCGCATGGACGGTGATGGTGTTGCTGGCGTCATCGGGCACCAGCAGGATGTTGTCGCCTGCGACCAGCGTCGTCGCCATGACGTCACGGACATCCTCGTCGGTGTAACCGATGGCCTCGGCGAGCGCGTCAAAGTCGCGCGCCAAGTCCTGGATCATGCCGATCGTGCGGTTGAATTCCTGGTCGACCTCGCTCATCGCCACCGGCCCAGAGTTGCCGAACATGGTGAGGCGCGTGCGTTCGAGCTCGCGAGTGAGAACGACGACATCGTTCAAGGCACAGGGCGTGGAGAGAATGATCTGTCCGCCCTCGGCCCCGACCAGCGTCACCGTGAACGCCTCGGTCTCGACCCCGTTGACGGAGACGTGGATGTCCTCGCCACCATTGAAGATCTGGAACGAGAAGGAGAAAGCCGTCTGCCCGGCGGTAGCGATGTAGCTGATGGACAGCGGCTGGTCAGTGATGATCGTGGTGGTCATGCCCATCCCCGCATTTGCCGCAATCGTATGACGGTCAGCCCGTTAGCGGCTCAATGGACACGGGTTCGTCGACCTCAGCCGCTGCTGCCTCTGCGTCCAGCTTGTTCATCAAGTCAGTGATCGGAATGCGACCGCGCTGTCCCTTGGCCTTCTTGTTCCTCTTGTCGCGCTTGTCCTGCAAAATCTTGAGCTGACCGGAGATCAACTCCTCGTTCGAGGCTCCACTCCAGTCGATCTGCTCATGCGGTTCGTCGACCGGGTTGGCGGTCATCCCGATACGCGGATCGATATCTCCTGAGCGGAACCCGAGCATGGCCTCGGTGAACTTGCTATACTTCTTCTCCGCCGTCAGCTGCCCCTGCAGCTCGCCTTCCAGCGTATCGGTCTCAGGCGTGATGGCATCGAAGGTCTTGCGCAGCAGGTAGTTGAAATAGATCATGCCTCCGAACGGGATCAGGCGCTTGGCGTTATACATCCGGTCCTTCGGGGTCAGCTCCTTGCCGTCAAGACCAACCCCGAACAGGGCTTCCATGCCACCAATGGCCAAGCCACCAGCTGCACCAACGAATGGCTGCACATCCCCGGCTACGCCCGGCCGGTTATCCCCGGCTACTGCCTGCGCCAGCCGGTTCTCCTCCATGGTCATGCGCATGATGCCCTTGGCACCTTCCCACGGCATCTGCATCCAGCTCAGCATGCCGGACGAGGTGAACCCGCGCATGATCATCTCGTCCCAGTCGGCATTATCGTTCGAGTCCGTGATGAACGGCAGGCCTTTGAGGTAACCGGAAACAATCCCGGCAGCCCACAGCCCGGTCAGGCCAAGCAGGCGGTTCTGGTCACGAGCCGAAAGAACCGAGTGCAACAGCTTGGTTGCCTGCCCCATCGAGAAGCTCTGCAACTGGAACGGCAGTGACATCAACGGAGCTTCGATGCGTGCCGCCGCCCCGATGTTGAGCTGCGCCTGCTTGTGCACACCAGCTGCATTGATGAGCGTCTTGACCGCCGCATCCAGGACAGGGTTGCCGTCCTCCATTCCCTGTGCGCGCAGCCCGGAAACATACTCGCGCGCGTCCTCCTCAGCCCGTTGCGCAGCCCAGCGATCAGCCCATGCCTTCTTGCGCCTGGACGTAGAGATGAACACCCCATCCATGATGGCTGGTCGAGCCAGCGGGCCAGGCGTTGCCACGCCCCGCCGCACGTTCCCGGAAATCACCCCGTAAATGAGGTCACGGGCATGTTCGCCCTTGGCACCATGCGCTGACCAGGCTTCGAGGTCAGCATACATCAGGCCACCAGGCGTGGTTTCGCGCGGCATGTCCGCGATCAGCATGGCGTTATGCTCGTCAATACCGAAGCTCTTGAGCCAGCGTGCCTCGATCTCGGGCACCGGCTTGTTCGAACGGATGGCCTTGGCCACCTTATCGGCACGATCAAAGACCATGTGCGGCGTGGCCCGGGCCACCGCCCGCTTCATCATCACCGTCAGCGGCCCGAGCCCGTTGAAAATGAACAGCGGGATCTGCGCATCAGCCAGCCATTTCTCGACCCCGTTCTCGGAAGCGAGGAACGTCCAGTCATCGTCCTCCATCATCTTGCGGGTCATGATCGACATCTCGATATCGAGCGCTTCACCAACCGCATTGGAATAGATGTCCGGCTTGATGCCCTGCATCTGGCCGAACATCGGGGCGAATGCTGCCTTGGCGTAGTTCCTCGGCCCGACTACCCAGGCTGAGCGGGCAAGATCGCTGAGCTGGCTGAACCCAGCCAAGCCCAGCGTGGCCAAGTTGGTGAAGTTCTTGGTGCTGCGCACAAACCGGTTCGACATACTCATCGGATTTGAGCCGTGGAAGGCACCGACCACCCGGTCACGCGCATCCTGCCAGATCTGCATCAGCGCCTGCGCCGTATCCTCGTCGACACCACGATCGAGCAAGTCGAAGTAGGTGCGGTCGAGCTCCTTCAAGCCACGCTCGTCACCGAACATGCGCTTCATCTCGATAGCTGAGCCGGTCTTGCGCATGTAGCGGGCAACAATGATCGTCGAGTTCTGGTGAATGAAGTCGATCACCTCGTCGTTCTCGACCGGCACGGTGCGGCCACGCTGGGTGCTGGCCTTGGCCGAGACACCGATGGCGTCAGAGATCGAACCTTCAGCATTGGGGTTCTTGGTCAGCTCCTCATAGAGGGCAATGGCAGCTGCCCGTGCTGACTTGTCATCCATTCCGCCGCCACCCTTGGGGTGATCGATCGGCCGGGCATAGCCAACAGCGAAGATGTCTTTGATCGCCTGCTCGTTTTCGAGCATGGCCTTGACGTTCCATGACCGCTCGAAATAGGGAGCGCCACTCTTGCCGGGGGTGGGATCCCACTCGGCGATCTCCCGTCTCAGGTCATTGGCCCGCCCTTCCCAGCCCTGGAGCACTTCCTCCATCTTGCTGCTGCGTGACTTGCCCCGCATGTCGGAGATCATGTCATCGAGTTCGGCGAGATCGCGCTCCATGTCCTTCTTGCCGCGCAGCATGCCAAGCGCTTCCATCTCCTCGCGCGCCTCGACAAACAGCTTCTTCAACGGTTCGATGGCTGCATCGATATGCGGGTCACCAGTTTTCTGGTCGAGCATGTAGGCCTTGGCGATGGCCTTATCGAACTCGTCGAAGCTCATCTTCCCGGCCTTGCCCTTGCGGTTCCACCATACTCCAAGGGCCCGGCCACCCGTGCTGTCCGAGGTATAGCCACGGATGTAGAGCAGGTACTGGTCGGAGACGACGTTGAAATAATCCACAGCCTTGGCCTGCCAGCGCAGTGACTTCTGGTAGACCGAACCACCCGGCGTCGAGGCACCGCCCGTCACCAGGTTGCGCTTCAATAGGACGTCATGATCCGAGGCCATGCGAGCCAGGCTCTCCCAGAAACGGGCATGCGGATCCTTGAGCAGGGCCATGGCCTGTCCATAGAGGGTAGGACGGATGGCCATCTGCGCTGCCCAGCTGTCCATCGGCTTCCACGGGGCATTGTGTCCCTTGGCAGCGAGCAGCGCGCGGTCATTGATACGGGTCTCGTAGTCGGCGACGCTCTCCCCCTCCATCTTGGGGTTCTGGACGTGCTCGGCTTCGTGGAAATAGACGAAGTTGATCCACTCCTCGGGCGTTTTGAACGCATCTTCGGGCAGCCCGGGCACTCCTTCGTGACCATTCATCCACGGCTTGTCCTCGAAGCTATCGCGCAATGCCTCCTCGTCGATGGCCAGGTAGCCACCAAGGTCATCCGGGTCATCAGCCTGGCGCTTCATGCCCTCGATCGAGAATGGCAGGAGGTCGCGGTCAGCCTGGTCGAAAACCTCCAGCTCCTTCAATTCGCTGTCGAGCTTCTGGATTTCCTTGGACAGTGCAGCGTGGAGCTTGCGCTCAGGAGCGGTAAGGGCAAGGCCCTTGATGCCCCTGCTTGGCGTGAGCGTGCCCTTGCTTTCCAGCTCGGCAAGCTTGGCACGCTTCCTGGCCAGCTGGGCCTGGACGATACCCATTTCAGCAGAGTTGCTGTCGGTGTGCAGGCGCTCGTTAAGCTCGGTAATCTCCTTGGCGAGAACCTCGAACTCGGCCTTGGCTTCGGCAGTTTTCCAAGTGATCCCGATCTCACCCTCGTCGACGTGCCGGAAGGTAGCTTCGCCACCCAGCCATGGCGCTTCTTCCTTGGCTGGCTTGACGACTCCTCCCTTGCTCTCCTCTTCCAGGCGGAGCGCCTCGATCTCCTGCTCCTTGGTCATTCCAGCGACCGGCCGGTTGTCTTCCTTGGCAAGGACACCGATGCTCTCGACCTGGCTGGTCAGTTCCTGCAGCTGGGCTTCCTTGGCTGCGAGCTCGGCCCTCAGCTCATCAGCATTCATGGCCTGCAGACGCTCCATCTGCCTCTGCGCACGCTGGATTTCTTTCAGATCCTCGGGTGCTTCCCAGCCCAGTGCCTCGGTTTCCGGCCGGTCAGCATGGATGCCGGGCATCACCTCGCCCTTGTGAGCGAGGCGATCATTGAACTCTTCCATGGTCTCATTATCGCCGCGAACCAGCGTGCTCTCGACTTCGCCGATATTCTGCAGGTGCGAGCCAGTGCGTTTCAGCTCGCCATCAACCTCCTTGATACGCTTCCAGATGCGACCCATGATCGCATACTGGGTGTTGAGCGCGGCATTAAAGGATTTCTTGATGGCGTCGTATTCAGGATCCTTGACGTGCAGCGGCTCAAGATGCTTCTTCAGCTCGGACTTCAGGCTCTCGATGTTGTTCTCGACCCGCTCGCGACGCTCGTGCAAGGTAGCCTTGCCGCTAATCAGCCGCTGGCGTTCAGCATTCGGGTCATCCATCTGCGACAGTTCACGGTGATATTCGTATTCCGGGGCCTTCTCATGCACTCCGAAGCGCCTGGCATGTAACTTGTTGACCCGTTCGATGGCCTGCGCAGGCGTCACCACGCCCTTGCCGTCCCAGTCCTTACCCATCCACATACGGGCTGCAGTTTTATCCTTCTTCGACATCCTCGCAATGATCTCGCCTAGCCGGTCAAGCTCGGTGCGGGTCAGGTTCTTGATGGTCTTGGCTTGCACGACGTTCGTCATGAACGTCTTGTCTTTCTTGGAGATGTTGACGCCCTTGGCCCGCTCGGCAGCGGAGAACGGCAACTTGTCAGGACCCTGGGCACGTTGCTTGCTCAAGGAATCGAGGATCCCCTCGTAATGAGCAATGCCTTCGGAATCCCCCAGCTCGCGCATTTCTCCAAGCTTTTCAGTGGCATGCTTGACCTCGACCTCGTGCATGTATTCAGCAAATTGCTGCCTGCTGCTCTTGGTCTGGTTGCCAACGGTGATGTCGACGGCTTCGCTGTCTCCACGTTCCAGCCGATCGAGTTCGATCATCGCATCAGAAGGATTGTTGATGTCGCGCACTGTCGGGGCGTCCGGGACCTCGATGTCCCGAGTCATGTTGAGCCCGGTAACCTTGCCCAGCTTGGGATCGAGCGGCATCTTGTCGTCACCACTACGAGCGGTGACCTCAGAGACAGTTTCAAATGCGCCAGGCCGTTCGTGCACTCCAACGACAGTAAAATCATCGGTCGGTGGTGGCCGATTATGGACATAGCCAGCTGGACGATAGCGCCCGTCCTCGTCGAAGATGTTGGTGAACTGGTTGCGCACCTGGATGTAGGGATAATGGCCGAAGGCAACGGCGTTGACATGACCCGCGCCCGTGAACTGCGGCTGGTCTCCCTTCTTGGTGCCAATGAATTTGGCCAGCTTGTCGAGCCGGTTGTTCCAGGCCCGGCGGAACCGGGCCTTCTCCTTGTTTGTAGTGGCCAGGCGATTGAGATGGTCACGATAGATCTGCAACCCGATGCGGCCGTCTTCACTGGCCCCGATCCGCCTTGCCAGCTTGCGATTGCCAGTGATGAAATAGGCATCGAGCATGACAGCCTGGACAGCGGGATGCTTGTCATCCATCTCGGGTAGCCAGTATTTTTTCCGGGTATGGTCAGCCGCCAGGTCATAGGTCAGCCCCGCGACATTCACTTCCGGGTTGTTGTTCTGGGTAATCCCGTACTTGGTGATGCCGCCGCCATCATGGTTGTTAACCAGGACATCACCCCCTTCGAGGGTAATCAGCATATGCTTGAAGATCGCATCCTGGCTCGGCGACTTGAGCGGCTTGAGCGGCCGAACAGAGGGCGCGGGTGCGGCGGCGGCGGCATCTTTTCCAACCAATCCAAACGGGGCAACCAGGACACCCGAGCCAATCACCGAAGACCCGATACGAATGGCAGCTTCCTTGCCTGTCATCGTCGGGCTCAGCTTGAAGTTCAGTGCTTCTTGAGCGCCCGCCACGGTGCCGACACCAGCCACTCCGCGAATAAACCCACCAATGAGGCCAGCACCCTTTACAGTTGGGCCGGTGAGCAGGATCGAAGGATCGAGAACTCCGGCAACGATGTCGGTTTCAAGACCTGTTACAAAGCCACGCCGCTCGCGACGCACGCCTTTTGCCAGCTCGTTATCGATTCCTTTCGCAATCGCCTCACTCTGCTCGGGTGAGTTCGAGTAGGCGAAAGCGTCAGTCCACGTCTCGTAACCCTTGGGGATGTGATCGAGTGGATCCCAGCCATCAGGACGCACGCCACGGGCTGACTGGATCTTCACCTCGCGAATTGCGCCACCGATGTAGGTGTCGCGGTAGGCGTCAGTCAGATCGGAGTAGTTATCGGGATCGTATTCCGGCTTGTATTCGAACAGCTTGCGACGTGCTTGGCCAGCCTCGACGTCCGGTGCCCGGTAGATTGCCTCGGGTGGCTTTTTCGGAACGAATGGTGCGAGCTGCTCCTTCTTTTCCTCAGACGTAAGGACTGTTGGTGGCTTGCTCATAGCGGTGACATTGGAACGAGACCGGTAACGATGTCGACCTTCTTGTCACGAGCCAGCTTCTCGCGCGTGTCCCTTGCCTTCTTGGCAGCCACCGCCTTGCGGGCGTTGATCTCGTCCTGCAGTTTGCCCTTGATATGGGCAGCGCGACGTACGCCCTCATCGATATTGATCTCGTGGGTCGAACCGGGAATCGGATCACCATTCTTATCAAAGTAGGTGATCGAGTAGACACCCAGCCCGGTGCCGATCTGGCTGTCTTCGACCAGGTGGATCTGGGCCCGGGGAACCTTGACCCCGTCCGCATTGGTATACTTGAGGCTGAACCCACCGCCAAAATTCCAGGGGTTGGCTGCGCCATTGGTGTAATTGCCGAACGCGTAGTCCATCTCGGCGTCATTGAGATCGAGCACTGCCAACTCGGCCGGGATGTAACCACCAACCCCGTAAGGCGATGGTGTCCAGGTAGCGGCGACCCCGTTCACGGCCTGGCGTACTGCCTGGGCGGCATAGTTCTGGCCATAGACCGAGAGATAGACCGGCACCGATTTCTTGATATCGCGCTGCACGTCGGCTGGCAGCTTGGCGAACTCGGAATTGAGGATGTTGCGGGTCTCCTTGTCGATCTGCTGGAAGTAGATGTCCTTGCCATCCTCATCGACATAGAGCTTCTTGGCATCGGCCTCGGACATCAGCCCGTTTTTCGATAGCTGGCCCATGACATTGTTGATCTCGGCGCGGTGCATGCCCTGGTCGCGCAGCGTGGTGAACAACGAGGCGGCTGCCTTGGTGTAATCCGAGACCTGTTCGCGCAATATCCGGCGACCGATCAGCTGGCCGGTCTTGTTCTTGATGTTGGCGATCGAGCCAAGAATGCCGACCACCGCATTGGCATTGGTGCCGTCGACATTGTTATCGAGAAAGGCCTTCCACTGCTTGGGCAGGTAGGAGTTATTGGCGACCACTGCCATCAAATGCTGGCCGCCAATCGATTCACCGGTTTTCGGGTCGGTAAGCAACATGGCATTGGTCGGATTACCCCCGTTGGCCATCAGCCAGTCGGCTTCCTCCTTGTCGATCAAGACCTGGAGTGCCGGGTTGGTGGTGCCGTCGACTCCTGTCGACTTGGCAATCTGCAGGTTGGTTTCGGTAGCAGAGACCTTGGCATCTTCAGCAGCCTGCCGCTCCCGCTGTGCCTTGTTGTCCATCTCGGTAATCAGGCGGGCACCTTCATTGGCCATGTAGGTGCGGCCACGTTCGGTCGGGATCAGCTTGACGTATTCTGCCCAGGTCATGCCCAGGAACTTGCCCTTGCCCTGACTGAAATCTCCCTTGACCCAGTTGGTCAGCATGGTCAGCGCTTCGCGATCCTCAGAATATTCCTTGGCGCGCATAATGATGCCATTGATGCCTTCCGCAGAGGTAATGTCGGCCTGGACTTCGGCCATCATCGAAGCATGATACTGGTCTTCCGTGCCTTCACCGCCCTCAGGGCCAGGAGTGAGCAGGTGCATGGCAATGCGCGCGTCCTGGTTGGCCTGGATCTGCTGGTTCTGCTGCGCCACGCGTGCCGCAACGGCAGGATAATTGGACGCTTCGACCAGCGTCGTCACGTCCTTGATGTAGCCCTTCCACAGCATGTCATATTGCGAGTGGAGTTCAGCGACCTTGAGCTCGCGATCACGGCTCAGCTTACCGTTGTTGAGACCCGTGAACCGCTGGGTAATCTCGCGGTGCATGTCGGCAGCGACATCGAGCTTGAGGTCGTCAGGGACGGTGGCCATCACCGCCTTGAATTTGGCGTCGTACGCACCCCAGGCTGCCTGTGGATCATCGTAATTGTCGGCATAGATTTGATCGAAGTCGTGCTGGTTCTGGAAATCCAGTTCCTGCCGATAAGCGACGTTGACCGCCTTGGTGAAAGTCTGGGCATAGACCGTGCCACCACCGCGCATCGGTTCCGGCCGGACCAGGTTGCCGTTGAGGTCGCGGGCGAGAGGCACGGCTGCACCTGCAGCCACGACCGCCGCTTTCTCGGCGCGAGCCTGCATGATCGGCTCGGCATTGGCGAGCAGCGAACGGCCCAGCCCAGCCAGGCCACTGGCTAACGGCCGGGTGTCAACCTGCTCGGTGCTATAGTCGACGCCTTTGACGCTGGGGCTGATGGCGGTGTCACGTTCGAAGCGCTCGATCTCCGACTTCTTATCTCGTGCCATCGTTTAGCCACCTCCGCCGAATGGGGGCTTATAGCCAGGCATGAATTCTCCCATGCTCGAACTGAAACTCTGGCTCATACCGCCACCTGCCGATGGCGTTGGACCTTTCCCCGGCACCTTGTAGCTGTTGTAGAAGGTGGCCGCGCTCATCGCGGATTGCATGAAGTCGGCGATGGCTCCGAAGTTGGCGACCTTGGCGTTGAACCCGGCTACCTGCGCTCCGTATCTGACGACCCCGATTTGCCGAGTGTTGCGGTCAGTCTCGGAGACAAGGTTGAGACGGATGGCCCGCACCTCGTCCTGGAATCGATCCATGTTGTCAGGAGCAATTCCCTGAAAAAAGCTGATGTGCTCGGCAACCCCAGATGCGCCGATAGCAGCCATCGACGCTCCCCATTGTCGGCTGAATTCGCGTCCACGCTCGTTCTCCTTTTCCAGCGAGGAAATCTTCATCAGCTCGTTGTTGACCTGCAGCTCCTTGGTCTGGGCCTTGGCCTGGAACTTGGCGTAATCGGCTTGGGCATTGTTGCCCTGGATGGTGGCGTAGGTGCTGGCCCCGGCGATGAGCAGGGAGGCAGCAGCAATGGCGAGGGTGATGCACATCAGACCTTGACCTCCTGAGTCCAGGCCAGGACGGTGGCTGGCAAGGGCTCCTTCTGGCTGACGACAACAGTGGGTGACCGGTAGAAGCCGAGATGGCGGATCTCGCGAGCCCCGGTGATCGGGTCCAGGGCACCCTCCCAGTCATCCCCGGCGCGCCGCGTGTGGATACGCTGACCATCGACGGTGACGGCGTGCGCATCGTATAACTCCAGCGCTGTCCGCACCAGCCTCTTGATGAGCCGGGTGCGCTGGCCGCTGGGCAGGCCGATGACCGGTGGCAGGCTTTCCATTTCGAAGACGTAAGGATCACCGGCCACGACCCGGGTGACAGCGACGTCGAGGATGATGATCCCGGACGAGGGGACGAACATGGTCCCGTGGTAACCGAAGTCGGAGACCACCGAGACGTTGCGATTGCGCACGTTGGCGGGCAGCGTCCAGCTTTTCGACGGATTGCCTTCGACATAGACGGCACCGTCGAGGCTGATGATCGGGTCGGTGGCCAGCCGGTAGAGCCGGTGGTTGCCACGCACCTCGACGCAGAAGAAGACGTAGGGCCCGCAGGCGGTGACCGAGCGGAAGCTGCCTTCGCCCAGCGTCCACAATCCCCAGCCCGCCAAATTCTCGACACGCAGCGAATGGAACACGGCGCAGGTGCCATTGCGGTTGACGAAGAAGGCGTATTGCTCGGAGCGGCTGACGATGCCCGGCGAGCTGGTGGCGCTGACCGGCAGGGCAACCAGGTGCCCGGCGAGGGTCGACACCGGCACGGCGACATAGCCACCCTGCTCGGAGGAGAAGCTCAACTCGCTGATCGATAGCCCGTTCTCCTGGATGAACAGGGTGGCGCCGTCGAACACCACCGGCTGGACGTAATTGGTTCCGGCGATCGACTGGCTCTTGACCCGCTGGTTCAAGGGCGTGATCGCGGCATTCTCCGGGGTGATGAAGGCCAGTTCGCGCACCGGGGTCAGCACCTGCAGCTCGCCGTTCGAGACCAGGTGGCGGATGCGGCTGATGTCCTCGGTGCCGACGGCGCCCTGGACGCTGTCGTTGTCGTTGCCGACGCCGATGTCGAAGTTGAAATACTCCAGCGCCTTCGAGCTCCAGTAGCCGTCCGGGAAATCACGGGTGCCACCGAACCACAGCCGTCCCTCGTGGAAGGCGCAGGCACCGGGATAGCCGCGCACCTTGGAGACTACCGGCTC
>Ga0137436_1000113_pt1 | contig 25870 bp, 35 predicted proteins | sample EasRivERMGT119_2_FD_102328 | JGI IMG/M metagenome (GOLD analysis project Ga0137436, IMG submission 102328) | Soil microbial communities from meander-bound floodplain in the East River, Colorado, USA - East River MetaG ERMGT119_2 | ecosystem: Environmental > Terrestrial > Soil > Floodplain ...
CAAGATGGTGGTGACGCTGATTGCGCCCATTGCGATGGAGCAGGGCCTGAGGTTTGCCATCCGCGAGGGCGGCAAGACCGTGGGCGCGGGCGTGGTGGCGAAAGTGATCGAATAATATGGCCGTACAAAGCCAGAAAATCAGGATCAGACTCAAAGCGTTCGACTACCGCCTGATCGACCAGTCGGCGCTCGAGATCGTGGATACGGCCAAGCGCACGGGTGCCGTCGTGAGGGGGCCGGTGCCGCTGCCGACGCGCATCGAACGTTTCGACGTGCTGCGCAGCCCGCACGCGGACAAGACCTCGCGCGACCAGCTCGAGATCAGGACGCACTTGCGCCTGATGGACATCATCGATCCGACCGACAAGACGGTGGATGCGCTGATGAAGCTCGATCTGCCGGCGGGCGTGGACGTGGAGATCAAGTTATAGGATTGCGGAATGGGGATCCAGGGAGAATCGGCCGCGCCGTGCGCGCCCCATAAATCCTGAGTCCTCAATCCTAGAGTGGCCGGCCCATAGCAGTCGGCACCTTTTAACAAAGGGCAAGAACATGACATTAGGACTCGTCGGCCGCAAGGTCGGCATGACCCGCGTTTTCACCGACGACGGCGACTCGCTGCCGGTGACGGTGCTGGACGTGTCCGACAACCGCGTGACGCAGATCAAGTCCACCGCGACCGACGGCTACAACGCCGTGCAGGTCACTTTCGGCAAGCGCCGCGCCTCGCGCGTCAACAAGGCCGCAGCCGGCCACCTCGCCAAGGCTGCGGTCGAGGCCGGTCACGTGCTGCGCGAATTCCGCGTGCCCGAAAGCGAACTGGGAAATCTCAAGCTCGGCGGAAAAATCGGGGTCGACATCTTCAAGGTGGGACAAAAGGTGGACGTTTCCGGCATGTCGCAAGGCAAGGGCTTCGCCGGTGTGATCAAGCGCCACCATTTCTCCTCCAATCGCGCGAGTCACGGCAATTCTCTTTCGACCAACAAACCCGGCTCGACCGGCATGGCGCAGGATCCGGGCCGCGTATTTCCGGGCAAGCGCATGGCGGGCCATCTGGGCGCCGCGCAACGCACCGTTCAGGGCCTGGAGGTCGTGCGCGTCGATGCCGAGCGCCAGCTGCTCCTGATAAAAGGTTCCGTTCCGGGGAGCCGCGGCCGCGATATCGTCGTGCGGCCGACCACCAAGGCGACGCGGGTCAAGGGTCCGTCGCCCAAAAAAGCGGCACCCGCTGCCGCTGCATCGGCAAGGGCGGCGCCCGCGGCCGCCAAACCGGCCAAGCCGGCACCCGCGGCCGCTCAACCGGCCAAGGCGGCACCCGCGCCGGCAGCCAAGGGGGCCTGATGGAGCTCAAGCTCATCAACGAGCAGGGCAAGAGCGCGGCGACCGTGGCCGCCTCCGACGCGCTTTTCGGACGCGAGTTCAACGAGTCCCTGGTGCATCAGATCGTCATCGCCTATCAGGCGAACGCCCGGCGCGGCACGCGCGCGCAGAAGGGGCGCAGCGACGTTCGCCACTCGCACAAGAAGCCCTGGCGGCAGAAGGGCACGGGCCGCGCCCGCTCCGGCGACGTTGCCAGCCCGCTGTGGCGCGGGGGCGGCAAGATTTTTCCGAATTCTCCGGACGAGAACTTCTCCCAGAAAGTGAATCGCAAGATGTATCGCGCCGGAATGTGCTCGATCCTGTCGCAGCTCGCGCGCGAGGAGCGGCTGAAGCTGGTGGAGAGCTTCAGCGTGGAGGCGCCGAAGACGAAGCTTCTCGCGCAGAAGTTGAAGCAGATGGGTCTGGACTCGGCGCTGGTCATCACCGACGAGGTGGACCAGAACCTGCTGCTTTCTTCGCGCAACCTCGTGAACGTGCGGGTGCTCGACGTGAACCACGCCGATCCGGTATCGCTGATCCAGTTCGAGCACGTCGTCCTGACGAAGAAAGCGATGGCACGGTTCGAGGAGCTTCTGAAATGACCGCGGGCCTGAACAAAGAGCGCTTGATGCAGGTATTGCTTGCGCCGCAGGTCTCGGAAAAGAGCACCTTTGTCGGAGAGAAGAACAACCAGTACGTGTTCCGCGTCGCGGCGGATGCGACCAAGCCCGAGATCAAGGCGGCGGTCGAGTTGATGTTCAAGACCAAGGTGAAATCGGTCCAGGTTACCAACGTGAAGGGCAAGGAAAAGCGCTTCGGACGTTTCGAAGGGCGCCGCCGCAACTGGAAGAAAGCCTACGTGTCCCTGATGCCGGGACCCGACGGGAAGAAGCAGGAAATCACCTTTCAGGCTCAGGAGTAGACCGTGCCGCTCGTCAAAGTCAAGCCCACTTCGCCCGGCCGCCGACAACTCGTCAAGGTGGTCAATCCCGATCTGCACAAGGGCGGGCCCTACCAGAAGCTCGTCGAGAAGCAGTCCAAGAAGGCCGGCCGGAACGTCAACGGCCACATCACGGTGCGCCACCAGGGCGGCGGCCACAAGCACCACTACCGCATCGTCGATTTTCGCCGCAACAAGGACGGCATTGCGGCCAAGGTCGAGCGGCTGGAATACGATCCGAACCGGAGCGCAAACCTCGCCCTGCTTTGCTACGCGGACGGCGAACGCCGCTACATCATCGCGCCCAAGGGCCTCGCGGCCGGAATGCAGCTGCTGTCGGGGGCGGAAGCACCGATCAAGTCGGGCAATGCGCTGCCGCTCAAGAATATCCCGGTCGGCACGACGGTTCACTGCGTCGAAATGCAACCGGGCAGGGGTGCCCAACTGGCCCGCGCCGCCGGCGCGTCCGTGCAGCTTCTTGCGCGGGAAGGCAGCTACGCCCAGGTGCGCCTGCGCTCAGGCGAGATTCGCAAAGTGCACGTCGAGTGCCGCGCGACGATCGGCGAAGTCGGCAACGAGGAGCACAGCCTGGAATCGATCGGCAAGGCCGGACGCGTCCGCTGGCGCGGCGTACGGCCTACTGTGCGCGGCGTCGCGATGAATCCGATCGACCACCCGCACGGCGGCGGTGAGGGAAAGACCGCAGCGGGACAGCATCCGGTGAGTCCCTGGGGGGTGCTGACCAAGGGCTACAAGACGCGCAAGAACAAGCGCACACGCGGCATGATCATCCAATTCCGGCACAAGAAACGAGACAAGGGCTAGACCATGGGACGCTCGGTCAAGAAGGGTCCTTTCGTGGACCACCATCTGGTGAAGAAGGTCGACGCGGCGCGTGCGGCGAGTGACAAGCGCCCGATCAAGACCTGGTCGCGGCGTTCCACGATTCTGCCGGATTTCGTCGGGCTGACCATCGCGGTGCACAACGGCAAACAGCACGTCCCGGTGTATATCTCGGAAAACATGGTGGGGCACAAGCTGGGAGAATTCGCCTTGACGCGCATCTTCAAGAGCCACGGAATGGCGGATAAGAAGGTTATGGAGGCCGCGGCTGCGGCAAGATCGGGTGGCGGAGCTCCGGGAAGTTCATCGGCGCCGGCCGCTTCCGCGCCGGCCGCGCCGGCCGCTCCAGCCGCCGGCGGCGAGAAGAAGTAAGGAGAAAGCATGGAAACCCGCGCGACGCTATACGGGGTTCGGCTTTCGGCCCAGAAGGGGCGGCTCGTCGCCGACCAGATTCGCGGGCTCCCGGTGGAAAAGGCGCTCAATCTGCTCGCCTTCAGTCCGAAGAAGGGAGCACACATCATCAAGAAGGTGCTGGAATCGGCGATTGCCAATGCCGAGCACAACGCCGGCGCGGACGTCGATGAGTTGAAGGTCAAGACCATTTATGTCGAGCAGGCCACGTCGCTCAAGCGTTTTCAGGCGCGCGCCAAAGGCCGCGGCAACCGCATTACCAAGCGAACCTGCCATATTTTCGTGACGGTCGGCGACGAAGAAAAGAAAAAGCCCCCGGCCAAGCAGGCAAAGAAATAGGACGCCCTCATGGGACAGAAAATTCATCCGATCGGCTTCAGGCTCAGCGTCAACAAGAACTGGTCCTCGCGCTGGTACGCCAACAGCAAGAACTTCGCCACGATGCTGAACGAGGACCTCAAGGTCCGCGCTTATTTGAAGAAACGGCTTTCGCACGCCTCGGTCGGCAAGGTGGTGATCGAGCGGCCGGCCAAGGACGCCCGGATCACGATCCACAGCGCGCGGCCCGGTGTCGTGATCGGCAAGAAGGGCGAGGACATCGAGATGCTCAAGGCCGATCTGCGCAAGCTCCTGGGCGTACAGATGGTCCATGTCAACATCGAGGAAATCCGCAAGCCCGAGGTCGATGCGCAGCTCATCGCGGATTCGATCGCGCAGCAGTTGGAGAAACGGATCATGTTCCGCCGCGCCATGAAGCGCGCCATGCAAAACGCCATGCGCCTGGGCGCACAAGGGATCAAGATCATGAGCGCGGGGCGCTTGAACGGCATCGAGATTGCACGCACCGAGTGGTATCGCGAGGGGCGCGTCCCGCTTCATACGCTGCGCGCGGACATCGACTACGGTTTTTCCGAGGCGAAGACCACCTACGGCGTGATCGGCATCAAGTGCTGGGTGTACAAGGGCGAAGTGATGGCCAAGGGCGACCAGCCGGTCGCGCCTCCGGCTCCGACCGCCGACGAGGTTCTCGCGGCGAAGAAAGTGAAGAAAGTGACGCCCAGACCTGCGCCGAGCGCTCCCGAAGAGAAGGCCGAACCGGCCGTTGCAGCCAAGGCGAAGGTCGAACCGGTCATGGTCGTTGCAGCCAAGACGGAATCCGACACAGCGAGTCCCGCCGCGCCCCAGGCCAAGCCCAGGGCCGCTCGGCCTCATCCGGTCACCGCGAAAAAGGCCGGGGGCGATGCGAAGGGAAAGGCCGAAGCAAAGTCGGAAGCGAAGCCGAAAACCGCGGTGAAGAAGTCCAGAAAGCCCAAGGCGTAGGCGAGGAGATTCCATGCTTCAACCGGCTCGAACCAAATACCGCAAGCAACAGAAGGGACGCAACAGAGGTGTCGCTACGCGGGGAGCGAAGGTTTCCTTCGGTGAATACGGCCTGAAGGCGACGACCCGCGGACGGCTTACCGCGCGCCAGATCGAGGCGGCTCGCCGCGCCATGACGCGCCGCATAAAGCGGGGCGGGCGCATCTTCATACGCATCTTTCCGGACAAACCCGTTTCGCAAAAACCCGCAGAGGTGCGAATGGGTAACGGCAAGGGGAATCCGGAGTATTTCGTCGCCGAAATCAGGCCGGGCAAGGTGCTCTACGAAATGGACGGGGTGGATGAGCCGACGGCGCGGGAGGCGTTTGCGCTTGCGGCAGCCAAGCTCCCGCTGCGCACGGTGTTCGTGCTCCGTCAGATGGGGTGAGGGTCCACGGGGCATAGCCCCCGTGTTTATCCTCGACTTTGGAGAAGAAGGTATACGATCATGAAGGCCAGTGAACTCCGCGCCAAGGATCCGGCGCAGCTTTCCAAGGAGCTCGAGGAGCTGCTGCGTGCACAGTTCGGTCTGCGCATGCAGAAGGCGACGCAGCAGCTCACCAACAACAGCCAGCTGAAAAACGTGCGCCGTGACATCGCGCGGGTGCGCACCATCCTGAAGGAAAAGGCGGTAGTGAAATGAGCGAGGGCAAGACCACCCGGACGCTGACCGGACGAGTCGTCAGCGACAAGATGGACAAGACCGTGACGGTATTGGTCGAGCGCCGCGTCACCCATCCGATGTATGGAAAGATCGTGACCCGCTCGAAGAAGTACCACGCCCACGATGAGAAGAACGAGTGCAGCGAGGGCGACCTGGTGCTGATCGAAGAGTGCCGCCCCATTTCCAGGACCAAGTCATGGCGGATCGCCAAGCTGGTCGAGAAGGCGCGCGCGGCGTAGATAGATTTTCCTTGGCAAAGGTTTTGATTTCGCGTAGAATTCTCTGCCTTTTCACGTCCCGGACGGGATCCAAAACTGCCTGCCCGTAGCGCATCGGGCCGGACAAGTTGGAGACGGAAAAATGATTCAGATGCAAACGGTGCTCGATGTCGCCGATAACACCGGCGCGCGTGCTGTGATGTGTATCAAGGTGCTGGGCGGCTCGAAGCGCCGCTACGCCAACATCGGCGACGTGATCAGGGTGAGCGTCAAGGACGCGGCGCCGCGCGGCCGCGTCAAGAAGGGCGAGATTTACCACGCCGTGGTGGTGCGTACGGCCTTCGGCGTGCGCCGCGCCGACGGTAGTCGTATCCGGTTCGATTCCAACGCGGCGGTGTTGCTTACCCCAAAGCTGGAACCCATCGGCACGCGCATCTTCGGGCCCGTGACCCGGGAACTTCGCAGCGAGCGTTTCATGAAAATCGTTTCGCTCGCGCCTGAAGTGCTGTGATGACCTGCCGCAGCTGACAGCTCGAAACAAATGGAAAAAATCAGAAAAGGCGACGACGTCATCGTCACCACCGGCAAGGACAAAGGAAAGCGCGGGACGGTGCTGCGGATCGTGGATGCAAGGCACCTCGTCGTAGAGGGGGTCAACCGCGTCAAGAAACACCAGCGCCCCAACCCCATGAAGGGTCTCACCGGCGGCATCGTGGACAAGGACATGCCCATCGACATCTCGAACGTCGCGCTGTACAACCCGCAGACCAAGAAGGCCGACCGCGTGGGCTTCAAGCTGATGCAGGACGGGCGCAAGGTGCGCGTGTTCAAGTCCAACGGCGAAATGGTGGACGCTTGATCCCCTAGGACTACGAAAAACCCCCATCCATGGCTCGCCTACAAGACTACTACCGCAAAGACGTGGTGCCCGATCTGATGAAGAAGTTCGGGTATAAGACCTCGATGCAGGTGCCGCGCATAAAGAAGATCACGCTCAATATGGGCGTGGGCGAGACGACGACGGATAAGAAGATCCTGGACAACGCGGTCGCCGACCTCACCAAGATCGCCGGCCAGAGACCCGTGGTCACCCTGGCCAAGAAGTCGATTGCGACGTTCAAGGTCCGCAAGGGGTTTCCGGTCGGGTGCATGGTGACCTTGCGCGGCAAGCGCATGTACGAGTTCCTGGATCGTCTGGTCACCGTGGCGATCCCGCGTATCCGTGACTTCCGCGGCATCTCGAGCCGCGCATTCGACGGCCGCGGCAACTACAGCCTCGGCGTGAAGGAGCAGATCATCTTTCCGGAAATTGAATACGACAAGATCGACGCTCTGCGAGGGCTGAACATCAGCATCACCACTACCGCGAAAAACGACGACGAGGCGCGTGCGCTGCTCGCCGCCTTCCGCTTTCCGTTCAAGACCTGAAGGATCGCCATGGCCAAACTCGCCCTAGTCAACCGCGACAAGAAACGCCGCAAGACGGTGGCCAAGTACGCTGCCCGACGCGCGGCGCTGCTCGCAATCATCAACGACGCCAGACGTTCCGACGAAGACCGCCAGGAGGCGCGCGAGAAGCAGCAGCAACTGCCCAGGAACGCCTCGCCCGTGCGGCTGCGCAACCGTTGCAGCCTGACCGGCCGGCCGCGCGGAGTGTTTCGCAAGTTCGGGCTTGGGCGCAACAAGCTGCGCGAAATCGCGCTGCGCGGGGAGATCCCGGGCTTGATCAAGGCGAGCTGGTAGGAGGTTTCCCGTATGAGCATGACCGATCCCATTGCCGACATGCTGACCCGCATCCGCAACGCCCAGATGGTCGGAAAGACCGCGGTCGGCGTTCCGTCCTCCAAACTCAAGATTTCCATCGCCCAGGTGCTCAAGGACGAGGGGTACATCGACGGCTTCACCGTTCGCGAGAAGGAAGGCAAGCCGGAGCTGGAGATCGGCCTCAAGTACTATGCGGACAAGCCCGTGATCGAGAAAATCGAGCGCGTGTCCACCCCGGGATTGCGCGTCTACAAGGGGCGCGACGAGCTGCCTCGCATCATGAACGGGCTCGGCGTCGCCATCGTCTCCACCTCCAAGGGCGTTATGACCGATCGCAAGGCGCGCGCCACCGGCCTCGGCGGCGAAGTGCTCTGCATCGTCGCCTAGGAATCGGCCATGTCCCGGATCGCAAAATATCCCGTAACCCTGCCCAAGGGCGTGGAGGCGACGCTTGCTGCCGAGGCTCTCTCCATCAAGGGGCCGCTCGGAACGCTGTCGCAGCGGTTGCGCCGCGACGTCAGCATCGAGAAGGACGGCGACAAACTGGTATTCAAGGCCATCGAGGACTCGGACGAGGCGAACGCCATGTCGGGAACGCTGCGGGCGCTCGCCGCCAACATGGTGCTCGGAGTGACCAAGGGCTTCGAGAAGCGGCTGACGCTGGTCGGGGTCGGCTATCGCGCTCAGGCACAAGGGGACAAGTTGAACCTCACGCTGGGTTTTTCGCATCCGGTGGTGCACCCGATGCCCAAAGGGGTGAAGGTCGAGACTCCCACGCAAACCGAAATCGTGATCAAAGGATTGGACAAGCAGCAAGTTGGACAAGTCGCCGCCGAGGTGCGCGCCTACCGCTCGCCCGAGCCTTACAAAGGCAAGGGTGTGCGCTACTCCAACGAGCGTGTGATCTTGAAGGAAACCAAGAAGAAGTAGGGAATTGCGATGATCGACAAAAAAGCGGCAAGGCTTCGACGCGCTTCGCAGACGCGCCGAAAAATCCATGAATTGGCGAAGGTGCGGCTGGCCGTGCATCGAACCAATACGCACATCTACGCGCAACTGCAGTCGGTGGACGGCAAGGTGCTGACCTCCGCCTCCACCATGGAAAAGGAAGTACGCACCCAAGTCGCCAACGGCGGCAACAAGGCGGCAGCGGTGGCGATAGGCAGGCGTATCGCCGAGAAAGCGAAGGGATTGGGCATCGAAACCGTCGCGTTCGACCGCTCCGGCTACAAGTATCACGGCAGGGTCAAAGCGCTGGCAGACGCCGCGCGAGAGGCCGGCCTGAAGTTCTAGATCGGCGACGAACGCGGGGGCTCTTCCCTCCCGGCGTCCCGATTTAGGCGAGCACTCTAAAGGGATCACGATGGCGAGAATGCAACCCAGAATGCAGGGCGGCGAGCAACGCTCGGATGGCCTGAAGGAGAAGATGGTCTCCGTGAACCGCGTCACCAAGGTCGTGAAGGGCGGACGGATCCTCGGTTTTGCCGCGCTCAGCGTGGTCGGCGACGGGGACGGCGCAGTGGGCATGGGCAAAGGCAAGGCGCGCGAAGTGCCGGTGGCGGTCCAAAAATCCCTGGAAGAGGCGCGCCGCAAGATGTTCCGGGTGTCCCTGAAGAACGGCACGCTGCAGCACGCCGTGATCGGCAAACACGGCTCCTCGAAAGTGATCATGCAGCCCGCCTCCGAAGGGACGGGCATCATCGCCGGCGGCCCCATGCGCGCGGTGTTCGAAGTGATGGGTGTGACCAACGTACTCGCCAAGTGCATCGGCTCGACCAATCCCTACAACGTGGTTCGCGCGACGCTCGACGGCTTGAAGAGGATGAATACTCCCGCGCAGATCGCGGCCAAACGCGGCAAGTCGATCGAGGAAATCACCAGCTGAGGAAGACGCATATGGCCGACAAGAAAATCCGCGTGACGCTCGTCAAAAGCCCCAACGGCTGCAGGGTGGAGCATCGCGCCACGGTGCGCGGCCTGGGGCTGCGGCGGATGCGTCAAACCGTGGAGCTGACAGACACGCCGCAAGTGCGCGGCATGATCAACAGCGTAAGTTACCTGGTGCGCGTCGAGGGATAAATGGAACTCAATACGCTGAAACCCGCTCCCGGCTCGAAGCACGTGCGCAAGCGCGTTGCCCGCGGCATCGGGTCGGGGACGGGCAAAACGGGCGGCCGCGGGCACAAGGGCCAGAGGGCACGCTCCGGCGGCTTTCACAAAGTGGGCTTCGAGGGCGGGCAAATGCCGCTGCAGCGCAGGCTGCCCAAGCGCGGCTTCAACTCGCGGACCCATGAAGACACCGCCGAAGTGCTGCTATCGGATCTCGAACGCATCAAGACCGAGAAGATCGACCTCGCCGCGTTGAAGGAGGCAGGCGTCATTCCGGGATCGGCCAAGAGAGCCAAGGTGATCGTCTCCGGCAAGCTCACGCGCAAGGTGACGCTTGCCGGTATCGGGGTGAGTAAGGGCGCGCGCGCCGCAATCGAGGCGGCAGGCGGCAGCACCGACGCGCCCATTCCGCAACCCAAGCCGAAACGCGAACCCAAGGCCGTACCGGCGCCCCAGCCGCAGGCCGAGACCCAATCGGGCAAGGGGGAAGCGAAACCCGAAAAGCGTTCAGGCGACGCGAAGGCAGCGAGTGAATCGAAAGGCGAACGCGGCGCGAAGGACAAGGGGGAAGGGAAAGACAAGCGCGAAGCCAAAGACAAGGGCGAAGGGAAAGACAAGCGCGAAGCAAAGGAAAACCGGCCTGGGCCGGAGGGCAAGAAAGGCGGCAAAAGGTAGATGGCTGCCCCGACCCCGCAGCTCGGCAAGACCGGGAGGTTCGGCGACCTGAAGAAGCGCCTGACGTTTCTGCTTCTGGCGTTGGTCGTTTTCCGGATCGGCGCGCACATTCCGGTGCCGGGCATCGATCCGATCAAGCTCGCCGAGTTGTTTCAGTCGCAACAGGGCGGGATTCTCGGCCTGTTCAACATGTTCTCGGGCGGGGCGCTAAGCCGCTTTACGATCTTCGCGCTCGGCATCATGCCTTATATCTCGTCCTCGATCATCATGCAGCTCATGACCGCGGTTTCCCCGCAGCTGGAGCAGCTCAAGAAAGAAGGCCAGGCGGGCCAGCGCAAGATCACGCAGTACACGCGCTACGGGACGGTATTTCTCGCGCTTTTCCAGGCGACCGGCATCTCGATCGCGCTCGAGTCGCAGCCCGGACTGGTGATCGACCCGGGGTTGATGTTCCGCTTCACCACCGTCGTCACGCTGGTGACCGGCACCATGTTCCTGATGTGGCTCGGCGAGCAGGTGACCGAGCGGGGCTTGGGCAACGGCATTTCGATCATCATTTTCGCCGGCATCGCCGCGGGACTCCCGAGCGCCATTGCCGGGATGCTGGAGCTGGTCCGCACCGGTGCGATGCATCCTCTTAGTGCGCTATTGATTTCGGCGGGAGTCGTGTTGGTCACGTGGGCCGTGTGCTTCGTCGAGCGCGGTCAAAGAAAGATCCTGGTCAACTACGCCAAGCGCCAGATCGGCAACAAGGTCTACGGCGGACAGGCCTCGCACCTGCCCTTCAAGCTCAACATGTCAGGGGTCATACCGCCGATCTTCGCCTCATCGATCATCCTCTTCCCCGCGACCCTTGCCGGGTGGTTTACGAGCGGGGTCTCTGGCGGCAACACCTGGGAACTGCTGTCGAAGGGACAGATCGGGTCGGCATTCAGCCTGATGATCAGGGACCTCGCTTCCACGCTCACGCCGGGCCAGCCCGTGTACGTCATGCTCTATGCGAGCGCGATCGTTTTCTTCTGTTTTTTCTACACGGCGCTGCAATACAACCCGAAGGAGACGGCGGACAATCTGAAGAAATCAGGCGCTTTCGTTCCCGGCATCCGGCCCGGTGATCAGACGGCGAAGTATCTCGAGAAAATCCTCTTGAGACTGACCCTGGCAGGCGCCATCTACGTGACCTTGGTCTGCCTTCTTCCCGAGTTCCTGATCCTGAGGTGGAACGTGCCGTTCTACTTCGGCGGGACCTCTCTTCTCATCATCGTCGTGGTGACCATGGATTTCATGGCGCAGGTGCAGGCCTACATCATGACGCACCAGTACGAGAGCCTGCTCAAGAAGGCCAATTTCAAGGGGGCGGGATTTCCCACCCGGTAATCAGCAGGGAAACAAGGGGGCGCATCCCGATCCCCCAATTCAGAGGGAAGGGCAATAGCAGCGAACATGGCGAAAGAAGACGTGATCCAGATGCAGGGAGAGATCGCGGAAACCCTGCCGAACGCGACCTTCCGCGTCAAGCTGGAAAACGGACACGTTATCCTGGGACACATCTCCGGGAAGATGCGCATGCACTACATCCGGATTCTCCCCGGAGACAAGGTGACGGTCGAGCTGACCCCCTACGACCTGACTCGCGGACGCATCATATTCCGCGCGAAGTGAATCGATCGAAAGGAAACACGAATGAAAGTACTTGCCTCGGTAAAAAAGATTTGCCGCAACTGCAAGATCGTGCGCCGCAGGGGGGTGGTGCGCGTCATCTGCAAGGAACCCCGCCACAAGCAGAGGCAGGGGTAGCAAATCGGTAGTTAACGGACGGATTTCACGTTATAATTTCGGGTTTCCTTTTCGGCCAATAGACGGAGCAGGGTATGGCCCGTATCGCGGGAGTCAACATTGCGAATCACCAGCATGCCGAGATCGCGCTGCAGGCGATCTTTGGCATCGGCCGCTCGCGCGCGCAGGCGATCTGCGCCGCAGCCAAGATCAATAAACATTTTAAAATCAAAGACTTGTCAGAGTCAGACATGGAGCGTCTGCGCGAGCAGGTCGCGAGATTTACCGTCGAGGGCGACCTGCGCCGCGAAGTGTCGATGAATATCAAGCGGCTGATGGACCTCGGCTGCTATCGCGGCACCCGTCATCGCAAGGGACTGCCGGTTCGGGGCCAGCGTACCCGAACCAACGCGCGCACGCGGAAGGGTCCGCGCAAGGCTGCGGTCAAGATTACCGCTACGGCCCCGAAGGCCGGCTAAGAGCGAGCGAGGATAAAGCACATGGCAAAACCGCCTGCCGCACCGACCGCCGCAGCACGCGTTCGCAAGAAGGTGAAGAAGAACGTCGCAGAGGGCATCGCGCACATTCACGCCTCGTTCAACAACACCATCGTCACCATTACCGATCGCCAGGGCAACGCCCTGGCGTGGGCGACCTCGGGTGCCGCAGGTTTCAAGGGATCGAGGAAATCGACGCCGTTCGCCGCCCAGGTTGCGGCCGAGCAGGCCGGCCGCGCAGCACAAGAGTGCGGCGTAAAGAATCTCGAGGTGCGCATCAAGGGGCCCGGCCCCGGACGGGAATCGGCCGTGCGCGCCCTCAATGCACTGGGTCTCAAGATCAGCAGCATCGCGGATGTGACGCCCGTGCCCCACAACGGTTGCAGGCCGCCTAAAAAGCGGCGCATATAGAGGACTACGCATGGCCCGAGATCTGGACGCCAAGTGCCGCCAGTGCCGCCGCGAGGGGGAGAAGCTCTTCCTCAAGGGCGAGAAATGCTTCACCGACAAATGCGCGATCGAGCGCCGCAGCTATGCGCCGGGACAGCACGGCCAGAAAAGCGGCGGCCGCATGTCCGATTTCGGCAAGCAGCTGCGTGAGAAGCAGAAGCTGCGCCGCATATACGGGCTGCTCGAGCGCCAGTTCCGCAAGACCTACGCAGAGGCCTCGCGCAGCAAAGGCGTGACGGGCGAGCGTCTTCTGCAGCTGCTGGAGTCGCGTCTGGATACCGTCTCGTATCGCATGGGGTTCGGTGCGAGCCGCACCGAGGCGCGCCAGATCGTGCGCCATAACGGCATCCTCGTAAACAGCAAGCGCGTTAACATGCCTTCCTACCAGGTGCGGCCCGGGGACACCGTTGAAGTTGCGCCTAAGACGAAGGAGCAGCTTCGCGTCAAGGGCTCGGTCGCCGCCGCCGAAACGCGCGGCTTCCCGGAATGGATCGAGGTCAATGCAAAGGAAATGAAGGGCACGTTCAAGGCGCTTCCGGCACGTTCCGATCTGCCTTCCACGATCAACGAAAGCCTGGTGGTCGAGCTGTATTCGAAATAAAGCCGCACTCGAAGTATCCGGCGCAAGCTAAATCGTATTGAGGGTCCTACATGCAAACCAGTGGATTTCTGAAACCGCGCATCATCGACGTGCAGGGCATCGCCCCCAATCACGCCAAAGTCGTGATGGAGCCGTTCGAGCGCGGGTATGGCCATACGCTCGGCAATGCGCTGCGCCGCGTCCTGCTTTCGTCGATGCCGGGATTCGCAGCGACCGAAGTGCAGATCGCGGGAGTGCTTCATGAATACTCGACCATCGAGGGCGTCCAGGAGGACGTCGTCGATATCCTGCTCAACCTCAAGGGCGTGGTGCTCAAGCTTCACAACCGCGAGGACGCGCTGCTCAACCTGAAGAAAAAGGGCGAGGGTCCGGTGACCGCGGGCGACATCGAGGCCACTCACGACGTCGAAATCATCAACCCCGAACACGTGATCGCGCATCTCTCTCCTGGCGGCAAGATCGAGATGCAGATCAAGGTCGAGAACGGCCGCGGATACATCCCCGGGAATCTCCGCGTCGTCCCCGAGGAATCCAAGGGAATCGGCAAGATCATACTGGACGCTTCGTTCTCGCCCGTCAGGCGTGTGTCCTATTCGGTCGAATCGGCGCGCGTCGAGCAGCGCACCGACCTCGACAAGCTCATCATCGACATCGAGACGAACGGCGTGATCGAGCCCGAGGAGGCGATCCGTTACGCAGCGAGGATCCTGGTCGATCAGCTCTCCGTTTTCGCGGCGCTCGAGGGCACGGCTCCGGCGATCGAGGAAAAGAAGACCCCGCAGGTCGACCCGATCCTGCTGCGTCCGGTGGACGATCTCGAGCTCACCGTGCGCTCGGCGAATTGCCTCAAGGCGGAAAACATCTATTACATCGGCGACCTGATCCAGCGCACCGAGACCGAGCTTCTCAAGACGCCCAATCTGGGCCGAAAATCGCTCAACGAGATCAAGGAAGTGCTGGCCTCGCGCGGGCTGACGCTCGGCATGAAGCTCGAGAACTGGCCGCCGGCCGGGCTGGAGACCGCGCGCACCAGTTGAACTCCCCATTCTTTTCCCCTCTCCCTCCGGGAGAGGGTTAGGGTGAGGGAAAGATTTGGCACGGGACAAAAACAATGCGCCACCGCCACGGACTCAGGAAGCTCAACCGCACCAGCAGCCATCGCTTGGCGATGCTGCGCAATATGACCGTGTCGCTGTTGAAGCACGAGGTCATCCAAACCACTCTTCCCAGGGCAAAGGAGCTGCGCCGCGTGGTCGAGCCCATGATCACGCTCGGCAAGCAAGCCACGCTCGCCAACCGGCGCCTCGCGTTCAACCGCCTGCGGGACCGCGATATCGTGACGAAGCTCTTCGCCGAGCTCGGGCCGCGCTACGCCAAGCGAAACGGCGGGTACTTGCGGATCCTCAAGTACGGATTCAGGAAGGGTGACAACGCTCCCATGGCTTTGGTGGAGTTGCTGGATCGCCCTGAGCCGAAGGAAGCGCCCGAGGTGGCGGAGGCCAAAGCGTAACCATTCCTGTTCCCCGAAAGAAAAAGGCCGGATCGCTCCGGCCTTTTTTATTGCACTCTCCGCGGGTGCGGAGGACTTTCTGGTTTAGGCGGCCTTCAACATCGGCACGCTGGATCGGACAGTTTTTGTGGCGCGGATGCGGGCGCCAGCAGCTGCCATTTTCTTCACCCGGGCAAGCATGACGGCACCGGACGAAGCTGCGTTTCCAGCACGGATGCTCGCGCCAGACGAAGCTGCGTTTCCGGCGCGGATGCTGGCCCCGGACGAAGCTGCGTTTCCAGCACGGATGCTGGCCCCGGACGAAGCTGCGTTTCCGGCGCGGATGCTGGCCCCGGACGAAGCTGCATTTCCGGCGCGGATGCTGGCCCCGGACGAAGCTGCGTTTCCAGCACGGATGCTCGCGCCGGATGAAGCGGCGTTTGCGGCGTGGATGCTGGCGCCCGATGATGCGGCGTTCGCGGCCCGGATACTGGCACCAGACGATGCCACATTTTCGACCTTGATGACGCTTCCGGACCAGGCTGCATCCATTCCGGCCCCGAACTCGCGTTCATAGAGTTGTCGGGTCTTCTCCGCGGAGGCAACCTTCTTGTCGGTGTATGCAGGCGTGATTTCCTCGAGATGCGGACTATGGTGCAGGAAGTTGCCGAAAACCTCCTGGCAGTCGTCCGCGTACTTGATGGTCTGCAGGATGTGGGTATGCCAGAACTCGTCCGCGTCCTCGCTCAGAGCGATGTCTTCGGCGTCTTCGGGGTATTTCACCAGCATGGTGAGAAAAGTCTTGTACGTGGTCTCGATGCTGTCGGCGTATTCGCGCGTCCAGCCTTCTCCCCGCACAGGGTCCATCATTCTGACTTTGACGGGCTCGAGATCAAGCGCCTGTATTGCGGCAATGACATGCTGCACGGGTCGGGTGGTCAAATGGGCTTTCACTTTTATTTTCTCCTCCTGAAATTTAAAGGCAGGCGGTACAGAGCCGACGCCGGAGGTACCCGGAGTTCAGGCTCTTTTCCGTGGTTCTACGACATTCAAGTTCTGTTTGTGAGAATGGCTTTTCAACAGTGCCGTTACTTGTTCCGCGGGGAGCGGCTTGCTGAATAGGAAGCCCTGCATTTCGTCGCAACCGTTGCTGCGCAGGAAATCCTGTTGCTCTTTCGTCTCGACGCCCTCGGCGATGATTTTCAGCCGCAGGCTGTGCCCGAGCGCAATGATGCCCCTGGTGATCGCCATGTCGTCGGCTTCAGTCGGGATGTCCTTGATGAACGAGCGGTCGATCTTGATGCAGTCGATCGGGAACCGCTTCAGATACGCGAGCGAGGAAAAGCCGGTGCCGAAATCGTCGATCGAGAGGCTTATCCCCATGTTCTTCAGCTTGTGCAGCGTCTCGGCCGCACTCTCGGGGTTATCCATCACCAGGCTTTCGGTGATTTCCAACTCGAGGCAATCCGGGGTCAGACCGCTCTGGGCGATGGTCCTGGCGACGTCGCTCACCAGGGTCTTTTGCGCGAACTGGCGCGCGGAGAGATTCACCGCGACGCGCATCGGCGGAATGCCCTGGTCGCGCCACTGTTTGTTTTGCTCGCAGGCGGTCTTCAGGACCCATTCTCCGATTTCCACGATGAGCCCGGTTTCCTCGGCGAGCTTGATGAACTGGATGGGCGGCACCATGCCGAGATCGGGATGCTGCCAGCGTATCAACGCCTCCACGCCCCCGATTGCGCCGGTGCGCAGATCGAGCTTGGGCTGGTAGTGCAGCAGGAACTCGTTGCGCTCGATCGCGCGGCGCAGGCTCGATTCCATCGCCAGGCGTTCAAACGTGTGCTTGTTCATCTCCGCCGAGTAGAACTGGTAGTTGTTTCGTCCCTGGTCCTTGGCTCGATACATCGCAATGTCGGCGTTCTTGAGCAGCGTCTCCGCGTCCTTCCCGTCGTCGGGGAAGGTGCTGATGCCGATGCTTGCGGACATGAGGAACTCCTGCCCGCCCACGAAGAACGGCCGTGCCAGGCTGGCGAGGATCTTTTGGGCGACTGTGATCGCGTCCTTCGGCGCAGCGTCCTTCGGCGCCGTGAAGTTTTCGATCATGACGACGAACTCGTCTCCCCCGAGGCGAGCGACCGTGTCGCTCTCGCGCAGGCATTCGGCGAGCCGCTTGGCGCTGTCCTGAAGCAGGCGGTCCCCGGCGCTGTGCCCCAGAGAGTCGTTGACGACCTTGAAGCGGTCCATATCGATGAACATCACGGCAATGCCGCGGCTGTAGCGAGTCCCTTGATGCAGCGCGTGGCGCAGCCGCTCGTTGAACAGGGAGCGGTTGGGCAGATCGGTCAGCGAGTCGTGGGTGGCGATGAACCGGAGCTGATCCTCGGCAAGCTTGCGCTGGAAGGACTGTCCGATCTGCGCGCTGAGGGAATGCAGCAAATGAATCAGCGCCTCTTCGGAACGGATCGCCTGGTCGCTGAACAGCTCGATGACCCCGAACGTCTGGCCCCCCGATGCAATCGGGAGAGCGAGCGCTCCATGCAGCCCCGCCTGCAAAGCGGCCTGCACCCGGCTGAAGCTTTGCTCGGAAGCGATGTCCTCGACAAAAAGCGGTCCGCCCTTCGCCCAGGCACGCCCGGGCAGATCCACGCCGGACGGAGCTGACATCTTGCTGGTGAGCGCGAGAAACTCCCGGATGGCGGCACTGCTTTCGCCCCAGGAGGCGGTGCATCGCAGCACGGCGCCTTCCTTGTCCTGGCTCCAGTAGGCCCCGCACCCCCAATCCAGCCCCGCGCACACGGTTTCGATGATCCGTGGCATGACTTCGTCGGGATCGGTGGCGCCGGCGATCAGCTGGGCCACGCCGTGCTCGACCTGCAGGCGAAGAGCAGCAAGCTTGCCCTCCGTGATATCCCGGATGGTTCCGTGCAAAAGCGTCTTGCGATCGTGCTGCTCGGGTTGGATGATGGTGTGTACCCAGCGGGTTTCTCCCTTGCCCGAGGAAATGCGATGATCGATTTCGCATTCCCGTCCGGTCTCGGCCGCGCGCTGCAGCGCCTGCTCCAGGGCCGCGCGGTCCTTTTCGTGCACCCGGCCGACCAGTTCGCCGTAGTGCGGGGATGCCGCCGACGGTTGCAGGCCGAGGATCCGGTAGGTTTCCTCGGACCACGTCATGGTCCGGGAGACCGGATCCAGCAACCAGTTGCCCAGCTGAGCTATTCGTTGCGCCTGCGCCAGGCTTGCTTCGCTTTCGCGCAGATCCTTGGTGATCACTTGGGCCATTTCGACGGCGCGGCTGCGCGACGAGGCCATCGAGTAGAACACCGCAAAGAGGAGCAGGCTCAGAAGCAATCCGCCTGCGAGCACCAGCGAGGGCAGGGCCGTGTCGACGCTGCCGATCACGGTTTCGGTCGGGGTACTGAAGTGGACCTCCCAGACCCGTCCCGCCACTTCTATCGGCAGCACCGTCTTGAAAGAGGAATCCTCTCCGTCGGAATCGGCAACGGCACCCGCGGTTTTTAACAGGTCCTTGCTGTCGAAGAGGAGACGGTCGGCGCTGACGGCATGCGTCGCGGCCACATATTTCTGCGCCGGGCCCGCCTCGTAGAGCTTGAAGCGCATGAACTCCAGCGCGTGCTCGTCCATCACGCCTCGCATCAGTTCCTTGACGAAAAATGCTGCGCCGACCGAGCCGAGATAGGCCGCGCGCCGCTGCTCCACGGTTTCCGCCGGCATGCCGGACCGGTACACCGGCAGCCGCATGGCGAGGCTCGTAGAGGGCCCTTGCCCCTTGTTGATGTGAAGCAATTGGCCCGAGGACGTCAGCTTGCCGCTGTCGCGGGCGGAGGCCAGGGCCTCGGCTATGGCTCGGGGATTGGTTGCCGCCGGATTGACCGAGATATCCAGGCCGAAAACGGATTCGTTCCCGGCCAGCGGTTCGACGTAAGCCAACACGTAGTACTCCGGCCGGTCGCCGGGAGGTTTGACGGCGAAGTTCGGGTAGCCGCGCGGATCGAGGCTGGTGTCCTTTGTTACGCGCGCCACGAACCCCGCCTTGGCTCCGTGGGGAACATACTCGGCGTAGTTAAAGGTCCAGAATCCGGGATAGCGGTGTGCCAGATCGAGGCCGGTTACATAGAGGTGAAACTCCTTGCGTGTGACCGGAGAGGCGCGGTACAGCGCGCTGAGTCCGTGCATGACGTCGGCGTAGGAGTGGATCCGCGCCGCGATCACGTGCTGCGCGTCGCTTGCCTGGCGTTCGAAGCGCAGCTGGGCTTCATTCTCGATGTTGTCGCGTATCACGAAAGACAGCGCGATCGAGACCGCGATTCCGATCCCCAGTGCCAGGGCGGGAACAAGCGTCTTGCCGCGTTGCGTGCGTGTTTCCTTCTCGTGAACGGTGAGGGTCATTTTTCGCTCGTGCCTCTAGTGGACCTTTTCAGGTTTCCTTTCGGCGACCAAGCCTTCGAGAAGGGTCCATGATCCGCCACACGAAGCTCCTGGGACATTGGGTGGTTTCCTAAATCCGGCCTCGAAATACCTTGGAGCCTCTAAGGGGTCCCCTGACGGGTATACCCGATCGGGTATACCCGATCGGGTTTTCCGTGACAGAATCCCGGCAGTTACCGGACCGGAAAACGGGTCCGACCGCTGGAATTCCGGCACTCAGCAAGCCTTCTGCGAGAGCGTTGTCGAAATCCGTACATGGCCATCGTTCTTTTCGCAGATTTCGGGTCGCGGGACCCGTCGGGGGCACCGGTCTCATGGGTTCCCTGAAAATATGGACCATTGGCCACGGTACGCGCGCCGTGGAGGAGCTGGCCTCCATGCTCAGGAGCGCCGGTGTCCAGTTGCTGATCGATGTGCGCGCGCACCCCGGCTCGCGCCGCCATCCCCAGTTCAATCGGGTTGCGCTGGAGGGTTCGCTTGCCGGGCACGGCATCGGCTATCAATGGGAAGGCAGGGCGCTCGGCGGCTTTCGCAGGCCGCGCCAGAATTCGCGCAATACGGGACTGCAGAACGAATCGTTTCGCGGCTATGCGGACTACATGGAGTCCGGGGAGTTCGCCGCCGGGGCCGGCCGGCTCATCGAGTGGGCGCGCGAGACAAGGCTCGCCGTGATGTGCGCCGAGCAGCACCCGTCCCGATGTCATCGCCGGCTGATCTCGGACTGGCTGGCGTCGCGCGAGGTCGAAGTCGAACATCTGATAGACATGCGGCGCAGCGAGCCGCATGTCTTGACCAAGGGGGCGGCGGTCGCGGCCGGCCTGATGACTTATCCGGGAGGTGCCCAGCCGGGCCTCGATATTGGATAGGCGCGCGGCCGCCTGCCAAAAGCGCAAGTCGGTTCAGCGGATGAGGATCGCCCGGTAGTCGTTGACGTTGGTCCGAGTCGGCCCCGTTACGACGAGGTCTTCGAGCCGCGAGAAAAACCCGTACGCGTCATTGTCGGCGAGCAGTTTCCTTGCGTCGAGCCCGAGACGAGCGCCGCGCACGAGCGACTCGGGCAAAAGTATCGCACCCGCATTGTCTTCCGAGCCGTCGATGCCGTCTGTGTCGCAGGCGATTGCGCAGACGTTCGGGTTGCCCGCGAGGTCTACTCCGAGGGACAGCAGGAATTCGGTGCAGCGTCCGCCTCGTCCGTTGCCGCTCACGGTGACCGTGCATTCGCCTCCGGAAATCAGCGCGACCGGCGGGTTCACCGGGTCGCCGTGTCGTGCGATCTGGCGCGCAAGCGCTGCGTACACTTTCGCCACCTCGGATGCCTCGCCCGTCACGCTGTCACCGAGGTTCATGGTTTGAATCCGGTGCGCATGGAAAAATTCCTGCGTCGCGCGCAGCGCCTGGTGCGCCGTGGCGATGACGCGGTTTTCGACGCGCGAAAAAACCCTGTCCCCCGGTTTGGGTGTTTCCGAAACCTCGCCGCGTGCGCCTCGCTCCAGGTGTTCCCTGACCGCCGGAGCCGCGTTGACGCCGTGGCGATGGAGAACGTCGAGCGCGTCGCGGTACGTCGTCGGGTCCGGCGCACACGGACCGGAGGCAATGTGGGTGGGATCGTCGCCGGTCACGTCCGAAATAATGAGCGCGAGCACGGGTGCCTTGCACGCCGCGGCGAGCCTGCCGCCCTGGATTGCGGAAAGGTGCTTTCGCACGGTGTTGATGTCCTGGATCGGCGCACCGCTGCGAAGCAGTTCCCTCGTCGTCGCCTTCAACGCCTCCATGCCGACGGCTTCGACGGGAAGGCTGAGCAGCGCCGAGCCGCCGCCGGATATGAGGGCGAGCAGCAGGTCGCCCGGCGCAAGGCTTCTGACCCGTTGCAGAATCTCTTTCGCGGCGGACTCGCCCGTCTCGTCGGGAACGGGGTGTCCGGCTTCGATCACCTTGACGCGGTGTGTCGGCAGCCCGTGCCGGTAGCGGGTGATGACCAGACCTTCCAGCGCCGCGTCCCGGGGCCAATGCTGTTCGACCGCAAGCGCCATCGAGGCGGCGGCCTTGCCCGCGCCGATCACGAGCGTCCTGCCCGACGGCGGATGGGGGAGATGACTAGGGAGGATCTTGAGCGGGTCGGCGGCCGCGACGGCGGCTTGAAAGCTTTGTATGAGCAGCTCTTTCGGATCCATGCTGTGGACTCTAGCCGTTTTAGCGGCAGCCCGGCTGCTTTTACGAGTCCATCATCTCGATCATCGACTTGAACAAGCCGCTTTCGGGGTCGCAGACCTGGTCGAGCACCGTGAAATGATTTTTTCCTGGGCAAGGAATGTCCGCCTTGCGCACCTTGCCCCATTTTTCCCCGATGAGCCTGTTCTGGATGTGGAATCCCTCGTTTTCCTCTCCGCCCACCGCGGTATAGAGGGGGGCGTCGGTGGCGGGCGGGAGAAACGCCGGACTTACCTTCAGCGCGGACCTCTCGTCGAGGCGCACGTCGCAATTCACCGAAGGTACCTTCGCGATCTCCGTCAGGTCGTACAAGCCGCTGATCGACATTGCGGCGCCGACGACCTTCCTCGGCAAGTCCGGCGAGTACTCCGGCCAGCGGCACGTGAGCATCATCGCGGCGAGATGCCCCCCTGCGGAGTGCCCGCACAGGGTGAGCCGGTTTGCGGGCGCGCCGAAATTTCCGCCGTTACGGTACAGCCACGCGCAGGCCTGAACCATCTGCATCACGATGTCTTCGACTTGCACCGCGGGGCAAAGAGCGTAGTCGGGCACCGCGACCGTGATCCCGGCCTTGACGAGCGCCGGGGCCACGAACGAGAAGCGCCTCTTGTCGAGCGAGCGCCAATATCCGCCGTGGATGTACATCAAGAGCCCCCGGCTTGTCCCTTGCGCGCGGAAGATGTCCATCTTTTCCGCTTCGCTCGAGCCGTAAGCCACGTCCAGATAGCAGTCGAGGCTGGCGCGGGCCCGCTCCGAGTGTTTCTCCCAGCGATCGAAGATTTCCTGATAGTCCTTGACTACGAGCCGCGGATTGTAAAGGAGGTCGTAATTTGTCTTGTCCGCGTTCATCGTGTTGTTCAGGAGAGAGGGTGTGGCCGTGGTTCGGGCGCGCGGCCGCCCCCTACGAGCGTGGATGCGGCGCAGGTCTCGCTACGTCGGGCGGACTAGAACGCTTCGCGCCAAAGATCGAGTGCCTGTTGCACCGGGCGGTCGGAAAAGCTGAACAGCACCGCCTGTTCGTCGGCTTCGAGCCCGTAGGGCAGCCAGGACGGGCAGACAAATACGTCCCTCGGTCCAAAGACCAGCGTCTCGCCTCCGAAACGGCAGCGGCCCCGGCCTTCGACGACTGCATACACCGTGGAGTCGGTCGAGCGGTAGTCCTTGCCCTTGAAGCCCTTCGGGAGGAGTTGCATGAAGGTACCGATGGTCGGCATCGCCCAATCGCCTGTCACGGGATTCGTGTATTGCAGCTTGTGGCCCCAGCAGGGGTGCACGTCGTGAGCCTGCCTCAGCGTCTCGAGCGCTTCGCGGGTACGCGGGTACGGATACCAGAAAAGCGGCGAGGTGCGGTTCTTCGCCCTGTACTCCACCGGTTTCATGGTATTGCCGAATTGCGCGAGGTTGTCGCCCTCGGTGCGGTGGGTTTGCTGAAGTTCCTGCGAGCCCTTTTCCATGAACTGCGCATCGAGCAATTCGACGAGCGGGACGTCGAGGCCGTCCAGCCATACCATCGCTTCTTCCGACGGGTTGCCATGGTCGTGGAAGGTCCACGACGGCGTGATGACGAAATCTCCCACGCTCATCGTCACTTTTTCACCGTCCACTGCAGTGTAGGCGCCCCTGCCGAGCAGGATGAAGCGCAGCGCCGATTGCGAGTGCCGATGCAAGGGCGCAATTTCCCCGGGCAGGATCAGCTGCAGTCCGGCGTAAAGGCTGTGGGTAATGCTCGAGCGGCCCCGCAGCCCGGGGTTTTCCAGCACCAAAACGCGCCGCTCGGCCTCCTTCGCGGTGATCAGGCGTCCGGCCTCCTGGATCCAGGGCCACATCTGATCCCATTTCCACAGATGGGGCCTGCACGGCGTGCTGGGCGTGGCAGTGATGAGGTTGTGCAACACCTCCCACAAAGGCGTGACATTGGCCTTGTCGATCTTGTCGTAGAACGCCTTGCGGTCGGCGGCAACGCTGGATTGCAGCACGGCGGACATCGGTCTTCTCCGGAGGGCCCGAGACGAGAAGCGATTCTCCGCCAAAGGGCGCGGTCCCGGCAAACTTCGGGAGCGGCCCCGGGCCGTGGACCCGAGGGCGAGCACCGCGGCGTTCCATATTTACAGTGTGAGTGTATGCTCACATAAGGAAGCCTGGAGTGGGATTCATCCCACCATTCGTCCCACTTTCGCGATGGGCAAAATTGTGGTTGACCCTCGTTGCGGCGGCATCTTGTAATAGCGGCCAAGCGGCACTCGCTCGCAAGGAGGGTCAACAGGAGGAAATGACGTGACGGCTGAGCAGCTGTTGAGCGAAATCGCAGATTACTGCAGGCGCGTCGGCATGGCCGAGTCGACCTTCGGGCGGCGCGCCGTAAACGACGGGAAGCTCGTGGGCCGGCTGCGGATCGGCGGACGCGTGACCATGGAAACCGTGGAGCGCGTGCGCACGTTCATGTCGGAACATCGATCGATCGAGACCCGCGGTTTGGTGCGGCTGCGCTCCTCGGCCGGGAGCCTGACCGGCAGCGGGGGCGCGGTGCCGGATCAACCCAGGATCGCCGCGCCCTCCGGGGCGAAGGACGAGTCGAAGACCAACTTCCGTTTCTACGACAACCGCCAGAAGTACCTGCTGTTCGTCAGCACTTGCAGCGAGAAGTGGGTGGTCGCGCAACGCGTCGGCATGGAGCTCGCCAATATTCATCCACGGCCACCCGCGGTAAGGGTGTTCGATGCCGGTGTCGGCGACGGCACGGTGCTCGCCCGCGTCATGCGCGCCATGCACCAGCGCTATCCGACGATGCCTTTCTACGTCGTCGGCAAGGAAATAAGCCTGGAGGACGTGCGCCTCGCCCTCGATCGCATGCCGGACCGCTTCTTCGAGCATCCGGCGACGGTGCTGGTCATGACCAATCTTTATTACTCGGAGGCGCCGTGGCTCACGCCGAAATCGGTCACGGCCGCCACGAGTCTCGTCTGGAAAGAGGTCGCGCTCACCGGAGCGACCTCCAGCGAGTTCGAACAGCAGATCATCGAGCTGCAGCCGTTCCTGAGCGAACACTGGCGCGCGTCGGTGAGCAAGGCTAGCGGGAACCCCGCCTATGCGAAGCCTGTCGTGCTCGTGTTTTACCGGGAAGACCACAAGTTCCTGCTCGACCAGGTATTGCCACGCCGCGGCGTCGGCCGTGCCGACTACGATCTGGTCATCGCGTCGCAGCCGTACCGTGCCCGCGCTTCGGCCGAATTCAAGGCGTCCAAGGTCCTGGCGCCGCTCGCGCGGAGCCTGGCGCCGGGCGGCCGGATGATCGCGATCCATTCGCACGGCCGCGATCCGGGGCTGGAGATCGTGCAGCGCATCTGGCCCGGAGAAAACCCGTTCCAGACCGATCGCCACTCGCTCCTGAAGGCCACCCGCGCGGAGCTCGGGGTGGACGGCCGCGACCTCAACTTCAACGCCTACGCCGATAACCGCTCGATATTCCGCTACGAGATGCACACGCTGCCTGAGGAAATCAGCGACGCGATCGGCACCTCGACCCTGCTCGCCGCGTGGAACGCCGCCGTTTACGTGGCGCAAATCGAGGATCAGCGCCTGGGCGAGGTCATGGGGGACCGGGGCTACCTCGAAGCCACACAGGAGGTGCTTCGCCGCCACAAGGGGCTGTGGTTCCTCGACGAGTCCTACGTGATCTCGCGCAAGCGCGACTAAAGGCGCATGCAAAAGGGCCTGACCGTGGAGCCTGACGCAACCCGATTCGTCGGTGCATCGCCGGAGGATGAGCGCCGCAACATTCCGGCCCTGCTCGCCGGGGCCTCGCTCGAATTGTCATCGCGGGATCCGGCGGAGATCGACGCCTGCACGGACCTCCTGGAGCCGGGGACGGCCGTCTATATCAGCATGCCGCCCGGGCAAACCTATCACGGGATCGTGGCGCTGGCGACGCGCCTGAAACGCGCCGGCTTTCGACCGGTTCCGCACGTCGCGGCGCGCCGCATCGCCAGCCGCGACGCGCTCGACGAATACCTGGCGCGCGCGGCAGGCGAGGCGAGCGTCGACAGCGCTCTGGTGATCGCAGG
>Ga0137436_1000114_pt1 | contig 25795 bp, 25 predicted proteins | sample EasRivERMGT119_2_FD_102328 | JGI IMG/M metagenome (GOLD analysis project Ga0137436, IMG submission 102328) | Soil microbial communities from meander-bound floodplain in the East River, Colorado, USA - East River MetaG ERMGT119_2 | ecosystem: Environmental > Terrestrial > Soil > Floodplain ...
CGACGGGCTGACGGTGATCTCGCCCGAGCGCGTCGAGCGCTTCCTCGAGCAGCTGCCGGTCGAGGCGCTGTGGGGCGTCGGCCCGGTCACCGCGCGCAAGCTGCGCGAGGCCGGCATCGAGCGGCTGGTGCAGGTGAGGACCTTCGACGCCGCCGAGCTGGCGAAGCTGGTCGGCGGCATGGCCGACTGGCTGCGGCGCCTGTCGTACGGCGACGACGCGCGCCCGGTGACGCCCGACCGGCCGGCGAAATCGTCCAGCAGCGAGAACACCTACGCCGAGGACCTGACCGACGTGCAGGCGATCCGCGCCGAGGTGGCCAGGATGGCGCGCGAGAACGCGCAGTGGCTGGCGCGAAAACGGCTCGCGGCGAAGAGCATCGACATCAAGGTGCGCTACGCCGACTTCTCGACCGTGACGCGCAGCCACACCCTTTCGCTGCCGACCAGCGACGCCGACGTGATCGCATCGTGGGCGATGATGCTGCTGGAGAAGACCGAGGCGGGCCGCCGGCCGGTGCGCCTGCTCGGCGCCGGCGTGCGCGGGCTAGTCGCCGAACAGGCTGCCGCTGCGCCCGAGCTGCGCGAGCCCTGAGTCGATCGGCTCGATCAGGCGCGGCGACTCGGCTGCGCCGCTGTTGATCTGCGCGCCGACGGGATGGGCGAGCACGCTCGCGTCGGGCGCCGGCGCCAGCAGTCCTTCATCGCCGGCGAGCCAGCGCGCATAGTCGCGAGGCGCGACGATCGCCGGCATGCGGTGGTGGATGGCGAGCAGCGCCTGGTTCGCCGCGAGCGTGAGGATCGCGCAGGTTCCGGACTCCCCGCTTTCATCCCATATTCCGGCGAAGCCGAACAGCGCGTCGTGCGCGGGGCGCACGTAGTACGCCTGCTTGCCCGATCCGACCTTGCGCCATTCATAGAAGCCGTCAGCCGGGATCAGGCAGCGGCGGCGAATGCGGGTGGTTTCGGCGCGCAGGTTGTGCGCCTTGCCGCGCCACCCCCATTTCAGCAGCGCGGCGCCGTCCGGCTTCACCGCCAGCACCTGCGTGGCGGGCGCGATGTTGTAGCGCGGCGCGAAGACAGGGACCTGCGCCAGGTGAAACTGCAGCGCGACTACGGCGGGATTGCTGTGGAGAGCGTAGCGGCCGCACATCAGCTCGAGGGTACAACAACAGGCCGAGGGTACAATGGGCCGGGCATGATCATCCAGTCGCTGCTCGACACCGACCTCTACAAGTTCACCATGATGCAGGTGGTCCTGCATCACTTTCCCGGCGCGCAGGTCGAGTACAAGTTCAGGTGCCGCACGCCGGGAGTGGACCTGCAGCCCGACCTGCCGGCGATCCGCGAGGAGCTGGCGCGGCTGTGCAGCCTGCGCTTCCGCGACGAGGAGCTGGTCTACCTGCGCGGGCTGCGCTTCATGAAGTCGGACTTCGTCGACTTCCTCGCGCTGTTCCATTTCAGCGAGCGCTACGTGCGCATCGCGCCGGGCGAGTCGCCGGGCGAGATCGACATCACGGTGAAGGGGCCGTGGCTGCACACCATCATGTTCGAGATCCCGCTGCTCGCCATCGTGTCCGAGCTGTATTTCCGGCGCACGCAGGCGCGGCCGGATTTCGCCGAGGGCCGCCGGCGGCTGAAGGCCAAGATCGACGTGGCGCGCGCGGCCGAGCCCGAGATCGGCTTCCGCATCTCCGACTACGGCACAAGGCGCCGTTTTTCCCGGGATTGGCAGGAGGAAGTGCTGCAGGCTTTCAAGCGCGAGATCCCGCAGAACTTCGCCGGCACCTCCAACGTCTGGTTCGCGATGCGCAACAACCTGACGCCGCTCGGCACCATGGCGCACGAGTACATGCAGGCCTGCCAGGCGCTCGGCCCGCGGCTGCGCGACTCGCAGACCTTCGCCTTCGACAAGTGGGCGCAGGAGTACCGCGGCGACCTCGGCATCGCGGTGGCCGACACCTATGGGACCGATGCATTCCTGCGTGATTTCGACATGTACTTCTGCAAGCTGTTCGACGGCGCGCGGCACGACTCGGGCGATCCCTTCGCCTGGGGCGAGCGGCTGATCGCGCACTACCGCAAGAACCGCGTCGACCCGCGCACCAAGACGCTGATCTTCTCCGACCAGCTGACCGTGCCGATCGCCATCGAGATCGCGCGCCGCTTCCACGGCCGCGCGCTCACCGCCTTCGGCATCGGCACCAACCTGACCAACGATCTGGGCCACGAGCCGATCAATATCGTCATCAAGATGACCGAGTGCAACGGCCAGCCGGTGGCCAAGGTGTCCGACGCGCCGGGCAAGACGGTCAGCAAGGACCCGGGCTACCTGAGATACCTGCGGCAGGTCTTCGGTCTCGAGCCCGCAGAGAAGATCTGAACACGGCCGCGCGCGCCGCGGCCGGGGTTCTGGCCGCCTGCTTCTTCCTCAACATGTTCGGCCGCGGGCTCGGCGACACCTACGCCGTTTTCCTGCTGCCGCTCGAGCGGGAGTTCGGCTGGTCGCGCTCGCAGGTCACCGGCGTGTACTCGCTCTACCTCCTGGTGAACGGGCTGACGGCGCCCCTGGTCGGCATGCTGTTCGACCGGCTGGGCGCGCGCTGGGTCTATGGCGCGGGAACGCTGTGCCTGGGCGCGGCGTTCTTCCTCGCCGGCGGGCTGGTCAGCCTGTGGCAGTACTACCTGCTGGTCGGCGCGCTGGTGGGCCTCGGCGTCAGCCTGAACGGCATGGTTCCCGGCTCGGCGCTGCTCACGCGTTGGTATCGAGCGCGCCTGTCGACTGCGCTCGGCATCGCCTTTTCGGCGGTCGGCGTCGGCACCATCGTGTTCGTCCCGCTGGCGCAGTTCCTGGTCACCTATTACGACTGGCGCCTGGCGTACCGGCTGATGGGCGGATTGCTGCTGCTGCTCTCGCCGATCGTGATCCTGGTGGTGCCCTGGCGGCGCATCATGGCCGGCAATCCCGAGCTGCGCAGCGAATCCAGGGTGAGAGGCGAAGGCGGCGGCTGGACGCCGCGCGCGGCGCTGCGCACGCCCGTGTTCTGGGGCCTGTCGGCGGTTTTCTTCTGCACCGCGACCGGCATGTTCTCGGTCGTCGTGCAGCTGGTGGCGTTCTTCATCGACGCCGGGTACTCGCCGCTGACCGCTGCCACGGCTTTCGGCGTGCTCGGCATGATGTCCGCCGGCAGCATCATGCTGAGCGGGATCCTGTCCGACCGCTTCGGCTACCGGCAGATCGTCACCGTCAGCTTCATCGGCACCGCCAGCGGGATGGGGATCCTGCTGCTCATCCCTGCGTACCCGTCGGCGATCCTGCTTGCGCTGTTCGTGGCGGTGTTCGGCATGTGCATGGGTGTGCGCGGGCCGATCGTGTCGTCGGTATGCGCGAAGTACTTCGCCGGCTCGCACGTCGCCACCATCTACGGCAGCATCTACTCGATGAACGCGCTGGGCGCCGGCGCCGGGTCGCTGATGGGCGGCCTGCTGCACGATCTCACCGGCGGCTACCGCCTGGCAATCGCCTTCGCCCTGGTGTTCATCGCTCTCGCCGCCACGCCGTTCTGGCTGGTTCGAGATCTGCGAAATTTTCGCTGATCGCTAGCCCGGGCACTGGCTGATCGCGCGCAGCCGCCGCTCGCGCTCGCGCAGGGTGCAGCCGCGCAGGTCGGCTGCGCCGCGCTCGGTGACGATGACGCCGGCTTCACTGCGCGGGACGGAGACCGGTCCCGACAGGCGCTCGACGATTCTCCTGGCGGGCAGGACCGTGATGCAAACGCCGCCCGGCGAGGCGTTGGCCGCGCGGACGAAGTCGAGCGCACCGCCCACCGCGCCGACATAGCTCGCGCCGGCGACCTCGCCATTGATCTGGCCGGTGAGGTCGACCTCGACGGCGGAATTGATGGCGACGAAGCGCTTGAGCGCGCCGAGCGTGGCGGCGCCGTGGGTGTGGTCGGAGGAGCGCAGGCGGACGCGCGGGTTGTCGCGCGCCCAGTCGAACAGGCGGCGCGAGCCGATCAGCGCGCCGCCGGTGCACGAAACGGGGTCGAGGTCGACGACGCCCTCGCAGATTGCCCCCGAGTGATAGGCGAGGCCGCGGCGGCCTTGCAACGCGGCGAGCACCGCGTTGGGCAGCGACCCAATGCCGCATTCGAGCGTGGCGCCCTCCGGTATCCAGGCCGCGGCGTGGCGCGCGATCTCGCGGTCCGCGTCCGACGCCTTGAAGTCCAGGAAGACCGGCGGCCGCGAGCTCTGTACGACTAAAGCGAAGTGCTCCTTGCGCAGCACAGGCTCGGTCCAGGTCCAGGGAACCTGGTCGTTTACCTCTGCAATGACCGCACGCGCTTTCTTCAGGGCAGCAGCAAGGTATTCGACCCCCAGCCCCAGGCTGTACTCGCCCTGCGCGTTGGGCGGGCTGACCTGGACCATGACCACGTCGCATCCGATCCGCCCACCCTCGATCAGGGCCCCGAGCTGCGAGTAGGGCGCCGGCAGGATGTCGAGCACGCCGGCGTCGGCGAGCGCGCGGCAGGTGCCGGTGCCGCAGTAGCCGGACAGCCTGATATGGTCGGCGTGCTCCGGCTTGACGATCCCGGAGTAGCTCGAGCCGAGGAAGGCTCCCACTCCGCCGAGTTGGGCGCGTTGGGCAACCAGCGACTCGACCAGCGTCTGCGGCTCGGCGCAGGCCTGTCCCCAGATGATTCCGTCGCCGGGACGAACTACACTCGATAGGTCGACCATCGGGAGCGATTATGACTGACGCAAGAAAAGCAGATGAAGGCACGCTCGACTTGATCCTGCGCAAGGCGCGCTCGCATGCCGACTTCCTCGACCAGCCGGTCCCCGAGGAGCAGCTGCGCGCCGCGCACGAGATCATGAAGTGGGGCCCGACCAGCGCCAACAGCCAGCCGATGCGCGTTCTCTACCTGCGCTCGAAGGAGTCACGCGAGAAGCTGCGCCCTGCGCTGAGCGCGACCAACCTCGACAAGACGATGAAGGCGCCGCTGGTCGCGCTGGTGGCCTACGACACCAAGTTCTGGGAAAACCTGCCGCGCATGTTCCACAACCCCGAGGCCATCAACTGGTTCAAGGACAAGGGCGCGCATACCGAGATCACCGCGTTCCGCAACGGCACGCTGCAGGGCGGCTACTACCTGCTCGCGCTGCGCGCGGTGGGACTCGACGGCGGAGCGATGTCGGGATTCGACCTGGCGAAGGCGGATGCCGCTTTCTTCCCCGACGGCCGCCTGAAGTCGAACTTCCTGGTCAACATCGGCTACGGCACCGGCAAGGGAATCGCGCCGCGCAACCCGCGCCTGAGCTTCGAGGAGACCTGCCGGACCCTGTGAGCTAGCGGTCGAGCCCCTGGTCGTCGTAGGACGCCGGGTCCGAGATCGGCTCGATGTGCGTATCGATGGTTGAGCCGTCGATCAGCTCGCGGATGCGTTCCTCGATCTCTTCGCAGAGGCGGTGCGCCTGCGCCACCGTCCAGGCGTCGGGCACCAGGAAGTGGAAGGAAATGAAGCTGCGAGACGCGGCGCGCCGCGTTCGCAGAGCGTGGAACGAGACGCCGTAGCGGCGCGAGTATTCGGCGAACAGCTTGATGATTTCGTCGTGGTCCGCCTGCGGGATCGCCGCGTCGAGCAGCCCCGATACGGAACGGCGCATCAGGGCGACTCCGGCCCAGATGATGTGCACGGCGACGGCTAGCGCCACCAGCGGGTCCAGGATCAGCCAGCCGGTGGCGAGAACCAGCGCGACGCCGGCCACCACGCCGACGGAAGTCCAGACGTCGGTCATCAAGTGCTTGCCGTCGGCCTCCAGCGTGATGCTGCGATTCGCCTTTCCCGCGCGGATGAGGACCAGTGCTGCGGCGAGGTTGATCCCGGTCGCGCACAGGCTGATCGCCATGCCCCATCCCGGCATCTCGATCGGCTGTGGCGCGACCAGGCGCGGCAGCGCGCTGGCCAGGATGCCAGCGGCGGCGAGGATGATCAGCCCGCCTTCGATCCCGGCCGAGAAATACTCGGCCTTGGACAGGCCATAGGGATGCGCCTTGTCCGGCGGTAGCGCGGCGAGGTGCAGCATCCAGAGCGCGATCAGCGCGGCGGCGAGGTTGACCAGGGACTCGAGCGCGTCGGACAGCAGGCCGACCGAGCCGGTCAGCCACCAGGCGAGCGTCTTCAGGCCCATGGTGGCGAGCGCCGCCGCCACCGACAGCCAGGCATAGCGCTTAAGGCTGGTAGAGGCGGTAGGCACCGGAGGAGGACATCTCGGCCAGCTCGTACAGGGTGATGTTCTCGCCCGTGGAGGCGGAAAACTTGCGGATCTGCAGGGTCCCCGGCAAGGAGAGCGCGCGGCCGCCGAGCGACACCACCACGGCTTTCGCCGCCGGATGGGGATCCTGGACGCCAAGCTGCTCGCAGGCCCAGCGCTTGAAGACCACTGCCTTGCCCAGGCAGCGCTTCGACCAGGGGGTCTGGTTCTGAAAGCGCGCGAGATAGGCGGGCGATTCCAGCACCGCTGGAGAATCGAGCTCGTAGGTGGCGAGGTACTTGCCTTCGCCCGGCTTCAGGTCGGCGACCCATCTGCGCGCCGAGCGGAAGCCGGGAATGCCGAGGCGCTCGGCCATGTGCTCGTCGTCGTACCAGGCGTTGAACTCCTCCTCCATCGCCGGCGGCGGCTCGGTCATCGTCAGCAGCAGGCCTCTATTCGCCATCGCGTATCCGTCCCTTGGCGAGAGTATAGGAACGATCGGCGACGCGGCGTGTGAACGCGCGGCTTTGCTCGGCAAGCAGCACCGCCACGCCGGCGGCCTTGAGCTCGAGGATGGCTTTTGCCACCTGGTCGACCACCAGCGGCGCAAGGCCCTCCGAGGGCTCGTCCAGCAGGATTGCCCTGGGGTTGCCGGCGAGGGTGCGGGCTATGCACAGCATTTGCTGCTCGCCGCCAGACAGCGATCCGGCGCGCCGCTGCAGCATCGCGCCGAGCGCGGGAAAGAGCTGCAGGAGCTTCTGCGGGCTCCATGAAGGGGCGTTCGCCCGCGGCGCCTGTCGGCCCACTTCGAGGTTCTCGCCGACGGTGAGGTCGGTGAAGATGCGCCGCTCCTCGGGCACGTAGCCCAGGCCCAGCCGCGCGATCTCGTGTGCCTCGAGATCGTCGATGCGCCGCCCGTCGAAGCGCACCTCGCCGGCGCTGCGCCTGAGCAGGCCCATCACGGTCTTAAGAGTCGTCGACTTGCCTGCGCCGTTGCCGCCGAGGAGCGCGACGACCTCGCCCGCACGGATCTCGAGCGCGACGCCGAACAGGACCTGGGCGCGCCCGTACCCCGAGTCGAGGGCGGTGACCTCAAGTATCGCCAAGGTACACCTCGCGCACTTGAGGGTTGTTCCTGACTTCTGCCGGCGTTCCGGAAGCGATGATCTCGCCGCCATGCAGCACGATGACCCGGTCGGCGAAGCCGAACACCACCTCCATGTCGTGCTCCGTGAACAGCACCGCGAGCTTCTCGCTGCGGGCCAGCCGCGCGGCGAGCTGCATCAACTCCTGGCGCTCCTCGGCCGCCATGCCCGCTGTCGGTTCGTCCATCAGCAGCAGGCGCGGGCGGTGGGCGAGCGCGACGGCCAGCTCCACGCGCTTGAGGTCGCCGTAGGCGAGCTCGGCACACGGGCGTTGCGCCTGGTCTGCCATGCCGACGCTGCCGAGCAGCGCGTCGGCTTGCGTGACGAGAACATGCTCAGTTTTCTTGAAGAAGGAACCCAGCAAGCGCTGGTGCGACAGGAGCGCCATCTGCACGTTTTCGCGCACGCTCATCGAGCCGAAGGTCGCCGCGACCTGGAAGGTGCGCCCGACGCCCAGGCGCCAGATCGCGCGCGGCGCGAGACCGGTGAGCGCCGTGCCCTCCAGCCGGACCTCGCCCGCGTCGGGGCGCAGCTGGCCGTTCATGATGTTGAAGCAGGTGGTCTTGCCGGCGCCGTTGGGGCCGATCATCGCCACCAGCTCGCCGGCGTCGACGCTGAACGAGACGCCGCGCAGCGCGTGCACGCCGTCGTAGGCCTTCGACAGTCGCTCTACCGAGAGGACGGCCATCGGCTCGCCAGGCCGGCGATGCCCCCGGGAAAGGCCAGCACCAGCAGAAGAAGCACGCCGCCGAGCGCCGCGCGCCAGTAGTCGATCTCGCGCGACGCCGTGTCGTGCAGCCAGGTAAGCAGGCCGGCGCCCCACACCGGCCCGGTCAGCGTCTGAATGCCGCCAAGCAGCACCATCGCCAGGCCGTCCACCGATCGCGGCACCGCCAGCGTCTCGGGCGAGATCGACCCTTTCGAGAACGCGTACAGCGCGCCGGCCAGCCCGGCGGCCAGCCCGGCGACGGCGAACGCCGCCCATTGGCGCGCGCGCACATCGATGCCGATCGCCTCGGCGCGCAGCGGCGAGTCTCGCGCGGCGCGCAGCGCGTAGCCGAAGGGCGCTCGCAGCGCCTGCCACAGGAAGGCGATGCCGGCCGCGCAGAGCAGCAGCACCAAATAGTAATAGGCCGATTTCGAGGCGAGCCACTGCGGCGGCCAGACGCCGATCAGGCCGTTCGAGCCGCCGGTGAGGCGGTCCCACTGGAAGGCGACCGACCACGCGATCTGCGCGAAGGCGAGAGTGAGCATCGCCATGTAGACGCCCGACAGCCGCACGCAGAACCAGCCGAAGACGAGCGCGCCGCAGGCGGCGGCCAGCGGCGCGAGGAGAAGCGCGACTTCCGCGGGCACGCCCGAGCGCAGCACCAGGATGCCGGCGGCGTAGGCGCCGATGCCGAAGTAGGCCGCGTGCCCGAAGGACGTCATTCCGCCGGGCCCCATGATGAAGTGCAGGCTGACGGCAAACAGGGCGAACACCAGGATGTCGGTGGCGAGCACCACCGCGTACTGGCCTGAAAATACCGGCAGGGCAACGAGTAGAGCGAGCGCGGCCGCGCAGCCTGCTTTCTCGAGCGACGAAAAGCGCAGCGGCGCCTCGGCGATGAGCGGGCCGCGCGCCTCGCCCTGCGCTCGCCCGAGCAGGCCCCACGGACGCAATACCAGCACGATCGCCATCACCACGAACTCGATCGCCAGGGTCAGCTTCGAGTAGCCGAGGGCGATGCAGAAGGCCTTCACCTCGCCGATCAGCAGGGCGGCGAGCAAGGCGCCGGGAATCGAGCCCAGCCCGCCGACCACCACCACCACGAAGGCATCGGAGATGAGGGCGAGGTCGATCTCCAGGTTGGCCGGCTCGCGCGGAATGGCGAGCGCGCCGCCCAGCCCGGCGAGCAGCGCGCCGAGCGCGAACACGCCGGTAAACAGCCAGCGCTGGTTGACGCCGAGCGCGGCCGCCATCTCGCGATCCTGCGTCGCAGCGCGGATCAGGATTCCCCACCGGGTTCGCGTGAGGATGAAATGAAGCGCTAGGAAAACCAGCGGGCCGACCAGGATCAGGAACAGGTCGTACTGCGGGAAGCGCCCGCCTGCGATGCTCATCGCGCCGGCGAGGCCGGGCGCGCGCGGGCCGAGCTGGTCTTCGGGTCCCCACGCCCATAGCGCGAAGTCCCTGATGACCAGTACCAGTGCAAAGGTGGCGAGGAGCTGGAGCAGCTCGGGCGCCTTGTAGATTCGCCGCAGCAGCGCAACTTCGATCAGGAAGCCGAGCAGAGCGACGCCTAGGGCGGCGAGGGGGACCGCCAGCCAGAATCCGACCTTCGGCGACAGCCACACGGCGACGTACATGCCGAGCATGTAGAGCGAGCCGTGCGCGAAGTTGACGATGCGCGTGACGCCGAAGATGAGCGACAGCCCGGCGGCGACGAGAAACAGCGAGCTGGCGCCCGCGAGCCCGTTGAGGAACTGCAGCAGGACGGCGGAGCCGCTCACAAGCTGGGCAGACTCGGCCTTTTACTCTTTCCTCAGGGCGCGTATTTCCTGGTCGGAGGGCTGGAACTTTGCGCCGTCGGCGTAGCGCCAGTTGACCATCACGCCCTTGCCGCCCTTGCGGGCGAGCTGGCCGACGTAGGCGCCCATCGTCGACTGCTGGTCGATCGGCCGCCAGACGATATTGCCGAACGGCGATTGCATCTCGAGCCCCTTCAGCGAGTCGACGAGCTTCTCGGTGTCGGCAGAGTTCGCTTTCTTCACCGCTGCGGCTACCGCGTAAACCGAGGCGTAGCCGACTACCGAGCCTGCGCGCGGGTAGTCCTTCCAGCGCTTCTCGTAGGCATCGCGGAAGCGGCGGTGCTCCGGCGTGTTGATCTCGCTCCAGGGGTAGCCGGTGACCCACCAGCCTTCCGGCGTCTCGTCGCGCAGCGTGTCGAGGTACTCAGGCTCGCCGGCGAGCAGGTTGAACACCGGCGTGCTCTTGAACAGGCCGCGCGTGTTGCCCTCGCGCACGAACTTCTGCAGGTCGGCGGCGAACAGCGAGCTGAAGATGGCGTCGGGCTTTGCATCCGCCAGCGCCTGCACCACCGCACCTGCGTCGATCTTGCCGAGCTGCGGCGCCTGCTCGGCGACGAACTCGACGTCGGGCTGCGCCTGCTTCAGCAGCTTCTTGAACGACGCGGTGGCCGACTGCCCATATTCGTAGTTGGGATACACGATCGCCCAGCGCTTCTTCTGCAGCTTGGCGGCCTCCGGGATCAGCATCGCGGTCTGCATGTAGGTCGAAGGCCGCAGCCGGAAGGTGTAGCGGTTGCCGTTCTCCCATACGATCTTGTCGGTGAGCGGCTCGGCGGCGAGGAACAGCACCTTGCGCTGCGCGGCCAGGTTGGATACCGCGAGCCCGACGTTCGACGCGAAGGTACCCATCAGGAGCGTGGCCTTTTCGCGGGACAGCAGCTCTTCGGCCGCCCGCACCGCGTCACCCGGCGTGCCGCCGTCGTCGCGCGACACGATCTCGAGCTTGCGCCCGAGCAGGCCGCCGGAGGCGTTGATCTCCTCCTGCGCCAGCTCCCAGCCCTTCTTGTAGGGCTCGAGGAAGGCCGGGAACACCTTGTAGCTGTTCAGCTCGCCGATCTTGATGGCCTGGGCGGATGCATTTCCCGCCAGAAGAAGAAGCGCTACAAATAGAAGTCTCATTTCTCCACCTTGGCCCCGCGGTCGGGGCGGATGCGGTCGGTGCCGCCGGGAAAGGCGCGCCAGAACTCCCTGCGGATCAGGCTGACGATGGTCGCGCTCTTGTTGAGGCCGTGGTAGCGCGCCACGACCTCGAGCATCTCAAGGTCGCGTAGCGTCGCCGAGAACGTGCTGATCTTGGCCTTGGTCTTCGTCATGTACAAATCTTATATAAGATTTGTATAGGACGTCAAGGCCCCGTCAGCCGCGGCTGCGGCGCTGCCGGCTTCTTTCCGTCGGGCGCTTGGACTGGCGCGGCACGTTGACGCGGGGAGCGGTGGCCTCGCGGACCTGCTTGCGGCTCGCTGTCTTCTTGGGCGGTTTCATGCCGTCAATGTAATGCGAACTGCGGCAGGCGCGCTACCGTTACGCGGGCCAGGCCCGGCGACGCCGCTGCGAAAGGAAACTGGTCGTGCTGCGCGGCAATGTCTTGCGCATCATCCCGGAGATCTGGCTTGCGGCGCGGGCCTCGCAGAAATAGTAGCCTTGTATCTCATCGCAGCCCTCGCCGCGCAGGAAGCTCAGCTGCCCCTCGCTCTCGACTCCTTCCGCGACGACCTTGAGGCGCAGGCTATGGGCCATGGCGATGACCGCCTGGGCGATCGCCATGCTGTTCTCGTCTGCGGGAATGTCCTCGACGAAGGAGCGATCCACCTTCACGGTGTCGATCGGAAAGCGCTTGAGATACGCGAGCGACGAGTAACCGATGCCGAAATCATCGATCGCCACACGCACGCCCAGCGCCTTTACCTGGCGCAGCACGTCGATCGCCTGATCGGGGTTGTCCATCACCATGCTCTCGGTGATCTCGAGTTCCAGATCCGTCGGCTCCAGCCCGGATTCGGCGAGCGCCGACTTGATGTCGTCGAGCAGGCCTTCTGCGGCAAACTGGCGGGGCGACAGGTTTACCGCGACGGGAAAGCGCCGCACGCCCTGGCGCTGCCATGCACGGGTCTGGATGCACGCGGTCTTCAGCACCCAGGCGCCGATCGGCACGATCAGGCCGGTTTCCTCGGCGATCGGAATGAAGCGGACCGGTGAGACCGATCCCAGCTCGGGGTGCTGCCAGCGCAGCAGGGCCTCCATGCCGCTGATCAGCCCGCTGGCGATGTTCACCTTCGGCTGATAGTGCAGCGTGAGCTCGCCGCGCTCCAGCGCGCGGCGCAAGCCGGATTCCAGCAACAGCCGTTCCTCGGAATGGTTGTCGAGCTGCGCCGAGTAGAACTGGTATCTGTTTCCTCCCTTCTCCTTGGCGCGGTGCATGGCGATGTCTGCGTTGCGCAGCAGGGGCCTGCCGTCGTCCGGGTAAACGCTGATTCCGATGCTGACGCCGATGTGCAATTCCCGCCCGTCCAGGGCGAAGGGCTGCGCCACGGCGTCGAGGATTCTCTGGGACACGCGGGAAATCGGCTCTCGATCGCTGAGCTCATCCATCAACACCACGAATTCGTCGCCGCCCTGCCGGGCCATCGTATCGGTCTCCCGCAGGCAGTCGTAGAGCCGCCGCGCGGCAGCCTGCAGCAGCGCGTCGCCCGCCTCGTGGCCCAAGGTGTCGTTGACGTTCTTGAAGCGGTCCAGGCCGATGAACAGGGCTGCGAGCTTGCGGTCGTGGCGCTGCGCCTTCGCGAGAGCGTGCGACAGGCGTTCATGCAGCAGGGTGCGATTGGGCAGCGCGGTCAGGGGATCGTGAGTGGCCACGATCCTGAGCTGCTCTTCGGTCTGCCGGCGGACTGTGGCTTCCCGGTAGACCAGGTAATAGATCAAGCCGAGGAACATCAGGCCGAAAACCGTGGCGACGTTCTGCGTCACGAGGCTGAAGTGGGAGCTTTCCTGAAGCTGTCGGGTGCGCTGCGTGAGCTGCTCGCCCTGCTTGGCCTTGATCTGGTCGAAAAGCTCGTAAGCGCCTTCCAGGTTTCGTCTGGACGCGTCCGTTGATATGGCCTTAAGAGCTGCCGCCTTGTCTCCCTTCAGAAGCAGGGCGAGCGTGCCGTCGAATTCGGCAGTCCGTTCGGCAATCGATGTTTGCAGCGAGCCGATGGTCTTCAGATCGACCGGGTCCGTGCCGACCAGCGCGCGGATTTCGTTCAGTCCGCTGTCGGCAACCTTGAGCGCGTCGCGGGAATACTCCAGGTATTCCTTCTTCTCGCTGATGATGTAGCCGCGTTGCCCGGCCTCCGAGTCGGCAACTGCCGAGTTCACGCTCCTCAGCAGTTCCGCTACCCGCGAGCCGTCCTCTACGGATCGGGTGGCGTCACGCAGCAAAACGATATTGCTATAGGCGATCAGCGCGTTGAGGGCAACGATCGCGAAGCCCAGACCGAGCCCGATGACGACTTTCCGCGGAATAGCCGGGCTCATGGAAGGAACACCCCCTCTGCGCATATCCTAGAGTCCGGCGGCGAGGTTGGCAATGCGCCGCTGACGCCGGTGTGACAATTTGCCTAAATTGTCAGGCGGCCTTGCGCTCCGCGGGCGGGGGAAGGAGCCTCAGGCAGCGGCCGATCCACAGCGCGGTGAGCTTCTCCTGCACGCCGTTCTGCGCCAGGCGCTGGGCGAGGGCGGCGAAGTCGACCTGGTCGAGCGGCTGGTCCTGGTTGAAGCAGGAGAAGACGTAAGTTGTTTTCCCGGTGTGCGGGTCGACGTACGACTGCAGGCATTGCGCGCAGATCTCTTTCATCATGCACTGCATCGGCGAGTTGATGGAGCCAATGGCTTGGTGCCCGGGCTTCAGGTACTTCTTCAGCACGCCGTGTCGCGCGGCGCCGACGGCGGCCATCATGCGGTCCGAGCCGATGGCGATGATGCGGTCGGTTTTCGTGAAGCTGATTTCCTGCGTGCCGAGTCTGCCCGAGGCATAGGCGTCCATCGCCTGGACGATGTTGCCGACGAAGGCGCGGTCCTGCGGGCGGCGCGGCTCGAAACCGGGCGCCTCGTCGCAGCACCACACCACGACATCGGCGGACGCCTCGATGTCGTCGATGCGATAGCGGTCGGAGAGCTGCTTGTAGCCGGCGAAGTAGATTACCTTCGAGCCGGCCGTGCGCAGCGCGCGGCCGATCGAGAACAGCACCGCGTTGCCCAGGCCGCCGCCGACCAGCGCCACGGTCTCGCCGTGCGGGATCTCGGTCGGCGTGCCGGTCGGCCCCATCAGCACCACCGGCTCGCCCGGCCTCAGGTAGGCGAGCAGGTCGGCCGAGCCGCCCATTTCGAGGGCGATCACCGAGATCAGGCCCTTTTCCTTGTCCACCCAGGCGCCGGTGAGCGCGAGGCCTTCCATGGCGAGCGTGGTGCCGGGCACGCGCAGCGCGAGCGCCTCGAAGTTCTGCATGCGGTAGAACTGGCCGGGGTTGAAGCGGCGCGCGGCGACCGGCGCGCGCAGCACGACCTCGACGATCTTCGGCGTGAGGCGGCGCACTTCGTGCACCACGGCGCGCAGGTCGCGATTGAGATTTCCCAAGAATTCAGAATCACCAATGGAAGAAGACGGCTTGCGCTGGCTCAACACCTTGGAGATCACGGGGTAGCCCTGCTTCGCGCTGCCCATCGCTTTCACCACGTTGCCGAAGTAGGAAGGGTGCAGGTCGCCGAAGAAGCTCATGAAGCGGCCGTCCGGACGCTTGTGCAGCAGCACCTCGACGCTCTTCGGCTTGGCGGCATGGCGCTCGGGCTTGACCGGCTCGCCATCCTCGCCGCAGGCCTGGAAGTACTTGCCGTCGAGGGCGAGGCTGACGCCTTCCTCGCGCGCGAGCACCGTGTTCGGCTGGGTGCCGGCGGCGATCAGCACGCTTCTTGCCTTCAGCTTCACTTCCTTGTCGCCGGCCGAGAAGACGACTGCCTCGGCGTGGCCGTCCTGATCGAGCTCGATGCGGGTCGGTGTCAGGCCTTCGGCGAAAGTGATGCCTTCTTCCAGCGCCTTCTCGACTTCCTCGTGGTTCAGCGTGTAGGAGGGACTGTCGACCAGCTTGCGACGGTAGGCGATGGTCGAGCCGCCCCACGACTGCAGCAGCTTCAGCCGGTCCTCGGGGCGTGCGCTTCTCAAGGCGCGGGCATGCGCGATGAACTCCTCGGCGATGCCGCGCTCCTCGGCGTTCCACGACGGCTTGCCTTCGATCTGCTCGAAGCGGGAGAGGAACTTCTCCACCTGCACCGCGTAGTAGGCGAGCGACTCGGTGGCGGTGTCGATCGCCGTCAGGCCGCCGCCGATCACCACCACCGGCAGGCGGATCTGCAGGTTGGCGATCGACTCGCGTTTCGCGGCGCCGGTGAGCTGCAGCGCCATCAGGAAGTCGGAGGCGGCGCGCACGCCGCGGGCGAAGCCGTGCGGGATCTCGAGCACCGTCGGGCGGCCGGCGCCGGCGCACAGCGCGACGTGGTCGAAGCCGGCGGCGAAGGCATCCTCGACGCTCAGCGTGCCGCCGAAGCGCACGCCGCCGAACATGGCGAACTGGCGGCGCCGCTCGAGCAGCAGGCGGATGACCTTGAGGAAGTTCTTGTCCCAGCGCACGGTGATGCCGTACTCGGCGACGCCGCCGAAGCCGGCCATGGCGCGTTCGTCCAGGTTTTCCTTTAATTCAGAAAAATCCCTGATTGGACGGAAGGCAACCCGGTTGCCCAGCGGATCGACTCCCGAAACGTTGGCGTCGAGCGGCTCGATCTTCAGCCCGTCGATGCCGACCACCGCATGGCCGTCGTTCATCAGATGGTGCGCGACGGTGAAGCCGGCAGGACCCAGGCCGACGATAAGAACTCTTTTTCCAGAGGAAACTCTTGGAACCGGTCGCTGCAGGTTGAAAGGGTTCCAGCGCGTCAGCAGCGAATAGATCTCGAAGCCCCACGGCAGCTCGAGCACGTCCTTCAGGGTGCGCGTCTCCGCCTGCGGGATGTTGACCGGCTCCTGCTTCTGGTAGATGCAGGACTTCATGCAGTCGTTGCAGATGCGGTGGCCGGTGGCGGCGGCCATCGGGTTGTCGAGCGCGATGATGCCGAGCGCGGCGAGCGGCTCGCCGCGCGCCTTGACCATATGGAACTCGGAAATCTTTTCCTCGAGCGGGCAGCCCGCGAGTGGCACGCCGAACACCGTTTTCTTGAAACCTTCGGCTGGTGCCTTTTCTTTTAGCCCTTTCGAGCAGGAGTCCTTGCCCTGCTCGTGGCACCAGATGCAGTAGTTGGCCTCGTCGAGGGCGCCGGTGAGGTCGGTGCCGGCATCGGTGAGCTTGAAGCCTTCGCGTTGGCGCAGGTGGCCGAGCGTGTGCTCGGCAAAGCCCCTGGCGGTGTCGGTATGCACCGGCACCAGTCGCATGAAGTCGAGCTTGGACGGCGCCTTGAACAGCACGCCGCCGCGGTGCTTGCGCTTGCCGTCGGGCGTGGTGGTCGCCCAGGCCGCGTAGCGCGCCGCCGCTTCCAGCTTGCCGGCGTTGGCCGCCTCGTCCTGCTGCCACGCGGTGATCTGCCTGGCAAACTGCAATTCGGTGAACGGCCCGCCGAAAAGCTCTTTCTGAATGGATTCCCCATCGACGCTCGCCGCGTCCTTGACCTTGTGAAGCGCGCGCCTTTGGACGAACAAGCGCTTGACGGAATAGAGCGGGGCGAGCTCGTTGTGGCGCGCGGCCAGCGCGCGCGCCTCGGCCTCGATGCCGAACAGCCGGGCGACGAAGTCCTCGACATGCGGCGCGAGGGCGACCAGCAGGTCGGACTCCTCGATCGGCTTGAGCTGCGCGAAGTTGCCGCGGCCGGCGAGCAGCCGGGCGTGCAGCCCGGCGTCGGCTTCCTGCAGGAAGCCGAGGAACGCCGCGTCGACGCGCAGCAGACCTTCCCGCTCGTACAAGTCGGCGAACGCGATGCCGAAACGAAGTTGCATGGGGGTAGAATTATCTGCGAAATCAGTCGTCTCTCTCCAAGAATTACCTTATTCCGGAGTTTTAATGCAGATCAAGAACAGCGTATTCCTCGTCACCGGCGGCGCATCGGGTCTGGGCGCGGCCACCGCGCGCATGGCGGCCGAAGGCGGCGGCAAGGTGGTGATCGCCGACCTGCAGGTCGAGGCCGGCGAGAAGCTGGCGAAAGAGCTCGGCGGCCGCTTCGCGAAGACCGACGTCACGTCGGAGGCCGACGGCAAGGCGGCAGTGGCGCTCGCGCTGAAGGAATTCGGCGGCCTGCAGGTGCTCGTGAACTGCGCCGGCATCGGCTACGCGGCGCGCACTCTCGGCAAGGATGCGCCGCACGACCTGGCCAGCTTCGTGAAGGTGGTCACCGTGAACACGATCGGCACCTTCAACATGATCCGGCTCGCCGCCGACGCGATGGCGAAGGCCGGGCCGAACGCCGCGGGCGAGCGCGGCGTGATCGTCAACACTGCCTCGGTGGCGGCCTACGACGGGCAGATCGGCCAGGCCGCCTACTCGGCGTCCAAGGGCGGCATCGTCGGCATGACGCTGCCGATCGCGCGCGATCTGTCGCGCAACGGCATCCGCGTCAACACCATCGCGCCGGGTATCTTCGAGACGCCGCTGCTCGCCGCGCTGCCCAAGGAGGCGCAGGAATCGCTCGGCAAGCAGGTGCCGTTTCCCTCGCGCCTCGGCCGTCCGTCGGAGTTCGCGCAGCTGGTGAAGGCGATGGTCGAGAACGAGATGCTGAACGCCGAGACCATCCGCCTCGACGGCGCGATCCGCATGGCGCCTAAGTAAGTAACCCCCGATCGACCTCGGCTCATGACCCCCTTGTCAGGGGGTCATTTCCTTGAGCTTCGCGGCGTAGAAGCGCGCGCGGTCGACGTATCCGGCGGCGACCGTGAGGAGGTAGTCCTTCTCCTCCTGCTTCAGCTCGCGCACGATCTTGCCCGGCGAGCCGAGCACCAGCACGCCGCCGGGGATCTCCTTGCCCTCGGCGATCAGGCTGTTGGCGCCGATGATGGTCGCCGGCCCGATCTTCGCGCCGTTCAATATGACGCTGTTGATGCCGATCAGCGTGCCCTCGCCGATGGCGCAGCCGTGCAGCATCACCTTGTGGCCGATGGTGACGCGCCGCCCGAGCGTCAGCGGGTAGCCAGGGTCTACGTGCAGCACCGAGCCGTCCTGCACGTTGCTCTGCTCGCCGATCGTGATCTGGTCGTTGTCGGCGCGGATCACCACGTTGAACCAGACATTTGCTTCGTTCTCGAGCGTCACCGAACCGATGAGGCTGGCGTCGGGCGCAATGTAGTGGTGCGAACCGCGCAGCTGGACGCGGCGTTCGCCGATGGAATAGAGGGGCATGCGGCTATCATAATGCAGTGAAAATCATTGTTCTCGGTGCCGGCGTGATCGGAGTGACCGGAGCCTGGTATCTCGCCGAGGCTGGCCACGAGGTGACGGTGGTCGAGCGCCGCCGCGAAGCCGGCATGGAGACTTCGTTCGCCAACGGCGGCCAGATCTCCGCCGGGCACGCCGAGCCCTGGGCGCAGCCCGCGGTGCTGCCCAAGGTGCTGCGCTGGCTCGGGCGCGAAGACGCGCCGCTGCTGTTCCGGCTGCGCGCCGACCTGGCGCAGTGGGAGTGGAGCCTGCGCTTCGCGCTCGAGTGCCTGCCCGGGCGCTTCGAGCGCAACTGCCGCGCGCTCGCCGGCCTCGCCGGATACAGCCGCGACTCGCTGCGCGAGCTGCGCAGCCGCAGCGGCATCCAGTACGACCAGCTGTCGCGCGGCATCCTGCACTTCGCGACCTCGGCAGGCGATTTCGACGGCATGGCGCGCCATGCGCAGGCCATGCGCGCGATGGGCGTCGAGCGGCAGGCGAAGTCGGCCGCCGAGTGCCTGCAGCTCGAGCCGGCGCTGGCGCATTCGGAGCAGCCGGTGGTCGGCGGCCTGTTCACGCCGCAGGACGAGTCGGGCGACGCGCACCGCTTCACGCGCGAGCTGGCGCGCCTCGCAGCTGCGCGCGGCGTCACCTTCCAGTTCGGCATGGCGGTGGAAGCGCTCGAAGAAGCCGGCGGAAAGATTGTCGCCCTCCGGACGCACGATGGCGCGCGGTTGAGTGCCGACGCGTACGTGGTATCCCTTGGCAGCTACAGCCCCTTGCTGCTCAAGCCGCTCGGTATCCGCATTCCGGTCTATCCGCTGAAGGGCTACTCGATCACGCTCGCGCTCGGCCCCGGCGAAACGGCCGCCGCACCGAGCGTGAGCCTGACCGACGAGGCGCACAAGATCGTCATCTCGCGCCTCGGCAACCGCCTGCGCGCCGCGGGTACGGCCGAGCTCGCCGGCTACGACGTGACCATCAACGAGACGCGCTGCGCGGCGATCGTGCGCCGCATCCGGCGGCTGTTCCCGCAGCTCGGCGCGGCGCCGGCGGTCGACAACTGGGCCGGGCTGCGCCCGGCGACGCCGAACAACGTGCCGCTCATCGGCAGGACCAGGCTGGACAACCTGTTCCTTAACACCGGCCACGGCACGCTCGGCTGGACGCTCGCCTGCGGCTCGGCGCGCGCGCTCGCCGATCTGGTATCGGGCCGCCGCCCGCCCATCGCGTTCGACTTCCTTGCGTAACAGCGATTCCGAGTTCCTCGAGATCCGCGGCCTGCGCTACCACGTGCGCAGGTGGTCGCGCGCCGGCGCGCCCAAGGTGGTGCTGCTGCACGGCTGGATGGATGTCTCGGCTTCGTTCCAGTTCCTGGTCGACGCGCTGCGCAAGGATTGGGACGTGTATGCGCCGGACTGGCGCGGCTATGGCCTGACCGACTGGGGCAGGTCCGACTGCTACTGGCTGCCGGACTACATCGCCGATCTGGATCTGCTTCTGGATCACATAGAACCCAATCCAGTGAATCTGGTGGGACATAGCCTCGGCGGAAACGTCGCCTCCGTCTATGCCGGGGTAAAGCCCGCACGCGTCGCCAAGCTGGTCAACCTGGAAGGCTTTGGCATGCAGGCGACGCGCCCCGAGCAGGCGCCGAAACGCTACGCGCGCTGGCTCGAAGAGCTGCGCGATCCCTCGCGGCTGCGCCCCTACGCGAGCTTCGCCGCGTTGGCGGACCGGCTGCAGCAGGGCAACTCGCGCCTGTCGAGGGAAAAAGCCGGGTTTCTCGCGCGGCACTGGGGCCGGGAGGAGGGCGCGGGCGTGGTGCTGCGGGGCGACCCGGCGCACAAGATCGTCAACCCGGTGCTGTACCGCTACGAGGAGGTGCGCGCATGCTGGCAGCAGGTCGCTGCGCCGGTGCTGTGGGTCGACGCCGCGGGCTCCGACACCCTCAAGCGGATCGGCCTTGACGCCGAGCAGCATGCCGAGCGCCGCGCCGCCTTCCGCAATCTGACGTACGAAACGGTGCAGGATGCGGGCCACATGCTGCATCACGATCAGCCTGAGGCAGTGGCGCGCTTGATCGAGGGATTTCTCTAGTGGCGCAGTACTTCTCGATCCATCCGACCCACCCGCAGGGGCGGCTGGTGCGCCGCGCGGCCGAGATCGTGCGCGGCGGGGGCCTGATCGCCTATCCGACCGACTCGTGCTACGCGCTCGGCTGCCACCTGGACGACGCGCGGGCGGTCGAGCGCCTGCGTAGCGTGCGGCACATGGACGCGCGCCACAACCTCACGCTGATGTGCCGCGACCTGTCGGAGATTGCGGCCTATGCGATCGTCGACGACGCGCAGTTCGGCCTGCTGAAGCGCGCCACGCCCGGCAGCTACACCTTCATCCTGCGCGCGACGCGCGAGGTGCCGCGGCGCCTGGCGCACCCGCGGCGCAAGACGATCGGCGTGCGGGTACCCGGCCACCCGGTGGCGCACGCGCTGCTCGCCGAGCTGAACGAGCCGATGCTGTCGGCGACGCTGCTGCTGCCCGGCGAGGCGCTGCCGCCGACCGATCCGGCGCAGATCCGCGCCGCGCTCGAGCATCAGGTCGATCTGGTGCTCGACGCCGGCTCCTGCGGCACCGAGCCGAGCACGGTGATCGACCTCACCGGCGCCGAGGCAATCGTGGTGCGCGCCGGAAAAGGCTCGCTCGCGCCGTTCTCGGTGGCGGGCGTCTGACGAAGTGCGTCTGATAAAATCCGCGCACAGATGGACGTCAACTCCCTCGTTCAGACGGTCGCCATCTACGCCCTCCCGGTGCTGTTCGCGATCACGCTGCATGAAGCGGCGCACGGCTATGTCGCGCGCCATTTCGGCGACATGACGGCGCACGCGCAGGGGCGCATCAGCCTCAACCCGGTGCGCCACATCGATATCGTCGGCACCCTGGTCGTGCCGCTCGCGATCCTGCTGCTGTCCGGCGGCAGGTTCCTGTTCGGCTGGGCGAAGCCGGTGCCGGTCAACTACTCGGCGCTCAGGCGACCGCGCCAGCACATGGCGCTGGTGGCGGCGGCGGGGCCGGCGGCGAACCTCGTCATGACGCTTGGCTGGGCGCTTCTCCTTAAGCTCGCGGTCCTGCTGCCGGCAGGCAGCGCCAGCCATTTCCTCGCCCTGATGGCGCAGGCCGGGATCGGGGTCAACCTGGTGTTCATGTTCCTCAACCTGCTGCCGATCCTGCCCCTCGACGGCGGGCGCATCGTCGCCAGCCTGCTGCCGCAGCGCGCCGCCTGGCGCTACGCCAAGCTCGAGCCGTGGGGCCTGCCGCTGCTCATCCTGCTGCTCGCCACCAACGTCCTGAATTTCGTTCTCGAGCCGCTGGTCGGCGCCTCCGGCGCGCTGATCCACGCGCTCATGTTCTGATGTACGAGACGCGCGTCCTTTCCGGCATGCGGCCAACCGGTGCGCTGCACCTCGGCCATTACCACGGCGTGCTGAAGAACTGGGTGCGCCTGCAGGCCGAGTATCCCTGCCTGTTCTTCGTCGCCGACTGGCACGCGCTCACCACCGACTACGCCAGCCCCGGCGACATCCCGAGGAATACCTGGGACATGGTGATCGACTGGCTTGCCGCCGGCGTCGACCCGAGCACCGCGATCCTGTTCATCCAGTCGCAGGTGGCCGAGCACGCCGAGCTGCACCTGCTGCTGTCGATGATGACGCCGCTCGGCTGGCTCGAGCGCGTGCCGACCTACAAGGACCAGCAGGAGAAGCTGGCCGACAAGGACCTTTCCACCTACGGCTTCCTCGGCTACCCGCTGCTGCAGTCGGCCGACATCCTGATCTATCGCGCGAAGTACGTGCCGGTGGGCGAGGACCAGGTGCCGCACCTGGAGTTCAGCCGCGAGGTGGCGCGCCGCTTCAACCACCTCTACGGGCGTGAGCCCGGCTTCGAGGACAAGGCGAAGGCGGCAACCAAGAAGCTGGGCAGCAAGAAGGCGCGCCTGTTCAACGACCTGCGCACCCGGTTCCTGGAAAACGGCGAAAACGAGGCGCTCAAGCGCGCGCAGGCGCTGCTAGACGAGCAGCAGAACATGCCGCGCGGGGAGCGCGAGCGGCTGTACGGCTGGCTCGAGGGCGGCGGCAAGAAGATCCTGGTCGAGCCCGAGGCGCTGCTCACCGAGGCCTCCAAGATGCCCGGTCTCGACGGGCAGAAGATGTCCAAGTCCTACGGCAACACGATCTCGCTGCGCGAAGCGCCCGAATCGGTGGCGAAGAAGATCAAGGTCATGCCGACCGACCCGGCGCGCGTCAAGCGCACCGACCCGGGCAACCCCGAGAAGTGCCCGGTGTGGGACCTGCACAAGATCTACTCGGACGACGAGCGCAGGAAGTGGGTGGTGAAGGGCTGCACCACCGCCGGCATCGGCTGCCTGGAGTGCAAGCAGCCGGTGATCGAGGCGATCAACGCCGAGCTGGCGCCGATGCGCGAGCGGGCGCAGCCCTACCTCGACGACCCGACGCTGGTGAAGAACATCACCGCCGACGGCTGCGAGAAGGCCCGGCGCCTGGCGGCCGAGACCATGCGCGACGTGCGCGAAGCCATGAGCCTGATCTACACATGATGGCCGCCAAGCTCTACGGCGAGCTGGTCATCGAGCTGCCGCACGACCTCTACATCCCGCCCGACGCGCTGGAAGTGGTGCTCGAGGCGTTCGAGGGGCCGCTCGACCTGCTGCTCTACCTGATCCGCAAGGAGAACCTCGACATCCTCGACATTCCGATGGCGCCGCTCACGCGCCAGTACCTCGAGTATGTCGAGATCATGCGCACCAAGAACCTGGAGCTGGCCGCCGAGTACCTGGTGATGGCCGCCATGCTGATGGAGATCAAGTCGCGCCTGCTGCTGCCGCGGCCGCCGGCCGCCGATCCGATCGAGGACGACCCGCGCGCCGAGCTGGTGCGCCGGCTGCTCGAGTACGAGCGGATGAAGAAGGCGGCGCAGGCCATCGACGAGCTGCCGCAGATGGGGCGCGACGTCATCGCCATCTCGGTGTGGATCGAGAAGACGCTGAGCGAGAAGCTGCCCGATGTCGACCCGCAGGACCTGGCCGAGGCCTGGCGCGGCCTGCTGCACCGCGCCCGCATGTCGGCGCACCACCACGTCTCGCGCGAGGAGCTGTCGGTGCGCGCGCACATGAGCGGCATCCTGCGCGCGCTGCGCGAGCGGCGCGTGCTGGAGTTCGGCGAGCTGTTCGAGCCCGGGCGCGGCGTGTCGGTGCTGGTGGTGACCTTCCTCGCGCTGCTCGAGCTGGCGCGCGAGCTGCTGATCGAGATCACGCAATCCGAATGCTTCGCGCCGATTTACGTAAAATTGGGCCATGCACAGCCCGGCTGAAACCAAGCGCATCCTCGAAGCCGCGCTGCTCACCGCTGCGGAACCGCTCAGCATCGCGGACCTGAAGCGGCTGTTCGACGAGGAGCTGGGCGCCGAGGTGCTCAAGGCGCTGCTCGGCGAGCTGCGCGAGGAGTGGAGCGGCCGCGCGGTGGAGCTGACGCAGCTCGCCAGCGGCTGGCGCTTCCAGACGCGGCCCGAGTTCCGCCCGTATATCGAGCGCCTGTTCCCGGAAAAGCCGCCGCGCTACTCGCGCGCGGTCATGGAGACCCTCGCCATCATCGCCTACCGCCAGCCGGTGACCCGCGGCGACATCGAGGATGTGCGCGGCGTTGTGGTCTCGACGCAGATCGTGCAGTCGCTCGAAGCGCGCGGCTGGATCGACATCGTCGGCCACCGCGAAACTCCCGGGCGCCCGGCGCTGTACGCCACCACCAAGAAATTCCTCGACGACCTCGGGCTGCGCACGCTCGAGGAGCTGCCGCCGCTCGAGGAGATCGCGAAGACCCTGCAGCTTGAACCCGCAGCGGCCCCGGCCGCCGAAGCGCCCCCTGTTGCGGGCGCTGAAGCCGGCCCAGAGCCCGAAGCCGAGCGCGCCACCGGCACCGGCGGCTGAGCCGTCGGGACCGACGGTCAAGACGTCGGCGGAAGGCGTGCGGCTGCAGAAGCTGCTGGCCGCCGCCGGCTTCGGCTCGCGCCGCGAAATCGAGACCTGGATCGAGGCCGGGCGGATAGCGGTCGCCGGCAAAACGGCCAAGCTCGGGGATCGCGCCCGGCCCTTCGACGCGATTACCCTGGACGGAAAAACCGTAACGCTTTCAGAGGCTTCAGCGCCGAGGGTGCTCCTGTACCACAAGCCGGTCGGCGAGCTGGTGACGCGCAGCGACCCCGAGGGCCGGCCCACCGTCTTCTCGCGGCTGCCGCCGGGCAGGTGGCTGGCGGTCGGGCGCCTGGACTTCAACACCTCGGGCCTGCTGCTGCTCACCGATTCGGGCGAACTCGCCAACCGCCTGATGCATCCGCGCTACGAGCTCGAGCGCGAGTACGCCGTGCGGGTCCACGGCCAGCCCGACCTGCAAAAGCTCCTTGCCGGAATCACCTTGGATGACGGTCCGGCTGCTTTCGACAGCATCGAGCCGGCGCCGGGGCGCTCGATCGAGGGCGCGAACCGCTGGTACCGGGTGGTGCTGCGGGAAGGTCGCAACCGCGAAGTCCGGCGGCTGTTCGAAGCGGTCGGCAGCCAGGTCAGCCGCCTCATCCGGGTGCGCTACGGGACCATCGAGTTGCCCGCGGACCTGGACGCCGGCAAGTGGCGCGAGCTCGCGCCGGGGCGCGTTTCCGGGTTGTTCGGCAAGTAGAAATCGGTTAAACTTCAAAAGCTTTGCTGGTGCCGGACAATGTTGCCCGGCAGTGGTTTTGGTACTCGATGGGCTTCGGCCCATTTTTTGTTTGAGCCTCGAAAACGTGATCGAGCCGGTAGTGGCCGGCATGGGATACGAGCTGGTCGACGTGCAGGCGTCGAACGGCGGGCGCTTTCTGCGCCTGTTCATCGACAAGCCGCAGGGCATCAACGTCGACGATTGCGCCGCGGTCAGCCGGCAGCTGAGCCGGGTGTTCGAGGTCGAGGGCATCGAATACGACAGGCTGGAAGTGTCCTCGCCGGGGCTCGACAGGCCGCTGCGCAAGGCGGCCGACTTCGTCCGCTTCGCCGGGCAGAAGGCGGAGCTGAGGATGCGCAGGCCCGATGCGAGCGGCCGGCGCAAGTTCGCCGGGGTGCTGAGGGGCTTCGAGGCGCAGCAGGTGAGGATGGAAGTCGACGGAGCAGGTAAGGACAAGGAGCAGGTAGCGCTAGCGCTCGAGGACATCGAGCGGGCGAGACTGGTACCCGAATTGTGAGGATCTAGTGGCAAGCAATATGACGGCAGGGAATCGCGAACTGGTGATGCTGGCGGACGTGCTGGCGCGGGAGAAGAACGTGCCGCGCGACATCGTCTTCGGCGCGCTCGAGATGGCGCTCGCCTC
>Ga0137436_1000115_pt1 | contig 25672 bp, 21 predicted proteins | sample EasRivERMGT119_2_FD_102328 | JGI IMG/M metagenome (GOLD analysis project Ga0137436, IMG submission 102328) | Soil microbial communities from meander-bound floodplain in the East River, Colorado, USA - East River MetaG ERMGT119_2 | ecosystem: Environmental > Terrestrial > Soil > Floodplain ...
AAAGGCAGGGGCGCGGAACGGGGCTGGGGAGGGTGGGCTGGGTGAGTGGAGCAAGGAGGAGAGGGTGAACGACGCGGTGGCGCGGAGGATTGAGAGAGCCGTGCAGATGCCGATGGCGCGGTACCAGGCGGAGGAGTACGAGCGCCTCTGGGTGGAGTTCATGGGGCTGGAGGAGCGGCAGAGGTGGGCTTTGCTGCGGTCCTGGGAGTACTGGAAGGAGGAGGAGCTCGAGGTGGTGGCTCTGATGGAGAAGCTGAAGGAGGGGGGCATCCTGGCGGTGAACGATGACGACATTGCGCGGATGCACCTGCACGCCTGGAGGACTTCGGGGAAGAGGCCCAAGGTGCAGCAGACCACTCTGGCCCAGCTGCAGAAGCTTCGGGAGGGGAGCTGGCAGAGGGAGTGCGTGAAGGAGCGGGCGCGGACAGGGGAAGCGGAGGCGAAAGCGCGGCGCCTGGAGCGCGAGGTCAAGGACTGGGAGAAGAAGTTCGACTCTGAGCTGGCGGCGGAGAAGAAGAGGGTGGAGGAGGAGACCCGTAGGGTGGTGGTGGATCAGATGCGGGCGGAGTTTGAGCTGCGAGAGAGGGTGAAGGGCGGCGTGGAAGAGGCGTTTGGGACCACTGGAGCCACTCCCGCATCCGATCCCTGAGGTCCTGGTACTCCCCGTGGCGGCTAAACCAGGCTTCAGCCTCCAAAATGAGGTGTCGGGCGACCCAAAGGTCGTGCGCCGCGGCGTCAGCGACGATCCGCAGCGCGTCCGGCTCGATCACTTGGGCGCGATGAGGGTCGGGCCGTCATCATCCTCGTGCAATTCGCCCATTTCGAGGCGCGTGACGCGTCTTTCGAGGTCGATGATGCGCTCAATCCAGGGTTCGCCCCGCTTTTCAGTGGTTTTCCGGGCGATTTTCTTGGGTTTGGACGCCTTTTTGGCCTTTTTCACTGGTTTCCTCGTGATGGGTTGAGCATGTCTCGTACCTGGAGGTCCCAGGCACGCGGAAAAAGCGACATTCGATCGTTTTCGGGCTCGCGTCGAGCGGCTCCTCGGTGATTCGCAGCTTCCCAGGCCTCTGGAGGATGACGGACGGGTAGGGCTCGCACTCAAGGAGGTCCATCCCGTAGATCGGGCACGCGAGAAACAGCGTCACCGGGCGACCCACACGATCATCCGGCGACCGGATGGGGATGGTCTCGTCTTCCCGCTGTCAGAGACGAGCCCGAGCACCTGGAGCTCGGCGATCCGCGGCGTCCTGGTGCCAGGGTTGGGCCACCGGCCACGGAGGGAGAAGTCGATCTCCGCGGCGGTCATGCCGTGAGCGCCTGAGGCTGCGATCGCAGCCATGATGGCGTTCCTCTGCTGCCCTGAGACCGGCGTGATGCCTTCCGCCGCCTCGCGGCTGGTCCTCGGATCGCTCCGGCGGACCAGCCCAGGCAGGTTGATGGACGGCTGAGGCGTTGGAGCGCCAAACAGATACCCCTGCTCTTCCCTCATGTCGTCCTCCCCGACTACTTGAACTCCCGATCGAGCCGATCGGTCTCCTTCTTCGAGATCTTGGGATGGCCCTCGTTCTCGGCCTCCTCGCGAGCAGCCTTCTCCTCGTCGGTCTCGTCGTCGAACGGGGCGACGACCACCATGTCGTTCCACCGCTTGAGCCAGGCGACGAAGCGGTCGCCCAGGGGACCCATCGGGGCGCCGAGCCCACCGAGCCGCGTGACGTGATCCACCAGGATCTGGTGGGCTTCCTTGAGGAGCGAGGTCCTCTCGTCGGCGATGTCCTTCGCGGTCGGCGTGCCGTCCTTGAACCGCTTCTCGCGGGCGAGGCGTTCCACTTCCTTCTTCTCGGCAGCCTCCTCCTGCTTCTCGCGGGCGAGCCGGAGCTCCTTCTCTTCCTTCGTCTCGTTCTTCTCGCGCTCCTCCCTGGCCTTCTTCTCGGCAGGCGTCTCCTTCAGGTTCTTCCCGCTCGCGTGCTTCTCTTCCTTCCCCTCGAGCTCGTCCAGCTCCCGCTTCTCGGCGGCGGAGATGGTGTGGTCGTCACGCCTCTTCCTCAGATCCTTCAGCCGCTTCTCGTCCTGGTCGGTCTCATGCTGTGGATTCATGTTTTTCTCCTGGGTTCTGGGCCTGTGGCATCATCGCATCGGAGGTTCCTATGACCATCAAGATCTGGAAGCTGCTGCTCGCTTTGTGGCTTCTCGTGTCAGGGCTCGTCGTGATCGCGAACGTCAACTTCCCTGGCCTGCTGATCATCCTGGCGATCATCGCGATCGTGACGGCCATCCTCCTGATCATCGACAGGTGAGGCGATCCCCAGCTTCTCTTCGATGACTGCGAGCCTTCTGTTGGCGGCATAGGAGCGGGACTCGAGCCGACGCAGCGCGTCGATGAGTGGTTCTGCCATTAGGCGATCCTCCGGTAGGTGTCGACCTGGCCCTTCTCGTGGGTCCAGATGAACGTGGGATACCCGCGGCGGGACGACTCGTTCAGGCAGTCCTTCGTCCCGAGGGACCCGTAGATGTCGTCATGGAACCCGATCACCAGACCGGGCTTCAGATCCAGCATCAGGCGGTTCCTGATAGGGCCTGCCGCTTTCCCAAGTCTGTCCCAGGGTGCATCGAAGGTGATCACTCCAAGTTTCAGCTTCCTCGCCTCCTTGGCAGCAATCGTGTCCGCGCCCGTCTGTCCCCCGTTGATCAGCCACACCGCTCCTTCGGCATAGGACTCGAGGATCTTCTTGATCGCTTCCTTGTCGTCCCACTTCCTGTCTCCGCATACGAGGATCAAGCCGGTTCCTCCGTGATGGGGTTCACCCGTGCGATCGCAGCGTTCGCCCACATCATCGACTCCTCCAGCTTGGTGAAGACGAGCGCCTTCTCCCTGCCCTCAGGGAGGATCGCATCGAGCTCGTCAGCGAGCTGGTAGTGCATCCGCCTCACGTTCCTGTGGTCGTGCTTCACCACATCGTCCTTCGGAGCGTGGTAGGCGAAACGGTTCTTCAGGTCGCTGGTCATCGGGCCTCCTCCCACTCGATCAGGTTCTTGATCTCGTCCATCAGCTGGTCCTTCGTTCGGATGCCGTTGGGGTACAGCTTCTGGTACCCGTCACGCACCGCTCGCTCGATCGCGATGCGCACCGTCGCAACGACGTGAAGGCACTCCCTGGCCTCAGCTTCCCTGCCAGGGAATTGCTTCTCGATGTTCCGCACCATGTTCCTCGCCACCAGCACGTCTTCGTGGTCCGATTCCTTCATTGGTTCCCCTCTCACACTCTCCCTCTGTGTCCTGCGGTACTCACTCCGCTCGGATGCCTCGCTCCGTTCCGTTCCTCGGACCGCCTCGTCGCTCGCTGCGCGGCGCCGAGTCGTGTGTGTGCTTTTTACTCTTCAACCCTAATAGCCTCCGGGACCGAGCCCGTCCCACCACCCCACCCCGGTAGTTCGAACAAGGAGACGACAGGGAATCTCCCACCAGTCGGTTACACGTCGTTCGCCCAAAGACCTTGAACGGTGCAGGGCGACGATTCGCCTCGGTCGTTCTGTGGTCGGCCTCACGCAATAGGTCGGTGCCTCAGATGCCGAGAGAGTAACCGACACCGGGGACTGCGGGTGGACAAAAAAAGCGCCAGCTCCGGGAAGGTCAATCAGGTATCTGAGGCCTGCGTGACGGGCGGAGGAGCTGGCGCCTACGAAGAGAGAGGTGTCCCTCGACGCCGAAATGTACGATCTGGCTGATGGAAGTCCAGATCGGCCAACCAGTTATCGACGAAGAAGAGGCGAAGGTTCTGCTGACCGAGCTCCTCTCCGCCGCGGAGAAGGTGGCCCTGCGGAAGGGAAAGAAGGGCCTGACGAAGGAGGAGAGGGCCTCGATCACGGCCCACTTCCTCATCTCGGAGGCCTACATCGGGGAGCTCTCCCCCCAGGCCGTGGCGGGCTGGTTCGCCCGCAACCTCAAGATCTTGCCGCAGAAGGGGGGGTACATCCCCTTCGTCCTGAACGACATCCAGTGGCGTCTATTGCTGGAGATAGTGGGCGACCTCCGACTCGGGAAGCCCATCCGGGTCATCATCCTGAAGGCCCGGCAGTTCGGCATCTCGACTCTCATCCAGGCGCTGATCTGGTTCCTGCTGCTGCGAAACGGTGGACGCAATGCGACGGTGATCGCGCACAAGGGGGACGTGACCGGGAACCTCTACGAGATGACGCGGCGGTTCTACAAGAACATGCCCTTCTCCCCGATCACGTCCTCCTTCTCGCGCCAGGGGATCGTCCTCGCGCCGCCCCACGACTCCCGCCTGACGATCGAGTCAGCTGAGGCTGGCGAACCCAAGCGCGGGTTCACGATCCACTACCTCCACTGCTCAGAGCCCGCCTTCTGGCCTAATGCCGAGATCACCGACCTCGGGCTGATGCAGACCGTTCCCGACGACGGCGGAAGTGTGGTCGTGAAGGAATCGACCGCGAATGGCGTCGGTGGCCTCTTCTATCGACAGTACTGGGATGCGAAGGAGGGCCGCTCCTCCTTCAAGGCAATCTTTCTCCCCTGGCATCTGCACTCGAAGTACCAGGAACCGCTCACGATCGCTGGGCGTGAGGCGCTCCAGGCCGCGCTCGTCGAGGAGGAGAAGAAGGGGATCGAGCGTTACCAGTGGACGCTTGAGCAGGTCGCCTGGCGCCGGAGAACGATCTCCGATAAGTGCGATGGCGATGTGGCAAAGTTCCATCAGGAGTACCCCTCCAACGACCGGGAGGCCTTCCTGGTGTCGGGTCGCCCGGTCTTCGACCTGCACCTCCTCGAAGCCCGATCCCTTGTAGCCCAGGAGCGCAAGCCGGTCTTCCAGGGCATCCTCTCGTATGATGGCGAGTGACGGGGCCGAGACCGCTGCTGCTGGTAACCCCAGCTAACCATGGGGGACGCCTCATGAGGGCACGGAGGTAGGCTCCACCAGACAAGGAGGCCATCATGGGTGGACGTATGCAGGGCAAGGCGGGTCGTCAGGAAGTCATCGGCTTCTCCGACAAGGGCGGCTCGGGCGGGTACGAGAACGAGAAGCTGAACGAGGGCGAGGCCCGCAGCACCGCGAAGAGCGCGGAGTGGGTCAACAAGTCCGCGGGTGACATCAAGACGAAGAGCCAGGTCAACCACGTCGGCGGGTCCCGCGCAGGAACGTGAGCTTCACCCTCCGGCCAGAAGGCCGGGGGCCGCTTCGCATCTGGCATCCACCTGAGCCAGAGCGGTCGTACGTCCTCGGCGCTGACACGGGCGGCGGGAAGTCCTCGAACGACTTCTGCGCCGCCACTGTCATTGACGCCAACAACGGCGGGCAGTGCGCCGTCTTCCACGCCCGCGTGGACGCCCTCGACTTCGCCGAGGTGGTCTACGCCCTGTCGAAGTTCTACGGCGGGAGGGACTCGTTTGCCTTCACCGTCCTCGAGACAAACGCCCACGGCCTGGCGGTCTTAGAGAAGGTCAGGAATCTCGGACACTCGAGCCTCTACACCCGCCAGGCGTGGGACGCGATCGAGCAGACCTTCAAGGCGCAGATCGGGTGGGTCACCTCGATGAAGACGCGGCCCATGCTGATCAACCGAGCCCGCGCCGCGCTCGCCGACACCTCCTACGAGATCAACGACATCGAGCTCGTCAAGGAGATGAGCACCTTCGTCTTCACCGACACGGGGAAGGAAGAGCACATGGAGGGGTGTCACGACGACCTCCTCTTCAGCTGGATGCTCGCACTCGAAGGACGGTTCACCGTCCTGGACAGGGGCCAGGTTGTCCAACAGCCAGAAGGCCAGAAGCCCAACCCGGACCAGTGGGTCTGGGACCGGGCGAAAGCGGATCTCGAAGGCGCGAGGCGGATGGTCTACACAGGCGAAGACGACCAATGGGGAGACAACGCATGAGCGAGATGGGCTGGCTGGTGCTTGGAGCTCTGTGCTCGGTCATTATGCTCGCGGCGTTCTTCACGATCTGCGTAGTCCGTCTTGTCTCGAAGTTCTCCTCTCACGCCGTGGAGCTCGCAAGGCTCTCAAAGGCTGGTTCACTGAAGGAAGTGATCGCCGACGAACATTCCGAGGATGGCCCGGTGTTCACACAACCGCCGAGCGACGAGTACGAGGCGGAGCTCGAAGAGCTGATGGTGCGGGACCGACGCGTCCCGCCTCACGAGCAAAACGGTCCACGACTTCGAGGTGAGGAGTAGCCATGCCCGGAGTCCCCTACGCGGCAGCGACCCGACGCTCGGGTCCGATGAACCCCTTCGAGAAGTACAAGGAGAGCGGGTCGGTCGGCCCGAAGGACCACCCCTACGTCCCGACCGAGCTCGAAGCGGAGTTCCTGCGCGAGCTGTACATGCGGTACATGCCGGACTCGAGGGGGACCAACCACTACGCGTTCCACCGCCAGTGGTGGACCAACATGGCCTTCTTCCTCGGGATGCAGTGGCTCCAATGGAACGACACGCTCGGGCGGATGGAAGAGACCAAACGCCCGTCCTGGCGCCGGTACTACACCGCCAACAGGATCTTCACCGCCGTTCTCCGCACCCACTCGAAGCTGGTGGCGGATGAGGCGGTGGGGAGGTTGGCGCCGAAGTCCACCGACCGCGAGGACATCAACGCCGCCCAGGCGGCAGAGGACATGCTCGACCACCTGCGCGAGGTCGTCGACTACGACGCCATCCGCTCGGAGGCCATCCTCTGGGCGATCATCTGCGGCTCGGGCTTCGTGAAGCTGTGGTGGGACCCAGCCGAGGGGGACATCAAGACCGTCGACGACGGCACGGGGAAGCTCGACTCCGCTCCCATCGGCGAGCTCTGCGGCGACTCCTCAGGTCCCCTCTCCATCCGCGTCCCGACCAACGTGACGAAGATGCGGTACATGCCCTGGCTGATCCACCTGACCGTCCGGTCGATGGAGTACGTCCACGAGCACTTCCCCGAGAAGGCCTACGCCGTCGTCCCAGACGTGCAGGCTGGGTACGAGAACTGGCTCGAGGACCGGATCGCCAACATCGTCGGCCAGGCCGGGGTCGTCTCCCCCCAGTTCGACGAGCCCTTCCCGAACATGGTCCGCATCATCTCGATGTGGACCCGCCCCTCTCCGGCACACCCCAACGGCATGTACGGGATGGTCGCGAACGGCATCCCCCTTTTCGTCGCCACCGAAGGCCCGAAGCTGATCAACCCCTACGCCGACCTCGGGTGCCCGATCCCGTTCATCCACTACCCCTACGCGACCGTGCCTGGGCGCCTGTGGGGGATGAGCCTGGTGGAGCAGATGATCCCGCCGCAGCGGGAGTACAACATCGCCCGCTCCCAGATCATCGAGAACAAGGACCTGATGAGCCGCCCGAAGTGGCTCGTCCCGAAGGGCCACGGCATCCCGGCCACCTCCATCAACAGCGCCCCCGGCGAGGTGATCGAGTACAACGCCTCCCTCCCGAAGCCCGAGCAGGTCGACATCAAGCCGCTGCCGAACTACGTCATGGACCACATCCAGGCGTGCAAGCTGGAGATGGACGACATCTCCGCGCAGCAGGAGGTGACCCAGGCGAAGGCGCCCGCGTCCATCCGGTCAGGCGTGGCGATCCAGCTCCTCCAGGCCGCGGACAACGCGGTGCTCGCGTTCATCAAGCGGACGATCCTGCGGGGCGATCGGGACTGCTACCGGGCGATGCTTCAGATCGCCTCGAAGATGTACAAGGAGCCGAGGGTCATCGCGCTGCTGGGGAAGGACAACCTCTTCCAGGTCCAGGCCCTGCTCGGCTCCGACCTGAAGGGCCACACCAAGGTCCGCATCTTCGCCGAGGGCGGGATGCTGGAGAGCAAGGCGGCGCGGCAGCAGAACGTCCTCGACTACGTTCAGACGGGCATCCTCAACCCGCAGGACCCAGACGAGAAGATGTCGATTCTCGCGGCGCTCGAGATGGGCGACGTGCGCACCTTCGTGAAGGAGCGCCTGATCGACGAGCGGATGGCCGAGTTCGAGAACCAGCAGATGGGCAACGCCGAGCAGCCGATGTTCGGGATGGCCCAGGAGTGGGAGGACCACGAAGTCCACATCAAGCGGCACAACCTCTTCAGGAAGTCGGTCGAGTTCAAGCTGCTCCCCCAGCAGCAGCAGGACGCGATCGGGATGCACGTCTTCCAGCACCAGCAGTTCATGATGCAGCAGGTCATGGCGATGCAGGCCCAGCAGGAGTCCCAGCGCGGAGGCCCAGGCGAGAAGGGCCAGCAGTCCGAGCCTGGCGACCGCGGCTCCCCGCCAGAGGCCAAGGGGAACCCAGCCAACGACACGGGAGGCTCCAGTGAGTGACGACATCTCCCACCCCTTCGATCCCTCCTGCCCCTACTGCAACAGCAAGGTGGATCTGAAGAAGCGGATCATGGACAGACACGCGGCGGCAGAGAAGCGCAAAGGCATTGACCCGTCGGGGAAGATCCTCGGCACCGAGCGCCAGTACCTGCGGCCCATCGACGAGGGGAAAGAGCAGGCTCCAAAATGGGTAAACCCAGCTATTCAGCGGGCGACCTTGCAAAAGCGGTTGATTCCGCCTTCGAAGCCAATCCAGCGGTAGCCGATGGCACGACGCCGCAGGAAGGCAAGGAAGCGACTGCCGCAGCTCAAGCTGCGGCGAACGGCGCGGCAGCCGCACAGGAGGCTGCTGCCAAGCGAACCCTGGCTCTTAACCACCGGGGCCGAAACATCGAGGTAGACGAGGACGAAGCCCGGAACCTCGCCCAGAAGGGCTTCGACTACGAGGCCAAGATGGCGGACCTGAAGAGCCGCCGCGACCAGCTGGAGCGGGATGCCGTCGAGTACGGGAACTACCAGAAGTACAAGGAGTACCTGACCAACAACCCGAAGGTCGCCGACTCGATCGGTCGGGTCCTCGAGACCTACGAGGCCAGGGGCGCCCTGCCGAACATCGACTTCGACTCCCACCAGGAGGGGTCCGAGCGGATCGACCCCGAGGTGATGAAGGAGATCCGGCAGCTCAACCAGAAGATCCAGCAGATGGAAGTTCGCACCGCCACGGATCAACTTGCCCGTGACATGCTGGACACCGTAGAATCCAACCCAGTCCTGAAGGAGTGGTCAGAACGCAGCCTGGCCGCTGGCAAGAAGGACATGGCGCTCCAGAAACTCGGTGAGGCGATGAGGTCCGACCCGAACCTTTCGCTCGAAGCAGCGGCGAAGGTCGTGGCAACGGAGTTCACGCAGATCAACGAAACGCTCGGGGTTCCCAGCAAGGCGTACGTCGGGAACAAAAAGCAGGACCAAGCGCGGTTCGGGCACACGGAGCGACCGGGCGATTCGCCCCCCGCAGTCCAGGCGCCTGAGCAGCGCACCTACTCGGGCAAGGATCTGCATAAGGGCGTCGTTCGGAGAGCCGTCGCGGCGTTCCTGAACCAGGCCCAGATGTAGGACGCGCCCGAGGGAGAACCTCGGGATGCCAACCACATACACGGATCGCGCCGCCGCGGACGCGATCCTCAAGGACTTCTTCCTTGGACCTATCCGTGACCAGCTGAACAGCGAAACGATCCTCGCCTATCGCCTCCAGAAGAACGAAGAGATCGTCGAGGGTCGGTACGTCGTCATGCCGCTCCACACGGGGCGGAACGTCGGCATCATGTCGCGTCGTGAGTCGGGCGTGGTCGCCAACGGCAGCAACCTGCCGGTCGCGGGACGCCAGGGCTGGACCGACATGCGGTTCCTCGTCCGGTACAACTACGGTCGGATCAAGATGACCGGCCCCGTCATGGCGTCGGCCCGCACCAACCGCGGGGCCTTCGCCAGGGTGGTGGACGAGGAAGTGAAGGGTCTCGTCAGGGACCTGAAGAACGACCTGAACCGCCAGTACTGGGGTGACGGGTCGGGGCGCATCGGGATCATCAAGGCGATCACCCCCAACTCCCCGATCGCAGGCCAGTCCACCTTCAACGTGAAGGAGCCCTGGGACGTGGCCGACCAGGCGCCCTCCCTCAAGTGGTTCCAGGTGGGTGACCGGATCGTGGCGGAGGACATCACGGCTGGCGCGGGCACGACCGTGCTCGTCGGGATGACCAACGCTTCGGCGACCTCGCAGGAGGTCATCGGCGTCAACCTCAAGGCCAAGACCATCACGGTCAGCGGCGTTGGCGGTGGCGCTCCCGAGGCTGGCGTCGGCGACGCGATCGTCCGCGCCTACGACGTGGGTGTCCCGGTCTCGGGCGGCGTCGGCATCTCGAACCTTCGAGGTGTGACTGGCGGCGTGCCGAACCAGGCGTCCGACATGATGGGCCTGGTCGGGATCACGTCCGGTGACGTGAGCTCGAACTGGACCCGTTCGTCGGCCCTCTACAACCCCGTGCCGACCGGCCAGGTCTACGCGGGCGCCCCGTCCGGCGTCTACACCTACGCCGACCTCCAGGGCGTGTCCGCTGCCGCCACGACCTACTGGGCCGCGAACACCAACTTCAACGGCGGTGTCCCGCGCCCCCTCACCACCGACCTCATGCAGCAGTCGATGGACGAGGCCGAGCTCAAGGGTCAGGCGACCGCCACGATCGCTCTCGGGTCCTACTCCGTCCGTCGCGCCTACGTCAATCTCCTCACGGCTGACCGCAGGTACGTCAACGAGTACGAGCTCGACGGCGGGTTCAAGGCCGTCGACTTCAACGGCATCCCGCTGGTGCCCGAGAAGGACGCCCCCGAGGGGACCATCTTCTTCCTCTCCGAGCCGAACCTCGGCATCGCTCGCATGAGCGACTTCTACTGGCTCGACAAGGACGGCGCGATCCTTTCCCGCGTCTCCGGTGTCGACGAGTGGGACGCGATCCTCGCGTACTACGCCGAGCTCTACACCGATCGCCGGAACGCTCACTCCGTCCTCGGTGACATCGCCATCAACTGAGTCCTTCAGTGCCCTGGGTGGCCCGTCACCACCCAGGGCTTAGGTCCCTTCTCGAAAGGAAAGCCTCAAGATGATCCGCCCACGCAACATCGACCCAGGCCAGTACCCGCACCCCAACGCCCTGATCACCGGCCTCCTGATGGACAACGCCGTCTACTGGGTCGCGGCGGGTCAGTCGGTCGCTCTCGCCACGGCTCCCGCTGGCACCACCATCACCTTGGCGGCGGCTGCCGTCAGGCCTCTGCCGCTCGCGCAGAGCGTCTCGATCACCTTCGCTGGTGGCCCGACCAACGGCGACATCACCATCCGGGTCAGAGGGTTCAACCAGTTCAACGAGACGATCACCCAGGACTTCACCGCGCTGAGTGGCCAGGCCGCTGGCGTGGTCACTCCGCTGGCGTCCCTCATCACCACGAAGGTCTTCCGCAAGGTGACCAGCGTGCAGGTGGTCTCGAACGCCAACACGGCTGCGGCCACCATCAGCATCGGCACCTCCGCCAACGTGGCCCAGTTCAAAATCGGCATCCCGGTGAAGATCGCTCGAGTCGCCGAGACGGTGCGCTTCCAGCACTTCGTGGCGCTCGTCGGCGCCAACAACCTGCTGGGCGTACCCTCCGTGGTGGACCTCTCCAACCACGCCATCTACATCGGAGCGATCAACGCCGCGGGCGGAACGCTCTGCATCTTCCAGCTCGATCTCAACGTCAACACGGGGCAGCGAGGATGAGACAACCAGAGGAGTCTTTCGTCCGGCAGCTCAAGGCCTATGACCCGCTGCTGGATGTCGTCTGGTGCGAGTTCGAGCCCAACATCGGGGCTCACGTCCAGCGGTGGCGGATCATCAGGAAGGGGAGGGACGGCCTCCCCCGCCACATCATGTTCGTTCAGGACAAGAGGACAGGTGGGTACCAGCCCCTCGACAACCGCGTGCTCGAGCGGTTGTACGAGTGTGACTCACATCGGTTCACGGACGCCGACGAGATGGTGAACGCCATGGAGGCTTCCGAGGACGAAGCTCGGAAGCGAGCCATCGGCGGCGTCCTTGACCGACGTTACTGGGATGGGGTGGCCGACATGGGCGAGCGCCTCCAGGCGCTGGCCAAGGACTCCCCCTTCACGGGTGGGTCCGAGAAGGAGATCACCAGGCGCCTGAAGCAGGCGGACGCTGCCGAAGAGGTGCGTGCCGCCTACAAGGCTGGAAAGGGCGAGATCGTCCTCGACCGCGAGCTCGGCTGCGCGAGGCTCGTTCCGGGGAGCGATTCGTGAACGTCACCCGGCTCATCGAGAGGACACGGGATCTTCTCGGCGAGCAGCCCCAGTCGCCCACCCAGCCGGTCATGTGGACCGACGCGGAGCTCCTCCGCCACATCAACTCCGCCTACGACTCGCTGTGGGTGAAGCTGTCGCTGGCGGACGAGAACTGGGGCATCGAGTGGTTCACCCTCTCCCAGCTCGGAGGGGTGTCCGCGCCCGTCGACGGGAACATGCTGGCTGTCGGGTTCCCCGAAGACATCGGCCAGATCGTCTACGTCGAGGAGGGCGTCGACGCGCAGAACACCGGGTGGGAGATCCCACCCATGACGATTCGGAACAGCTGGCGTGCGAAGGCGTCCTTCTTCCCCTTCTGGAACCAGCCCACCCGCTCCTGGATGCACACGGCCACCCAGCAGGGGATCATGTTCACGAAGACGGATCTGCCGCTGAACCTCGCGACCACGCGGGTCTGGTTCAAGAGGCGGGCTCCGAGGCTCGCCCGCTTCACGGCGACCACCCTCAACCCCTCGACGCTGCGCGTCAACATGAACACCGGGGTCCCGCTCGGGGAGATCTTCACGATCGCCTCCTACTACCGGAACATCCGCCTCCAGTGCGTGGCGACGGTCGGAGACGTGTCCCCCAAGAGCTTCTCGTTCCCGGTCGCGAGCAGCGTCGTGACCCTCCACCCCAACGTCGACATCACCTTTGGCATCCCGCACGGGGCCACCGGCACCACTACCTGGGAGGTGCTCCCGATGTTCCCCGACCACCACCACGAGCTCATCGCCCACCTTGCCATCTACCGTGCGCTGACGAAGGGTGGGGACCAGGGACAGCGTGCAGTCGTCGGCCAGGACGTGGCCGTGCTGATGGATCAGTTCGTCCAGGACATCGAGCAGCGGCAGGTCCAGTACCCGCGCACCGTGAACTACGAGGAGTGACCATGAGCAAGACGATGACCATGTGCCGCGACTGGAAGAAGATGCTCTACTGCAAGGCCATCGCTGGCGTTGCGGCGGGCGCGGTCACGGAGGTCCTCTTCCCGAAGGCGGTCAACCGGATCATCTTCACGGCGGAGTCTGCCTTTCCCTTCTCCTACACGGTGGCCGAAGGCGGCGGGGCCGGTTCGGCGGTCGACCCACCCACGATCGCCCAGGCGGTCAACGGAGTCATGTGGGCTGGGATCTTCACCTGTCCCCCGGACTTCAAGGTCCTGCTCGAGTTCAACCCAGGCGTCGCCTCCTTCAAGTTCAGGAACCTCGCCGCGACTCCCTCCAACCCGACCATCGAAGGTCACATCGTCGGGGAGTCCGCCTGAGTGCCGCAGGACGCAGGAGCGAACGAAGGCAAACGATCAGGGATCGCCTCGGGGCTCTTTGTCCGTGCGAACCCCCTGCTCATCACGGACCAGCACTGTTCCGAGACGCTGAACTTCAACTTCGATCCCCTCTCCGCGGAGGAGTCGTTTGGGGTGAGGCGGATGGGGGTGCGGCGCCCGCAGACGGCTGGGGTCCGGTTCCGGCCCCTCGTCAAGCGCACCTCCGTCACCGAGATGAACCGCTGGCGCGACGGGTACATGTTCGCCCCGATGCACCCCCTCCTGTTCCTCGAGCCCCAGGCGATCGAGGGCCACATCAGGATCGAGGAGGTCACCACCTACCCTGAGAGCGGCATCCTCGATGTGCCGAAGACCTTCGGCGGTCTGACTGGACGCTGGCAGAACACAGTCGGCACTCAGCGTCCTGGCGGGGAACATCAATTCTTCCCGATAGTTTCTCGGGGTGCGAGGGAGGTTGAGCGTCCCGTCTGGACGTTGGGTGTCGGCGTCGTCCATCCGATCGGGTCACGCGGAGCGCTGCTCGTAGACGAGTCGGATGCCGACTCCATCCGCCCCATCTTCGCCTGGTGGGACGAGGGCGAGACCCGCATGAAGGTCTCGGCTGCGGACATCAGGCTCGAGGCTGGGATCGAGTACCACATCGGCATCGCCTTCGAGACCCTGGTGGTCCGCTTCTGGGTCAACGGCGTGAAGGTCGATCCGATGGTGGGGCCTGGACTCTCACCTCCTCCGCCCACCACGCACCCGCTCTTCTCCACGCCTGACGGGTACGCGGTCTACTTCGGGCGCTGCTACACGCGGGAACCTGGGATCAGATGGGACAATCCAGCCACGCCAGCCGCCCATCAGCACAGCCGCAAACATGCTTACATGGGGAAGCTCGGCTGCACGGTTGGCGCCACGGCGCCGACGACCATCACCGTCCCCAACCAGCAGCTCGCGTTCCTGAACGCGGTGCCCAACACCTCGTACCAGGGGTACAAGGTGCGGGTCGTTGGACCGCCGACCGCGCTCGCCTACGGGCGCGTCTACACCATCCTGAACTCGATCAACCCGTTCAACGACGCGGCGATCACGTTTCAGCTGATTGCTGGTCACCAGATCGCCACCAACAACATCGTCGACATCATCCCTCCGATTGAGCCGCTGGCGATCGACGCGACGATCCAGGAGGTCCGCTTCTGGAAGGGGTTCCTCGATCAGACGACCGTGCCGCGCCTCTCGAAGATGCGGGCTCTCTCAGACATCAGGAAGGGAACACCCACCCAGGACGTGCACCCGCTGATGATGCCCGACTGGGGGAACCACTCCCCGCGGGACCTCCTCGCCTACTGGCCGATGGACGAAGGCGGAGGCAACGTCTGCTGCGATCTCATCGGCGCCGCGGACGCCTACTTCGCACCATCCGGTGCCTCCATCTCCGAGCATAATCTCGGGAGCTCGACCTCGAAGGCCTTCTTCATGGATGGCGAGACCCAGGCCATCCAGATCGACATGTCGGAGGACCCGAACTACAAGTCGAACTGGCCCTGGAACATGGGCCGGAACTCGGGTCCCGAGAACCACTGGAACGTCTGCTTCCGCCTGCAGTTCTTCGTCGGCTCCTACATGGAGCCCACGCTGAACGGGGTGATGCAGGACCACCTCTACCAGGTGCTCTGCTCGATCGGGAACCCGAAGGCTGGCTCCCCTGTCCTCGAAGCCCGCCTCACGAACTTCGGCCCCCAGGGGCTCCAGATCTACTTCCGGCTGCCTGACGGCACCTTCCTCCTCATCCCCCACACGCTCGTCGTCGGGCGCTGGTACAACGCGATCATCGGCATCGAGGCGCCGCCGTTCGTTGTCGGCAATTCGGCAGAAAGCGCGAGAACACACAGGGTCTACTTCCGGTACCTCGATGCCGACCTCGCGCCCGGTGGAGCGTTCTCCGCCGAGTACCTGATGAAGCGGACGACCGGGGACCCGGCGACCGACTACATCGTCTCCTTCGGAGCCTCCGTCCGCGGCACGGCGAACCAGGGTGTCGGGGACAACAACCACGCCATGATCGGCGTGTCCTGCGTCGGGATCGGTCATCACCCGGCGCACCTTCTCTCAGCAGGCGTCGCACCCACCCTTCTGCTGTCCGAGATCAACCCTCTCATCTCCTTCAGCGAGCTCGAAGACGCTGAAGGCTGTGCCCCCTTGATCACGGGCCAGGATGGTGGGTGCACTCTTACCCAGGGATCACGCGCCTGCGTGGTCGCTTCCAGCGAACCCATCCCCTCCTACCTGAAGCGCTTCCCCATCAGGATCGCCCACGCCATCCTCGAGATCGTTCGGAAGGCGGAGGCGACCCAGACGGTCCCGAACTCGCTGGTCATCCAGACCGTCGCTGGCAGCACGGCCAACCTCTTCTCCGCGCACCAGGGCGCGACCCTGAAGGGCGCCGAGCTCCGCGCCCAGGTGTGGGCTGCCTACACCAACCTGACGACGGTGGAGCCTGGGTATGACACCGACCTGAACGCCGGGACGGACAAGGACTCCTCCTGGGCGCTCACGAAGGATGTCTTCTCGAACATCGCGGGGGGCGTGCTCCACTTCTACATCGCAGTCGACCCGTCCTACGAGTACGTCTCCCCGCTTCGAATCTTCCCCACCTGGGACACGGGCATCGTCACCCGGCTGGACAACCGGATCGAGGTGCTCAAGCAGTACAAGCTTGCGGACGGGAAGGCGACCATCCTCGCCATCGCCAACGGGTGTCTTTACGACGTGGACGAGCGATGGCGGAAGGGTGGTCCCTTCTCTCCCAACGACTTCGGGTTCCAGATCCGGTCGAAGCCGGACTCCGACCAGAGGGAGCGTATGCGGCGCCGGGACGAAGCGGCGCTCCTCTCCCGCACCAACGTCGCCTTCAGGAACGAGGCCATCCGCTGGGGGTCCGAGTTCTCGATCACCGCGGGCGTGGAGTTCGCCTGCATCGAGATCGACGTGTGGCTCGACACCCTCGAAGGGCGTCAGACCCTCTCCGCCGCGGTGCAGAAGGTCTACCAGTCAGTCGGCGGCGTGATGCAGATGAAGTGGCTGAAGAACCACCACTTCTACATCAACGACGGGGACGTGGCGTTCGAGTCCGGCAACGAGGTGACCGGCAACTTCTTGAAGTGCAGGACCGTGGGCAACTGCTCGCTGAACATCAACGAGTGGATCAGACTGCAGATCGAACTGAAGATGAACGCGCTGACGCCCAACCTGGTGATCGACAGCGTGATCCGGGTGAACGGGCGACAGGTGCCAACAGCCAACACCGTCGGGCCTCTTGGGTACGACGACACGATGATGCCACCATCATCGGACAACAGTTCCTACCTGGGGGCCTGCGGCCATCCCACGTCGGTCCCATTCGTGGACCCACTTCGCGGGAAGATCGGCGGCTTCGCCTACCGGCTCTCGGACGACAACTACTCCTACAAGGGGCAGGACTACGAGGTCTGCCGCGTCGACTCCGAGCCTGGCCAGTTCATCATCCCGATGACGGACGGCGTTGGGGTCCACTTCTTCTTGAACACCCAGGTCCAGGCGACCTTCATCGGGGACGTGGCGCTCCCGGTCGGACACGGCATGGGCCAGCTCCCGGACCAGGAGAGCTCGATCACGGTCTTCGGGGACATCGCCTACGTCAACACGGGCTTCACCCGCCCCTGGCGGTACGACTTCGAGAGCTTCACGCCTGCAGGTCTCCGCGCCCCTGTGGGGAGACTGGCGAGCGTGACTCCGACCCGCATCCCGCTCCGCGTGCAGAACTACGGGGCGGACCACCCACCGAACATCGGGCGCTTGAACGGCACGCAGCTCCAGACCCTCTCCCCCCACGTTCTCGGGTTCACTGGCTCCTTCCCCACCCCTGTCGAGGGCGACGTGGGAGCGCTGGTCTACGTCCCCTCCGACCACCAGATGGGGAGCGCGACCGACTTCCCGTGCGGGTACATCGGCACCGTCATCGGGATCAACACGGCGGTCCCTGGGTACGTCATGGCGAACGCGCCCTTCGCCGAGCAGCTCTGCGCCGCCCTCTCCGAGAGCGCGTGGATGCTCTTCCGCACCACGCTCGCCGCGGGCGGCTCCTACAAGCAGGCGATCAAGCTGCTCAAGTCCACCGCTCCCTGGAGCGAGCGGCGCCTCCTCGGCGACGGCAAGAACAACAACTCCGCCCCGCAGACCGAGGCCCTGGTCGAGGGTCCGACATCGAAGGGGTGTCTCCACTTCCGAGGCAACGTCTACTTCGAGTCCGGCCCCTGGGCGTCCTCCACGCTCCCGCTCGAGCGCGGGAAGGTGGTCAGCGCCAAGGGGTACATCAAGATGGACGTGCCCCTCTCGACAGGAGACGATCAGGTCCTCTGGGAGATGGCGAAGGACGGGGACTCCGGGTGCTTCCGCATCACGGTCTTCGACGGAGGGCGGTTGAAGTTCGAGTTCTTCGACACCCTCCTCGGCGACTTCCGCTCCATCCAGACCTGCGGCAAGGTCCTCACGCCGGACCAGTGGTACTACCTTCACTTCCGGTACAAGTTCAAACAGTCAGGTGCGTCCGTCCTCGACACGATCGGGGGGTGGGAGCCTGACCTCCGCTGGCTGATGAAGGCTGGCGGAGCGTCGGTCATGTGGAAGAACAGCGACTTCCGCGACCTCCTGCAGATCTACGCCTGCGAGGGGCTGCATGAGATCAACCCGATCGACAGGAACGCCGATGTCTCTGCTGGGTATCTGGGTGATGTGGATGAGGGCGCGTCGTGCGCGATGCTCCAGCTCCCAGGCTGCGAGAGCCAGATCGGTGGCGTCCTCAACCACGGGGCGAAGGCGACGCACAACCACAGCCAGCACCTCCTCAACGTGGGGCTGCTCAAGTCGGCTCCGTACCTCACGCCTGAGGCGGGCGACGGCGCCTTCCCGAACGCCGGTGTGAGTCCGCAGGCGCCGCGCAGCGGGATCTTCGTCCAGACCCGCGGCGTCGCGGCTGGCGCCATGTACCCCATCGGCCCGCTGTTCGACCAGGGGACCGGGAACATGCAGGTCGGTGGCGACACCACCCCGTCCCTCCCGCCCCTCTCCACCCAGTCGCAGTTCCTGCTCCCGAACAACTTCGTCCTCCCGCGGGCCTGCTCCATGAACCGGGACGACGCGTGGAACCGGCGCGTCGACTTCGGCTCCATGGCGCAGGGCACCCAGATCTCGAAGACCAACGCCGACGAGAAGGTCTTCCGGGCGAACATGAACCCGGCGATCACCAGGGTGGGTCCGACCCAGAACCTGGCGTCCTACGCGGTCTTCCCAGCGGGCAGCTCCTACGGGAAGCAGGACTGCTGGGCCGTGCTCCTGCGGGTCTGGAGCAACCAGGCAGGCAGCCTCCCCGACCTCGCCGGGGGCGGGCTCGGGGTCCAGGGCACACCACGCGTCTTCGCGATTGTCCACCTGGGGGGGACAGACCTCGGGGAACCCTCCCCTGGCGGGGTGACCCCGCACACCCTCTTCGTCACCGACGACGTGCTCTACGGCGGGGATGGTGGCGGATCGTTGAAGGTCGGTGGAACGGTCAGCCCGACCGGCACAGGCTGGCACGCAACTATTGAGCTCATGAATGGCCTGAATCAGGCCAGAAACTCCGCCAATCGTCTCGTGTGGCCGTCCCTGTTGGAGCACGGTGCAAATCCTGTTGGTGTGAGCGACTCCCCGGACCAGTCCCAGTGCACGCTGCGGATCGGCGGGACCACCGCGTCCGGCGAGCGCGGCGTCGTCCGCCGCGGGTTCAAGGGGTACATGGCGGACGTGGGGTTCCTCTTCGCCCCGCTCGAGCCCGACAGCACGAAGATCTACACGACCGACTGCCTGCCGCCTGACGCCTTCTTCACCGGCCCGAAGGACACCCGCATCCAGTCGCTGCCGCGCCTGAACTTCGCCACCAACGCCCTGATCCTGGACGACCCATCAGGGCTGCCAGCCCCGATCGCCACCGCGGTCTACCGCTGCACGGAGCTGGTCGGGAACCGGCTCCAGCCGGACGCCGCCTTCTCCATCCAGGACGCGCCCTCGCTCTTCGCGGTGACCAACCAGTCCCGCTCCGTCCCGAGGAAGGGCGTGCACCGCTTCTGGACGACGTACTGGGACCGGAAGCAGAGGGTCGAGTCCAACCCCTCCGAGGAGATCACGGTCGCCATCGAGGGCGACGACGGGGGAGGCGACTACCTCCTCTCGGAGCTCCAGTTCAACATCACGGGCGTCCCCATCTCTGGGGACCGCCGCGAGTACCTGTCGCGCCGGATCTACAAGTCCCAGGCTGAGGGGTCGCTGGCCTTCCTCTTCGCCCAGATCGACGACGACACCACCTTCCAGGTGGCGCCCAGGGTGGACGAGCTCGCGCTCCCCTTCCAGGTGCAGGCCTTCTTCGACAACGGAAGGCCCCCGCGCTGCAAGGCGATCTTCGCCTCGGAGACCAACGTGGTCTACGCGGGGATCGACGACGCCCCCAACGTGGTCGTCATCTCCAAGCCATTCAAGGCGGAGCACGTCCCTGGCACCAAGATCGTGTTCGCCGAGAGCGGGCGCGGCGGGGGCGTGGTGGGGGTCTCCCTCACCCGCGGGCTGATCATGGTCTCGAAGAGGAACGCCCTCTTCATGGTCAACACGGCGGGCGCCGGGTTTAGAACAAGCCGGGTGGGTCACTCGGTGGGCACGCTGTCGCACAACTCCATCGCGGACTGCGATGGCGTGCTCTTTTTCCTCTCCCAGAAGGGGGTCTTCACCTTCGCTGGGAACCAGGTGGCGTACGAGGCCTCTGAGTACATCGACGTTCTCTACCAGACCATCCTCGATGCGAGGGGGATGTGGCGCTCCGCGGGCGTGCACCTGGTCGACCGGGGCCAGTACCTGGCGATCGTGAAGCGGGTGGCGGACATCGAGCCCAGGGCGATCCTCCACGCCGAGCAGCGCTTCGATGAGTTCGGGAACCGCGAGTACACCTGGGGGCTGATCGACTTCGGGGTCCCGTTCTCGGCTCTCGGGGAGTTCGAGGACATTGATCAGGAGGCTGGCAGGGTGGTCCTCGGAACGGGGACGGGACTCATCGCCGAGTACAACAGCGGGAACGGCATCGGGTTCAACCCGAACGTGGGCCTGGGTGGGTTCGCCGCCACCATCACCAACGCCTCGTCGACGACCGGGAAGCTGGCGGTGACCAGCGCGTCCCTCGACACCTCCATCGCTGGCTTCTACGACTCGCTCCCGGTCATGTGCATCGAGGAGCGGGACGCGCTCGGGGCTCCCGCCGCGGTCGGCGGGGTCGACTACGCGGTCATGGCGCGGGACGAGATCCTCTTCGCCGCGCAGAACTTCGGGTCGACCGCCACCTTCCTCACGCGGAAGGAGACCAACTGGCTGGGCCTCCAGGGGAAGCGGGTCTACATCGGCGCCTACGAGTGGAACATCCGGTCCAAGCGCTTCGAGGCCGCGGTCGGCGAGACCGTGAAGGCCTGGGACATCCTGGACCTGTACTTCGATCCGGTCCCTGGCGGGCTGGCCTTCCTCGAGATCTACACCGACATGCGCGTCGGCGTGACGGCTCGGTTCAGGATCGAGATGGACCAGGGGTTCTTCTCTATCCCCATCACCACCCTGTACTTCCGGCACATCCAGTTCCGCATCAAGGGGTACACCAAGCAGAGCCGCGTCGGCTTCTCCCTGCACAGGTACAACCTGAGAGGGAGGCCTCAGGAATGGGCGATGCGCCAGAAGACGTAGGCAAGGCGATCAACTTCGCCGGGGTCCCCGACACCTACGACCCAGACCAGATCACCTTCTCCATCCAGGAGGCGCTGGATCAGGTCACCGGCCACCTCGAAGCACCAGTCACACCTGTCGCTCCCGTCACGGTGGGTCTGCGGTACCCCTCTTACACCACAGTCCGCCGTCTCACCGTGACGGCTGCGATAGCCGGAACGTACGGCAGCAGCCCCGACCCCAGGGTGGGGCAGGTGGTGATCCAGGACGGCAGCGGTCTCGCGGCAGACGGGCAGGCGGAGCGCTTCCGCATCGAGACCGGGGTGACCCTCAACCCGCTGGCGCGGGCGCCCGTGAAGGGGAACCTCTGGGCCATCCAGAACGCCCCGCCGCTCGTCCCCTTCACCCAGGCGGTCCCGGCCAGGCTCACCTTCGGGCTGCTCGTCCCCAAGATCCCGCACGGCCTGAAGCGCATCCCAGAGAGGGTGACGCTGCGCACCTCAGCCGGGCCGACCGGACCAACCGGGCAGCTGGTGAAGACGCTCGGGAACGCCACCCACTACGCGGCTGGGAAGCATGTGCGGTGCGACATCGACTTCATCCCCGTCTTCGGCCAGAAGGCCGAGGACATCGAGTGGAGACTGAAGCACCTCGTCTCCTTCACCAGCGGCCTCTTCGGGAGCGATGACCTGGGCGGTGCGATCGTCGACACCAGCACCTACCAGAACCCCGCGATTCGGAGACAAACCGCCATCGACATGGTGACAACCGATCAGCACTTCGGCGGTCTCCTCCTCGCCACAGCCTGGGGATGGGCCACCTCAGCAGGCGGGGTGGGGATCGCCGAACCCGGTCCTCCCATCACGATGGGTGCGGAGATGTCCCTCGTCGGGCTCCGCAACAGCGTCAACGACGTGGACGACGGTATGATCACCGTGGCGATTCCCGAGATCGGGAAGAGCCTGTTCGCACTGCCCGTCCTCGTGGCGAACCTGGACGCCTATCTCTCAACTGGGCTTAGACTTGTGCTCACGAGCGGCACAGTCGATTTCGTTCTGGAGTAGCCATGCCACTAGGCGGACTGTTGGGGGCGGGACTGGCGAAGCAGGGCGGAGGCCAGGGCGGTCAGGAAGCGCCGCAGCAGGAGCAGTCCCCCAAGGGCGGGCTTCAGCTGGCGCTGGATCGGCAGAACCAGGGAGAGGTCCAGTCCGAGCCGGTGAACTGGAACCCGTCCGGCTACTGGCCGGACCCCATGCAGGGACCTGGGTTCCGAAAGGACTTCCAGCCGCACAAGTTCATCGGCTCTCTGGTCAACTCCCAGGCTGGCCAGGACTACGCCGACGTGGAGGGCACCGCCGAGACGTACGGCGTCCAGGGCATCCGCGAGGGCGAAGGGTCAGCGACTGAGGAGGCGCAGCAAGACGCCGCCTCCCAGGGGCTCGGGCGCGGGTTCGCGAACCAGCAGAAGACGAACATCCGGCAGCAGTCGAACGCGGCTGTCGCCGACACCATGCTCGCCGCCCACATGGAGGGGAAGGCGAGGCGCTGGCAGCAGGCGGCGATGATCGCCAACTCGCTGCTCGAAGCGAACAAGGCCAGGTACGTCTCCTACCTGAACAAGCAGGCGGCATCCGCCGCGGAGAGCTCGGCCCTGATCGGAGCGCTTGGAACGATCGGAGGCGGTCTCATCGGTGGCATCCTCGGAGGACCTGTCGGGGCTGGCATCGGCGCCGCCATCGGCGGCGGGGCCACGAAGGCTGCCCAGGGCGGTGAGCAGGGGTCGGCCTGATGGCGCTCGAACTCCCGAGGTACAGAGCGGACGTAGACCAGGCTCTCTCCCAGGCCATCTCCTCGCGGGATGTGACGGAGCAGCAGACCTCCATCCAGCAGCAGTCGTCCCGCCTGAAGGCTGCCGCCTACGCGCAGGCGGGAGAGGCCATCGGGAAGGGGATCGAGACGGGCCTCACCAAGGCGTTCGATCCGACCGACCGGATCAACAAGCAGAACATGATCCGCCAGTCCCAGGCCCAGGCTCAGGACTTCGCCAACCGCGACTTCGCGGACAAGGTGAGGGCAACCGGCGTCGAGGTCCAGGGCCAGGGCATCTACGACAAGCTGGGCATCAAGGACACGCCCGAGCAGTCCTTCCAGAACGTCGGCCTGAAGAAGTACGGGCCGGAGATCATGAAGGACCTCCCGCAGGACGTGAAGGACCAGGGAGCCGCGCTCTTCAAGGAGCTCCGCGGCCCTGCCGGAGCGACCCGGTTCCACAAGTACGAGAAGGGCGTGGAGCTGAAGGCGGGCAAGTACGGGTCGAAGGAGTACATGGGCCGCGCCTGGGACGAGGCGCCCGACATCAAGAACGAGCTCGAGGAGAGCGCCTGGGACAAGCTCGAGAGCCTCCCCTCGATGAGGACCTTCCTGCTGGAGCGCGGGCAGGCCGTCCAGATGAAGAACTCCCTCGGCAAGCAGGGACTCTCTGGCTCCATCTCCGTCTGGAACGCGACGAAGGACAGGGAGCTGACGGGCAAGGCCACGCAGATCGAGGATATGTACAACGACCAGACCAAGTACCCGTTCCAGGTCGGGGACTCGGTGATCATGGAGTCGATCCGGGAGGCAGCAGCCAACAACCACATCGACCAGCGCTGGGTGCGGGAGAACATCAACAACATCGTCAAGCGGGCACCGCGCTCCGCTGTCGACAAGACCGGGAAGTGGCACCCCACCTTCAACCCTGAGCTCCTGGCGCAGGCGGTCAACAACAAGGACAAGCTGGACGCCTCGATCTACCGCAACCTCCTCAACTGGGAGAGCGGCAAGGCCAACGACGCGATGGTGCGCTGGGACTCCAGCAAGACCGTCTTCAACCGCATCATGTCGATGGACTGGTTGAAGAGCCTGCCAGCCGACCAGCAGGCGGCGGCACAGGAGCGGATCAACAACATCGCCAACCTCACGAAGGCGCAGCCGCGCCTGGGTCAGGCTGCGATCGCATCGAAGAACAGCGTGCCCATCAGCGCGGACGACCTGGCTGACGCCCTGGGCACGGCGGACGCAGGCACCGCTGTCGGGAAGATCAACGCCGAGCTCGACGCCCTGAAGGCCCTCTCGCCTGTCGTGAAGGACCTGATGATGCCCGCCGCCGCGGGGTCCAAGAACAAGTCCCAGTGGGACATCATCAACGAGAAGGCCATCCAGGAGAGCATGGTCGATGGGAACTTCCAGGGCGCCGCGGGTCCGCTGAACAAGCTGCTGACGAAGGATGTCTCCGACGCCGAGGCGGCGCACATCTGGAACCTGATGCGTGACGGTCAGGTGAACAGCCCGCAGTTCGACAACCTGACCTCCGTGTACACGGCGTCGGGCATGTCGGAGGCGGACGCCCGCTCCATGGCCATCGCCCAGGGCGGGGAGTACGAGCGCCGGTTGACCGTCGCGCTCTCCACCCCCGACCCCAACGGGAACAACAAGGACTGGACGGAGGCCGAGAAAGAGCAGATCGCCGACGCCATCGCGAAGCTCGTCACCGCCCCTTCCCTCAAGGCCTTCGAGACCAACAAGGGAGCGACCGGGCGCACGACGCTCAACATGGCGGCTGGGCGCACGCCGGACACGCTCTCCTTCAACGACGCCCAGGACTACATCACCAAGGCCTTCGCGGCGAAGCCCGAGCTCAAGGACAAGGGGCTGGTGGAGCTCGACCTCGGGCAGGACCGGACCATCATCGCCATCAACGGCAAGGCGATGGGGTACAAGAAGGGCGACAAGGCGACCACCTTCGCCCTGCTGAAGGGTGAGTTCCCGACCCACCTCACGGAGTCCCTGAACGCCGCGCAGAAGATGGCGAAGGACCTCCTCGGCATCGACATGCCGGACTTCAACTGGAACTCCATCTCGCCCCTCAAAACCACGCACGACAAGGGCGTCGACGACATGATGCGGGCTCCGGTGGGACCGGATGGGCAGTCGACCTACCTGTGGCTGAAGAACCACTTCAAGGGCGACATGCGCCTGGCGAAGGACAACGACACCGCGCAGGCGCTCTACCTGAATCTGATGAACGCGGCGAAGAAGGCGGGTCAGGACCCCTGGCAGATGAAGGACCGTCTCGCCGCAGCCGCCGCGAACACGGAGGACCCGGTGCTCGAGGCGACGGCCATCTTCATCGGCGAGGCGCTGTCGCCCCACAAGGTCACCATCAAGGACCTGCAGAACGTCGAGGGCGGGTACCCCAGCGGCCTGATCGCCTCCATCGGTAAGGGCGTGGCGCAGGACGAGATCAACAAGTCGGCTGGTGGTGAGCCGAAGGACATGGCCGAGGGGTACAACAAGAACACCCAAACCGCCGTCCAAAACAAAGAGGCCCAGAAGAGGGAGGAAGAGATCAGCGGCACGGCCTACGCGGTCGCGATGGGCACCGCAGTCGCGGG
>Ga0137436_1000116_pt1 | contig 25589 bp, 14 predicted proteins | sample EasRivERMGT119_2_FD_102328 | JGI IMG/M metagenome (GOLD analysis project Ga0137436, IMG submission 102328) | Soil microbial communities from meander-bound floodplain in the East River, Colorado, USA - East River MetaG ERMGT119_2 | ecosystem: Environmental > Terrestrial > Soil > Floodplain ...
GCCTCGACCTCGCCCAGCTCGCGGGTCGGCTTCATGGGCGGCAGGCTGCGCAGGATGCCGCGGCCATAGGGCCGCGACACCAGGCGCGGATCGCAAAGCATCAGCACCCCACGGTCGGTCTCGTCGCGGATCAGGCGCCCGGCGCCCTGCTTGAGCTGCAGCACCGCCTGCGGCAGCTGCAGCTCGGTGAACGGATTGCCCTCGCGCGCCTTGAGGCTGTCGATGCGCGCGGCGAGCACCGGGTCGTCGGGCGGCGCGAACGGCAGCTTGTCGATCACCACCACCGACAGCGCCTCGCCGCGCACGTCTACGCCCTCCCAGAACGACTGGCTGCCGAGCAGCACCGCGTTGCCCAGGCGCCGGAAACGCTCGAGCAGCTCGCTGCGCGAGCCGGTGCCCTGCACCAGCAGCGGAAACTCGATACGGCCGCGCAGCAACTCGTGCGCCTTGCGCAGCGCACGCAGCGTGGTGAACAGCAGGAACGCGCGCCCGCCGCTCGCCCGCAGTACCGGCAGCGCGGCCTCGATCACCGCCTCGGTGAAGCCTGGCGCGTTGGGGTCGGCGGGCAGGCCGCGCGGCAGGTAGAGCAGCGCCTGCCGGGCGAAATCGAACGGGCTCGCCCAGCGTCGCGTTTCCGCCTCCGGCACGCCGAGCTCGCGCGTGAAGTGGCCGAAGTCCTCGCCGACGGCGAGCGTGGCGGAGGTGAAGATCCAGGCGCGCGGATGGTCCGACATCTGCTTGCGGAACAGGTCCGCCGACGAGAGCGGCGTCAGGTGCAGCTGCGCCGCCTGGGCGAACACCTCGACCCAGCGCACCTCGGCCGCGTCTTCTTCCTGCATCCGCAGCAGGAGCGAGAGCGCGGCTCCGGCGCGGCGCGCGCAGGAGTCGAGCCCTTCGGAGCGCTCCGCCTGGGCGGCGAGCGGCTCCTGCACGTCGCGAATCGTTTGAGTCAATTTTTGAATAGAGTCTGAAAAACCAGGCAGCCTGACTGCCTGCGACCACGCCAGGCGCGTGCCCGATTCGCCGAACGCGAGCCGCAGGTCGCGCGCCGCCTTTTCCAGGCGGTTGGCCAGCGCGTCGAGCTCGGGCGAGGCGCCGCCCGCGGCGCGCAGCTCGAGCCTCAGGTCGCGCGCCAGCTCGACCAGCTGCACGCTGGAGACGGTCTCGCCGAAGAACATGCGCGCGGTGTCCGGCAGCTGGTGCGCCTCGTCGAAGACCAGCGTGTTGCAGGCTGGCAGCAGCTCGGCGACGCCTTCATCGCGCAGCACGACGTCGGCGAAGAAGAGATGGTGGTTGACCACCACCACGTCGGCGGCGAGCGCATTGCGCCGCGCGCGCATCACGAAGCAGTCGCGGTAGTCGGGGCATTCCTGGCCGAGGCAGTTCTCGCGCGTCGAGGTCGCATGGGCCCATATCGGCGCCTCTTCGGGCACGTCGGCGAGGTCGGCCCGGTCGCCGGTCGTGCTGGTGCGCGAAAACTCCTCGATGCGCGCGAGCTGCGCTACCTGCTCGCGCGTCTCGAGGCGCGCCTCCTGGCGCGCCCGCCCGAGGCGGTAGAGGCAGACGTAGTTGCTGCGGCCCTTGAGCAGCGCGGCGCTCGCCCCGGAGGCCAGCGCCTCGCGCACCGCCGGCAGGTCGCGGTCGAAGAGCTGGTCCTGCAGGGTCTTGGTTCCGGTCGAGACGATCACCTTGCCGCCCGAAAGCAGCGCCGGCACCAGGTAGGCGAAGGTCTTGCCGGTGCCGGTGCCGGCCTCGGCGACCAGCACGCCGTCGCGCTCGATCGCCTGCTCGATCGCCGCCGCCATCTCGAGCTGCTGCGCACGCGGCCGGTATCCGGGAATCTTCGCTGCGAGCGGCCCGTCGGCCGCGAACGCGCGCTCGAGCGACCTTTTCAGTTTCGCAGCTCCTCTACCTTCACCCAGACGCGCCGCGACTCGCTGCTGCGAGCCTGGGCGGAGGAACCGATGGCGCGCTCGTTTCGCGCCGCGGCGGCCGCGGCGCCGCCCACCTCGATCCACTCGCCCAGCCGCCCGCTCACGCTGGTGGCGATGCGCTGGCCCTGCGCCGTGCCGCCGGGGCCGAGCGCCTCGCGCTGCGGCGCGATGTCGAGGTGCACCGTGGCGCCGACCAGCCGCGGCGAGACGTCGAAGCCGGTGGTGGCTTCCTGCACCACGTAGGTCTGCTGGGAAATGGTGCCGGCCGGGGTGCGGATCACCTGCCTCTCCGGCAGGGTGCGCGACGTTCCGGTGAAGATCCTGGCGATACCACCCTCGACTACCTGGATGCGCTGGTCGATGCGCTCCTCGGCCGCGCTGCGCGAGTCCTGCGCGCGCAGCTCCACATTCGAGCCGCGGTTGCTGATGATGCCGCGGGCCGCGATGTCGCGGCTCGCGCTGTCGGCCGCGTCGTCGAAGCGCACCAGGACCTGCAGGCGGCGCGAGGGCCGGTCGAGCGCCTCGAGCGCCTGCCTGATCTCGGCGAGGTTGGCGGGGCTGGTGCGCACGAAGAGCTGCCCCGATTGCCCGCTCAGCGTGCCTCCTGGCTCGAGCACGCCGCGCAGCGCCGGCAGCACCTGCTCAACGGTGCGGTGCTTGAGCGGAATGATCTCGAGCGGGCCCTGCGCCCACGCCAATGCGGCGGCGCTAAGAAAAGTGATCGCTAACCCTGACCGGATCAATCCCACTTCATCGGCTCCCACTCATACAACGCGCACAGTGCGCATTCGGGTAACGCGCATGCGTGCGCGTGCGTCTACCCGGAAATTATGAGACACCTGCTCTTCCTGTGCTGTCTGCTCGCCGCGATACCTGCGGCGGCCAAGGTCGAGGTTGCGACCTCCGCCCGCGAGGGTCCCCTTGCCCATGCGCTCCATGCCCTCGGCACGCGCTACCGCTACGGCGGGCGCTCGCCCGAATCCGGCTTCGATTGCAGCGGGCTGATTGCTCATGTGTTCGAGCAGGCCTGGGGGGTGCCCCTGCCGCGCACCGCGCGCGAGCAGAGCCGCATCGGCACGCCGGTCAAGCGGCGCGACCTGGTGCCTGGCGACCTGGTCTTCTACAACACCCGCAACGAGCCGCACTCGCATGTCGGCATGTACATCGGCAACGGCCGCTTTATCCATGCGCCCAAGCCTGGCGCGCGGGTGCGCATAGAAAGCGTCGATACCCCCTACTGGAGAACCCGCTTCAACGGAGCAAGACGCCTGGATATCGATAATAGTTCTCATTGACATTGCCAATAGGAGTCATTATCGTTTGGGCACCATGCCCAAACTCCTCCTAAGCAACATTGCCCTGGCGGCCGCCGCGCTGTTCGCCGCCCTCCCCGCCACAGCCCAGGAGAAGGTCCTCAACCTCTACTCCTCGCGCCACTACCAGACCGACGACGCGCTCTACACCGGCTTCACCAAGGCCACCGGCATCAAGATCAACCGCCTCGAGGCGGGCGAAGACGCGCTGATCGAGCGCATCCGCAACGAAGGCGAGCGCAGCCCGGGCGACGTGCTGGTCACCGTCGACGCCGGCAGGCTGTGGCGCGCCGAGCAACTCGGCATGTTCCAGCCGATCAAGTCCGAAGTGCTGGAGAAGCGCATCCCGGCGAACCTGCGCGAGCCCGCCGGCCACTGGTTCGGCTTCTCGACCCGCGCCCGCCTGATCGCCTACAACAAGGCGAACGTGAAAGCAGGCGAGATCACCACCTACGAAGATCTGGCCGACCCGAAGTGGAAGGGCCGCGTCTGCATGCGCTCCTCCACCAACATCTACAACCTGTCGCTGCTGGGCGCGATGATCGACCACCTTGGCGAGGCAAAGGCCGAGCAGTGGGCGCAGGGCGTGCGCACCAACCTGGCGGTCGAGCCCAAAGGCGGCGACACCGACCAGCTGAAGAACGTCGCGGCCGGCCAGTGCGACGTCACCATCTCCAACCAGTACTACTACGCCCGGCTGCTGCGCTCGACCAAGCCCGACGAGCGCCAGGTCGGCGAGCGCATCGGCATCGTGTTCCCCAACCAGAAGACCTGGGGCACCCACGTCAACATCTCCGGCGCCGGCGTGATGAAGCACGCGCCCAACCGCGAGGCGGCGATCAAGTTCCTCGAGTACCTGGCGAGCGACGACGCGCAGCGCTACTTCGCGGACGGCAACAACGAGTGGCCGGTAGTCGCCGGGGTCAAGATCGACAACCCGGTGCTCGCCGCCTTCCCCGACTTCAAGCGCGACTCGCTGAACGTGGCGATGCTAGGCAAGAACCAGCCCGACTCGCAGAAGATCTACGACCGCGTAGCCTGGAAGTAGCGCTTCGTAACGAACAGCACGGCGCCCAGGCCGACCGCGACGATTACCAGTGACGGCGCGGCGGCCTCGGCGAGGCGCTCGTCCCTCGCCAGGTTGTAGGCCTCGATCGCCAGAGTGTCGAAGTTGAAAGGCCGCAGCGCGAAGGTCGCCGGCAGCTCCTTCAGCACGTCGACGAACACCAGCAGCGCCGCCGCCGCGAGGCTCGGCGCGAGCAGCGGCAGGTGCACGCGCGCGAGCGCGCTGGCCGGGCCGGCGCCCAGCGAGCGCGCTGCGTCGTCCATGCTGGGCGTGATCTTGGCCAGCCCGGCGTCCATGGTCTGCAGCGCGACGGCGAGCAGCCTCACCACGTAGGCGTAGACCAGCGCGAGCACGCTGCCGGTCAGCAGCAGCCCTACCTTGATGCCCCACACCTGCTCGAGCCATTCGCCGGCCAGGTTGTCGAAGCGGCCGAGCGGCACCAGGACGCCGACGGCGATCACCGCTCCCGGCACGGCATAGCCCAGGCTGGCGGCGCGGTTCGCCGCGGCGACCAGCCGGCTGCGCGTAAGGCGCGCCGCGTAGACCATCAGCGTGGCGAGCGCCACCGCGACCAGCGCCGTGGCGCCGGCGAGCGCGAAGCTGTTGCCGACCAGCGCGGCGAGGCGCGCGCCGAGCAGATGAGCGCGCTCCCCCCAGGCGAGCGCGCCGAGGATGACGACCGGCAGAACGAAGCCGAGGAACACCGGAGCCGCGCAGGCGGCGAGCGCGGCGAGCGCTTTCGCGCCCCGCAGGGGGTGCGGCGGCGCCGGCTTGCGCGTCGAGGTGGCGTGGTATGCGGCACGCCCGCGGCTCGCCCGCTCCAGGGCGAGCACCACCACCACGAAACCGAGCAGGCAGGTCGAGAGCTGCGCCGCGGCGACGCTGTCGCCCATCGAGATCCAGGCCTTGAAGATACCGGTGGTGAACACTTCGAGCGCGAAGTAGGAGACGGTGCCGAAGTCGGCGAGCGTCTCCATCAGCGCGAGCGCAGCGCCGGCGGCGATCGCCGGTCGCGCGAGCGGCACGGCGACGCGAAAAAACGCGCCCCACGCCGACAGGCCGGCCAGCCGGCCGGCTTCGATCGCGCTGCGCGACAGATCGAGGAACGCGGTGCGGGCAATGAGGTAGACGTACGGATAGAGCGCAAGCGACAGCATCGCGGCCGCGCCCCATAGCGAGCGGATCTCCGGAAACCAGTACTCGCGCGCCTGCCATCCGGTCGCGGCGCGCAGCGCGGTTTGCACCGGGCCGACGAACTGCAGCCAGTCGGTGTACGCGTAGGCCATCACGTAGGCGGGCACCGCGAGCGGCAGCATCAGCGCCCATTCGAGGATGCCGCGCCCGGGGAAACGGTAGGCGGTGACCAGCCACGCGCACAGCACGCCGATCGAAATCACGCCGCAGGCGACCGCAGCGAGCAGCAAGGCGGTGTTGCCGACGTATCTCGCCAGCCCGGTGGCGACGAGGTGCGCCCAGGTTCCGCCGCCGCCGGCGAAAAGGCTGCCGAGGACCGACCCCAGCGGCAGGGCAACCAACCCCGCCACGGCCAGCGAGAAGCCGCTAAATGCTTGAACTCTCAGGATTTACGCCTATTTGAGAATGATTACTATAATCGTCGCATGAATTCGGCATCGCCGCTGCCCCGGCTGACTCTGGAAATCGAAGGGCTGTCCCATGCGTACGGCAGCCTCGAAGTCGTGCGCGACCTGTCGTTTTCGCTGCCGAGCGGCGCGATCGGCTGCCTGCTCGGCCCGAGCGGCTGCGGCAAGACGACCGTGCTTCGCTGCATCGCCGGCTTCGAGAGCGCGCAGCGGGGCATCATCCGCATCAAGGGGCGCGCGGTGTCCGGCGCGGGCGTGGCGGTTCCGCCGGAGCAGCGGCGCATCGGCATGGTGTTCCAGGACTACGCGCTGTTCCCGCACCTCACGGTGAGGCAGAACATCGCCTTTGGCTTGCACGGCATGCCGGGCGCGGCGCGGGTCGAGCGCGTGCGCGAGCTGGCCGCGCTGGTCAGCCTCGCGGCGGCGCTGGAGAAGTTCCCCCACGAGATCTCGGGCGGCCAGCAGCAGCGCGTCGCGCTGGCGCGCGCGCTCGCGCCGCGGCCCGACCTGCTGCTGCTCGACGAGCCGTTCTCCAACCTCGACGTCGACCTGCGCGAGCGGCTGTCGGCCGAAGTGCGCGAGATCATCAAGGCGAGCGGCGCCACCGCGGTGCTGGTGACGCACGACCAGCAGGAAGCCTTTGCCATGGCGGACGAGATCGGCGTGCTGCACGAGGGCCGCATCCAGCAGTGGGACAGCGCGTACAACCTCTACCACCGCCCGGCGAACCGCTTCATCGCGGACTTCGTCGGCCAGGGCGCTTTCCTGCCGGCGAAGGCGGTCAATTCGCACCAGCTCGAGATCGAGCTTGGCGTGCTGCGCGGCTCTGCGCCGCACGCGGGCGGCAGCATGGAAGTGCTGCTGCGGCCCGACGACGTGGTGCACGACGACGACGCGCCGACCAAGGCGGAAGTCGTCCACAAGGCGTTCCGCGGCGCCGAGATCCTCTACACGCTGCGCCTGGAAAGCGGCCGCAAGGTGCTGGCGCTGGTCCCCAGCCACCACAACCACGCCATCGGCGAGCTGATCGGCATCCGCCTCGACGTCGACCACGTGGTCGCCTTCGCCCCGGAGGACAAGCGCGCGCCGCTAGCCTGAAGCGCTTTCGCTCAGGTTGAAGATCATCTCGATCTCGAACGTGAATCCCCTGCCGCGCAGCGCCGGCGGCAGCGGGACGTCGGTCCTGCCGAGCGTATCGATCGCCTCCCGGTCGAGCAGCTCGTGCCCGGAGCTGCGCACGACGTCGATCGACGAGCGGCGGCCGTCGCCGCCGTAGGTAACGCGCAGCCGGGTCCTGCCTTCCCAGTTGTTGTCGCGCGCCGCGCGCGGATAGCGCTTGAGCTTCCTCGCTTCCTCGATGACCTGCATGCGGAAGCGCCCGACGCTGTCGGTGTCTACTGGCGCTGCGGCTGCAGGCGCAGCCTGCGGGACGGCGGCGCCGGACGCGGCGCTCGGCGGGGCCGGCGTCGCCGGCGGCTCCGCCGCAGGCGCTGGAGCAGCGGCTGTTTCCGGCACGGGTTTGGACGGGGCTTCTGGTGCGGCTTTCACCACAGGCGCTGGCTTGGGCAAAGGTACCGGCTTCACCGTGGGTTGAACTGCGGGCTTGGCCGCCGGTTTGCTCTCGGCCGGCTTTGGCTCCTCGACGCGCGGCGCGGGCGCCGGCGGCTCCATCAGCCGCGCCACGATCGGCCCGGGCCAGGTCATGCGGCTGGAGGTTTCCTTCAGCGCGGGCGCGCCAAACAGCACGAACAGGTGGAACGCGACCGAGGACAGCACCGCGTAGTGGAAAACGCGGTTGTCTCGTCCGTACCAGGCCGCGCCCATGGAGCCGGCCAATATAGCACCGGGCCGCCGCGCCGGGCCCCGCTAGCTGCCGTGCAGCGCCCTCCAGACCTTCTCCGCCGTGAGCGGCATCTCGAGGTGCTGCACGCCGCGCTCGTGGAGCGCGTCGAGCACCGCGTGCACCACCGCCGGGACCGAGCCGATGGTGCCGAGCTCGCCGCAGCCCTTCACGCCGAGCAGGTTGGTCTGCGACGGGATGCTTTCGTCGAACTCGACGCGCAGCGGCGGCATCTGGTCGGCGCGCGGCGCCGCGTAGTCCATCAGCGAGCCGGTGAGGAGCTGCCCGCTTTGCGCGTCGTACAGCACCTGCTCGCACAGCGCCTGGCCGAGGCCCTGCGCGACGCCGCCGTGGATCTGCCCCTCGACGATGGCGTGGTTGATGATGCGGCCGATGTCGTCGCAGCTGGCCAGGCTCGCGACCTGCACCACGCCGGTATCCGGATCGATCTCGACCTCGCACACCTGCGCGCCGTTCGGCCACGACGGCGTCGAGGGCGTCTCGGTGGCGGAAACGCGCACCAGCTTCTTCGGCTGGCGCTCGGCCAGCTCGCCGAGCGAGATGCCGCGGTCGGTGCCGGCGATGCGAAACCTGCCGTCGTGGTACTCGATGTCGGCCGGCGCGGCCTCGAGAGCTTCCGCGGCGAGGTTTTTGGCTTCAAGGATCATCTTGCGGCCGGCCGCGGCGACGGCCGAGCCGCCGACGAACGCCGAGCGCGAGCCGACGCTGCCGACGCCGTTGGCGCGGTCGGTATCCCCCTGGATGATTTTTATTTTTTTGAAGTCAACTCCCAGAACTTCGGTGACGAGCTGCGTATAGGTGGTCTCCAGTCCCTGCCCCATCGCCTGGGTGCCCGAGAACACCGTCACCGTGCCGTCCGCGGCGACTTCGATGTCGACCGTCTCGGTCGGCAGCGCGCCGGTCCATTCGAGGTAGACCGACAGCCCGCGGCCGCGCAGCTTGCCGCGCTGCTTCGACTGCTGCTTTCTCTGCTCGAAGCCCGTCCAGTCGCCGGCGCGCAGCGCGCCCTCCATGATCTTCTCGAAATTGCCGCTGTCGTAGACCTCGCCGACGTGCGTCCGGTACGGCAGGTCGGCGGGCCGCAGCAGGTTGCGCCGGCGCAGCTCGACGCGGTCGATGCCGGTCTGGCGCGCGGCCTTCTCCATCAGCCGCTCCATCAGGTAGTTGCCCTCGGGCCGGCCCGCGCCGCGGTAGGCGCCGGTCGCCATCGTGTTCGTCAGCACCGCCTTGACGTGGTAGTCGACGACCGGCACCCGGTAGACCGACGTCACCACCTTGGCCACCATGGCGAGCGGGATGATGGCGGAGGAGCCGACCGGCACCGCGCCGATGTTGCCGAGCGACTGCATGCGCAGCGCGAGGATCATGCCGTCCTTGTCGAGCGCCAGCGCCCCGCGGTAGTGCTGGTCGCGCGCCATGTGCGCGGCTAGAAATTCCTCGCTGCGCTCGCCCCGCCACTTCACCGGCCTGCCCAGCTTCCTCGCCGCATGGCAGACCAGCGCGTCCTCGGGCGTGAGGCCGGTCTTCATGCCGAAGCCGCCGCCGATGTCGCCGTTGATCACGCGGTAGTCCTGCGGCTTGCCGCCGAACACCGCTCCGAGGAGGTCGCGCGCGCCGGTCGGCGTCTGGTTCTGCGTGTAGAGCGTGGTGCGGCCTTCCTCGTGCACGCCGATCGCGCAGCGCGGCTCGAGCGCCAGCGCGTTCAGGCGGTGGTTGTGCAGCTCGATCTCGACGACGTGCGCCGCCTTGCCGAATGCCGCGGCGGTGGCCGCGGCGTCTCCGTAGCGGGTCTCGGCTGCGACATTACCGGGTGCTCCCGGCCAGATCTGCGGCGCGCCCGGTTCGATGGCCGTGCGCGGATCGACTACCGCAGGCAGGTCCTCGTACTCGACGCCGATCAGCTCGACCGCGTCCTGCGCCTGCTGGCGCGTCTCGGCGACGATGGCGGCGACCGGATGGCCGACGTAGTACACCTTGTCCTCGGCGAGCGGCGTGCGCAGCGGCGAGGTCATGGGAGAGCCGTCTGCGCGCTTGAAGAGCGGCGGATACGGGATGTGCTTGACGCCGTCGGCGCGCAGGTCGGCCATGCTCCAGGCGGCAATGACCCCCGTGGCTTTTTTCGCCTCCTCCAGATCGATGCCTTTCAGCACCGCGTGCGCATGGGGCGAGCGGAGGACCACAAGCCACGCCTGATCGGGGAGTACCCGATCGTCGCTATAGAGGCCCTTGCCAATGAGCAGCCGGTCGTCCTCCAGGCGCTTCTGCGTGCGCGCCGTGCCGAACTTCGCGATGGAGGGATCGAACTGGACCTGCAGCGTGGGCGCGTTCAAGCGTTCTGGATCACCACCGCGCGCGAGTTGAGGTACGCCTCCATCGCCTCCGGGCCGCCCTCGGAGCCGTAGCCCGAGTCCTTGACGCCGCCGAAGGGCATCTCGGCGGAAGGCAGCGCGGGCATGTTCATCCAGAGCATGCCCACCTCGAGCTTGCGCGCGATCAAGTCCGAGTTCTTGAGCGACTTCGTGAACGCGTAGCCGGCGAGGCCGATCGGCAGGCGGTTCGCTTCCGCGATCGCCGCCTCCAGCGTGTCGAAGGGCTGGATCGCGGCCACCGGGCCGAACGGCTCGTCGTTGAAGATCTTCGCCTCGCGCGGCACGTCGGCGAGGATGGTCGGCTGCCAGAAGTTGCCGGCGGTGCCGATGCGCTGCCCGCCGGTGAGGAGCTTCGCGCCCTTCTTCACTGCATCCTCGGTGAACGAGGTCATCGCTTCGATGCGGCGCGGGTTGGCGAGCGGCCCCATCTGCGTGCCTTCGGTCAGGCCATCGCCGACCTTCAGCCCCTTGGCATGGTCGGTGAGCGCCTGGGCGAAGTCATTGGCGACGGACTTGTGGACGAGGAAGCGCGTGGGCGAGATGCAGACCTGGCCGGCGTTGCGGAACTTCGCCGCCGCGATGGCCTTGACCGCGAGCGCGATGTCCGCGTCCTCGCACACGATCACCGGCGCGTGGCCGCCGAGCTCCATGGTGACGCGCTTCATGTGCTGGCCGGCGAGCGCGGCGAGCTGCTTGCCCACCGGGATGGAGCCGGTGAACGTGACCTTGCGGATCACCTTGTGCGGGATGAGGTAGCTCGAGATCTCGGCGGGGTTGCCGTAGACCAGGCCGAGCACGCCGGGCGGCAGGCCCGCGTCGGCAAACGCCTTGATCAGCGCGGCCGGCGCGGCCGGCGTCTCTTCCGGCGCCTTGACCAGCATCGAGCAGCCGGCGCCGAGGGCGGCGCCGACCTTGCGCACCACCTGGTTGATCGGGAAGTTCCACGGCGTGAACGCGGCGACCGGCCCCACGGGATCCTTGATCACCATCTGGCGGATGGAGACGTTCATGCGCGAGGGCACGATGCGCCCGTAGACGCGGAAGCCCTCCTCGGCGAACCATTCGATGATGTCGGCGGCGGCCAGGGTCTCGCCCTTCGCCTCGGCGAGCGGCTTGCCCTGCTCCTGGGTGAGCAGCGGCGCGATCTCGCCCGCGCGCTCGCGCATGAGCGCGGCCGCCTTGCGCATGATCTTGCTGCGCTCGGCGGGCACCATGTCGCGCCAGACCTCGAAGCCCTTCTGCGCCGCCTCGAGCGCGCGGTCGAGGTCGGGCCGGCCGGCGTGCGCGACTCGCCCGATCTCCTTGCCGGTCGAGGGGTTCATCACCGGCAGCGTCCTGCCCTCGGCGGACTCCTGCCATTTGCCGTTGATGAAGAGCTGCGTGTCGATGTATCCCATGGCGATCCTCGGGTCTGACAAGGGTTAAGGATTAGTGGCGGAGAGGGAGGGATTCGAACCCCCGGTACCGCAAGCGGTACAACAGATTTCGAGTCTGCCGCAATCGACCACTCTGCCACCTCTCCGCGGCAGCGGAATTCTATCAGGGGCGGGTGAGCTTCTCTGCCCCGTTCATGTACGAGCGCAATGCGGCAGGGATCGTCACCGAGCCGTCGGCGTTCTGGTAGTTCTCGAGGATCGCCACCAGGGTGCGGCCCACCGCCAGCCCCGAACCGTTCAGCGTGTGCACCAGCTCGGGCTTGCCCTTGTCGTTGCGGAAGCGCGCCTGCATGCGCCGCGCCTGGAAGGCCTCGAAATTCGAGCACGACGAGATCTCGCGGTAGGCGTTCTGCGCCGGCAGCCAGACCTCCAGGTCGTAGGTCTTGGCGCTGGAGAAGCCGATGTCGCCGGTGCACAGCGAGACGACCCGGTACGGCAGCTCGAGCTTCTGCAGGATCGCCTCGGCGTGGCCAGTGAGCTCCTCCAGGGTCTGGTAGGAGCTGGAGGGATGCACGACCTGCAGGATCTCGACCTTGTCGAACTGGTGGTTGCGGATCATGCCGCGGGTATCCTTGCCCGCCGAGCCGGCCTCGGAGCGGAAGCAAGGCGAGTGGCAGACGAATTTCAGGGGGAGGCTTTTCAGCTCGACAATTTCCTCCCGCACGAAATTGGTGACCGGATACTCGGCGGTGGGAATCAGGTAGAGCTCGCGGCCCTCGATCTTGAACAGGTCGCCCTTGAACTTGGCCAGGCTGGATACGCCGTCGGCGCACTCGGCGCTCACCATGTACGGCGCGTAGACCTCGGTGTAGCCGTGCTCGCGCGTGTGCACGTCGAGCATGAACTGCGCGAGAGCGCGGTGCAGCCGCGCCACCTGCCCGCGCATCACTACGAAGCGGCTGCCGGCGATCTTCGCGCCGGTGGCGAAGTCCAGGCCGGCGAGGCCCTCGCCGACATCGACGTGATCCTTCGCCGCGAAATCGAATTTGCGCGGTTGGCCCCAGCGGCGCTCCTCGCGGTTGTCCTCGGACGACGCGCCCACCGGAACCGACTCGTGCGGCAGGTTCGGGATGCGGCCGAGGAAGTCCTGGTTCTCCTTCTGCAGCTCGGCGAGCTTCGCCGTGGAGCGCTCGAGCAGCTCCTTCAGCTTTGCGCCCTGCTCGAGCAGCGGAGTCGCGTCCTGTCCGCGGCCCTTCGCCATGCCGATGTCCTTGGCGAGCTTGTTGTGCGAGGCCTGCGCCTGCTCGACCGCGGTCTGCAGCTCCTTGCGCACGCTCTCGTAGCGCTGGAACAGCACTGCGTCGAAGGCGCCTTCGCCGCGCGCGGCGAGGCGCCTGGCGACGCCCTCGGGGTCCTTGCGCAGCAGCTGGATGTCGATCATTTCTTGTTCTTCAGTTGTTCTAGCTTTTCCCGGATCTTCGCTTCCAGCCCGCGCTCGGTCGGCCGGTACCACTCGGCGGGCTGCATGCCCTCCGGAAAGTAGGTCTGCCCCGCCGAAAACGCATCGGGCTCGTCGTGCGCGTAGCGGTAGCCCTTGCCGTAGCCGAGGTCCTTCATCAGCCGCGTCGGGGCGTTCCGCAAGTGCATCGGCACCGGCCGCGTGGAATCCTTGGAAACGAACGCGCGCGCCGAATTATAGGCATCGTAGACCGCCGCCGACTTGGCCGCCACGGCGAGGTAGATCACCGCCTCGGCCAGCGCCAGCTCGCCCTCGGGGCTGCCCAGGCGCTCGTAGGTCTCGCAGGCGTCGAGCGCCACGCGCAGCGCGCGCGGGTCGGCGAGGCCGATGTCCTCGACCGCCATGCGCACCACGCGCCGGCCGACGTAGAGCGGGTCGGCGCCGCCGTCCAGCATGCGCACCATCCAGTAGAGCGCGGCGTCCGGGTCGGAGCCGCGCACCGACTTGTGCAGGGCCGAAATCTGGTCGTAGAACTGCTCGCCGCCCTTGTCGAAGCGCCTGAGGTTCTTTGCCAGCACCTGCTCGACGAATTCGCCGTCGATCGGCTTGTCGCCGGCCGCGGTCTTGAGGATTTCGACCGCGTTGAGAAGACGCCTCGCATCTCCGTCGGCAAATCCGATCAGTCGCGTTCTTGCTTCCTCGCTGACCGCTATCCCTGACTTGTCAAGCAAGGCGCCGAGATCCTCGGCGCCGAGCGGGTCGAGGACATAGACCGTCGCCCGCGATAGCAGCGCGCTGTTCACCTCGAACGACGGGTTCTCGGTGGTGGCTCCGATAAACGTAATCAGCCCGCGCTCGACATAAGGCAGGAAGGCGTCCTGCTGCGCCTTGTTGAAGCGGTGCACCTCGTCGACGAACAGGATGGTGTGGCGGCCGGAGCGCGCCAGCTCGGTCTCGGCGGCCTCCATCGCCTCGCGGATGTCCTTCACGCCGGAGAAAACCGCCGACAGGGCGATGAACTCGGCGTCGAAAGCGCGCGCCATGAGGCGCGCGAGAGTGGTCTTGCCGGAGCCGGGCGGGCCCCACAGGATCATCGAGTGCGGCTTGCGCGCTTCGAAGGCGAGGCGCAGCGGCTTGCCCTGGCCGATCAGGTGGCGCTGGCCGACCACCTCGTCGAGCGACTGCGGGCGCAGGGCTTCCGCCAGAGGCGCGGGAGGCTGGGCTTTTCCGAACAGATCGCTCAAGGGACTACTTCTCGCCCAGGACGTCGGCGTCCTTTGGCGGCGTGAAGCGGAACTCCTGCGGATCAACCTTGGGATTGCGCGTCAGGTTGGAGAAGCGCAGATGCGTGGTCTGCCCGAAGTGGTCGGCCAGCTCCATCGCCTCGATGCCGCTCGCGCCGAAGCCCATGCGGATGCGCTCGAAGCCCGCCTCGCGCGCCTTCGGCTTGGCTTCCAGCCATTCCAGCCCGTCGCGCATGCCGGCCTCCGACAGCTCGAAAGCCGCTTCCACGTCCGCGCTGCCGGCGAGCAGCGCGGCGGGGGTGGAGCCGAGCGCGCGCGACAGCTTGCGCACCGTGACCTGGTTGAGCTCGCGATCGTGGATCCAGACGCGCTCGCCGTCGCCGACGATCACCTGGTCGGCGGGCTTGGCGTAGACCCAGCGGAACTTGCCGGGTCGCTGGAAGACGAAGGTGCCCTTCGCCTGCTGCACCAGCTTGCCGTTGCGGTCGAGCACCTTCTGCTCGAACTCGGCGCGCGCCGACTGAGTCGTGCGGGCGTAGGTCTTGAAGCGCTCGATGGCCGCCGCCTGCGCAGCCGAAGACAAAAACAACAGGAAAAGAAGCGCGAACCGCATGCCCAAGGCTACTCCGCTTTGGCGGGCACCAACACCTCGCGGTTGCCGTTGGACTGCATCGCCGAGACCATGCCGGCGCGCTCCATGTCCTCGATCAGGCGCGCCGCCCGGTTGTAGCCGATGCGCAGGTGGCGCTGCACCAGCGAGATCGACGGGCGGCGCGTGCGCAGCACGATTTCGACCGCCTGGTCGTAGAGCGGATCCTTCTCGCCGGTGGGCTCGCCGGCCGCCGCGCCGTCGGCGCCCTCCTCGACCGCCGGCTCGGTGATGTCGGTCAAGTACTCCGGCTTGGCCAGCGACTTCAGGTGCTCGACCACCTTGTGCACTTCCTGGTCGGCGACGAAGGCGCCGTGCACGCGCTGCGGCAGGCCGGTGCCGGGCGGCAGGTAGAGCATGTCGCCCATGCCGAGCAGGGCCTCGGCGCCCGACTGGTCGAGGATGGTGCGCGAGTCGATCTTGGAGGACACCTGGAAGGCGATGCGCGACGGGATGTTGGCCTTGATCAGGCCGGTGATGACGTCGACCGACGGGCGCTGCGTGGCGAGCACCAGGTGGATGCCGGAAGCGCGCGCCTTCTGCGCGAGGCGGGCGATCAGCTCCTCCACCTTCTTGCCGACCACCATCATCAGGTCCGCCAGCTCGTCGATCACCACCACGATGTTGGGCAGCGCCGTGATCGGCTGCGGCTCGCCCGAGTCGAGGGTCAGCGGGTCCTCCAGCTTGCGGCCCTGCTTCTCCGCCTCGGCCACCTTGTGGTTGAAGCCCGACAGGTTGCGCACGCCGAGCCAGTTCATCAGCTTGTAGCGCCGCTCCATCTCGGCCACGCACCAGGTGAGCGCGTTCACCGCCTGCTTCATGTCGATCACCACCGGCGCGAGCAGGTGGGGGATGTCCTTGTAGACCGACAGCTCGAGCATCTTCGGGTCGATCATGATCATCCGCACCTGGCGCAAGTCCGACTTGTAGAGCAGCGACAGGATCATGGCGTTGATCGCCACCGACTTGCCCGAGCCGGTGGTGCCGGCGACCAGCAGGTGCGGCATCTTGGCGAGGTCGACCACCACCGCGTTGCCGGCGATGTCCTTGCCCAGCGCGAGCGCGAGAGGAGAGTGCAGCGCGTGGTAGGCCTCGGAGCCGAGGATCTCCGACAGGCGCACGATCTGGCGGTGCGGGTTGGGGATCTCGAGGCCCATGCAGGACTTGCCGGGGATGGTCTCCACCACGCGGATCGAGACCACCGACAGCGCGCGCGCCAGGTCCTTCACCAGGGCGACGATCTGGCTGCCCTTGACGCCCACCGCGGGGTCGATCTCGTAGCGCGTGATGACCGGGCCGGGATAGGCGGCCAGCACCTTCACCGCGACGCCGAAATCGGACAGCTTCTTCTCGATCAGGCGCGAGGTGAACTCGATGGTCTCGGGCGTCACCTGCTCGCCGTCGGCGGTAGCCTCGTCGAGCAGCTTGAGCGGCGGCAGCGGCGTGTCGGGCAGGTTCTCGAAGAGCGGCGCCTGCTTCTCCTTCTGCACCCGCTCCGACTTCTTGATCTCGACCACCGGCGGCTCGATGCGCAGCGGCGGATGGTCCTCCTCGCGGCGCTTCCCGGTCTCCACCACGAAGTCGCGCTCCTCGCGCGCCAGCTCGCCCAGCCTGCGGTCGCGCCGGCTCTCCCACGCCTCGCGCGCGAGGCGGTAGCCGGCCTCGAGCCCGAGGCCGACCAGCTCGGCGACCTTGACCCACGAGATGCCGATGAACAGGCTCAGGCCGATCGCGGCCGCGGTAAGCAGGACCAGCGTGGCTCCGGTAAAGCCGAACGCCGCGGCGAGCGCCCGGCCGACCTGGTAGCCCACTACCCCGCCCGGCGCGAACGGCAGTTCGACCGAAAGGCTGTGCAGCCGCAGGTACTCCAGGGCGGCGCTGGACACGAGCAGCAGGGCGAAGCCGGCCAGCGACGCCCACAGCGGACGGCGGTCGATGAGCGACGTGCCATCGAGCCTGCGGTAGCCCCAGACCACCACGTAGATGCATAAGGCTATCCACCAGTACGCCGAGAGGCCGAACAGGAAGAGCAGGATGTCGGACAGGTAGGCGCCGACAATGCCGCCGGCGTTGTGCGTCACCGCGCCGGTCGCGCTATGCGACCAGCCAGGGTCGCTGCGCTGGTAGGTGGCGAAGATGAGCAGCAGGTAGACCGCGACCGCGACCAGCAACAGCCATCGGGCCTCGCGCAGCTGTCCGGCGAGCCTAGCGGGGAGCGGAACGCCGGCGGATTTTTCTGCTATGCCCATCTCTTTCGTGCGGAATGGGCGATTCTACCTAGAAACAAAAACCCCCGCCGCAGCGGGGGTTTGCGGCGCCAGCGGACGACGCGCTAGCGGGTGATGGCGCACTCCAGGTTGCGGCCGGTATTGACGATGCTGCCCGCCATCACCGAGCGGATGAAGGTCGGCGGCGGCGTGAACTGCAGCCCGGGATCGGCGTTGAGGAACAGCGGGCGCTGGTCCGGCGCAATCAGGCCGACCTGCCCGGCGCTGAGGCCGATCTCGCCTCGCTCGTTGCTGACGGTGGCGTCGCCGTCGGTCACCTGCACATAGATGGCACGGTCGCGTGCGGCGCAGGCATCGCCGCGCTCGCTTACGCAGTCGTCGACGCTGAAGGTCTTGCCGCGCACGCCCACGGTCGCCGTGGCGAGGTTGTACTTGCTGGCGCTGCGCCGGCCGATCGTGCCGGTGGCCGCGCGCAGGCCGCCATGCAGCAGGCTGTAGGAGAACAGGTCGTCCTGCGGCTTGTCGTCGGAGAAGCTGAAGCTGTCGATCCTGACCGCGCTGCCGGGCTTGAGCAGGACCTGCGCGCCGTCGCGGAAGCGGACCAGGGCATAGCTGCCCTGCGCCGTGCTGAGGGTGTCGCCGCTGGCGACCTGCGAGCCCTGCGACAGGATGCGCGCCGAGCCGTCGGCCTTCTTGACCGACAGCGTGCCGTGGATGCGCAGCACCGAGGCGTCCTGCGCGGCGGCAAGCGGGGCGGCGGCCATGGCGGCCAGGACCGCGAAGGTCGACAGCAGGTGCTTCGGGAAGGGTCTCACGCAGATCCCCTTTGCGGCCTTTCGGCCATGGCAACTACTCGGGCAGCATGATGGTGTCGCGCAGCACGATGTTCGAGCCGCGCACCTCGATGTAGCCGCCCATCTGCAGGTCTTTCATCACGCGGCTCACCATCTCGCGCGAGGCGCCGATCATCTTGGCGATGTCCTGCTTGGGCAGGCGCTTGGTGACGATCTTCTCGCCGTCGACGGTCTCCGCCATGTCGAGCAGCAGCCGGGCGACCCGCCCGTAGACGTCGAGCAGCGCCAGGCTGCCGATCTTGCGGTCGGCGTCGCGCAGGCGCCGCACCAGGCCGCGCATCACCGCCTGCGCCATCTCGAAGTTCTCCGCCAGGCATTTCTTGAAGTCGCGCTTGGCGATCGACAGCAGCTCGCAGGCCTCGATCGACACCACGCTCGCCGAGCGCGGCGCGTCGTCGATCAGCCCCATCTCGCCGAAGAACTCGCCCGGCAGCAGGATGCTGAGGATCACTTCCTTGCCCTCGGCGTCGCTCATCATCACCTTCAGGCGGCCGGACAGCACGATATACAGCGAGTCGGTCGGGTCGCCGCTCGCCATGACGGTGGTCGAGCGCGGCAGGCTGCGGCGCGTCACCACCGTGGTGAGCATGCGCAACTGGTCCTCGGGGAAGCTCGCGAACAGCGGCACCGCCTTGAGAACCGCCGTCGAGACCATCGTCGCCATAGCCGGAAAACCCTCCGCCTTGAAGCCATCTATGGTAGCAGGCGCCGGGCACGAGTGCCTACCGGCAGGCGGCGACGCCGAGGTCGTCGCTGTCGCCAAAGCCCCTGCGGATGCGGATCGTGCGGGTCTCGTCGTTCTGCGCAAAGATGGTGTAGGAGAGCAGCGAGTCGTCGAACGTCGCCGCGCCGGTCTGCACCACGCTGCCCGCCAGGCCGGTGTCGGGGATCCTGAGGAACGAGCCGGCCAGCGTCACGGTGATCGGGAACGCCTGCGGGTACGAAAGGCTGCCGGCCAGATCGACGTTATTCTTGTCGAAGAAGCCCGAGTCCGAGCCGCCGATCATGTAGAACGAGGCCGGGCCCACCGCCGTCGGCACGCCCGCGGAGCTGATGTACTCATAGGGCGCCGATCCGTTGACGGTGATCTTGATCTCGTTGCCGGCGTCGATCCTGGCCGAAGCGAACGACCCGGCGGGCCCGGTCGTCTTGCCCCCCTGCATTACCAGAATCCCGTCGACCTCGAGCGTCAGGTTGCTCGGGTCCAGCCGCGCCATCGCCTGGGCGTTGGCGGCCTCGGTGGAGGTGAGCGGCTGACCGCTCACCGCGTCGGTGGTGTTGACGTTGGCAATGCCGCCGATCAGCACCATCGAGCCGCTGGTGGTGATGGTCTTGTTATCCGATACGAGTAGCAGCGCACTGCTTGCTGCGGCGGCGTTGGCGGTCCGCAGGGTCGCCGTGCCGCCCTGGAACAGGATGGTGCCGTCGGTCTCCATGGTCAGCTGGCTGGCCTGTAGCACGCCGAGCGCGCTCACCACCAGCGGGGTCGCGCCCGAGTTGCTCGCCGTCGCCGTGCCCCCGCGGATGATCATGCTGTAGCTACCGTCAAACGGCACGCCATCCGTGACAGCATCGAGCGGCGCGCTGCGCAGGTAGACGTTCATGTCGCCGTTCGCGACGACCATGGCATTCGCCTGCCGCCGAAGCAGATTCGGGTCGCTCGAGTCGGAGGTGGCGTAGCCGACGATATTGGTCCCGCCCTGAATGACGAGCTGCGTCGGATTGTTCGCGCCGCCGGCCTGGCCGATGTTGACGGTGCCGCCCTGCAGCCTTGCGCCGTTGCCCATCGGATTGGCCGCAGATCCGGTCGTCGTGCCGCCGCGCACGGTGATGACACCTGTGTTCGCGAGCGTGATCGTGCCGCCGGCGATCAGCTCCTGGCCGTAGGGGTTCGGCACCTGCGCCGGCTCGAGCAGCGGCCTCGCGATCGCCTGCCACCCGTCCGCAGCGTCGGAGAAACTGTCGTTGAGGACTGGCGCGTCGGTCGGCAGGCTGCCCGGACGGACATTGCCGTATCCCAGCAGCGAGAAGTCGATTCCGCTGATGGTGGCGTTGCCCCCGGTCTGGACCTGGTAGCTGCCGAGCAGAGTGACGTGACCCGCGCCGCTCGGCAGCTTGTCCTGGAACGGCGTATGGATCTCCGCGTTCGCGGCGATGGTCAGATTGTGCGCGGCGTCCTGGTAGAGCGAGTTGTTAAGAACGATGCTGCGCACCGCGGTGAAGTTGAGGTGGTTCGCAAAAGGCGTCCCCGGGGTGCCGATGGTGTATCCCTTGCCCGAGTAGCTCGGGTTCACGTACCAGATGTCGCGCCCGGCGATGAAGTTGAGCGAGGCGTTCGGGTCGTTGCTGATCTTGAGCAGCGGCTGCCCGAGGTCGATGACGATGTCGTCGCTCGCCTCGACAAACACGCTGCCGGCCGAGAACGGGTTGGGCGTCAGCGTGAACGAGCCGCTCGTGAAGAGATAGAAGTCGGCCACCGTGCCCAGGCCCGCCAGGTTCACGCCCGACGAGTCGGTGTAGCGGATGTTGCCGCCGGAGTAGGAGATGAGCGACGGCGACAACGTCTTGACCGGCGGCAGCGGCGGCGCGGGCAGCGGGTCCGGGCAGCCGAGCCAGGCGCACGTGAACAGGCGGACCGTGGAGTTCGTGTTCATGGTGTCCGGCGGCAGATTGTCCAGGGTGATGTTCGCGCCCGGGTTGCCGAGGCCGCCGGGGCCCTTGAGCGTCACTACGCTGAGAAGAGAAGACCTCAGCGCGCCGGCGGGCCCCTGGTTCACGTCGGCGAACGACGGACCGGTGCCGGCGTCGCCGGCGGCCACGACCATGATCTGACCCGTCCCGGCATTGACCACCGCATTGATCGTCAGCGCGCCGAACTCGTCCTGCGCCGATTCGCGGCCGACGAGGAAGGGTGCAAGGAGCGGCGACGCGTAGTTGATGCCGTTGGCATCGCCGGAGACGAACTGGATGTTGCCGCCGTTGGAGTTGATCGGCCCGTTCACGGTGATGTCGTCGGCCGCGTGCAGCCTGATCGGCGCGTTGCTCGACTGCAGGCCCCCGGCGCCGACGCTGATCGTGCCGTTGTTGCCGCCGCTCGTGTCGTGAGCCGCCAGCGTCATGCCGTCGTCGGCCTGGAACAGGCCCGTGGTGGTGATACCGCCGTTGCGCGCCTCGATCGTCGCCAGGCCGCCGATCGTCGCCGCGCCGAGGAGGATGCTGCCCGCCTCCTTGTAGCCGACGTTGCCGCCCACGGTGAAAGTAGTCGTTCCGCTGATGGCGTTGGCGACGTTGACTGCTGAAACGTTGCCCGCGGTCGTAATGTCCAGGTTGGCGGCATTCAGCGCCCCGGTAAACGTGAGATCGCCCGTATTCGTCACATCCACGTTGCTCGCCGCGCTCACCGCTCCGGTGAACGTCACATTGGCCGCGCTGGTGACGCTCAGGTTGCTCACCCTGGTGAGCGCCCCGGTGACCGAGAAGTCGCCCGCGCCGGCGCCGACCGTGAGGTCGGCAAATGCCACCGGACCGGTCAGCGATCCGCCAAACGTGATTCCGTCCGCGCTCGAGGTCAGAGTCGTTGCGCTGTCGAAGGTGGCATCGTTGTTGTACGCCTGCGCTCCGCTGGTCGTGATCGCGCCGCCGTTGATCGCGATGCCGGCGCCGGAAGTGACGCTCAGGGTCGTGAGCGCGTTGCCGCCTCCGCCTACCACGTCGCTGAAGGTGGTTGCGCCCGCCGTGCTGATGGTCAGCGAGTGCTGTCCGCTCAGCGCGTTATTGAAGTTCACGTTGTTGGTCGCGTTCAGCACCGTGTCGTCCAGCAGGGTCGTCACGCCGAAGGTCATCGTCGGCGAGGCGATCGTTCCGGCGAGCACGGTCGGCCCGGCGGTATGCACGAGCGACGTATGGATCGAGGACATATCGCCCAGGTTGTCGCCGATCTGCAGGGTGCCGATGTTGGCGAAGCTCGACGCCGCGCCGGTGTTGAGGCCGTCCAGGAACGAAACGTTGCCGGCGGTGCCGGCCAGCGCAACACCCGAGGTCAGGTCGACCTTGCCGGTAAAGGTTGTACTGGTCGACGTGGTCACGGTGAGCGACGCAGCCTGCTGCGTACCCGTGCCCTGGAACTGGACTACATCGCCGGAAGTGACGGTCAATACGCCGAGCCGCGTCCCGCCCACATCGCCGCTCACCGTGATGTCGCCGGTACCGGCCATGAAGGTCAGGTTCTGTCCGCCCACCCCCGCGCCGGTGATGGTGGTCGCGGAAATATTGCCGTTGCCTCCCGCCGCGGTGGTGGTGAGCTGCGTGTTCGCGCCCAGCGTCACCGCGTCGCCGTAGGTCTGCGCCCCCGAGGTGCGCACCAGGCCGCCGTTGATGATGGTCGTGCCGTCGGCATTGGTAGTCAGCGAAGCGAGCTCCGGCAGCCCCACGGTGCCCTGGAAGGTGGTGACGCCGTTGTTGTTGCTGTTGACCGTCAGCGCGCGCGCCGTGCCGCCCGACTCGATCGTGCCGTTGAAGGTGATGTCATTGCCCGAAAGCGTCGCGTCCGCCGCACCCAGCACCACCGCGTCGTTGAAGATCTGGTCGCCCGTGGCTGCGACGGTGTTGATCGCCCCGCCGCTGATCACGGTCGCGCCGTCGGCGTTGGTCGTCACCGAGGCGAGCTCCGCGCTCGCGCCGACCGCGCCGCCGAAGGTCGTCGTGCCGCCGCCACTGCTGTTCACGACGAGCGCGCGTGGCGTGCCGGCGGTGTCGGAGTTGAGCGTGCCGGCGAAGTTGATGCTGTGGCCCGAGAACGTGGTGTCTGCGCCCAGCACCACCGCGTCGTTGAACGCCTGGTCGAACACCGTCGTCACCGAACCGCCGTTGACGCGCGTCGTGCCGTCGGCGTTGGTCGTCAGCGTCTGCAGGGCGAAGGTCCCGCCCACTGCGCCGCCGAAGGTGGTGACTCCGCCGCCGCTGCTGTTGACGGTCAGGGTGCGCGGCGCGACGGCGGAATCCGAGTTCACCGTGGTCGCGAACGCTATGTCGTTGCCCGTGAGGATGGTGTTCGCGCCGAGCACCACCACGTCGTCGTAGGCCTGGTCACCGGTGGTGCGCACGGCGCCGCCGTTGATCCGGGTTTCACCGTCGGCGTTGGTGGTCAACGAAGCGAGCGCCAGACCCGGCGTGCCGACCGAGCCGGTGAAGGTGGTGATGCCGCTGTTGTTGCTGTTCACCGTCAGGGCGCGCGCCGTCGTGTCCGACTCGATCGTGCTGGCGAAGGTGATGTCGTTGCCGGAAAGGGTGACGTCGGCCCCCAGCGCCACCACGTCGTTGTAGGTCTGGTCGCCGCTAGCCGCCACCGTAGTCACCGACCCGGCGATCCTGGTCGTGCCATCGGCGTTGGTGGTCACCGAGGCGAGCAACGCATTGCCGCCCGCTGCGGCGCCGAAGGTCGTGGTGCCGTTGTTGTTGCTGTTGACGAGGACCGAGCGCGGCGTGGCCGCGGAGTCGGAATCCAGGGTGGTCACGAAGGTGATGCTGTGGCCCGAGAACGTCGTATCCGCCCCCAGCACGACCGGGTCGTTGAAGGTCTGGTCGCCGCCGACGGCCACCGTGGTCACCGACCCGCCGTTGATGTGGGTCGTGCCGTCGGCGTTGGTGGTCAGCGCCTGCAGCGCGAAGGTCCCGCCCACCGCGAGGCCAAAGGTAGTGACGCCGGAGTTGTTGCTGTTCACCGTGGCGAGGCGCGGCGTGCCGGCGGAGTCGGAGTTCAGCGTGCCCGCGAACGTGATGTCGTTGCCCGAGAACGTGGTGTTGGCCCCGAGGACCACCGCGTCGTTGAAAATCTGGTCGCCGTCCGCCGTCACCGTGCGCATCGAGCCGCCGTTGATCCGGGTCGTGCCGTCGGCATTGGTAGTGATCGACGCGAGCAGCGGACCCGCGGTGCCGACCGAGCCGCCAAACGTGGTGGTGCCGTTGTTGCCGCTGTTCACCGTCAGGGCGCGCGCGGTCGAGGCCGACTCGATGGTGCCGACGAACGTGATGTCATTGCCCGAGAGCGTGGTATCGGCGCCCAGCACCACCGCCACATCGTTGAAGGTCTGGTCGCCCGTGGCCGCCACCGTGTTGATCACCCCGCCGCTGATCACGGTCGTACCATCGGCATTGGTAGTGACCGAAGCCAGGATCGCGCTCGCACCCACCGCACCGCCGAAAGTCGTCGTACCGCTGTTGTTGCTGTTCACGACGACCGAGCGCGGCGTGGCGGCGGAGTCGGAGTCCAGCGTGCTGTTGAAGGCGATGTTGCGGCCCGAGAAAGTGGTGTCCGCTCCCAGCACCACCCAGTCGTTGAAGGTCTGGTTGCCGCCGGTCACCGCGGTCGCCACCGACCCGCCGTTGATGCGGGTCGTGCCGTCGGCGTTGGTGGTCAGCGCCGCCAGGGCGGAGGTCCCGCCCACTGCGCCGCCGAAGGTAGTCGTGCCCGTGTTGTTGCTGTTCACCGTCAGCACGCGCGCCGTGCCGTCCGAATTCACTGTCTGGGCGAAAGTGATGTCGTGCCCGGAGAGCGTCGTGTCCAGGCTCAGCACCACCAAGTCGTTGAAGGTCTGATTGCCCGTGGCCGCCACGGTATTGATCGCCGGGCCGTTGATGTCAGTGGTGCCGTCGGCGTTGGTGGTCACCGAGGCGAGCTCCGCGGTCGCGCCCACTGCGCCGCCGAAGATCGTCAGGCCAGTGTTGTTGCTGTTGACCGTAAGCGCACGCGGCGTGGCGGCGGAGTCGGAGTTCACCGCGGCCGCGAAAGTAATGTCGTTGCCCGAAAAGATCGTGTCCGCGCCGAGCACCACGGCGTCGTTGAAAGTCTGATCGCCGGTCAGCGCCACCGTCATTACCGTTCCGCCGTTGATGACGGTGGTGCCGTCGGCATTGGTGGTGATCGAAGCGAGCGCCGCACCGGCGCCTACCGCGCCGCCGAAGGTGGTCGTGCCGCTGTTGTTGCTGTTCACCGTGAGGGTACGCGGCGTGCCGGGCGCATCGGAATTGAGCGCACCCGTGAACGTGATGTCGTGGCCCGAGAAGGTCGTGTTGGATCCCAGCGTCACCGCGTCCCCGAAGCTCTGGTCGCCCGTGGCTGCGACCGTATTCACCACGCCGCCATTGATCGCGGTCGTGCCGCCAGCGTCGGTGCTGAGGCCGGCAAGCGCCGTCGTCCCGCCGACCGCGCCGCCAAAAGTGGTGGTGCCGCCGGTATTGGCCGCAAGGGTGAACGCGCCGTTGACCGTGCTGGTCGTGCCTACGAAGCTGATGCTGCCGTGAGTGCCGCCCGTGCCCGAGCCCTTGTTGGCGTCCAGAATCACGTTACCGCCGAGGGTCACCGGGCCGGTGAACGACAGGTTCGCGCCGTTCCCGGCTGCAGTTCCCGAGCCGCCGGTGGCGATGATGTTGCCGCCCAGAGTGACTCCGCCGGGAGCGGCAAGTGTGAGCGCGCCTGCGTTGCCGCCCGCGGTGGCGCCGTTGCCGCCGACCATGGCGAGGGTGCTCAGCGTGACGGTGCCCGGCGCCGCACCACCGTTGACCGCCTGGATGGTCGCCGATCCGCCTGCGCCGCCTGCAGCAGCCGCGCTCGTTCCGCCTGAAACGTCGATGGCGCCC
>Ga0137436_1000117_pt1 | contig 25570 bp, 18 predicted proteins | sample EasRivERMGT119_2_FD_102328 | JGI IMG/M metagenome (GOLD analysis project Ga0137436, IMG submission 102328) | Soil microbial communities from meander-bound floodplain in the East River, Colorado, USA - East River MetaG ERMGT119_2 | ecosystem: Environmental > Terrestrial > Soil > Floodplain ...
AGCGAGCTGATCTTGGCCTCGCGAAGACCCGCGGCTTCGACGCGGCCGGCGATGCTGTCGAGGCGCACCATGCCGTCGGTCGGCCCGACACGGACGTCGCCTGCGATGTTCCGGAGGCTCAGATCGACGTCGCGAGGGACGCGGAGCGTGACGTGCTGGGCCCCGCGGACGACATTGCAATTCGCTTCGCTGCGGATCGTGAGCGTCGTCGGGGTTTGCTCGATATCGACCCGGCCGCAGTCGAGGTCGGCGCGTGTCGGGGCCGATCGGACGACCTCGACTTCGACGCGACGGCCGCCGGTCGTGTCGATCTCGACCGGGCCCGCGATCGTCGAGACCTCGATGCGCGAGCCGGATGCCACATTGAAGGTCTTGCTGATGCGTTCTCGCTCGGGGTTGTCCGCGTCGCCGGCGCGAGCCGAAGCGGTGGGTAGGAGAAACAGCGCTCCGAGGAACAGGGATGTCGTGTGTCTCATCGTCGCCCTCCCGACGGTAGTACGCCGGCCGGAGGCGTTTGGTTGTGCGGCGGCCCCGCGTTCAATCACGAATGAAGTGACAGGAGTATCCGCCGGGGTTCTTCTCGAGATACTTCTGGTGGTACTCCTCGGCCAGATAAAACGGTCCGGCGGCCGTGATCTCGGTCGTGATCGGGCGCTTCCACTGGCCGCTCTTGCTCACCCGCTCCTTCACGAGCTCCGCGGTTTTCCGCTGCGCGTCGGAGTGATAGAAGATGGCCGAGCGGTACTGCGTGCCGGTGTCGTTCCCCTGCCGGTTGAGCGTGGTCGGATCGTGCATCCGGAAGAAGTACTTCTCGAGCAGCTCTTCGTAGCTGATGACCGCCGGATCGAACGTCACCTCCACCGACTCGGCATGACCGGTGCTGCCCGTGTGCACGTCGCCGTACTCGGGGTTCCGCAGCTCGCCGCCGGTGTAGCCGACGCGGGTCGAGAGGATGCCGGGGATCTTCCGTAGGATCTCCTCCATTCCCCAGAAGCAGCCTCCGGCCAGTGTGGCGATCTCTTGCTTGCTGCCCTTGGCGAAGAGCCGGGCGTACTGGCCGTACCCCTCCGCTTGGAGCTTGTCGGCCGGGATGAACCGGAGCGAGGCCGAGTTGATGCAGAACCGTTGTCCGGTTGGCCCTGGGCCGTCGTCGAACACGTGCCCGAGATGGGAGCCGCCCTTCGTCGACGTCACCTCGGTCCGCACCATGCCGAGCTCGAGGTCTTCTTTCTCCGAGATGCTCGAAGGCTCGAGCGGCTTGGTGAAGCTGGGCCAGCCCGTGCCGGAGTCGAACTTGTCGAGCGAGCTGAACAGCGGCTCTCCCGACACGATGTCCACGTAGATCCCCGGCGCGTGATTGTCCCAGTAGGCGTTGTGAAATGCCGGCTCGGTCGCCGCGTTGCACACGACTTCGAACTGTTCCGGAGTGAGCTTCTTCTTGAGCTCCTCCTTCCTTTGATCGGACATCGCTTTCTCCTCGGAGGGTGCGGCGCCGACCCCGCATGCCGCCAACGTCACGATCCCAAGGCCGACTACGCCGGCGGCTACGGACCGTAGCAGGGCTCGTAGATGCTTCATGGGTGGCTCCTCGGAGTCCTCATGTTAGCGGCTGTTTCGGGGCGCTGCAGATCACGGAAGAACCTCCAACGAGTGAACCTTGAAAACGCAGGCGACAACGGCGCCCGCACGGAGCGCGAATCGGCGGGCCGTTTCGGGCGTGACGTCGGCATGGAGCACGACGCCGACGTCAACCGCGATCCTCACGCGGCCGTGCGCCTCGTCGACGGCTACCACGCGACCGGGGAGGCGATTGCGAGCGCTTTGCTCTCCGGAATCGTCGAGGGTTCCGAGGACCACGGCCCCGGACGCGAGCCGGCACCAGACCTCTTTTCCCGGAAAACCGGAACGGGGGAGATGGATCATCGCGCCGCCCGCGATCTCCGCGAGCGCCTCCGTGATGTGGACGGCGCGGAAGAGGTTTGGGATCGACCCCTCTTCGCGGGTGTCGGCCAGGACCCTACCCGTGTCTCCACGCGTGACGACGCGGCCCTCCGACATGCGCGCCGTCTCCCGCGCGATCCGTGCGACCTCCGTTCGTTGATGACTCACGAAAAGCGCCGGCACGGCGAACTGCCGTGTCACGCGCTCGATGAGCGAGAGTGCCTCCCAACGCGCGGACTCGTCGAGAGCCGAAACCGGCTCGTCGAGCAGGAGCAACCGCGGTCCGGAGAGGAGCGCACGCGCCAGGGCGACCCGCTGTCGCTCGCCGCCGCTGAGCGCCTTCGTCGAACGCGCAAGCAACGGCGCCAAACCAAGCGCCTCGATGATCTCCTCGCGCGGCGCGTGCGTGCGACCGCGGCAGCGACGCTCGGCATAGGCGAGGTTTCCCGCCACGGTCAGATGGGGGAACAACAGTCCGTCCTGGGCCACGAAACCGACGGCGCGGCGTTCCGGCGCAACCGAGATGCCGCGGGACGTATCGAACAGCGGTACGCCGTCGAGCATGATCCGGCCGTCGTCGGGTGCTGCGAGCCCGGCGATCAGCGCGAGCGTCATGGACTTGCCGCACCCGGAAGGCCCGAAGAGCGCGGCCACCGGTTGGTCCGCCTGGAACTCGAAGGCGAACTCGACGTCGAGCGAGAAACTCTCGGAGAGTCGTCGTGTCGCGCACACCTCGAGATGGGTCATGCGCGTGCCCTTCGCGCAAGGACCTCGCTGGCGATGAGCGCGCCAGCCGCGAGGAGCACGCAGAGCAGGGCGAGCCGCCAAACCCCTTCGGCGCCGCGGGATTGGATCTCTTGGAACACCGCGACGGGAAGCGTCCGCGTCTCGCCCTCGATGTTCCCCGCGAGCACGATCGTCGCTCCGAATTCGCCGACGCTGCGCGCGAAGGCCAGCACCATCGCGGAGAGAATCCCGCCCCGCGCCAGCGGGAGCGTGACGGTGAAGAATGAGTCGGCCCGCGACGCGCCGAGCGTGCGAGCCACCGCGGGAAGCCGCGCATCGACCTCCTCGAACGCGATGCGGCAAGCCCGGTACGCAAGCGGAAACGCCATGACCGCCGATGCGATCACGCAGGCTCTCCACGTAAAGACCACGGGCACGCCGAGCGCGTCGAGCGCAGGGCCCAGGGGGCCGCGGCGGCCGAAGAAGACCAACAAGCCGTAGCCGGTCACGACCGGAGGAAGCACGAGGGGAAGGAGCAAGACCGTGTCGACCAGGGTCTTCCAGCGAGACGAGGTGACGGCGAGCCAGCGCCCGAGAAGGATCGCGAACGGCATGACGACGACCGTGGCCCCCACGCCGACCCAGGCCGAAAGCCGGAGTGCCTGCCACTCGCCCGGGGTCATGCGGAGCGCTTCGCGCGCGGCGGGGCCGGCGGCAGCTCGACGGAGACGTTGGTCGCCTTGACCGTCGCGATCGCCATCATTCCCGGCGCCAACCCGAGGGTGTCGACCGCCTCGCGCGTGAGCAGCGAGACGAGGCGATGGGTTCCGACCTGAATCTCGACCTGGGCCGCGACCTTGTCCTTCACGACGCGCGTGACGATCCCCGATAGCCGATTGCGCGTCGACTGCCGGGACGCGGCGGTCCCGGCGGGCGGGCGGTCGCGCTTGACGAGGTAATCGGCGAGCGAGACTCCGTCGATGAGGCGCTGGCCGCCCCGCGTACGCTTGGTCTTGAGAGTCCGGGCGTTGGCGAGACGCCGGACGGTATCGGGACTCACGCCGAGGACCGCCGCAGCCTCTCCGATCTTGAACTCGTGCATGCGCTAAGTCTCCACGGACAAGAGGACGCAAGAGCGTGGTATTTTACATCTCATGCTGGTTCGGCTCCGCTCGATCGTTCCGCTTCTCGTCGGTGGTCTTCTTGTCGTCGGAGCCGCGCCGCGGGCGCAGGCGGCGGAGCCGGCCGAGGCTCGCATCTACGCGGCCGCAAGTCTCACGGACGTGATCGCCGAGCTCGCGAAACGGTTCGAGCCCATCCGGGGAAGTCACGTGGTCGCGAGCTACGGCGCGTCGAACACGCTGGCGCAGCAGCTCCACGAGGGCGCGGCACCCGGCGTGTTCATCTCGGCAAGCGCGGAATGGGTCGACAAGCTGGACGGCTGGGGGATGGTCGAGCCGGGGACACGCGTGGACCTCGCGGGAAACGCGCTCGTCGTCATCGTCCCGAAAGGCGCCACGGACCGGCCGGCATCGCTCGCCGACCTCGCCGGCCCGAAGTACCAGCGCATCGCGTTGGCGGATCCCGTGGCGGTGCCCGCCGGCAAGTACGCGAAGGCGGCGCTCGAAAAGGCCGGCGCCTACGAGGGCCTCAAGGCGCGCATCGTCGCCGCTCACGACGTGCGCACCGCGTTGGCATACGTGGGGCGCGGCGAAACGCCGGCCGGCATCGTCTATGCGACCGATGCGGCCGCGTCGACCAAGGTGGACGTGGCCTTCCGCGTGCCTCCGGATCTGCACCCGAAGATCGTCTACCCGATGGTTCTCGTGAAGGGCGCCAATCGCAGGGCGCGCGAGCTACACGAATTCCTGCAAACGCCGGAAGCGTGGGAGGTGTTCGCGAACGCCGGGTTCGTCAAGCCGTAGTCGTCGATTGACCGCTCGGCGCGGTTGTTGTAAGAACCCGACCCGAGGAGCTCCAACATGAACACTCGTACGCGGATCAGAGGACTGATCGTACTCATGGCCATCATCGCGGGTGTCGTCGCCAGCACCGCGATGCTGGGGACGCCGGCGCAGGCGGCACGTTGCTGCAAGGTCATGGTCTGCTCCAACAACGCGTGCTGGGAGGAGTGCCGGACCTGTCCGAAGTTCCCGTAGGGCCGGGCGCGTCGAGTCCTATGTCATCCTGACGGCGCATGGGGACCGACGACGCGGGTTGGTGGCAGGCTCTAGAGCCCTACCTGGACCGGGCGCTCGAGATGTCCGAGGAAGAGCGCGGGGCTTTGGTGCGCTCGCTCGGAGAGAGCGATCCGGCGCTGGCCGCGCGCCTGAAGGACCTTCTCGACGAGCACGCGCGGCTGTCCAGAGAAGGCTTTCTCGAGAGTCCCGTCGCGCTACCAGGCGAGCCGCCCTTGGCCGGGCGGACGATCGGCGCGTACACGCTCATCTCTCCGATCGGTCAAGGCGGCATGGGAACCGTTTGGCTCGCCGAGCGCAGCGACGGTCGTTTCGAGCGCCGCGTGGCGGTGAAGTTCCTGAGCATCGCGCTGACGGGGCGGATCGGCCAGGAGCGGTTCCGGCGCGAGGGTCGCATCCTGGGCGCGCTCGCCCATCCGCACATCGCCGAGCTTGCGGATGCGGGCGTGACCGAGACGGGGCAGCCCTACCTCGTCCTGGAGTACGTGGACGGAGAGCCGATCGATGCGTACTGCGAGCGGCGCCATCTCGAGGTCCACGCGCGCGTCGCCCTCTTGCTGGACGTTCTGACCGCGGTAGCGCATGCGCACGCCAATCTGATCGTGCACCGCGACATCAAGCCGTCGAACGTGCTCGTCCGCAAGGACGGCCAGGTGAAGCTGCTGGACTTCGGAATCGCCAAGCTGATCGCGCAGGACGGGCGTCCGGATGCGACCCTCACCGGCGAGGCCTCGGCCATGACGCCCATGCATGCGGCGCCGGAGCAGCTCAAGGGCGAGAGGGTCACCACGGCGACCGACATCTATACGCTCGGCGTGTTGCTCTACCAGCTGCTCGTGGAGCGGCATCCGGCCGGGCAGGGTCCGCACGCACCGGCGGACCTGATCCGCACGATCGTGGAGACCGAATCCCCGCGCATGTCGGATGCCGCGGGGATCCCCGACAAGCTCCGCCGCCAGCTTCGCGGCGACCTGGACACGATCGTTGCCCGGGCGCTGAAGAAGAACCCCGTGGAGCGCTACGCCTCGGTGACGGCCATGGCCGAAGATCTGCGCCGCCACCTGAAGAACGAACCTATCCGCGCCCGGCCGGATACGCTGAGATACCGCGCCGGCAAGTTCATCCGGCGGAACCGCCTGGCACTGTCGGGTGTGACGCTGGCCAGCGCGGCATTGCTCCTCACGACGGGCGTCGCCGTGCGCAAGGGGATCGAAGCGCGGAATCGCTTCGACCAGGTCCGCAAGATGGCGCACACGTTCCTGTTCGACTTTCACGACGAGCTGGACCGCGTCGCGGGAACCACCAAGGCGAAGGAGATGCTCGTATCGACGGCGCGCGAATACCTCGACAACCTGGCGCGGTCGGCCGGCGACGATCGCGGTCTGCTGCGCGAGCTGGCCGAAGCCTACGAGCGGCTGGCCGAAGTGCAAGGCGGCTCGTCGTCGGGGAATTTGAACCAGCGGAATGCGGCGCTCGAGAACCGGAGGCGAGCGATCGAGATTCGGCGTCGGCTGGCCGGCCAAGACCAGGAAGAGGATGCCAAGCTCGTTGCCCTGCTTTTCCGTGTGACGGACGACTTGCGGAATCTCGGCCGGCTGGACGAGGCGCTCATCGTCGGGCGCGAGGCCGTGGAAGCGGGCGAGAGCCTCCTCGGGGGCGCTTCGCCCGAGCTCCGCGTCAGCCTCGGCTCCGCCCACGCGATGCTCGGTCGAGTCTTGCAGGACCTCTCCCAGTACGCGGAGGCGGAATCGCAGTTCGAGTCCGGGGAGAAGCTGATGATCGCCGGATCGGGTGGGAAGCTCACGCCAAGATTGGTCGCGACCCGGCTCGACCGCGCCGACAACCTGCATGGGCTCGGACGCCTCGCCGAGGCGGTCGAGGTGCTCGAGCAGGTCGAGCGCGACAACGAGCGTCTGATCGCGGAAGCCGAGCCGGGCACGGCGCTCACGCGGGCCCTGCGGGGCCGGCAGGTCACATGGGCGTCGCTCGGCATCATCTACGACAACCCTTTGGGTCCGAGCCTCGATCAACCCGAGCGTGCCCTCTTCTACCGCGACAAGCTGAAGAAGGGCTGGGAGCACCTGATCGCAGCCGACTCGAACAATGATTCCGCCCGCGCCGACCTGGCCGTCTGCAACTCGGAAACGTCCGTCACGCTTCTGAAAGTCGATCCTCGTAAAGCCGTCGAGCTCGCGGCGGGCGCGCTCGCGACGTTCGAACAGATCGAGCGCGCCCGGCCGGACGATCCGCACCTGAGTTACCGGAGGGCGCGCGGTGCGACGCGCCTCGCGCTGACTCTCCTCGCCGCCGGTCGCCCCGGCGAGGCCGTTCCGGCGCTGCAGTCATCTTTGCGCACCCACCGCGACCTGTTTGCGAAGGTTGAAGACAATCCTGCGTACCGACGCTCCCTGGTCTGGACTTTGACGGTGACGGGACGCGTGGAACGAGCGCTGGGTCACGAGGACCGGGCGACGATCGCGCTCGAGGAGGCGATCCTGCTTGCCGAGCCGCTGGACCGGAAGCTCGATCTGCCGTCCGCGCGAATTTCGGCCGAAGCCTATGAAGCGTATGGCGACCTGGTGGGGGGCGAGAAACGCTGCCAGTTGCTGCGCCGTGCCCAGGAAGCTTGGAACGCGTGGAGCGGCGGCTCGTCGCCGTGGGTGGACGAGAAAAGAACGCACGCGGCGCAGCTCGTGGCGACCTGCCTGAATCCAGCGGAGTAACTGATGGCCCATCGACCTGAAGACATCGAGGCACTCGCCCGCGAAGCGGCGCGGCTCGGAGACGCCGACCAGCGCAAGGCTTTTCTCGACAGGGCCTGCGCGGGCGATCCCGAGCTTCGCGAGGCCGTCGAGCGACGGCTCGCTCTCGAGGCGACGTTTACCGGCGGGGGCATCCCGTCGTCCTCCCAGCTCGAGCTGGAGACGATGTCGGAACAGCCCGGGTCGATCATCGGACCCTACCGCCTCATCGAGATCTTGGGCCAAGGCGGATTCGGCACCGTCTTCCTCGCCGAGCAAGAACAGCCCATGCGCCGGGAGGTCGCGCTCAAGATCATCAAGCTGGGCATGGACACCCGCGAGGTCATCTCCCGCTTCGAAGCCGAGCGGCAGGCGCTCGCCATGATGGATCACCCGAGCATCGCCCGTGTCTTCGATGCGGGGACGACGCGGAGCGGCCGGCCCTATTTCGTGATGGAGCTGGTTCGGGGCAAGCCGATCACGCGGTACTGCGACGACCACGCCCTGCCGCTGCGCGACCGCCTGCAGCTCTTCAACCAGGTCTGCGCCGCGGTGCAGCACGCCCACCAGAAAGGGATCATCCACCGCGACATCAAGCCGAGCAACGTGCTGGTCACGGAGCACGACGGCGTCCCGGTTCCGAAGGTCATCGACTTCGGGATCGCCAAGGCCACCGATCAGGGTGCCGGCGAGCGATCCGTCTTCACCTCGATGGGCCAGATCATGGGCACGCCCGCCTACATGAGCCCGGAACAAGCGGGCCTCGGCAACCTCGACATCGATACGCGCAGCGACGTCTATTCTCTCGGGGTCCTGCTGTACGAGCTTCTGACCGGAACCGTCCCCTTCGACGTCACGACCCTGCGCGGCGCGTTCCATTTCGAGCTTCAACGAATCATTCGCGAGCAGGAGCCGCCGAAGCCGAGCTCGCGGGTGACGACGGCCGGTGCCACGCTACGCGGCGACCTCGATTGGATCGTCATGCGGGCGCTCGAGAAGGACCGAAGCCGGCGCTACGAATCGGCCCGGGAGCTCGCGAGCGACGTCGAGCGGCACCTGCGCGACGAGCCCGTGACCGCGGGGCCCCCCTCCGCTTCGTACCGGATGCAGAAGTTCATCCGGCGCCACAAGGCGAGCGTCGGGACGGCCGTCGTCGCGGTCCTCGTGCTGGTCGCCTTCGCGGCGACGATGGCGGTTCAAGCCCGGCGGATCGCGACCGAGCGGGACCGCGCCAACCGCGAGCGCGAGATCTCCGATCGAGTGGCCGACTTCCAGACGAGCATGCTCCAGCGGATCCGTCCCTTCGACATGGGCGCGAGCATCGTCGCCGATCTGCGGAACGGCGTGGATGACAGCCTCAAGGCCTCATTCGATGAACTGCTCGGCGGCATCAACCCGACCGACACGGCCCGGCGCGTCCTCGACGCCCAGATCCTAAGCCCCGCCGTCGATGCGGTGACCACGGAGTTCAAGGACCAGCCGGAGACGGAGGTCCGCATGCGCCTGGCGCTGTCGCGGACATATCGAGCTCTCGGCGTTCCGGAGAAGTCCCTCGCGCAGGCGGAGCGCGCGGCAGAGGTCTCGGAGAAGACGTTCGGACCGGAGAATCGGAAGACGCTGCTTTCGCGGGGTGCGGCCGCCATCGCCTACTGGGAGCTAGGACGCATGGACGACTGCGAGAAGATCCTGGCCGCCGTCCAACCGGTGTGGGCGAAGGCTTACGGCCCCGACGATCCTGACGCCATCCGGGCCAAAATCGCGCTCGGCGTACTCACCATGGGGAGGGGCCGGGACGAGGAGGCGCAGAGGCTGTTCGAGGAGACCCTGGCGTCGCTCGAGAAGACGCTCGGGCCCGACCACAAGGACCTGATCAATCCGCTCGAGAATCTCGCCACGAGCCTGATGAATCAGAGCAAGGTCAAAGAGGCTGCTCCCTACCTCGAGCGTTCCGTGGCGATCCGCAAATCGACCTCCGGAGCGGAGGACGTGAGCACGCTGACGGCGGAGCAGCGGCTCGCCGAGGTCTACGTGAAGAGCGGACGGCCAAAGGAGGGCGAGGCCTTGCAGAAGGAGGCCCTCGCCACGCTCACGCGCGTTCGCGGCGAGACGCATCCGGTAACGATCGATGCCGTGGCCACCCTCGGCGTCCTCTACCGGCTCCAGGGCCGCTTCCCGGAGGCCGAGGCGACGACACGCCAGGCCCTCGGCATGAAACGCTCGGTACTCGGCGGGGACCATCTCAAGACGCTCGTGTCGATGGGGGAGCTCGCGCAGACTCTTTCGGCGATGGGCCGGCTCCCGGAAGCCGAGGCGTTGTTCCAAGAAGCGCTCGAGCGAGCCCGCAGGGTGTTCGGGCCCGAGGCACCGGTGACGTGCGATTGTATGAGCGACGTCGGGACGTGCTACCAGCTCCAGGGTCGATACGAGGAAGCGGAGCGGATCTACGAGCAGGTCCTGGACATCTCCAAGCGCACGAGTGGCGAGGAGTCCGATGGCGCCGTTCTTACGATGACGGACCTGGCTCTCGTCAAGGCGCGGATCGGACGGCTCGACGAAGCTTTCGCGCTGAACCAGAAGTCGGTCGAGATTCGGACACGAACCTTCGGGCCCGATCACCGGTTGACGTTGCAATCGATGGCCGGCCTCGCCGACGTGGCGTTCCGGCGCCGGAGGTTCGACGAGGCGGAGAAGATCCTCGTTCCGCTCCTCGCCGGCCGCAGGAAGGCGGTCGGAGCCGACGATCCGAGCACGTTCGAGACCTGGTACAGCCTCGCCACGACGTACGAGCGGCTCGGACGGAACGACGAGGCGCGCACCCACTTGGCGGAGCTTTTCGAACACCAACAGCGCGTGCTCGGCAAGACTCACGCGCAGACCCTCGATACCCTACGGGAGCTCGGGCGTCTCGACGCGGGCGCGGGGCGGATCGACGACGCCCGCAAGCGCCTCGCGGAGGTGATCGCCGGGAGGCGTGCCGCCGCGTCGGCGGCCGACGCGACGCCGCTCGATCTCGACGCGTGCGCAAAGCTCCTGCTCATGAGCGAGGTCGAGGATCTCCGCGATCCGAAGGAAGCGCTCGCCTTCTCCCGACGGGCCAACGAGCAGACGAAGGAGCGCGACCCCGTCTTCCTGCAAACGCTCGCGATGGCCTGGTTCAACACGGGAGATCGCGCGCGCGCGATCGAGACCCAGACGCGTGCGCTGGCTCGCCTCTCGGCCGAGTCGCCGGACCGCCCGGACGTTCAGGCGGAGCTGGCGCGGTACAAAGGGGCGAAGTAGGAACCAGTATGATCAATCGAGCTCCCGCGCCGGTTTCCGCGGCCCCAGTGGACGAGATCGAACAGACTCTCGATCTCGCCCGCGCCGAGGTCGAGATCGCGATCTCCCGGCTGCGCCTGGGGATCGTCGGGGTCATGTCCGCCGCGATCGCGGCCGCGGTGCTCACGGGCAACATGCCGTCCTTGGCGCCGGTGGCCTACGAAGGCCTGCTGTTCCTGAATGCGGTGCTGCTCTTCGCGTATCTGAGGCGGCGGGTGTTCGTGCCGCGCGCGGTGACGTTGTGGGCGGCGCTGTTCGATCTCGCGTCCGGCCCGGTCTTCTTCACGCTGGCCCCTCCCCCGCCGGGGCAGGACGCTCACGTCGCAGCAAGCTGGTATTTCTTCATGCTGCCCGCCCAGCTGTTCCTGTTCTTGGGGATCGCTCAATTGCGACCGAGCCGCGTCGTCGCGGTTTGCAGCACCGTCGTAGCACTGGGGCTGTTCTGGGCGGGGCTGCTGATGCGAACGCCCGGCCACCCGGCGATGGCGCTCACCAGCGTGTTCATCCTGTGCGCGGGGGCCGTCTGCTGGTACGCCGCGGGGCGCCAGCGAACGACGCTCGAGCTGTTCGCCCGCCTCCTGCTCCTCAAGCGCTATCTGCCGGACGCCGCCGTGCGCCGCGTCCTCGAGAAACGCACCTCGCTGGACGCGTTGGCGCTGGGTGGGCAACAGGTGACCGTGACGATCATGGCGACCGACCTCCGGGGCTTCACGGCCATGAGCAAGCGATTCCGGCCCGAGGAAGTGGTCGCGCAGCTCAACGCGTACCACGGTGCCATGGTGGAGCAAGTCGACCGCCACGGGGGATCGCTCGACAAGTTCATCGGCGACGGAGCGCTCGTCGTGTTCGGCCTGGGCACCTCGGATGAGCCGGTCCCTGACGCCGGCGCCCAGGCGGCTGTCGATTGCGCCAGGTCAATGGTGTCCGCGCTGTCCGCGCTCAACGCCGCGCGCGCCGCCGGCGGGCTGGAACCACTGCGCATGGGCATCGGCATCCACACGGGCGAGGTCATCGCGGGGAATATCGGCGCCGTATCCCGGCGGTTGGAATTCACGGTGATCGGCGATGCGGTCAACACGGCCGTCCGCCTGGAAACCGCGACGAAGGAGCTCGGTGTGGTCGCGGTGGCCACGGGGGCGACGTTCGACCGGCTCTCCGATCGCAGCAGGATGCACCCGATCCCACCCAGGCCTCTCGTGGGGCTGGCGGACGCCGTCAGGCTCCACGCGCTCGATGCGTGAGTCGAAACTCGGCGGATCGCGCAACCGTACTAGCCCGCGTCCAAGGAGGCTCATGTGTCCACCTCCCGCCGCGCATTCCTCGGTCAAACGCTCGCCGCCGCCGCGGTTCCGATAGTTGCCGCGTCTCTCGGCCTCTCTTGCCGCAACGAGTCGGCCGACGTTCCCGCCGGCCCGGCGAAGAAGCGGATCCTCATCCTCGGCGGCACGGGGTTTCTCGGACCGAAGACGGTCGAGGCGGCGCTCGGGCGCGGCCACCAGGTGACGATCTTCAATCGCGGCAAGCGGGAAAAGCTCCTCCCCTTCCCCTACAAGAACGTCGAGCACCTCTACGGGAACCGCGATCCGCTCCTCCCCGCCGACGACGAGCGCGGACCGGACGGCAAGCTGTTCCATCCGGACGCGACGCCGAAGGGCCTGGAGCAGCTCCAAGGCAAGAGCTGGGACGCGGTGATCGACAACTCCGGCTACTACCCGCGCATGGTGAAGGCCTCGGCGGAGCTGCTCGCGCCCAACGCGAAGCAGTACATATTCATCTCGACCATCTCGGCGTACGCGAGCAACAAGACCGTCGGCGCGGACGAGACGGCCCCTCTCGCGACGATCGCCGATGCGACCGTCGAGACGATGGGCGCCAACTTCGAGAACTACGGCGCGCTGAAGGCCCTGTGCGAGAAGGAGTCCGAGGCCGCCTTCCCCGGCCGCGCCGCGATCGTCCGCCCCGGGTACATCGTCGGGCCCGGGGATCCGACGGACCGGTTCACCTACTGGCCCGTGCGCGCCTCACGCGGCGGCGAAGTCCTGGCGCCCGGGTCGCCCGAGGATCCGGTCGAGTGGATCGACGTCCGCGATCTGGCAGCGTGGCTCGTCAGGCTGGTCGAGGACGGAACCAGCGGAACGCTCAACGCGATCGGCCCCGACCGGCCGGGCCGGTGGGGAGCGGTCCTCGACGCCTGCGTCGCGCCGACGAAGGGCGCGGCGTCGCTGACGTGGGTTCCCAGCGACTGGCTCGAGAAGAACGGCCAGGGCGGAGAGGACGGCTTCCCGATCTGGGCACCCCCGTCCGGCGATTTCGCCGGCTTCCACACGTGGAGCAACGAGCGCGCGCGGAAGGCGGGCTTGACGTTCCGTCCCGTCGCCGACACAGTCGCCGCGACGCTGGCGTGGTATCCGGGCGAAGTCGAGCGGCGCGTCCGCGTCACGAAAGAACTGCAGGACGGCGCCGCGGCGAAAAGCGCCGAGCCGCCGAAGCTCCCCGACCCGACGAAGCTGAAAGCCGGCCCACCCCCCGAGCGAGAAGCCGAGCTGCTCGCCAAATGGAAGGCGGAGCTCAACGCACCTTAACGCACGTTACGTTGCGAACGCGCCGGTGCCGGGATAAGAATCGGTATGGCACGCTTCGCGGTCGGGCGCGTTACGCTCGCACTGGGTCTGTGGTCGTCGTTCGGTGTCGCGCTCGCGGCGCCGGCCTGGCCGTTGAAGGTCCATGCGGACGGTCGCCACCTCGAGACCCAGAACGGAACACCGTTTCTCATCGCCGCGGACACCGCGTGGTGCATGGTCAACGGGCTGACGGACGGCGAGATCGACACCTACCTGGCGGCGCGCAAAGCACAGGGATTCAACGCGATCCAATTCATGCTGATGGCGAAGCACAGCGGATGCGCCGTCGGCGGCGGGTCCGTCGACCGCTATGGCAATTCACCGTTCACGTTGGGCGACGCCAATTGGTCGGTCCCCAACGAGGCGTACTGGGCGCGCGTCGACTCCATCCTGAACAAGGTCAAGGCCCAGGACATGCTCGCCATCGTGACGCCCGCGTACCTCGGACTCGGCTGCTTCTACGGCGACCAGGGCTGGTGCGGCGTCATGGACACGCAGTCGACGCAGCAGATGAGCGCCTTCGGAGCGTTTCTCGGCAACCGCTACAAGGCCCAAGGGAACATCGTATGGATCGCCGGCGGCGATGCGGACCCCATGGACTACGCGGGCATGGACACCAAGGTGGATGCGTTGATGTCGGCGCTGAGCGCCGCGGACACCGGCAGGCAGCTCGTCACGGGACACGCCGGGCGTCACGTCTCCGGGTTCCAGGGATTCGGGACACACGCATGGATGACGTTGAACAGCGCTTACGACGGCGAAAGTTGCCCGGACGCCTCGATGGCCGCGCAGATCGCGACGGAGTACGCACGGACCCCCGCGCTCCCGCTCCTGTCGATCGAGCAGCTGTACGACGGAGAGGGCGCGGCGGCCCCCTGTCTCGCGAGCCAGTTCCTTGGGATCGCGCTCGGCGGCGGCATCGGCCATTCCTACGGCAACGGCTCGATCTGGCGATTCTCGGCAGCATGGAACGGCGCGGGGACCGGCATCAATAGCCCGAACGCGCGCGTGCACACGAACGCAGCCAAGCTCGTCCGGTCGCGCAAGTTCTGGATGTTTTCCCCCGACTACGCACATAGCGTGGTGATCGCCGGGTACGGTTCAGGCACGTCGACCGTCACGACGGCGCGCGCTTCGACCGGCGAGACCGTCATGGCGTACGTCCCGGCGTCCGGGACGGCCATCACCGTGGACATGGGCCAGATCTCGGGCTCCACCGCGAACGCGTACTGGTACGACCCCTTGGGCGATGTGGCGACTCTGATCGGCGCCTACCCCACGTCGGGAGCGCGCAACTTCACGAGCCCGGGTAGCTCCCGCGTGCTGGTCCTGGATGACGCGTCCAAGGGCTATCCGCCGCCCGCGTCGGCCGACGCGGTCTTCGAGCAGCTCCCGCTCCCTATTGCCGGGCTCGGCGTCAGCAAGGTGCCCGGGGCCGTCCGAGTCGCCTGGATTTCGCAGAACCCACCGTCCGGGATTGCCTCGAGCTACGACGTCGTGACGGGGATGCTCTCGGTACTGCGGGCATCTCATGGCTTCGGCGCCGCGACGTGCCTTGCGAACAACGACTCGAACACGCCGTACGACGATACCCGCGGGAATCCACCGGGCGGAGACGCGTACTACTACGTCGTCCGCGCATCGGCGTCGAGCGGGACGGGAAGCTACGGGCGCGCGGAGCTCGACGCGGATTCGCCGTGTCCCTAGTCGCGCCGTAGAATCCCGGCGTCGTCCCGAAACCCGACGCATCGCGCCACCGCACTAACCCGCGCCCAAGGAGGCTGCTCGCGAAGTGGAAGGCGGAGCTCAGCGCAGGTTGAGGTTAAAGAGACAAAGACGCTCCGTTGCACGTTCGTCGGCTCCTCACGACGGGGAGTAAGCTGTCGCAGATGAAAGCCGCCGTATTCGTCGAGCCCGGCCGCATCGTGCTGGACGACAAGCCGGTCCCGGACGTCGGACCGCTCGACGCTCTCCTGCGAGTCACCACGACCACGATCTGCGGGACGGACGTTCACATCTTGAAGGGTGAATACCCGGTCAAGCGCGGGCTCACCGTTGGGCATGAGCCGGTGGGAGTGATCGAGAAGCTGGGCCGGGCTGTCACCGGCTTCAGCGAAGGCCAGCGTGTCATTGCGGGCGCCATCACGCCCAGCGGCCACAGCGCGGCCTGCTTGAGCGGCTGTCACAGCCAGGACGGCGCGGGAACGAAGCACGGGTTCAAGGCGGTCGGCGGGTGGAAGTTCGGCAACACGATCGACGGATGCCAGGCGGACTACGTGCTCGTTCCGGACGCGATGGCCAATCTCGCGCCGGTGCCCGACGGATTGACGGACGAACAGGTCTTGATGTGCCCGGACATCATGTCGACCGGATTCAGCGGTGCGGAGAACGGCAATATCCGGATCGGCGACACGGTGGCGGTGTTCGCGCAGGGGCCGATCGGCCTGTGCGCCACGGCGGGCGCGAAGCTGTGCGGGGCCACCACGATCATCGCGGTCGAGAGCGTGCCCGCCCGCAGGGAGGTCTCGCTCCGGCTGGGAGCCCATCACGTCGTCGACTTCCGGGCGGTCGATCCCGTCGAAGAGATCATGCGCCTGACCGACGGGCGCGGCGTCGACGTCGCGATCGAAGCGCTCGGCACTCAGGCGACGTTCGAGGGGGCGCTCCGCGTGCTTCGGCCCGGCGGAACCCTGTCGAGTCTCGGGGTGTACTCGGGCGACTTGACGATCCCGCTCGGCCCGTTCGGCGCCGGGCTGGCCGATATCCGGATCGTCAGCACGCTCTGTCCCGGCGGCAAGGAGCGGATGCGGCGGCTGATGTCCGTCGTCGCGTCCGGGAGCGTGGACCTGCGGCCGCTGGTCACGCATCGCTTCCCGCTCGACAAGATCGAGGACGCCTACGAGCTGTTCAGCCATCAGCGGGATGGCGTCCTGAAGATCGCGATCGCACCCTAGCGTGATCGGCGAGGCGAGCAGCCGTCCCGCGGACCGCCGGCGCGTTCTCCCCCTCGTCCTCGCGGGGATCGCGTTGGCGGGCATCGCCGCGCACCTCGTCCTGCGTTTCCTGACGGACGCCGCGGCGTTCGAGGCGAATGCACCGCTTCTCGCGGTGCTCGTCCTCGGCGGAGCGCCGCTCGTTTTCGGACTGCTCGTCAAGCTGGCCAGCAGGGAGGTCGGGGCCGACCTCCTCGCGGGAATCTCGATCGTCACGGCGGCCGCGCTCGGCGAGTACCTGGCCGGGGCGATCGTCGTGCTCATGCTGGCAGGCGGCGAGGCGCTCGAGCAGTACGCGCTCAAGAGGGCCTCGTCGGTGCTGCGTGCGCTCGCCGCTCGCATGCCGTCGATCGCGCATCGAAACACTCCGGGCGGGATCGAGCCGATGGCGGTCGACGCGATCGTGCCGGGGGACGAGCTCGCCGTCCTGCCGCACGAGATCTGCCCCGTGGACGGCGTCGTCATCTCAGGTCACGGCCCGATGGACGAGTCGTATCTGACGGGTGAGCCGTACGTCATGTCGAAGGCGCCCGGATCGGACGTCCTTTCGGGGGCGGTCAACGGCGAGAGCGTGCTGACGATCCGGGCGACGCGCCGCGCGCACGACTCACGCTATTCCGAGATCATGGAGGTCATGCGCCGGACCGAGGAAAGCCGGCCTCGGCTGCGTCGCCTCGGCGACCGCCTCGGCGGGTTTTACACGCCGCTCGCGCTCCTCGTCGCGGTCATCGCCTACGTCGCGTCCGGCTCCGCGACCCGCGCCCTCTCGGTCCTGGTCGTCGCAACCCCCTGCCCCTTGATTCTCGCGATACCGGTGGCGATCATCGGCGGCATCTCGCTCGCGGCGCGCCGCGGCATCGTCGTCCGAGACCCCGCGGTGCTCGAGCGGCTCGATAGCTGCCGTACCGTGATCTTCGACAAGACGGGAACACTGACCTACGGGAAGCCCGTCCTGACGGAGGTGGTTCTCACAGGAGCGCTCACGCGCGCTCAGACGCTCGCGCTCGCGGCGACCGTCGAGCAATACTCGAAGCACCCCCTCGCGGCGGCCGTGGTCACCGCGGCGCGCGAGGAGGGGATCGCGCTCCAAGTTCCGGACGAGATCGCGGAGCCCCCCGGTCTGGGCTTGACCGCGCGCGTCGGCGGGCACCGCGTCGAGCTGACGGGACGCAAGGCGATCGGCGCCCGCAATCCCGAGCTGGCCGCGGCACTGCCGGCGTCGGCCGCCGGCCTCGAGGCCGTGATGCTCGTGGACGGTGTCGTCGCCGCGGTGCTGCGCTTCCGCGACGAGCCGCGGGAGGACAGCCGCTCGCTCGTGGAGCATCTGGCGCCGCGCCATGGGGTGAAGCGCGTGATGCTGGTCTCCGGTGACCGCGTGGCGGAAGTCCGAGACCTCGCGATGCGGATTGGAATCACGGTCGTCCACGGGGGGCAAAGCCCGGAGGACAAGGTGCGGATCGTCCGCGAAGAGATGGAAAAGGCGCCGACGCTGTTCGTAGGGGATGGAATCAACGACGCCCCCGCCCTCGCCGCGGCGACGGTCGGGCTGGCTTTCGGGCGCGCCAACGACATCATCGCCGAGGCCGCCGGCGCCGTCCTCTTGGACACCTCGCTCGTCAAAGTCGACGAGCTGTTCCACATCGCGCAGCGCCTGAGACGCATCGCGCTCGAGAGCGCGGTCTTGGGCATGGCCCTCTCCGTCGCCGGGATGGGGTTCGCGGCGGCTGGGTGGTTGACACCGGTGGCTGGTGCCGTGTTCCAAGAGGTCATCGACGTGCTGGCGATCGCGAACGCGCTGCGCGCCTCCCGGTTTTCCGGGCCTCTGCACGATTACGCCCGCTGAGACGACCCGTCAGCGTTGAACCCAGTGGCCGACGCCCTGAGCGTCGAGGAAGCGTTCGGCACGCTTCCCCTGCAGCATCGCGAAGGTTGCGAGCATTCCTGCGTCGGTGCACGTGCCGGTCGCGACGGTCACGGACCGCGGCGCATCGCGAATCGGCCAGCCGGTGGCTGGATCGAGGATGTGGGAGTAGCGCACGCCATCCTTGAGAAGAAATAGTCGCGCGTCCCCGCTGGTCGCCAACCCGCCACGGACGAACCGGAGGATCCCGCGCGTGGCGGCTCCACGTTCGCCGGCGGCCTCCTCGATGCCCACGCGCCAGCTTCCACCCCCCGTTCGCGGAACGTGGACGGCGAGATCGCCGCCGAAGTTGACCAGGCAGCTCAACGTCGGGAAGGCGCTCGCCACGAGAAGCACCGACGAGTCCACGGCGTACTCCTTGGCGATCCCTCCGAAATCGATCTCCATTCCCGGCTGGAGCGCGACCTTGCCGCTCCTCCATTGGACGCGCCGCCAGCCCACGTGCCGTAGCAGCTCCTCGACGGCGCGGCTGTCGGGAACTCGGTCGCTGCCATCGAAGCTCCATGCCTTTCTGAGGACGCCCGAGGTGACGTCGAACTTGCCGCCGCTGAGCTCGAACAGCCGTCCGGAATAGTCGAGCAACCGGGCGGTCTCGTCATCCACCTCGACGTCGCCGTCGCATCGGTTGATGCGCGACAGGACGCTGTCGTTCCGATACCGGCTGAACTTCGCTTCGATGCGCCGCGCCTCGGTGGCGACGATCGACAGAACGCGCCGGGCGTCCCGCCGATCGTCGCTGTCGATGAGCACCTCGCACGGACTGGCCATGGCACGAAACGAACCAATCCAGTGATCGTCGCCACGCCGGAGCGCCGGGGGCGCCTCAGAAGCCAAAGTCGCCCTGGACGATGACCGCATTCACGGTGGGAAACAGATCGAACGACCGCAACGCGCCGACGTTGAACTCGGGGGGTGCGCGTCCGGATTGCCGGTAGAGCTCGACACGCGCGCCCCACTCCTTGCCCTCGCCGAACGGATGACCGTACTTGAGCCCCAGCGTCGCGCCATTCAGCTCGCCGAGCCTGTAATCGGCCGAGGCGTGGTCGGGAATCGGGTCGCCGTCGAAGAGAGCCGTGCGGTAGAAATCCGCCCCGCTCTGCGTGTACAGGCGCGCATGCGGCTCGACGTAGAACGACGAGCGCCGCCAGCGGTAGCGCAGGTCCAAGGTATGCGAGCGGATTCCCCAATCGTCGGTCATGAAGCGGTAGGACCCGTCGAGGATGTCCCGTCGAAACTGGTGTCTGACCTGCACGAACAGGCTGTGTTTGGTCCGCTGGTCGGGCCGGCTCTCGAACCGGTAGAGATCGAGCCCGGCGGGTCCCGGCGACGGAGCGCCCGTCACGGGATCGACCACGCTGAGGAGCTTGTAAGGGTCGGTCAGATAGCCGTCGGAGCGGCTGATGGAGTAGTTCAGCTGGCCGATCGTGCGCTCGCCCAATACCTGCGATACGCCGATCACGAAGTCGGCGACGTTCTTGGAATCGCTCCCATCCTTGTTGCTCATGTCCCCCGGTGGAAGCATGGCTCCGAACGCGATCGGCGTTCCTCCCACCGGGTCGACGGTGTCGTGCGCGAAGGCCAGCCCCACGTTGAGCGTCGTGTTCCGCTCGTTGAATTCATGGGAGTAGCGGCTGTTGATTCCGCTGCTGAAGTAGTCGTACTCGTTCGAGAGCGACACGCCGAACTCGAGGTTCGAGCGCTCGCCGACGGGTTGGACCCAGCTCACGTCGAGCGCCGCGCGGGTATCGAGGAACGTGTCGTCGAGCGGTGTTTCGCCGGCGGGCGTCACGTAGGAGTCGTTGCCGGAGGGCGTCGTGAACGTCTGCGGCAGAGCGGAGGGCGTCGCCCCGCTCGCCGATGCGCCGGTGAGCGAATCGACGGCCAGTCTTCCGACCAGCTGCCCTCCCCGGCGGAACAGTCGCTTGACCAAGACGTTGGCGCTGATGTCTTTGACCCGGTCGCCTTCGTCGTAGTAGAGGACCGCCGCGTCGAATGACCAGCGCTTCGATTCGTCCTGAGCCAGGGTGGCCGACCGTGAGTTTCCCAGGAGGGCGCCGGTCGCCGCGGCGAGCGAGGTGATGATCCGTCTCGGCCGCTTCAGTTGCACCCGCAGCCCCCGCCTCCAAACCCACGGCCCCCGCTGCTCGCTTCCTTGCTGAAGTAGATGTGGTCGTCGGTCGAGAGATCCAAGGGGTCGCAATCCAGGCGCATGTCGTCGCGCGCGAGAACCCCACGCTGCCACGGACGGACGCCGAGCCGGCTCTTGCGTTGCGTGACGAGCGTCGCGGTGCCCGTCACCTTGCGTTCGAGAAGAGCGACGATGTGCTCCTCGTACAGCGGTTCCTGCTCGGCATGAAACCCGGAGTGAACGAACGCCGGGCGACCCTCGCGGTCATAGAGAATCGAGGTCGGCATCACGGCCACCCCGAGGGCCTCGGCAATGGCTCCTTTCGGATCGTCGACGTGCTCGAAGTCCGCGTACTTCCCGCCGAGAAACCGGCGCGCCGCTTCGGGATCCTCGTCGAGGTTGACGGCGACGACCACGAGCCCCGCCGATCCGTGCCGTCGGACCATCGACTCCATCCACGGAAACGACTCCGCGCAAGGGGCGCACCACGAAGCCCAGAAATCGAGGACAACGACCTTGCCGTGGTACGGGGCGAGATCCAGTCCGCCTGCCGGTGTGGGCGGCTGCGATGCGACGGCCGCAGCCATGACGACCCAGAGGACAGGGTGAAGCATCACTTTGGATGTTAGGAGGCTGGGGAGCGGATCGCAACAGGCGTGGGCTCCCAGCACGTGACACAGACGCGTTTGAACACGTCGAAGCCGGCCAGGTGGACGCCGGGCGAGAGGTCGTCGTCATGCGCCGGCTCTTAGCGGAGGAGGTCGGTCGAGAGGTACTTCTTGTTGTTCAAGTACTCGGCCTTTGCGTAGACCATCCGGCGCCGGCCCCGGACCTCGCACGCGATCGCCAGCAGAGGGGTGTTCCCGACGAGGTGTCTCAAGCCTTGCACGATCAGGAAACCGTGCTACGAATGCGGATTGTTCTCATGGCTTGCCCTCGCGTGACGGTTCGCTACCTGCATCTAATCCCACGAGGGCGCCGACGTGCAATGGAAGCTCCGGACCGTTTCGGTCCAGTTCGCAACGGGACGACGCCCTATCCCGAGATCCCCAGCGTCTTCAGGATCTCGGGGTTCGCCTCTTCGATCGCGATCGTCTCGTGGCACGACGAGCAATCTTGGTCGATCGACGCGGTGCCGTCGGCGGTCGTGTGCTCCGAGTCATGGCAGCGGAAGCAGCCCGGGCTCGCGTCGTGTCCGATGTGGTTCGGGTAGGTGCCCCAGGTCACCTTCAAGTCGGGAAAGACGTTGCGCGACCAGAGGGCGAAGAGCGCCGAGGAAGCGCGGTCGACGTCGGCCGGGCTGCCCGACGTGTAGTGCGACCTCAAGTCCGAGGCGATCCGCGCGCGGGCGTCGCGCTCGTCCGCGTAGCTCGCCTCGAGGAGCTCGAGCCCCTTCGTCTTGATGAACGGGAGCGACGCCGGGATCTCCCCGGAGGCGATCGCGCGATCGAGTGCGGGACCGGGCCGCTCGAACGTGTGCGCCGGACGGTTGTGACAGTCGACGCACTGCATCGTGAACGTCGGGAGCGCGGCTGCCGCATCGCGCTTGACGTCCTTCCCGAGGTAGGTCGCGACCGTTCCGGCGGGTCGGCGCGTCACCTCGACCCACGGAATGGCCTCGCGGGTGGCATCGGTGGCTGCGAAGCGAATGGCGATCCCGTCGCCCATGTGGGCGCCATGAATCTTGCGGATCGCCAGGGAGAGGACGGTCCACGTCTCGGAGTTGGCTTCATCGTCCGCGTGTTGCGGAATGGCCTTCACGCGGACCGTGCGGCCGGCCTCTCGGGCATGGCACGACTCGCACGTCTCCTCGGAGGCGACGAGGCGCCCCGAGGCCAGTCCGGCCGGGATCGGACGGTGGAATGAGTTCGTGGCGACCTCGAGGAGCTGCCGCGTCCCGTTGATCTTGCTCTGAACCCAGCCGGTGGCACCGGGGGAGATGTGGCAGGACACGCACGCGACCTTCGAATGCGGTGCCGAGGCGTGGGCCGTGAACTCGGGCTTCATGACATGGCAGCTCTGACCGCAGAACTGCGTCGTCTCCATGTGCTCGACCGCGCGGTACGACACCTGGGAGCCGATCACGACGTTGGCGATCGTCGTGACGCCCAGGAACCAGAAGAGCTTCCGGAGGGCCCCGGCGCGATCCGGCGGAGGACCCGCGAGGCCTGCGGCGACACGCCGCTTGGCGATCAGCGCGCCCAGCGGAATCAGCGCGAGGCCGATGAAGAACACCACGGGGAGGATGAGGAACAGGACGATGCCCGTGTACGGGTTGTCGACGTGACCGCGGGCCTGCGCGGGTAGCGCGAACAGCCAGAGGAATCCCGCCGTGGTCACCAGGATCGTGCCGAACATGCTGATCCAGTGACTGGTCAGGAGGACGGCGATCGGGCGCTGGGCCTGTTCCCTCAGAAGGTGTAGTCCAACATGAAGCTCACGATGTGGTTCGTGTAGTTCTTGAAATCGAGACCCAAGAAGATCGAGTTCGCGGAGCCGGGATCGTTGTCCGGGTCCCCCATGTAGGGCTCATTGAAATCGCTGGCGAAGTTCTGCTCCTTCCAGGACTCGAACCAGTACCGGACCGAATACCCCAGCTGCTTGCGGATGCGTTGGTGGAACGCGGCCTGCACGACCGCGAGCTTCGTGTCCAGCTTGGGGAACTCCGTCAGCGTCGTGTCGCCCGAGGCGGCCCCGCCCGGCACGAAGTGGGTGCCGATCTCACCGGTGCCGCGCGACCATGAGGCGTCGAGGGCGAGCCACATCGCGCGCTCTGCTTTCAGGCCGAGATCGAGGCCGAGAGACGCGGTGTCATAGCCGTCGTCGACGTCGCTACCCCAGTTGTCGAGGGGGTTGTCGGTTCCGATCCCGCCGGAGACGTTGCGATACCGCGTCTCGAGGCCGTACGCCCAGGTGTCCCAGGTGTAGTCGGCGTAAACGTGGAAGCGCTCGCTCGCGGCGAACGCGAGGCCGACGCTGTAGGTCGTGCTCTGGTCGTCGGTGCGCCCCGCGAGAAGGATGTCGTAAGTCTCGGGAATCCCGTCGAAGTTGCGGTCCTCGCTCACCGAGTGAGACTGGCCGATCGCAAGCCCCGTGTTCGGATCCGTGTACTCATCGTCGACGTAAGCGGCCTCGGCGTAGACCGAGAACTTTTCGCTCGGTGTCGCGTCCAACTGCAGCGCGTAGGAGTCCCGATCACGGTCAGTCCAGTAGTAGCGCCTCATCCCCTCATTGGCCTCGGCCTCGGCCGGCTCGCCGGTCGGGAACGACTCCTCGAAGTACGCGGCGTCGTACTCGCCGGCCGTTCGCTCCTGGTGGCGGAAGGTCGTGCGGGCGGTTAGCCACTCGGCGACGTCGAAGTCGAGCGTGAGCTTCCAGATATCCTCGTCCGAACGCGTCACCGCGGAGAAGCCCCGATTCAGCCGAAGCCGCTCGAAGCTCAAGGAGCCGTCCAGCCATTGCGTGGGCGCCCACCCCGCCAGCGCCCCGATCGACTCGCGCTTGAAGGAATACGGAAGGCTCCTGCGCGCGATGCGGTCGTCCGCGATCGCGTTGCCGTCGGTGTCGCACACGTTGATGTTGCCGCACAGCGGGAACTGGAAGTCTGCGGCGACGTAGTCGGCGAACGTCAACTCGGGCGACTTGTTGTCGAGGTCGTAGAGCCGGTACCACGCGTTCCAGCGGAAGCTCCGGAACGGGCGCGACGACACGAGGAGACGTGCGGTCGTGTTCTGGTGCTCGCCGTCGTAGCTCGACGCGGGAAACGGCGCCGCCGTCAGGAGGGTGTTGACGGTCATCGGCAGGAACGCCTCGTCCTGGCTCGTGCGGCCGAGCGACACGGACCCGTCGATCCGAGTCCGTCCGCGCAGGTTGACCCCCCCGAACAGCCAGACCTGGTCCGAATCGAAATCCACGGGCTGGCTCATCTGCATGCGGCCGGGGTTGGCCTGGTTGACGTTGATGGCCTCGTCCACCAGGAACAGCTGGTCGTCCCATCGCAGCGACGGGTTCCCATTCTTGAACGTCGTGTGCGCGAACCTCATGCCGGCGTTCCAACTCTGCCGGACGTACTCGGCGGACCCCGTGATCAGATCGGTTCGGAAGTCCATCGGGGCGGCGACCTCCGCGGGCGCCTGGGCAAAGTACATCCCGAGCGTCTGCGGCGCAGTGCCCGTACGCCACTCGCGGCCTCCCTGGATCGAGAGGATCCAGCTACGACCCGGCGTGTACTCGAACCCGGCGACACCCACCTTCCTCTGGTGGCCGACCTCGACGGACTGGGCGCCCTGCGCGATCCCGTTCTTGATGATGAAACCCTTGGTACCGGGATCCCACTCGTCGTCGGCGTCGGCATCCACGCTGGCCGGCGCCGCGCGCACCGCCGCCTGGAAGCTGTCCTCGAGCGTGAAGCGTCCGGGCGACGACTCGGCGAAGAGCTGGTAGGCCTGATCGGTCCATTCGCGCGAGTTCTCCGACCAGCTGATCGTCCCGCGCCAGAGGTCGAGCTTCCCGACCTGGAAGAGAATCTTCTGGTCACGCTGCGTCACGTCGCGCACGGTGAGGTCGAAGAAGGTTCGCTCGGCCGGGCGCCAGTGGAAATCGAACCACTCGATCACGAACCCGTTGGGGACATCGCGATACTCCTCGAACTTCTTCGAGTCGCGATTGTCGGTTGCGGCGAAAGACTGGGGACCGAAGACGATCTCACCCTCGATCGCGGCTTCCTCGGGCTCGTCGGCAGCCGGAGCCGGCGCAGCCGCGGCGAGGGCGAGCGCCAGCAACGGAGCGACGGCGGCTCTCTCGAAGGGCCTCATCGGAGGAACCGCATTCCGGCGGGATGATTCGAGCCGTGGATCTGCGAGTGACAGTTCAGGCAGCCGCGATCGAACATCCGGCTGCCGGGGAAGAACTCCGCGCCGGGACTCGCATCGGCGTAGGGCTGCGTCGGGTGCCTCGACTCATCGTGGCACTGCTGGCACAGGC
>Ga0137436_1000119_pt1 | contig 25354 bp, 17 predicted proteins | sample EasRivERMGT119_2_FD_102328 | JGI IMG/M metagenome (GOLD analysis project Ga0137436, IMG submission 102328) | Soil microbial communities from meander-bound floodplain in the East River, Colorado, USA - East River MetaG ERMGT119_2 | ecosystem: Environmental > Terrestrial > Soil > Floodplain ...
GCCAACCAGGAGGTCATGCGCTGGCTCGTCGGGGTCAAGGAGAAGCTCGGCGGCGGCGTGCCGACGCGCGAGAGGCTCGCGCAGTTCGTGTGGGACACGCTCAACGCGGGTCAGGTCGTCCCGGGGTACGGGCACGGGGTCCTCCGCGTCACCGACCCGCGCTACATGGCCCAGCGCGTGTTCGCGATGCGCTACCTCCCCGACGACGACAACTTCCGCATCGTCAAGATGCTGTTCGAGATCGTCCCCGAGATCCTGACGAAGCAGGGGAAGGCGAAGGACCCGTGGCCGAACGTGGACGCGCACTCCGGCGTGCTCCTCGTCCACTACGGCCTCGTGGAGTACGACTTCTACACGGTGCTCTTCGGCGTGTCGCGCGCGATCGGGGTCCTCGCCTCGCTCGTCTTGGACCGCGCGCTCGGGCTGCCGCTCGAGCGCCCCAAGAGCGTCACGACGGGGTGGGTGCGACAGAAGTTCGCTTGACCGCGTCGACGTGCTCCCCGGCCGTCGCCCGGTAGCGGTCGATCAGTCGCAGCAGCTCCGACACGCGTGCCGGCCGCGCCCCGCGCGCGCGATTCTCCGCCCCGATCTCGAACGCCAGCCGCCACTGGGTGAACAGCGTCCGGTAGGCGTCGATCAGGCCCCGCCGCGCGTCGTAGATCGCGGTCGCCTCCGACGTGACCCCGTTCAGCTCGATCACCGCGATCTCGCCCCGGCGGAACGCCTCGACCGAGGCGGCGCGGACGTCGTAGCGGCCGAAGTGGAATCCGGGGAACGCGCGGCTGATCCGGTCCACGGCGGCCTCCAGCTCCGGGGTGCGCAGGTGGAGCCCGTCCGCGAAGATCGCGCCGCGGCTATGCGTGCCCAGCTCGACGAGCGTGACCCGCTCGCCGTCGGGGACGACGGCGCCGAGCCGGTCGGCATTCTTCGCGAGGTACACCTTCGACATCGCGACCGCGCGCGGGTCGTCGAGGATCAGCTCCTCGAGCGTGCGGCGCCCGTCGCCGGCGACCGACGGGAGGGTCTTCTCGGTGATGGAGAAGATCCATCCCGACGTTTCCGCGGGCCTGCGGACGTAGAACACGCCGAACTCCACGCCGGGGACGTACGCCTGGGCGATCACGTCGTACGGCGCCTCCTCGAGGTAGGCCTCCGCCTCGGCGGGGCTCCTCACGATGGCGACGCCCGAGCCGCGCTGACCGGCGTCGGGCTTGAGCACGAGCGGCAGGCCGAGATCGGCGACGGCGTCGTAACCCACCGTCCCGGCGGGGAGGAGCCGCCAGCGCGCCACCGCGTCGCCGGCCGCCGCGAGCCCCGAGAGGATCGCCGCCTTGGACTCCGCAATGAACCCGCCCCCTTCGATCGCCGGGTTCGCCGCCGTGAAGACCGCGAGGCCCCGGTGGCGCACGCCGAGCCACAGGATCCAGACGACGACCGGCGGGTAGAAGATCCACGGCGGCCAGAACTCCCATCGCGTGGCCCGGATCCAGCGCCCGGCCAGCAGACGCCGGCCGCGATGCGTGAGCGCGAGGGGGAGGAGATGGACGAACGTCCAGACGAGCAGGAGACCCGCGATCGCCGCGGGGAGGGCCCACGCCTCGAACCGCGCGAGCAGGCCGAGCATCGGCGTGCCGACGAGCGCCGCGGCGCCCACGAGCAGCGGCGTCCACACGGTCGCGGCGAGCACGAACCACAGCGCGAGCGTGCGCATCGGGACGTGGAAGACCCCCGCCGCGACGAACGTCGGGAGCCGCGATCCGGGAACGAAGCGGCTCGCGAGGATGACGGCGGGCCCGCGCGAGCGGAACCAGTCGGAGCTCGCGCGCAGCTGGGCGTCGGTCACCAGCCACTTGAACGGAGCGCGCCGCAGAAGCGCGCGGCCGAATAGCCGGCCGAGGAGCACGAGGCCGAGGTCCCCGGCGAGGATGCCGGCCAGGGACGCGCCGCTCGCGGCGGCGAAGCTCAGCCGCCCCGAGGCGACGAGCAGCCCCGCGGCGACGCAGGCGAGGTCCTCCGAGGCGAAGGTCGAGGCGGCGAGGAGCGTGACCGAGACGAGCCAGGGGAGTCCCCGCACATGCGGGACCGACGCGGGATCGAACGGACGGGCCGCGGCGGCGCGCCGCGCGGGGTCGGCCGTCGCCCGCGTCGGGGCCTCGCCGCGATCGACCTGCTCGAGGAACGACTCCAGGACCGACGCGACGCGCGGCCCCTCCTCGAACAGCATGAAATGGCTTTCCGGTGTGATGACGACCTCGCTCTGGGGCACGAGCCGCGCGTGCTCGCGGGCGGCGGCGACCGGCACGAGCGGGTCGGTCTCGCCGTGGAGGATCAGCATCGGCCCGTCGTAGCGCTCGAGGATGCCGCGCAGCGGGCGCTGGTCGGTGTCGTAGAAGTTCCGCGCGTAGGGGATGCCGAGGACGGTGCGGTCGAGCGCGCCGAAGTGCGGCGTCAGCTCGCGCAGCGCCCACAGCCCGGCGAGCTGGACGCCGTGGAGGGCGTGGTTGATCCGGTAGTCGCCGAGAAGCTCGTACTCCTGCGCGCCGATCGCGGAGAGCAGCGTGATCGACCGGACCCGTCGGGGCGCGAGGTCGGCGACCGACAGCGCGACGCCGCCTCCCATGCTGAAGCCGACGAGGTCGGCGCGCTCGATGTCCAGCCGGTCGAGCAGCTCGACGACGTAGCGGGCGTGAGCGCGGATCGAGTAGTCCGCGACGTCGCGCTCCGACGCGCCGAACCCGGGGAGGTCGGGCACGACGACGCGACGGCCGGAAAGCCGAGGAAGGACGGAGCGGAAGTCCCCCTTGCCCCCGGGGCTGCCGTGAAGCAGGACGACGCGCGGCGCGTTCTCACCGCCGGGCGGGGCGACGTCGAGATAGGCGACCGGCACGCTGCGTCCGGTGGGCCGGTCCGCCGCGACCTCGGGGACGACGGCCAGGCCGGCGCCCGGCACCGGCACGGGGCGGAACGCGGCGCGGTGCCTCACGACGCACGACGCGGCGAGGAGCAGGAGATAGGCGAGGAGCAGGCGGCGGGGGAGGCGGGGCACGCCGGACGAGTCTAGCCCGTGCGCCGGATAGCACGAGGATCCGCGTAGAGGAACAAGCGGTCCCCCAGCGCCCGCAGCATGCCGCTCACCTCGACCGGCTGCGCGACGAGAGGCAGGACATCCCGGTTCACCGGACGCCCGTCGGCGCCGACGAGGAAGACGTACGCCTCGCGTCCCGCGAGGTCGCGCACGTAGAGCAGCGGCGGGGCGCCCCCGCTGATGCAGCGCACCGCGCACGCCCGGTGGACCTTCAGGCGCCCGGGATTCATAACGCCGAGGAAGCACTTGGAGTCGACGATCTCGCCGGAGAGCGTCGTCTCGCCGAGCTCCTCGAGCATCAACACCGGCGGCGCGCCGCCGGCCCGCTCTCGCACCGAGCCCGGAACGACCTCGACCATCGTCCGCCCCTCGCGCTCGATGAGCGTGCCCTCGAGCGAGACGGCGCGGCCGTCGAAACCCGCCGTCAGCGCCGCCGCGCCGTGCTTCCCCGGCGCGACCAGGGGCACGATCCGCGGCGCGCCTCCGTCCTCCGCCTCCGTCTGCAAGAACGGGTAGGGGTGCTCGCGCACGGTTCCGTGGAACATCCGGTGCGTTCCGTACTCGAAGCGCGCTGCGGCGAAGGGAGCCTGCGCGACGACGAGCACCACTGCGAGCCCGAGCGCCACGACCGCGATCAGGACGACCACCCGGCGCACGAAACGCGCCACCGGGGCGGGCGCTTGCGGCAGGTAGCCGACGTAGAAGGGGCCGCCGGTCTCCGAAGGCGACGGCGCGCATGCCGCGGGCTCGACGCGGGTCCCGGCCGGGTGAGGCCGCGGGTGCACGAGAACCCGTCCCGCGACGAGCCGCACGTCGAACGTCGGCACGGATTCCGTGAACGGCGCCGGCGAGGCGCCGGTGTCGGGGAGGTACTGGTAGCCGTGCCAAGGGCACGTCACGCAGCCGTCGACGATCCGCCCTTCCGCGAGCGGGCCATTCTGGTGGCGGCAGACGCCCGAGATCGCGGAGACCTTTCCGTCGTACCGGTAGATCGCGACCGACTCGCCCCCGATCGTCGCGGCGATCGCGCGTCCCTCGGGGATCGCATCCAGGCGCCCCGCGTCGATCCATCCGTCCTCGGTCAAGCTCCGTAGCTCCCGGTCGGCCCTGCGGCCCTTCAGCGCCGCGGCGACGTGCACCCCGACGACCCACGCGAGGCCCACGGCGGCCACCGCGACGAGGACGGGGCTCGTCTCGGCTTGCAGCGCGCCCAAGGCGACGTGGGCGACGAGGAGGGCGTAGGCGGCGTACACGAGCATGTGCAGGGACTTCCAGACGGGCGCGGTGAGGTTCGCGAGCCAGAAGTCGTGGCTCGTCGCCGCCATCAGGAACAGGATCAGGAGCGCCGCGGCGCCCAGCGGCTGGAACGGGAACGCCGCGAGCCCGTCGCGCCCGGCGTCGGACACGAGCACGCTGACGAAGGGATTCATGTCCGACAGCGCGTGGAACTGCACGAGGGAGAAGACCCCGTGCACCGCGGCGACCAGGAACATCGTCACGCCGAAATGCCGCCGGTTGTACAGCAGCGGGAGGAAGCGCGGGTCGAGCCGCGCGAGCGGACCGATCGAGAGGATGACGTGCAGCATGAGGAACGCGCACGTCCCGAACGCGCGGATGAGCGACGTCTCGATCGTGACGTCGCGGTGGACCGCGTGCTCCGCGACCGCGAACACGGCGAGGTACGAGGCGACGATCGAGAGCAGCGCGGCGTCGTACAGCCGCTTCTGCCGGTTCCAGCCGACCGTGACGTACCCGTGCGCCACGTCAGCGCCCCGGCTCGGAGCGCGCCGCGGGCGGAAGCTCGCGCATCGGAGCGGGGAGCCGCCGCGCCCGAACCGCTGCGAGGAGGAGAAGCGGCACGAGGACCGCGAGGACCGCCATCACCACCCGGTGCCGGCGCCGGAGCTTCCGGATCATCGCGCCCGCCGGACGGCGGCCCGGTGCGCGTTGGCTTCCTCCGGAGGGGCGCTCGCGCCCGAGAGCCACCGCCGCAGCAGACACGGCCACAGCGCGACCACTCCGGGCAGGACGAGCAGCCGGAACGCCCAAGACGCCTCCCGCGCCGACGGGTCGAGACGGCCGATCCCGCGTGTGACGAAGACGGGCGCGAAGATCAGCCCCAACGCGGCGTAGCCGGCGAGCGCGCCGACGATGACCCGAGCGAGGGCGATCGGCATGAGCGATGATGGCACACCATGAAACTGGACTTCGAAGGACGGGCGGTCGTGGTCACTGGGGCCACGGGGGCTCTCGGGGAGGCGGTCGCGCACCTCCTGGCGGGCGCCGGGGCGGCCGTCCACGCGCCGTCGCGGGAGTCCCGCATCGACCTGACCGACGAGACGGCCGTCGCGCGCTACTACGCCGGCTTGCCGCCCCTGTGGGCGTCGATCCACGCCGCGGGCGGCTTCTCCGCGTCCGCGATCGAGGCGACGACGCTGGCGGAATTCCGCCGCATGCTCGACATGAACGCGACGACCGCGTTCCTGTGCTGCCGCGAGGCGATCAAGAACATGCGCGGCCGCGAGGGGCGGATCGTCAACGTCGCGGCGCAGCCCGGCGTCGAGCCGCGCCGCGGGGCTGGCATGGCGGCGTACGCAGCGAGCAAGGCGGTGGTCGCGGCGCTGACGCTGGCGCTGGCCGAGGAGGTCGCCTCGCAAGGCATCTGGGTCAACGCGGTCGTGCCGTCGATCATGGACACGCCCGCGAACCGCCAGGCGATGCCGAAGGCCGACCACGCCAAGTGGCCCAAGCTCGACGAGGTCGCCGCGACCGTCGCGTTCCTCGCGTCGCCTCAGAATGCCGCGACGCGCGCCGCGCTCGTGCCGGTGTACGGTCGAGCCTAGGGGTCATTCCCCTACAGCTCCTTGACGAGGCCGGCGTAGCGCTTCTCGATCTTGAATCCGTAGGCGTAGAAGTACTCGGGACGGAAGAAGCCGGTCGTCACCGCGACCGCGCCCGCGGCGCGCATGCGGTGGAAGAACTCGTTCATGAGCCCGTCCGCGACCCCCTTCCGGCGGTACCGCTCGGCGACGACGATCTTCTCGAGGTGCGCCTGCCGCCCCTCGTCCTCGAGCTCGTAGTAGATCCCGCCGATGAGCACGCCCCGCTCGTGGACGGCGACGAGGTACTGATGCTCCGGCCGGAATCGCACGTCGAGCTTCGCGGTGAGGAAGAGCCGATGGAGCCGTGCGACCTCCTTCGGCGTCAGGGCGTGCCGGACGTGGAACGCATCGCCGTCCTGGTCCTCGAGCCGGACGACCATCTCGCTCTGCGGGCGTCCCGCGGACGCGGACTGCACGAAGCCCGCCGCGTCCTCCGGACGGAGGTGGGGGAACGACAGCCGGGCGAGGAACGCGTCGTCGTCGGGCGAAACCGTCAGGCGGGCGCGCAGGTCGGCGATCGCTTCGACGAGCCCGTCTCCCACGATCTCGCGCCGGCGCAGCCGGCCGACGATCTCCTCCAGACCGGCCACGAGGGGCTCGGGCGCCTCGCGGAAGACCGTCTCAAGGAAGAAGCGGGCGCGCGTCTCGGGGTAGGCCTGGGCGACGGTCGCCAGCCCGTAGGTGTCCCAGAACTCCTGCAGCGTCCGCGCTCGCGCCAGTGGGGTCGCGTCCGACGAGAGCGACGCCCACCGGGCGTACCGCCGGATCGCGAAGTAGAGGCGCATCGGCACGTACCCGCGCACCTCGATGCCGGAGACGAACGAGACGAGCGCCGCGCGCGCGTCGGCGCCGAGCCCGTCGCCGTTCTCGCCGTGCAGGACCTCGCGGAGCATCCGCAGGCCCTCCTGCTCGCCGACGATCTCGAGCAGCGGAGCGAACAGCGCGCCCCAGCCGAGGGTCCCGGCCAGCTCCGGGTGCTCCCGCTCGACCGGCTCGACGAGCCCCTCGCGGAAGAACCGGAACATCGGTGCGAGCCCCGCGTGGGGCCGCACCGAGGCGACGGAGACGATCCGCGCGCCGGTGTGGTAGTCGTGCGGGGACACGATGACGCTGGTCATCGCGGGATCGGCGATCTCGTGCGAGCGCCCGGTGCGGTTCCAGAAGTCCACGTGGGCGGCGAGCGTGCTCCAGGCGAGGAACGGCCAGAGGTAGCGCAGCCGCTCGGGCTCCCCGGCCCGCGCCTGGCGCCGCAGCGCGCGGTCGAGCGGTTCCCCGGGGATGAACTCCTCGCTCCAGAGGTCGTGGCCGGGCCAGTACCCCCCGAAGTCCTCCACGAGCGGCGGGCGGTCGCCCGCCTCGCCGCACAGGACCAGGTAGCGGATCTCCTCGCGCACCTGCTCTTCCGTGCGGGAGTGGTTGACGTTGATCGCGAGGTCGTAGGACCCCTGGAAGCGCGTCTGCACCGTGACCCGGTAGACCGCCTTGCCGTGGCGCGCGTCGAGAGCGCGAATCCACACGCCGCCCGGAGGGATGTCGGCGAGGCGGGGGAGGGCGCCTCCCGAGAACAGGAACACGGCCTCGCGCAGGAGCGCCGTCTCCTTGATCGACGCGAGCAGCCGCTCGCGATCGGCGGGCGGGACGGCGTCGTCGAACGCGACCACCTGATCCCAGCGGTACTCCTGTCCGGTCTCGGGATCGACCGCGATGCGCGCCGCGGGCCCGAGCCATCCCCGGAAGCCGCGGACGAGGTCGTCCAGAGCGCGCCACGCCTCCTGGCGGACCGATTCGCGGCCGCCGAAGAGCATCGTGCGCACGAGGAAGGCACGGATCGGCCGGTAGCGGACCGGGTGAGATGCTCCGTACGCCGCGAGGAACTTGAGGAGGGACGTGCTGCGACGATCGCGCGCCCTCCCTCCCTCGGCGCCCGCGCACGCGTCGCGCGTGGCTGCGACGAACGCCTCGAGACGCGTGTCCGACAGGGTGCGCTCGCACAGCGCCTCGCGCGTCGCCGCGTCGAGGAGCACGCCCGGGGCGCGTAGGAAGCGCTCGAGGGTCGTGAGCGCGCGGCCTTCCCGCTCGACGGGGGCGAGCACCGCGAAGGCGCGGCGGCGGACCTCGAGGAACGGGGCCGCGGCCGCGCGCCGCAGCACCTCGCGGGCCGACTCCGACAGCGGCCCCTCCTCGTCCCCCGTCACGCGCCCGAGCAGCGCGACCGCGTCCAAGGCCCCCGCCTCGTCGGAGGACTCCAGCAGGCGCGCGGCGCGATGGAGATCCATGAGGTCGAGCTCGCGCCGGGTCAGAGCCTCCGCCACCGCGCGGCGCGCCGGCTCGTCGCCGGCCCCGAAGGCCACGCGCCCCTGCCGCTCGATCCGGTCGCCCGCGCGTCCTGGCCGCTCCCTCAGGTGCGTCTCGAGCGCGACGAACTCGACGAGCTCTTCGTTCCCGAGCCACAGCCGTGGCGTCGTCAATAAGACACCCAGCGGGAGCGGGTCGTTCGGAGGATGGCGGTACACGCACGATCCGACGAGCGCGACACCGTCCTGCAGCCGCTGCAGCGTCAGCCACGCGCCTCGCTCGGGGATCCCGATCCGCTCGGCCTCGATCCGCAGGTCCTGCGCGGTCAGTCCGAGCGCCTGGAAGAGCCAGTTGGGGAAGATCACCTCCTGCCCGCCCACCCGCAGGTGCGCGCGCCGGTACAGGAGCCGGATCGTGTCCGCGAAGTTCGCCTCGACGACCTTGCGCCGCGGCGTTCCCTTCGCCGTCAGCTCCCCGCGCTCCGCCGAGAAGTCCCGGTCGATCAGCGCGAAGTCCACGATGCGTTCGAAGGGGGCGAGGAACGCGTTGACGGACGCCACGATCGAGCGGAAGTGGGCGTTGCGCGCGTCGTCGGTCATCGCGCGCAGGTCGAGCTCGCCCGGCTCGGGGCTCGGCCACAGGAGCGCGGTGTTGTACTCGCGGTGGTCGCCGACGAGGAACACGCGGCCGACCGAGCCGAACTCTCGGAACAGGTTCTCGACCCGAGCGGGCGCGATCGTCTCCCCCTTGACGTTCTTGTAGATCTCCTTCTTGCGGTCGACGAGGCGGAGATTCCCGTCGGCGTCGATCTCCATGAGATCGCCGGTCGGGAACCAGCCGTCCTCGCCGAGGGTGCGCTCCCCCTCGGGGGGATCTACGTGCCCGACCATGACGTACGGGCCGCGGATCGACAGCTCCCCGTCGTCTCCGATCCGCAGCTCGATGCCGGGGAGCGCGCTGCCGAGCGAGTCGTCGCGATAGCGGCCGGGCCGCGTCATCGTGATCCCGCCGGTCGCCTCGGTCATCCCGAACCCGCTCATCAGCTCGACGCCATGACGCTGGAAGAAGCGGAACACCTCCGCGTCGAGGTGCCCCGCGGCGGACAGGCCCCAGCGCAGCCGGCCGCCGGACAGGCGCCGCACGGCCTCGCCGACCTCGGCGTCGGTCTTCGCGTCGGGGTCGGCCTCGCGGACGATCGCCTCGTGAACCTGCATCCACTTCTTCGGCACCGAGATGAACACCGTGGGCCGGTAGCGGCGCATGCCCGCGACGAGCGCCTCGACCGAGGGGTTGTCGAGGAAGCAGTACGTCGCGCCCCAGAAGATGCAGCCGTACATCTCGAAGAAGCGGCCGAAGGTGTGGAACAACGGGAGGTAGCAGAGGAAGACGTCGTCCGGGCCGATCTCCGGGAGCGCGAGCGCGCGCGCGAACCTCTTGAAGACGAGGTTGCGGTGGCTGAAGCGGATGCCCTTGGGGCGGCCGGTCGTCCCGGACGTGTACATGATCGTCGCCAGGTCGCCCGACCGGACCGCGAGACGGCGCGCCTCGAGCGTCTCGGATCTCACCTCGGGCGCCCGGGCCACGACCGCGTCGAGGGGCAGCACCCGCGAGCCCCCGTCGTGCGGGCCGATCGCGACCACGTGGGCGAGCGTCGATCTCGGGGCCCCGCGCGCCCTCAGCGCCGCCATCACGGGCTCGCGCTCGGAGACGACCGCGACGGTGGCGCCGGCGAGGCCGAGGATCTCCGCGATGTCTGCCTCGGTCGCCGAGGTCGGGATCAGGATCGAGACGAGTCCGGCGGCGTGACAGGCGAGATCGCAAAGCGCCATCTCGAGCCGGTTCCCCGACACGATCGCGACGCGCGCCTCGCCGCCCGCGAGCGCGAGGAGTCCGCGCGCGATCGCGTCCACGCGCAGCGCCGCCTGGCGCCACGACACACCCGTGCCCCCGCCCGGCCCGGGGAGCTCGAACAGCGTCTTCCCGCCGTACTCCCGGACGCGGCGGGAAAACAGGGTCGCCATGGTCAGGTCCGAGCGGTCGATCAGGTCGAGTATGCGCGCGCACCAAAGGTCCACGGCGCCGTCGTCGTCGATGCGCCGCAGCACCTCCGGACGGCGAACCTCGTCGAGGAGGTCCCAGCACCGCTCGCGTGTCGATGCGGCGGCGGCGCGCGCCGCGAGGGCTTCGAGGTCGATCGCGGGCGGGGTCGGCGCGGGCTCCACGGCCCAATTATCCATGGTGGTGCGAAGAATGCGGTTACGGGTGTCCGCCGGCGGACCCGCCCGCGTACGCGGGCGGGCGCGGGCGATTTGGTAGAGTGACCTTCCCATGGAGCTGCGCGCGGTCATCCTCCCGGTCGGACGCGTCGAGCCGGCGGAGATCGAGGCGGTCGCGACGCGTCTCGCCAAGGTGTTCCATCACGACGTCGAGCCGCGCGGCGCCGTTGCCGTGCCGAAGGCCGGGGACGAGCCGAGTCGCGGGCAGCACCAGGCCGCCCCTTTCCTGGCCGCGCTCCGCGCGGTGCTTCCGAAGACGGCGCTCGCCGCCGGGGCGGGGGCCGGGGCGCCCGACGTGGCCGTCTTCGTGACCGACGTGGACCTCTACCGGCCGGGCACCGACGGCGTCTTCGGCGAGATCGACGCGGCGGGGCGCGCCGCCGTGCTCTCCGTGCGCCGCCTGCGGGAGGCCTTCTACAAGCGCAAGGCCGATCCCGCGCGCCAGCGCGCGCGCTTGGTCAAGATGATCCTCTATGCGATCGGGAGGATCCGGGGGCTTCCCGACTGCCGCGATCCGCAGTGCGCGATGGCGACGATGACCTCGCTCGCCGACGTCGACGCGCGACCGGAGAAGTACTGCGCGGCCTGTTGGCGCCGGCTGTCGACCGGCGCGTTCCGGATCTGAGGAGGCGCACGCACGATGTCGAACGGGACGGGACGCGAGCCAGACGTCATCACCGTGATCCTCGGGGGAGGACGCGGCAACCGCCTCGACCCGCTGACCCGCCTGCGCGCCAAGCCCGCCGTCCCGATCGCGGGGAAGTACCGGCTCATCGACATCCCGATCAGCAACGGCATCCATTCCGGCATGGAGCGGATGTTCGTCCTCACCCAGTTCAACTCGGTCTCCTTGCACCGGCACATCGTGCGGACCTACAAGTTCGACCTGTTCTCGCGCGGGTTCGTGCAGATCCTGGCGGCGCAGCAGACCCCGCGCGGCGAGGCGTGGTTCCAGGGGACCGCCGACGCGGTGAGGCAGAACCTGGAGATCATCCTGGAGTCGCGGGGCGACCTCGTGCTCGTGCTCTCGGGCGACCACATGTACCGGATGGACTACCGCCGCCTGCTCCGCGACCACCTCGACGCGCGGGCGGATGTGACCGTCGGCGTGCTCCCGTGCTCCGAGGAGGAGATCGCCGGATACGGGGCCGCGCGCGTCGACCCTTCGGGGCGCATCGTCGAGTTCCGCGAGAAGCCCCGCGACGCGGCGGCGCGCGAAGGGCTCGCCCGCGGCGGCGGCTCCGACCGGCCGTATCTCGCCTCGATGGGGATCTACCTCTTCGAGAAGCAGGTCCTGGCCGACGTGCTCGCGAGCAACGACCTCCACGACTTCGGCCAGCACGTGCTGCCGAAAGCGGTGCGCGAGCTGAAGGTCCAGTCGCACCTCTTCGACGGGTACTGGCGCGACATCGGGACGATCCGCGCCTTCTACGACGCGCACATGGACCTCGTGAAGCCCGACGCGCCCTTTCACTTCAACGATCCCGAGTGGCCGATTTACACCCACCCGCGGTACCTGCCGGGGAGCCGGCTCAACGCGGTGCGGATCAACCGCTCGATCGTCTCCGAAGGGTCGATGCTCGAGGAGTGCACGGTCGAGGACTCGATCGTGGGCGTGCGCACGACGATGAGCCGGGCGACCGTGCGCCGCTCTCTCGTCATGGGGGCCGACCCGTACCCGCCGGGCGGGCCCGCGGGAGTCGGGATCGGCGAGGGAACGCTCATCCAGGACGCGATCGTCGACAAGAACGCGCGCATCGGCCGCAACGTCAGGATCGTCAACAAGCAGAGCATCGCGCACGCGGAAGGACCCGGGTGGGTCATCCGCGAGGGGATCGTCGTCATCACGAAGAACGCGGTGATCCCCGACGGAACGACCATCTAGCGAAAAGGAGTCTGACCCCCATTCCAACGAGGGTCAGCAAGCTGATCGCGAGACCGGCGCGCCGGGCCGGGGTTTTCTGCGTGTAGGCGAGCTCGACCGCGTGATCGCCGGCGGGAAGCTCGAGCGACATGAAGCCGAGCGGGCCCGCACCGATCGCGACCTCGTGGCCGTCCACGTGCGCCCGCCAGCCGGGGAAGGCCTGCTCGCGGACGATCAAGGCGGCCCCACCCTCCGGCGCGCGCGGTCGCAGCGCGATCCGCCCCGGAGCGCGCGTGAACGCTCCCGCATCGGACTCGATACCTCCCACCGATAGCGTCGCGTACGGCTTCGCGGGGATCGGGATCGGCCGATCGCGGTCCGGCAGGAAGAACCAGCGCAGTCCCGCCTCTCCGAACTCCTCCGGGGCCTGCGTTCTCAACAGGCCGCGGTAGAAGGGCGGGGTGGTCCACTCGACGTACGCCAGCCACCCCAGCTCCACCGGCGTCTCCGTCGTGTCGGGGGGCAGGTAGAGGTCCCCCACGCGCACCATTCCGGTATCCACCGGAAACGCCTGAGGCACCGCGTGCCGGGAGACGTCGAACGGACCGGTCGGATCGGCGCCGCGATTCCAGGCCCAGTGCGTGATCCCGCGATACGGCGGCACCCAGCCCGCCGCACCCGTGTACGGCGCCGCATCCGCGACGAGGAGCAGCGGGAGCAGAAGGACGGGCCACGCCCCCGCCCACCGCGCCGCGTCCCACCGCAGCTCGCTCGCACCGGTGCCCACCGCCAGCGCGGCGAGCACGACGCTCGTGGAGAGGAACCTCCACGGGAACTGCACGTGATCCACGAACGGGACGTGCGTCATCGCGTCGGCGGCGGGGGCGAGCGCGAAGAGGAGCGCGATCCCGGCGCCGCAGGAGAGCCCCACGGCCCGCGACGACCGCGACCACCACGGCGCCGCGAGCCCCGCGAGCAGGAGGACGCTCCCGACGTAGAAGGGCATCTGCTCCCCCTCCCTCCCGGCCGCACGCTCACGCCTGAGGAGGGAGGGACGCAATCGATCCCACGCGTGCCGGACGAGCACGTCCGGGACCGAGAGACCGTGCTGCGCGTACACGAAGTACGGGCTCTCCTTCGTCTGCAGCGGCAGGCTCGTCGCGCGGCTCTCGACGACGGCGGGTAGGGCCCACGCCGCGACCACGCCGGCGCCCAGGAGCGCCGCGATCGACGTCAGGCCGGCACGCCGGCGAAGCGGGACCGAGGATCGTTCGAGGAGCAGGACGGGGGCCAGCACGAGCCCGAGACAGAGCGTCGTGATGAGGTGCGTCGGGATCAGGGCCGCCACCGAAGCCCCCAGCCACCACCCCGCGCGTCGCGACGGCGCGCGCCACATCGCGATCGCCGCTCCCGCGACGACGGGGGCGCACGCGAACGCGACCGCCTCTCCGAGCGCGCCGCGGTAGTTCACGACCGTCAGCCGCCAGGGCGCGAACGCGAGCGCGCACGCGGCGATCGCCGCGCCGCGCCACGACGCCCCCGCGAGCCGCGCCCCCGCCAGCGCTCCCAGCGAGCCGAGCACGGAGGCCTGCGCCATCGTCAGCTTCCAGATGCCGACCGGCGCCAGCCCGAGGAGCACTCCGGGGAGCGAGGAGAGAAAGCTCACCGGACCGTAGAACTGGAGCAGCGGCATCCCGGCCCCTAGCCACGGCATCCACAGGGGAAGCGGGTGCCCCGAGCGCACGGCGCGCGCGTACGCCCACAGACCCCAGACGTGGTCGGGGTCGTGGACTTCGGGCATGCCCGGCCGGAGCAGCACGTGCGCGGACGCGAGCCCCGCGAGGAGCGCTACGGCGACCCCCGCGCCGCGCCCCCACCGCTCGGGTGCCAGGAGTCCGAAGGCGATCGCCGCCGCCGCGAGCACGAGCACGATCTGGTCGGGCGGGACGTGGACGCGCCCTCGCGTGGCCGCCACCGCGAGCACGGTCGCGAGGCCGAGGACGATCGGCAACCGGCGCACGCGCGGATGTTATCCTCGATCCATGCGGGTCAAGACGACGTGCAACCGGGATTGCCCGGATGCCTGCGGCATCGTCGCGACCGTCGAGCAGGGCCGCATCACGAAGATCCAGGGCGACCCCGATCATCCGGTGACGCGCGGGTTCCTCTGCTACCGCACCTCGCGCTTCCTCGAGCGCCAGTACGACCCGGACCGGCTCGTCGCACCCCTCATGCGACGCGGCGACCGGCTCGTTCCGGTCTCCTGGGACGACGCGCTCGACCGGATCGCGGAGACGATGCTCCGGGTCAAGACCGAGTCGGGGCCCGCCGCGATCCTCCACTACCGGAGCGGGGGCAGTCTCGGCCTCGTGAAGTTCCTCTCGGACCGGCTCTTCGGCCTGTTCGGCCCCGTGACGGTCAAGAGCGGCGACATCTGCTCGGGGGCGGGGGACGCAGCACAGCTCGCCGACTTCGGCGAGGAGGACAGCAACGACCTGTTCGACCTTCTCAACGCGCGCACGATCGTGCTGTGGGGGAAGAATCCGCACGTCTCGAGCGTCCACGCGATCCCCGTGATCCAGGAGGCGAAGTCGCGCGGGGCGCGGGTGATCACGATCGACCCCGTGCGCCACCGCGGCGCCGACCTCGCGGATCTCTACCTCCAGCCGCGGCCCGGAGGCGACATCGCGCTCGCGCTCGCCATGGCCAGGCGCCTGTTCGAGACGGGACGGACCGACCCCCGGGCCTCCGCATACTGCGACCACTACGACGCGTTCCGCGCCGCGGCGCTGGCGAGGCCGCTGCGGGACTGGGCGCGTCTCGCCGACGTGAGCGAGGCCGGGATCGAGGCGGCCGCCGACCTCTACGGCGACGGTCCCTCGGCGATCCTCGTCGGGTGGGGGATGCAGCGCCGGACGAACGGCTCGGCGACCGTGCGCGTCCTCGACGCGCTCGGCGCCGTGAGCGGCAACATCGGGGTCGAGGGCGGCGGCGTGTCCTTCTACTTCAAGCGCCGCGGCGCGTTCGACCTGTCGTCGATGGCGACACCGCCCCCGCCGCGCGCCCTCCCCGAGCCTCTGCTCGGCCGGGCGATCGTCGAGGCCTCCGATCCTCCGATCCGCATGGTGTGGGTCACGGCGGGGAACCCCGTGGCGATGCTTCCCGACGCCGCGTCGGTCCGCCGGGCGCTCGAGACGCGCGAGCTGACGGTTGTCGCCGACGCGTTCCTGACGGACACCGCGCGCGCGGCCCACGTCGTGCTCCCGACGCCGACCATGCTGGAGGACGACGACCTCGTCGGCGCGTACGGGCACCACTGGCTGGGCGAGGTCCGGCCGGTCGTGCCGCCCCCGGAAGGCGTGAAGTCCGACTACGAGATCGCCCGCCTCCTCGCTTCGCGCCTGGGCCTCGGCCCCGCGTACGAGGACGGGCTCGAGACCTGGAAGCGCCGCCTCTTGGCCCCGGTCGCGGAGAAGGGCGCCTCCCTCGAGGCGCTTCGCTCGGGGTACGTGCGCAATCCGCTCGCGTCCCGGGTGCTCTTCGCCGACCGCGTCTTCCCGACCGAGAGCGGCCGGGTCAACCTGATCCACGAGATCGACCCGACGCCCCCCGAGCCGACCGGGGAGCGGCCCCTTCTGCTCATGGCGATCTCGACCGAGAAGGCGCAGTCGTCGCAGTGGGCGCGGCCGCGCGCCCAAGGCTCCGGACCGGCGGACGCGGTCGCGCATCCCGACGCCGCCCCCGGAAGGAGCGACGGCGAGGTGGTGACGGTCGAGAGCGAGGCGGGCTCCATGAGCGTGAGGCTCAAGCTCGACGCGCGGCAACGCCGCGACGTCCTGCTCATGGCGAAGGGGGGCTGGCTCGCCGCGGGGCGTTGTGCGAATCTCCTCGTCCCCGCGCGCGAGACCGACGCGGGCGGCGGCGCGGTCTACTACGACACTCCGGTCCGGATCCTGTAGGGGAGACGCATGTACAAGAACTGTCAGAGCTGCGGCATGCCGTTCTCACGTGATGCGCAAGGCGGCGGGAGCAACGCCGACGGGTCGAAGAGCACGACGTACTGCAGCCACTGCTACGTGCAGGGGCGCTTCACCCAACCCGACGTCACCGTCGATCAGATGCAAGCGCTCGTGCGCGGCAAGATGAAGGAGCTCGGGATGCCGGGCTTCGTGAGCTGGTTCTTCACGCGGAGCATCCCGAAGCTCGCGCGCTGGTCCTCGCCCGTCACTTAGGGCGGCGCCCCTCGAGCCCCCGCCACGCCCGGATGAAATAGGACACGGCCAGCCAGACCAGGAACACCGACACCGGCCACGACACCACGTGGGGCCAGCGAATTCCGATGCCGGCGAGGATCGCGAGCACGACCCCGGCGAGCAGCATCGTGCCTGCTCCGACGTCGTCCAGCTCGCGCGGGCGCGTCAAGGCTCCTCCGACCGCCTTGCTCAGGCGCAGCACGCCGGCGGTGGCGCCGCGGGCCGAGCTCTCGCGGGGGCGCCGGGGGCGGTCACCCGACCGGATGACCGCCTTGCGCGACCCGGGCCGGCGCGGCTTGAGCACGATCTCGGTCGCGTTTTCGAGATCGTCCAGGTAGAGGCGCTCCATCTCCGCCGCGATCGCCGTGTCCTCGATCGCGACGTCGAGCTCGTAGTTCCCGACGAAGCTGGCGACGTTCAGGTTCGTCGAGCCGACGCGCGCCCAGCGGCCGTCGGCCACGGCCGTCTTGGCGTGGAGCATGGAGCCGTTCCACTCGAACACGCGCACGCCCGCCTCGAGGAGCGGCCTGTATCCCGCGCGCGAGAGGGGCCGGACGACCGGGAGATCCGATGCCCCCGGAAGCAGGAGCCGCACGTCCAACCCGTCGCGCGCCGCGGCGCGCAGCGCCTCGACGTAGAGCGCCATCGGCACGAAGTACGCGTCGGTGAGCCAGAGCCGCTGTCGCGCGATCGCGGCGACGAGCTGGTCGAGCCGGAACAGCTCGGCCGCGGACGGGGCACCGGAGACGATCCGCAGCGCGACCTGGCCCTCCGCCGGGATCGACGCGGGATCGACGAGCTCGTCGGCGGGCAAGGGCTCGCCCGACGCGGCCCAGACCTGCCCGAAGGCGCGCACGAGGTCGGCGACCGCGGGCCCGCGGATCTCGACCCCGGTGTCGCGCCAGGGGTCGCCGCCTCGCCCGGGGCGCCCCTCCCAATCGGCGCTCGCGCACAGCCCCGAGACGAACCCGATGCGCCCGTCCACCGTGATCGACTTGCGATGGTCGCGGGAGATCCAGCCGAACGGGCTGTCGAGCCGGGGCGGGTTGAATGCGCGCACGGCGGCGCCCGCGCGCGTCAGCGGCCGCCAGAAGCCCGACGGCAGCTTTCCCGGCGATCCGAGCCAGTCGTAGAGAACACGGACGCGCACGCCGGCCGCGGCACGCTCCGCGAGCGCGTCGCGGAAGCCGCTCCCGACCTCGTCGTCGTCGAAGATGTAACTCTCGAACTGGATCGACCGCGTCGCTCCCGCGATCGCCTCGCGCCAGGCGGGGAAGTTCTCCCCCGCATCCTTGAGGACGCGCACGGCGTTGCCGCCGATCAAGGGAGCGCCCGCGGCGCGCGACAACGCCTGGTCGGCGACGAGCCGGAGCGATCCGGCGACGGGTGGCGCCAGGGAGCGGGTCATCGAATCGATCGTACGTCAGGCTGCTAGGATGCCGCGACGAGGACACGATGACGCCCAGCCTGAAGCACAAGAGCCTGCTCGAGCTGTCGGACCTGACGCCGCAGGAGATCCGCGAGCTCCTCGACCTCGCGGCGACGCTCAAGCGCGAGAAGGCCTCCGGCGTGCGCCCCCCCCGCCTCGCGGGCAAGAACATCGTCCTCATCTTCGAGAAGACCTCCACCCGGACGCGCTGCGCGTTCGAGGTCGCGGCGTACGACCTCGGAATGGGCGTGACCTACCTCGACCCCACCGGATCGCAGATCGGCCACAAGGAGTCGATCAAGGACACGGCGCGCGTTCTCGGCCGCATGTACGACGCGATCGAGTACCGCGGCTTCGCGCAGAAGGTGGTCGAGGACCTCGCGGCCTACTCGGGCGTGCCGGTCTACAACGGTTTGACCGATGCGTCGCACCCGACTCAGATCCTCGCGGACGTCATGACGATGGAGGAGCACGGGGACAAGCCGCTCGGAAAGACCGCGCTGGCGTACCTGGGGGACTCCCGCAACAACATGGGGAATTCCCTCCTGCTCGGCGGCGCGCGGCTGGGGATGGACGTGAGGATCGCCGGCCCGCGATCGCTCTGGCCGGACCCGGAGGTCGTCGACAAGGCGCGGGCGTTCGCGCGGGAGACCGGCGCGCGCGTGACGGTCACCGACGATCCCCGCGCGGCCGTGGCCGGCGTGGACTTCGTCTACACGGACGTGTGGGTCTCCCTGGGCGAGCCTCCCGAGCGGTGGGGCGAGAGGATCGAGCTCGTCAAGCCCTACCAGGTGAACGCGGCCCTCATGGCGGCGACGGGGAACCCGAGCGCGAAGTTCATGCACTGCCTCCCGGCGTTCCACAATCGCGAGACGACCAAGGGCGAGGAGCTCTTCGCCACGTACGGGATGGACGGTCTCGAGGTCACCGACGACGTCTTCGAGTCGAAGGCGTCGATCGTGTGGGACCAGGCGGAGAACCGCCTCCATACGATCAAGGCGCTCCTCGTCGCCACGCTGAGCTGATGGCGCGCCTGCTCGTCGCCCTGGGCGGGAACGCCTTGCTCCGTCGCGGCGAGAAGCCGACCGCCGAGAACCAGCGGGCGAACATCAAGCGCGCCGTCACGGCGCTGGCGCCGCTGGCGCTCGCGCACGAGCTGCTCGTCACGCACGGGAACGGCCCGCAGATCGGCCTCCTCGCGCTCCAGGACCTGGCGTACTCCGAGGACGGGGTCTATCCCCTGGACGTCCTCAACGCGCAGACCGACGGGATGATCGGCTACGTGGTCGAGCAGGAGCTCGGCAACCTCCTCCCGTTCGAGAAGCCCCTGGCCACCGTCCTCTCGATGGTCGAGGTCGACCCGGCGGACCCCGCGTTCGCGAAGCCCACGAAGCCGATCGGCCCCGTGTACACGCGCGAGCAAGCCGAGCAGATCGCGAAGGAGAACGGTTGGTCGATCGCCGAGGAAGGCGACGGGTGGCGCCGGGTCGTTGCCTCGCCGCGGCCGCGCCGCATCTTCCAGACGCGTCCGGTACGGTGGCTCCTCGAGAAGGGCTGCGTCGTGATCTGCACCGGCGGCGGCGGGATCCCGACGATGTACGGGCCCGACGGGAAGCTCCGCGGGGCCGAGGCGGTCGTCGACAAGGACCGCACGAGCGCGCTCATGGCCCGCGAGCTGTCCTGCGACGTCTTCGTCATGGCGACGGACGCCGACGCCGTCTACCTGGACTGGGGCAAGCCGGGCCAGCGCGCCATCCGCCGCGCCCATCCCCGCGCCCTCGACCCCTCGCTGTTCCCCGTGGGCTCGATGGGACCGAAGGTCGAATCCGCGATCGAGTTCGTCGAGGGGACCGGGAAGGTCGCGGCGATCGGGGCCCTGACGGACGTCGAGCGGATCGTGCGCGGCGAGGCGGGGACGGTCGTCACGCTCGAGGCGGAAGGCCTGGAGATCGCCTAGCTGGCCGCTCTCACAGGTCGTCAGCAACCCGCGAGTCTACGCAGGGAGCGGTCACTCCATATGGTCTAGACGAGATAGGCGACCGCGAACCCCACCTGGGCGCACATCATCATCAGGTACATGTGCGTCCAGCTCGGGTGGTTCTCCACGCGCGCGAGGTCGTTCGGATCCCGGAGGATCAGCCGCACCGTGTAAGTGCCCCACGCCGCGAGCCCGAGCCCGAGGCCGGTCAGGACCCAGCGGTTTCCGGTCAGGATCGACGTCCACGCGCCGATCGGCATGAGCAGCCACGGGACGACGAAGAACGGGGCGATCATCCGGGCGGCGCGCTCGACGCCGAAGCGCACGGGGAGCGTGCGGCATCCCGCCGCGGCGTCGCCGGCCATGTCGGAGAAGTCCTTGGTGGAGGACGCGCCGACGAGGAACAGGAAGAAGATCCCGCCGATGAACCACGGCTCGACGTGGAAGGCCGACGCGATCATCGACCAGCCGGCCACCTTGAGCAGGCACCCGCGGGGGATGGCGATCGTGAGGTTCGCGAGGAAGGCGTTCGCCTTCGTGCGGCCGAACGCGGGGGCGGAGTAGGCGAAGGTGAAGAGCATTCCCAGCAGGAAGATGAAGAAGCACTCGTGCGCGAGGGGAGGCGCCGCGAGCTTCCCGGCGAGCGTCTCCGCGGGCCAGATCACCACGAGCCACGTCGGCACCACCGCGACCGCGTAGAGCACGACGGCGCCCCACCACGCGGCCCGTATCCCGATGGCGCCCGTCACCAGGGGACGCCCGGGCTTGTTGATCCGGTCGTTCTCGACGTCGTAGACCTGGTTGATCACGTTCGAGGCGGCGTTGAGCAGCGCGGCGCACGCCGAGCCCAAGGCTACCGTGGCCGCCATCGACGCGGTCAGCCGGCGCGGCTGTCCGGCGAGGACGTGCGGATGGGAAGCGGAGCCCCAGGCCGCGATCGCGCCGGAGATCACCCCGAGCAGCGGCGGGAGGAGCGTGAACGGACGTGTGACGCGCCACCACAGCGCGGCGCGCGCGATCACGGCACGCGTTTCCCCACCAGCACCCGGGCCGGACGGATCGTCCGGTCGCCGAGCCTGTATCCCGCCCGGACCACCTGCACGACCCGGTCGGCGTCCTCCGGATCGTCGACGGGTGCGACGCCGACCGCCTCGGCCACGTTCGGATCGAACGGCTCGCCCACCGGCTCGACGCGCTCGACGCCCGCGCGCCCGAGGTCGGCCAGGAATCGGTCGCGGGCGATCGCGACCCCGTCGAGGACGGGGGCCGCGGCCGGGATGGGCGAGCCCGCCTCGATCGCGCGATCGAGGTCGTCCAGGCCCTCGAGCAGGCCCGCGACGAGGTCCCCGAACTGCTGCGCGACGCGCCGCTCGAGATCGCGATCGACGCGCTCCCGGGTCTTCTCGAGATCGGCGCGCGCCGCGAGGAAGCCCTCCTGCACTTCGCGCAGCTTCCGCTCCGCCGCGGAGGCGCGGGCCATGGCGGCGTCGAGCTCCGCCGGGTCGATCGTCACCGGGGCTTCGGCCGTCTCGCCGTTCCCGTGATCGTCGTCCCGCTCCTCGGCGTCCTCGTCCCGGGCTCCGTGGCGCTTGTCGTGCACCTTCATGGTCGATCCCTTACCGGCCGAGGAGCCGCCGGATGCGCTCCTGGATCGGCGGGTGCGTGCTGAAGAGGGTCATCAAGCCCCGTCCCGTGAACGGCTGGACGATGAACAGGTGCGCGGTCGCGGGCGCCGCCGGCATCGGCAGGCGCTTCGACATCGTCTCGAGCTTCTCGAGCGCCCGCGCGAGGCCGTACGGCTGTCCCGCCATCGCGGCGCCGCCGGCGTCGGCCGCGTACTCCCGCGAGCGCGACACGGCCATCTGGATGATCATCGCCGCGATCGGCGCGAGGATCGCCGTCATGATGAGCGCGAACGGGTTGGCGCCCTCGCGGTCGTCCCGGCCGCCGCCGAAGCCGCCGAAGATCGCGCCCCAACGAGCGAAGTGCGCCAGCATCGTCACGGCGCCGGCGATCGTGGCCGCGACCGAGGAGATCAGGATGTCCCGGTGCTTCACGTGGGCCAGCTCGTGGGCCAGCACCCCTTCCATCTCCTCGTCGTCCATGAAGCGGAGGATGCCCTCGGTCGCCGCGACCGCCGCGTGTTGCGGGTTCCGGCCGGTCGCGAAGGCGTTGGGCGAGTCGCCGGGGATGAGGTAGAGCTTCGGCTTCGGCAGCCCGCTGCGGGCGATCAGCCGATCGACGATCGCGTGGAACCGGGGCGCCTCGGCGGGGGAGACCTCCCGCGCCCGGTAGACGCGCAGGACGATCTTGTCCGAGAACCAGTACGAGACGAAGTTCATGATCGCGGCCACGACGAGCGCCGCGGCCATGCCCGTATTGCCGCCGAGGACCTTCCCGACGGCCAGGATAAGCCCGGTCATCAGTCCGAGGAGCAGCGCCGTCTTGAGATAGTTCGACATACGAAAAGTCTAGCAGCCCGGACGGTTCGCCGCGTTCAGCGCAGCGCGACGCGCACGCGGCCGGCGCCCGCGGGCAGCACGCGACGGAGCGCGATCTCGAGCACGCCCTCTCTCTGGTGCGCCTCGACGCCCTGGGGATCGCAGGAGGGCGGGAGCGCGATCGCCAGGCTGAAACGTCCGTGCGGCCGCTCGGCCCGGAGCATGCGCTCGCGAGGGACGCCGGCGTCGCGCCGCTCCCCGCGCACGTGCAAGATCTCGCTCTCGACTTCGATCGTCAGGCTCTCGGGCGTCACCCCCGGGAGATCGATCCGCAGGTGGTAGCGGTCGTCCTGCGCCCAGACGTCCACGGGCGGGCGCCAGGCGCCCGCGGGTGCGACGACCGGCGCTCCGGACGACCGGCTCAGCACGTCCTGGAACAGGCCGTCGATCTTCTCGCGGAGGTGAACCAGGTCCCGGACCGTGTCCTGCCGCTCGCTCATCGTGTCCTCGATCCATTCAATGTACCGCGACTTCGACGGGCCGGACGGCGATCTGGCCGTTCTCGACGTCGGCCCGCACCCGCGAGCCGGGCGTGAGGGAGCCGTCGAGGATCCCCAGCGCGAGCGGATCCTGGATGAGGCGCTGGATGGCCCGCTTGAGGGGGCGCGCGCCGAACACGGGGTCGTACCCCTCGTCGGCGAGCTTCCGCTTCGCGCCGTCTTTGACCTCGAGCTCGATCCGCCGCTCCGCGAGGGTCGCGTGCAGGCGCGCGAGCTGCAGGTCCACGATCTTCAGGATGTCGTCGGGCCCGAGCGCGTCGAAAAGGATCCAGTCGTCGAGACGATTGAGGAACTCGGGACGGAACGCCTTCTTCAACTCCGCCTCGACGTGACGGCGGACCTTCTCCTTCCCCTCCACGGCGTGCTCGAGGATGTAGGTCGAGGCGAGGTTCGAGGTCATGATCAGGATCGCGTTCTTGAAGTCCACGGTCCGTCCGCGGCCGTCGGTGAGCCGCCCGTCGTCGAGAACCTGGAGGAGCACGTTGAAGACGTCGGCGTGCGCCTTCTCGATCTCGTCGAGCAGGATGACGGAGTACGGCCGGCGGCGCACCGCCTCGGTGAGCTGCCCGCCCTCGTCGTACCCGACGTAGCCGGGGGGCGCGCCGATCATCCGCGCGACCGAGTGCTTCTCCATGTACTCCGACATGTCGATGCGGATCATCGCGCGCTCGTCGTCGAACAGCGAGGCCGCGAGGGCGCGGGCCAGCTCGGTCTTCCCCACCCCGGTCGGGCCGAGGAACAGGAACGACCCGACGGGGCGGTTGGGGTCCTTGAGCCCGGCTCGCGCGCGGCGCACCGCCACCGCGACCGCGGAGACCGCGTCGTTCTGCCCGACGACGCGCTCGTGGAGCTGCTGCTCGAGATGGACGAGCTTTTGCGTCTCGCCCTCGAGCATGCGCGCGACCGGGATCCCGGTCCACTTCGAGACGATCGCGGCGATGTCCTCCTCGCCGACCTCCTCGCGGAGCATCGCGCCGTCCTTCTGGATCTGCGCGAGCTTGGCCTGCTCGCCCTCGAGCTTCTTCTGCAGCGCCGGGATCGTGTCGTACTGAAGCTGCGACGCGCGCTCGTACGCCTGCTCGCGCTGCGCGCGCTCCATGTCGGAGCGGGCGCGGTCGAGCTCGTCCTTCAGCGCAGCGATCGCGGTGATGGCGTCCTTCTCGGCCTGCCACCGGGCCTGCGCGGCCTTCAGCTCGTCGTTGAGATTCGCGAGATCGCGCTCGAGCTTCCCCAGCCGGTCGCGCGAAGCGACGTCCCTCTCCTTCTTGAGCGCCTGACGCTCGATCTCGAGCTGGGTCACGCGCCGCCTCACCTCGTCGATCGCCGCCGGCACGGAGTCGATCTCCATCTTGAGGCGCGCCGCCGCCTCGTCCACGAGGTCGATCGCCTTGTCCGGCAGGAACCGGTCGGCGATGTAGCGGTGGGACAGCGTTGCGGCGGCGACGAGCGCCGCGTCGGTGATGCGGACGCGGTGGTGCGCCTCGTAGCGGTCCTTCAGGCCGCGCAGAATCGAGATCGTGTCCACGACCGAAGGCTCGCCGACGAGCACCGGCTGGAAGCGGCGCTCGAGCGCGGCATCCTTCTCGATGTGCTTCCGGTACTCGACGATCGTCGTCGCGCCGATGCAGCGCAGCTCGCCGCGCGCCAGCGCCGGCTTGAGCAGGTTCGCCGCGTCCACGGCTCCCTCCGCGGCGCCGGCGCCCACGAGCGTGTGAAGCTCGTCGATGAACAGGATGATGCGACCCTCGGACTGCTGGATCTCGTCGAGGACCGCCTTGAGGCGATCCTCGAACTCGCCGCGGTACTTCGAGCCCGCGATGAGCGCGCCCAGGTCGAGCGCCACGAGCCGGCGGTCCCTCAAGCTCTCCGGCACGTCGCCGTCGGCGATCCGCCGGGCGATGCCCTCGACGATCGCGGTCTTGCCGACGCCGGGGTCGCCGATGAGCACGGGGTTGTTCTTGGTGCGCCGGCCGAGGATCTGGATCGCGCGCCGGATCTCCTCGTCGCGGCCGATCACGGGGTCGAGCTTGCCGCGGCGGGCGAGCTCGGTGAGGTCCTTGGCGTACTTGGCGAGCGCCTGGAACTTGTCCTCGGGATTCTGGTCGGTGACGCGCGCGGAGCCGCGGATGTCGCGCAGAGCGTGGAGCACGTTCTCGGGCGTCGCGCCCAGCGAGCGCAGGATCTCGCCGGCCTCTCCCTTGCCGCGGATCATCGCGAGCAGGACGTGCTCGGTCGAGACGTAGTCGTCCTGGAGCTCCCGCGCCGCCTTCTCCGCCCCGTCGAGGACGTCC
>Ga0137436_1000120_pt1 | contig 25299 bp, 24 predicted proteins | sample EasRivERMGT119_2_FD_102328 | JGI IMG/M metagenome (GOLD analysis project Ga0137436, IMG submission 102328) | Soil microbial communities from meander-bound floodplain in the East River, Colorado, USA - East River MetaG ERMGT119_2 | ecosystem: Environmental > Terrestrial > Soil > Floodplain ...
AACGATCTGGTGCTGCGCGTCGCGGGCACGACCGACACGCTGACGCTCTCGAACTACTTCTACCAGCAGGTCAATCCGTGGGACCCGGACTACCGCATTGAGCGCGTGGTGTTCGACGACGGCACGGTGTGGAGCGCTGCGCAGCTCACCGATCTTCGCTACTTCGGGACAGAGGGCGACGACTTCCTGTTCGGCACGGACTGGTCGGAGCGGCTGGAGGGCTTCGGCGGCAGCGACGATCTGTTCGGGGGCGCTGGCGATGACGTCCTCGACGGCGGCACCGGCGATGACTCGATGTACGGCGGCGCCGGTGACGATCTCTACTTCGCCGACAGCATTGGCGACGTTGCCCACGAAAACCCCGGCGAAGGTATCGATACCGTCGTTAGCACGGTCAGCTACCAGCTCTTCTGGGAAAACGTAGACAACCTGACCCTGGTGGGCCCCGAGGCCCTGGGCGGCACCGGCAACGACGGCAACAACGTCATTACCGGAAACGACGAAGGCAACGTGCTTGCCGGCCGCGGCGGCGACGACGTTCTGATCGGCGGCGCGGGCGACGACTACCTGATCGATTCCGGCGTCGGCAACGACCGGCTGGTCGGTGGCGCCGGCAACGATTCCATGCTGGGCCTCGAGGGCAACGACATCTACGAGCCCGGCACAGGCCAGAACTGGATCTACGACAACGGCGGCGACGACGAGGTGCGCATGGCGGCCGGCATCGCGCCCGACGAGATCGAGCGGGTGCGCGACGGCGCCAACCTGGTGCTGCGCATAGCAGGCACGACCGACCAGGTCACGCTGTTCAACTGGTTCTTCGATCCGTCCTACCGCATCGAGCGGGTGGTGTTCGACGACGGCACGGTGTGGGATGCGGATACCACGCAGAGCGGCTCGCCCATCATCGGCACCGAGGACAACGACTTCCTGACGGGCACCGAATTGGGCGAGCGGATCGAGGGCCGCGGCGGCCACGATTTCATCCAGGGCCTGGGCGGCGACGACCTGCTCGACGGCGGCGAGGGCAACGACGTCATCGACGGCGGCGACGGCAGCGACACCTACTTCTTCGGCATCGGCTCCGGCTTCGACTCGTTGCATGAGTTCAGCATGTTCGCGCCGGGAGCCGACGTGCTGCAGCTCGGCGCGGGTGTTACTGGCGCCGACTTCGTGTTCCAGGTTTTCTTCAACGACCTCGTCATCGGCCTTGCGAGCTCCGGGGACGCGGTCACCCTGCGCAACTTCGTCGGTTTCGGCGACACGGTCGATGAGATCCGCTTCGACGACGGCTCGCAGGTCGGAATCTTCCGCGCGGACGGCGTGCAGACCAGCTACTCCGGCACCGGCAACGTCGACATCTTCTTCGACAGCCTGCTGGCGGAGACTTTCTCCGGCGGGCAGGGCAACGACCTGTACATCCACGCCGCGCCGGGCGGCTTTGCCGACACGGTCAACGACCTCGCCGACGCCTCCGGCGGCAACCAGCTGGTATTCACCACCATCCTGCCGTCGGACAACCTCACGATCGGCCACCGCGACGGCTACCTGCTGCTCTCCGTCGACGGCTTCGAAATCGTCAGGCTGTCGAGCTTCGATCGCACCGACGTGCAGGGCAGCCACGCAGTCGAGCGCTATGGCTTCCTGGACGGTTCGTCCATCAGCTACGCGCAGCTTCTCGAGCGCGGCTTCGACATCAATGGCGGCTCCGGCTTCGACGAGCTGCACGGCACGAACACCTTCGACCGGATTCATGGCAACCAGGGCAACGACTATCTGTGGGGCTATGAGAACAATGACCACCTGTTCGGCGACGCGGGCAACGACGGGCTGGACGGCGGCGACGGCGACGACCACCTGATGGGGGGTGCAGGCGACGACACGCTGCTGGGCGGCAAGGGCAGCGACTTCTACTACTTCACGCGCGACAGCGGCCACGACTGGCTGCTCGAGCTGGTCGCGCTCGAGGACGACCACGGCGACTTCGACGCCGTCGCGTTCAGCTCGGACATCAGTCCCGAGGACCTGAATGTGTCGCTCGATGCGCTGGGGCGCCTGCTCATCACGGTGGACGGCTCCGACACGTCGATCACTTTCAACGCGTGGTTCAACACCGAAATCTCGTCGCGCGTCGAGCTTTTCCTGTTCGAAGGCTCCAGCGTCGTGCTGACCGACGAGGACATCACGGCGATGCTGAACGACGCGCCGGTGCTCGCCAATCCGCTCGCCGATCAGGCCGCGCGCGACACCATCGCGTTCTCCTTCGTCATCCCGCAGGACACGTTCTTCGACGACGACGCGGGCGACACGCTCGCCTACGCCGCGGCCCTCGACGGCGGCGGCGCGCTGCCGGCCTGGCTCGCCTTCGACGCCGCGACGCGCACGTTTTCCGGTACACCGGGCGTGGCTGACATCGGCGCGACCTTCGACGTGGAAGTGACGGCGCGGGACGGCCACGGCGCATCGGTGTCCGACGTGTTCACCATCACGGTCGACGTCGCTCCGGACCAGACCATCGTCGGCACGCAAGGCGACGATATCCTCGTCGGCGCGTCCGGCAACGACACGCTGTGGGGCCTTGCGGGTAACGACGTGCTCGACGGCGGCACCGGAGCCGACGTGATGCGCGGCGGGGTCGGCGACGACCTCTACCGGATCGACAACAGCGGCGACCAGGTGCTCGAGGCGGCGAACGAGGGCATCGACACGATCGAGACCCCGTTCGCGACCACGCTCGGCGCGAACATCGAGAACGTGACGCTGCTCGGCACCGCCGCGGTCGGCGCCACGGGCAACGGCCTCGCCAACGTGTTCGACGGCAGGATCAACGGTGCGGCCAACGTCTTCACCGGTCTCGGCGGGAACGACACGTACTACCTGGGTGCTGGAGACAGCGCCGTCGAGTCCTCCGGCGGCGGCACCGACACGATCGTGGTCGGATCGACCTGGACCCTGGCCACGAACTTCGAGAACCTCACGCTCGCCGGCAACGCGGCGATCAACGGCACGGGGAACTCGAGCGCGAACATCCTGACCGGCAATAGTGCCGCCAATGTCCTTGCCGGAGGCATCGGCAACGACACCTACTACGTCGGCGCGGGCGACAGCGTCGTGGAGAACTCGGGCGCCGGCGTCGACCTGGTCGTGTCCGACGTCACCTGGACGCTGGCGGCCTTTGTCGAGAACCTGACGCTGGTCGGAACCGCAGCGATCAACGGCACCGGAAACGGCTACGACAACGTGATCATCGGCAACAGCGCCGCCAATGTCCTCACCGGCGGCATCGGCCACGACACCTACTACGTCGGCGCGGGCGACACCGTCGTCGAGGCCTCGAACGCTGGCGTCGACACGGTCATATCCGACGTCAGCGTTGTGCTGTGGCACTTCGTCGAGCACCTGACGCTGACCGGAACTGCCGATCTCGACGGCACCGGAACCACCTGGCACAACCAGATAACCGGCAACGCCGGCAACAACGTGCTGAGCGGCGCCCTCGGCGACGACACCCTCAACGGCGGCGATGGCAACGACACCCTGAACGGCGGCGACGACGAAGACACTCTCAACGGCGGCAACGGCAACGACCGGGTCGAGGGCGACCAGGGCCACGACACGCTCACCGGCGGCGCGGGCACCGACAGCTTCGTCTTCGACACTGCGTTGGGCTCGTCGAATACCGACCACATTACCGATTTCCAGTCGGTGGACCGCATCCTGCTCGACGATGCCGTCATGGCGGCGCTCGGCGCACCCGGCAACTTCACCGCCAACGACCAGCGCTTTTGGGCTTCGGCGTCGGGAGCCGCTCATGACGCGACCGACCGCATCATCTACAACACCAGCACCGGCGGGCTCTATTACGATCCCGACGGCAGCGGCGGAATGGCGCGGCAGCTCATCGCCTCCCTGCAGGACGACCCAACCCTGCTCGCCTCGCAGATCGGCGTGATCTAGGCGCCGCGCCCCTATAATCGCGGCCGGATGTGGGAAGCCGCCGCGATTATCCTGATCGCCGCAGGGGTATTGCTCTGGCTCGACAGCCTGCGCGCGAGGGAGCGCGCGGTGTCGGCGGGCCGCTCCGCGTGCGAGCGCTACAACGTGCAGTTCCTCGACGACACGGTCTCGTTCGCGCGCCTGCGCCTGGCGCGCGACGAGGAGGGCCAGCTGAAGATCGCCCGCACCTATACCTTCGAGTTCACCGAGACCGGCAATAACCGCCGCCAGGGCGCCATCGTCATGCTCGGCCAGCAGCTCGCCGACCTGCAGCTCGAGCCCTATAGGACTCAATGAGCAGACCCTCATGAGCGAGAAGTGGCTGGAGGCGCGGGTTACCGAAAACCGCCATTGGACCGACGCGCTGTTCTCGCTGCGGGTCGAGGGGCCGCGGCTCGCCTTCGAGGCCGGCCAGTTCGTGCGCATCGCGCTCGAGGTCGAGGGCGAGCGGGTGGCGCGGCCGTTCTCCTTCGTCAACCCGCCGGCCGACCCGACGCTCGAGTTCTACGGCATCGTGGTGCCCGAGGGGCCCCTTTCCCCGCGCCTGGCGCGGCTGGGCCCGGGGGATACGCTGCTCGTGGCGACCAACCCGGCCGGCTTCCTGGTGCTGTCGGAGCTGCCGCAGGCCGAGTCCCTCTGGCTCATGTCGACGGGAACCGGCATTGCACCTTTCCTGTCTATGCTGCGCACTGAGGCGCCCTGGAAGCGCTACCGCAACGTGGTCCTGGTACATGCGGTACGGCACGCCCGCGAGCTCGTGTACCGGGAAGAGATCGGACAGTTGAAGAACCTCAAGTACCTCACCTTCGTCAGCCGCGAGACGGCGCCGGGGTCGCTCGCCGGGCGCATCCCGGCGGCGATCGCCGACGGTCGGCTCGAGGCCGCGGCCGGGCTGCGCCTCGCCGCCGAGTCCTCGCAGGTCATGCTGTGCGGCAACCCCGACATGCTCAAGGACACCACCGCGGCGCTGGTCGCGCGCGGCATGCGCAAGCATCGGCGGCGCAGCCCCGGGCAGATCAGCGTGGAGAGCTTCTGGTGAGCCGCGCCCTGCGCCTGTTCGCCGTGCTCTCCGCCGGCGCGGTCCTCGCCGGCTGCAGCGCGATCCGGCTCGCCTACGACAACGCCGACTCGTACATCCGCTGGCGCGTCGGCGCCTACCTAGATGTGCATGGCGAGGCCTCCGACGAGCTCGACGAGCGCATCGACGCCTTCCTCGACTGGCACCGCGCGAAGGCGCTGCCCCAGTACGCGCGCCTCTCCGACGAGGCGGCTCGCCGCCTGGGCGACGGGCTCTCGCAAGAGGACGTGGTTTGGGGGTACGATGCCCTTCAGACGCAGGGCAAAGAGAGCCTGCGCGCGGCGGCCGAGCGCATCGCACCGATGCTCGACCGCCTGAACGCCGAGCAGGTCCGCTATCTCGAGAGGCGCCTCGCGGAGGACAACCGCAAGTTCGCGAAGGAGAACCTCAAGGGAAGCGAGGCGGATCGCCGCAAGCTGCGCGTCAAGCGGCTGCAGGAACGGCTGGAGGAGTGGGTGGGAAGACTGACGCCGGCACAGGTGGATCGGATCAAGCAGTATGCCGAGCGCGCGCCGCTCACCGACGAGTATCGCGATCGCGACCGCAAGCGCCTGCAGGTCGAGTTCCTCGAAACGGTGCGCAAGCGCGAGGCCGCCAAGCGCATGCCCGACCTCGCCGCGCGCTGGCAGGAGGGCCGCGACCCCGCCTTCACCGCCGCCAATGAGGCCTGGCGCAAGGAGTTCTACGCCCTGCTCATCGACTTCGATCGCAGCCTGACTCCCGCGCAGCGCGCGCGCGCGGTGGCCAACTTCCGCCGCTACGCCGAAGACTTCGCCATCCTCTCCGGCCGCGCCGAAAACCGACAGTGAACGACCCGGCCGTCCCAGGAGGCGATCACGTCACCCTGGAGCAGCCGCCGGCCAGCTACGCAGGGCGCACCCGCCATACCCAGGCCGAGTTCGAGGCGATCCTCGCCAACGCCACGCTCGGCATCGCCTTCACGCGCGAGCGGCGCTTCTTCCTGTGCAACCCGAAGTTCGCCGCCATGCTCGGCTACGAGCCCGAGGAGCTGATCGGCCAGCCCGGCGAGATGGTCTACGCCTCGGAGGAGAGCTACCAGGCGCTCGGGCGCATCGCCGTGCCGATCCTCTCCACCGGGCGGCAGCTCGACCTCGAGTGGGAGTTCCGCAGGAAGGACGCCTCGACCTTCGTCGCGCGCGTCATCGCGCGCTCGGTGAGCGAGAAGGGCGCGGCGCAGGGCACGGTGTGGATCATCGAGGACATCAGCGAGCGCCGGCGCCACGCCGACGAGGCGGCGCGCCTGCTGCGCGAGCAGGAGGCGATCCTCGGCACCGCCTCGGTCGGCGTGGTGTTCGTCAAGGACCGCAGGATCGTGCGCTGCAACCGGCGCTACGAGCAGATGTACGGCTACGGGCCGGGCGAGCTCGACGGCAAGCCGTCGCGCATCCTCTATCCCGATGACGCCGAGTACGAGGCGGCGCAGGCGGGCTATGCCGCGCTCGCGCGCGGCGAGACGGCGCGGCGCGTCGGCATGCGCCGGCGCAAGGACGGCAGCACGTTCTGGGACCGGGCCGACGGGCGCGCGGTCGACCCGCGCAACCCGCAGCGCGGCGCGGTGTGGACCATCGAGGACGTCACCGACCAGCGCCGCGCCGAGGAGGAGCTGCAGCGCGTGCTGGCGGAGCAGCAGGCGCTGATCGACAACGTCGCCGTCGGCATCCAGTTCACCCGCCAGCGCAAGACCGTGCGCTGCAACCGCCGCTACGAGGAGATGTTCGGCTACGCGGCGGGCGAGGCCTCCGGCGCGGCGAGCCGCGACCTCTACTTCACCGACGAGGAGTACCGCCTCGCCGGCCGGCTCTACAAGGAGCTCGACCAGGGCCTGATGCACGCGCGCGAGCAATGGCTGCGCCGCAAGGACGGCTCGGGCTTCTGGTGCCGCATCAACGGCCGCGCGGTGAAGCCCGGCGATGCCGAGGCCGGCTACGTCTGGCTGTTCACCGACATCACGCAGGAGCGCGCCGCCGAGGAGCGCGTGCAGCGCGCGCTGGCCGAGCAGGAGCTGATCCTCGACAACGCCGCGGTCGGCATCGCGTTCATGCGCAACCGCGTCATCCAGCGCTGCAACCGCTTCCTCGAGGACATGGTCGGCGCCGCGCCGGGCGAGCTGGTCGGCGAGAGCTCGTCGGTGCTGTTCCCGAGCGAGAAGGAATGGCTGGACGCCGGCGCGCGCGCCTACGGCCGCACGCCGCCGGGCGGCACCTACGAGAACGAGGTGCCGTTCCGCCGGCGCGACGGCAGCACCTTCATCTGCCGCGCGCGCGGCCGGCGCACCGACGCCGGCGACGACGAGCAGGATTGGATCTGGAGCTACGAAGACGTCACCGCCGAGCACCAGGCGAGGACGCTGGCCGCCGCCTCGCGCGAGCAGCTCGAGCGCGCGGTCGCCGAGCGCACCGTCGAGCTGCAGGAGGCCAACGCGCGCGCGCAGCACCTCGCCGACCACGACGCGCTCACCGGCCTGCCCAACCGCCGGCTGCTGGAGGACCGCCTGAAGCAGGCGCTCGCGCTCTCCTACCGCAACCGCAAGCAGACCGCGGTGATGTTCATCGACCTCGATCGCTTCAAGACCATCAACGACTCGCTCGGCCACGCGGTCGGCGACGTGCTGCTGAAGGAAGTGGCGGTGCGGCTGGTGAAGCAGCTGCGCGTCGGCGACACCATCTGCCGCATCGGCGGCGACGAGTTCATGGTGGTGCTGCCCGAGGTCAAGCGCTCCTCGCACGTCGCGCAGGTGGCGCAGAAGATCATCGACCAGCTGTCGCAGCCGGTGGTGGTCGAGGAGCGCGAGCTCACCGTCACGCCCTCGATCGGCATCTCGGTGTTCCCCGACGACGGCCGCGACGCCGAGGCGCTGATCCGCAACGCCGACGCCGCGATGTACCACGCCAAGGAGATGGGGCGCGCCAACTACCAGTTCTTCACCGAGCAGATGAACCTGCTCGCCGCGCGGCGCCTCGCGCTGGAGGGCGACCTGCGCCGCTCGCTCGGCCGCGACGAGATGCGCCTGCACTACCAGCCGATCGTCGACACCGTCACCGGCAAGGTCGCCGCGCACGAGGCGCTGCTGCGCTGGCAGCACCCGGTGCGCGGGCTGCTGGCGCCCGACGAGTTCATCCAGGCGGCCGAGGAGACCGGGCTGATCCTGAAGATCGGCGAGTGGGTGCTGCGCGAGGCCTGCATGTGGGCCACCTTCATCGGCACCGAGAGGAAGCTGCTGATCAACGTCAACCTGTCGGCGCGCCAGTTCAACGACCCCAAGCTGCCGCAGCTGGTGTCGGCGGCGCTGCGCGAGACCGGCCTGCCGCCCGAGCTGCTCGAGCTCGAGATCACCGAGTCGACCGCCATGCAGCAGACCGATCTCACGCTCACCACGCTGAAGAAGCTGAAGGACCTCGGCGTGTCGATCGCCATCGACGACTTCGGCACCGGCTACTCGAGCCTCGCCTACCTCAAGCGCTTTCCGGTCGACAAGCTGAAGATCGACCGCTCGTTCATCGCCGACGTCACCAAGATGAAGGAGCAGCGCGCCATCGTCGAGGCGATCGTGGCGCTGGCGCACGCGCTCGACCTGAAGGTCATCGCCGAGGGCGTCGAGAACGAGGCGCAGCGCAGGTTCCTGCGCAGCTGCGGCTGCGAGTACCTGCAGGGCTACGCCGCCGGCAAGCCGGCCGACGCCGACACCGCCGCCGAGAAGTACATCTAAAGATCAGCTCGCAGACCTTCCTCGGCGGCGCACGCGCCGGCCTGCCGGTGGTGTTCGGCTACCTCGGCATCGGCCTCGCCGCCGGCGCGGTCGAGCGCGCCGCCGGCATGTCGTACGCCGAGGTGCTGCTCATCTCCACCGTGCTGTACGCCGGCTCGGCGCAGTTCGTCGTCACCAGCATGCTGACCCTGGCCAGCCCCGCGGCGGCGATCGTGCTCACCGTGTTCTTCCTCAACCTGCGCCACCTGCTGCTCTCGGCGGCGCTCGCCCCGGCGCTGCGCCACGTGCCGGCATGGAAGAACGCGCTGATCGGCCTGCAGCTCACCGACGAAACGTTCGTCGTCGCCGCCGGCCGCGGCACCCTCGCGCCGGCGTGGATGGCAGGCCTGAACCTCGCCGCCTGGACGACGTGGGCCATGGCGAACCTCGCTGGCGCGGTGCTCTCCGGCTCGATCGGTGATACCCGCGTGCTCGGCTTCGCGCTGCCTTGCATGTTCGCGGGTCTCCTCGTTCTTCAAGTCCGCGTACATGCTGCCCTGCGGACCCCTCTTGTCGTCGCCGCGTTCTCGGCAGCATTCGCCCTGACAGGGAAGAACCTGTTCGCCGGGCCGGCGGTGATCATCATCGCGACGCTGGCTGGCGCGACCCTCGGACTCGCTCTCCAAAGATGGACATCCGCCCGGAATTCCTAGGACTGGTGCTCGCATGCGCCGCGGTCACCGCGGTGCCGCGCGTGCTGCCGCTGCTCGTGCTGTCGAGGCTGCGGCTGCCGCAATGGCTGCTCGACTGGCTGAGCTACGTTCCCGTAGCCGTACTCGCTTCTCTTCTTTCCCTAGAAGTAGCCAATGCAGGGACCGCAGGGCTGCTCGCCACAGCCGTGGCGCTTGCGGTCGCTGCAGTCACACGCAGTCTTTTGGGAACCGTGCTGGCGGGCGTGGCGGTGTACGCGCTTCTGATCGTCTAGCAGGCCGTTATTTCTATGTGGCGAAGCGCTTCTTCTTCATCAGCTCTTCGACCTGCTTGATGTTGATCTCGACGCCGATCATGTTGGGGTTGACCTCGAGGGCGCGGCGGAACCAGCGCAGCGCCTCTTCGTATTGCTCCAGCTTGACGTGGACCTGGCCGAGGCCGGAGAGGGCGCCGAAGTGGCCGGGGTTGCGCTTGAGGACTTCGTCACAGTCGGCGATCGACTTCTGGTATTCGCCCGCCAGGTAATAGACGGTGGCGCGGCGGTTCCAGACCTCGGCGAAGTCGGGCTTCTGCTTGACGACCCGGGTAAGAATTTCCAGGGCGGCGGGGTACTCGCCGCCCTGCATCAGCTCGGTGGCGCGCGCCATCTGGCGGTCGATGCCGGCGTCGCCCGAGCGCGTCCACAGCAGCCACAGCCCCTGCTCGGCGTAGCTGCGCACCAGGCCGCTCTCGTCGCGCAGGCGCTCGTGCAGCAGGGCGGCGTCGGCCATGCCGCCGCGGTTGGCGATCCAGACCACCGCCTCGGCGCGTGTTACCGCATCCTGACTGGCAAGAAAGCGAAGCGCCTGTTCCCTTGACTCCGGCTGCTCGGGGAATGCCGGCGCCGCTGCCCCTGTTAGCAGGGCGAAGAGTACGATGGACAGGAGCGCATCCAGTTTTCTCATGGCACGTATATATAGCGCCAACTGACCTAAAGGGAAATGCCAATGAACAGGGAATCCTTCAACATTCGTCCGCTTGTCCTGTCCCTGCTGCTCGTTCCTGGTGCATCGTTCGCCGCCGCCGACACGAACTCGAGCGGTGCCGCGGTCGACCCGTTCCTCGAGCGCGCCGCCCAGGCCTCCGCCCGCAACGACTGGACGGGCGCGCAGGCGATCCTGCGGGATGCGGTAGCGCAGAACCCGGGCAACGCCGAGTACCACAATATGTATGCGTACAACCTGCGCAAGGGCGCGAACCCCGACATGAGCCTGGTGTTCAAGCACTACAACGAGGCGCTGCGCATCGAGCCCAAGCACCGCGGCGCCAACGAGTACCTGGGCGAGGCCTACCTGATGGTGGGCAACGTGGCGAAGGCGAAAGAGCAGCTCGGCGCCCTCGACAAGATCTGCCTGCTGTCCTGCAAGGAATACAGCGAGCTGAAGAAGTCGATCGCCGACTATGAGGCGAAGAAGAAGTAAGTAGGGGGTTCTACCCGGAGAGGAGCCTATGAAAACACCGATTCGTCTGATCCTGTCGTGCGCCCTGCTGTCCCCGGGCGCCTTGCTTGCCGCCGGCGGCGGCGGCGGCGGCGCCGCATCCGACGCCCGGCCCTCCGACCCGGTGGTCGAGAGCGCGACCCTGGCGACGCAGCGCGAGGACTGGGCGAGGGCGCAGGGCCTCTGGAAGGATGTGCTGGCGCGCAACCCGAACGACGCCGAGTACCACAACATGTTCGCCTACAGCCTGCGCAAGGGGCCGAACCCGGACATGAGCCTGGTGTTCAAGCATTACAACGAGGCGCTGCGCCTCGATCCCAAGCACCGCGGCGCCAACGAGTACCTCGGCGAGGCCTACCTGATGGTGAACAACGTGCCCAAGGCGAAGGAGCAGCTCGGCGTGCTCGACAAGCTGTGCTTCTTCCCCTGCAAGGAATACAGCGACCTGAAGAAGTCGATCGCCGAGTACGAGGCGAAAGCCAAGTAGACTATCCTCCCCTCGGGGAGGAGCCATGTTTTTCCGGAAGTGCGCGGGCGCCCTGGCGCTCGCGCTTGCAGCGCAGCTCGCGCCGGCGCAGTCGCCCTATCCGTCGAAGCCGGTGCGGATGGTCAATCCGTTCCCGCCCGGAGGCCCGCTCGACCTGCTCGGCCGGCTGCTCTCCGAAAGGCTCGCCGTCGCGCTCGGCAGGCCGGTCCTGGTCGAGAACAAGCCTGGCGCCGCGGGCAACGTCGGCGCCGCCGAGGTGGCGAAGGCGCCCGCCGACGGCCATACCGTGCTGCTCACCCTGTTCAGCATCGTGACCAGCAATCCGCATCTCTACGAGCGGATGCCGTTCGATCCCCTGAAGGACTTCGCGCCGGTCACCGCGATCGCCGGCGGCGACTCGGTGCTGGTGGTCCATCCCGAGGTGCGCGCGGGCTCGCTGCAGGAGCTGGTCGCCTACGCGAAGGCGAACCCGGGGCGGCTCAACTATTCGTCCGCCGGCAAGGCGTCCCCCGGCCACCTGACGGCGGAATTCTTCGCCAAGCAGACCGGCGCCAGCTTCACGCACGTTCCCTACAAAGGCAATGCCGAGGCGATCCGCGGCGTGCTCTCGGGCGAGACGCAGCTCATGTTCACCCCGACCACCGGCGCGCTGCCGCTCATCAAAAGCGGCAAGCTGAGGGTGCTCGCGGTGTATCTCACCGACTCCATCGACGAGCTGCCGGGCGTGCCGAGCATCGGCGCGCAGGGCGTGAGCGGCTTCGACCAGAGGAGCCTGCCGTTCTGGTACGGGATGCTGGTGCCCGCCGGCACGCCGCGCGAAGTGGTCGGCCGGCTCAACGCCGAGACAGTGAAGGCTCTGAAAGAGCCCGAGGTCGAGAAGCGGCTGCGCGCCGCGCGCATCTTCGTCATCGGCAGCACGCCCGACGAATTCGCCGCGATGATGCGCGACGGCTATGCCGCCTGGGGCAAGGTGATCCGCGAGACCGGGGTAAAGGGCGAGTAGAGCGGGCAGCATGGCGCGGCCAAACCTAGTTTTCATCCTGGCCGACGACCTCGGCTACGCCGACCTCGGCTGCTACGGCGGGCGCAGCGCGTGCTCGCCGAACCTCGATCGCATGGCGGCGCAGGGCTTGCGCTTCACCGACGGCTACGCGAACTCGCCGGTTTGCTCGCCGACGCGCTTCGCGCTCGCTACCGGGCGCTGGCAATACCGGCTGCGCGGCGGCGCCGACGAGCCGATCGCCAGCCGTAGCGCGCGCGGCAGCCCGGTGCTCGGCCTGCCGCCGTCGCACCCGACGCTCGCTTCGCTGCTGCGCGGCGCCGGCTACGCCACCGCGCTGGTCGGCAAGTGGCACCTCGGCTTCGCGCCGAACTTCGGGCCGCTGAAGAGCGGCTACGACGAGTTCTTCGGCACGATGGCCGGTGCGGTCGACTACTTCCTGCACACCGACCCGGGCGGCACGCACGATCTGTTCGAGGGCGAGGCGCCGGTCCGCACCGGCGGCTACCTGACCGACCTGCTGTCGCAACGGGCGGTCGAGGTCGTGCGCCGCAGCCGCGGCAAGCCGTTCCTGCTCTCGCTGCACTACACGGCGCCGCACTGGCCGTGGGAAGCGCGCGGCGACGAAGCCGAGGCGCGGCGCATTTCCAGCATCGTGCATACCGACGGCGGCTCGCTCGCGACCTATCTCGCCATGATCCGCCACATGGATGAAGGCATCGGCCAGGTTCTAGGGGCGATCAAGGAATCCGGCGCGGAGGAAAACACGCTGATCGTCTTCACCAGCGACAACGGCGGCGAGCGCTTCTCGGACAACTGGCCGCTGGTCGGCAAGAAGATGGACCTTCTCGAAGGCGGCATCCGCGTGCCCTACATCGTGCGCTGGCCGGCGCGCGTCGCGGCTGGAGGGAGCACCTCGCAGCTCGCCATGACGATGGACTGGATGCCGACGTTCCTCGAGGCCGCCGGCGCGGCGCCGCATCCCGACTATCCGCCCGACGGCGTCAGCCTGATGCGCACGCTCGCCGAGCCGGGCGTGGCCTTCGAGCGCGAGCTGTACTGGCGGATGAAGTTCCGCAATCAGAAGGCGCTGCGCGCGGGGCCCTGGAAGTATCTGTCGATCGAGGGCGACGAGTTCCTCTTCGACCTGGCGAGGGATGCGCGCGAGCGCGCCAACTTCGCGCGCCGCGAGCCCGAGCGCCTGGCGGCGATGCGCGCGCGCTACGACGCATGGCACGCCGCCATGCCGCCGATCCCGCCCGATGCGATGGCAAGCATCCCCTACACCAAGTCCGACCTCGCGCAGCCCTCATGAGCCTGCGCGCGTACCGCGTCACGCCGACCGACGCGACGACCTTCTATCCCCGGCTCATCGGCCGGCACGGCGCGGTGGCGTCGAATTCATATCTCTCGGCGAACGCCGCCGCCGACATCCTGAAGGCCGGTGGCAACGCCTTCGACGCTGCGGTCGCGGCCACGCTGGTGGAGGGCCTGGTGAACCCGCAGATGCACACCATTGGCGGCGAGTGCCCGATGCTGCTGCGCCTGGCGGGCGAGACGCGCGTCATCGCGGTGAACGGCAACACGGCGGCGCCGATGGCGGCAACGCCGGATGCTTTTAGAAAAAGAGATTTATTGGAAGTGCCTGGGGAGGGCATCCTCGCCGCGGGCACGCCGGCGGCGTTCTCCGCGCTGCTTACGGTGCTCGGCCGCTGGGGCTCGATGAGCTTTCGCGAAGTGTCGGCGCCGGTGCGCGAGCTGGCGGCCAACGGTTTCGCGGTGTCGGCGGGCCTGCGCGACATGTACAAGCACGGCATCGCTCCGCTGCGCGAGAAATTCCTCGCGCAGTGGCCGGGCAGCGCGGCGCTCTACCTGAAGGACGGCCGGCCGCCCGAGGTCGGCGAGCTGTTCAGGAACGAGCCGCTGGCGCGCATGTACGACTATCTCGCCAACGCGAGCGATCCCCACGAGGCTTTCTACCGCGGCGACGTGGCGAGCGAGATCGCGAAATACTCGAAGCAGCACGACGGGCTGCTCGCCCGGCGCGACCTGGAGGTGTTCGAGACGCGCATCGAGCAGCCGGTGTCGCTGCGCTTCGGCGAGTTCGAGCTGTTCAAGTGCGGCTTCTGGAGCCAGGGCCCGGCCGAGCTGCAGACCCTCGCGTTGATGTGGAAGCACGACCTGAAGTCGATGGGCCACACCAGCGCCGACTACTGCCACCTGCTGGTCGAGGCGATGAAGCTCGCCTTCGCCGACCGCGAGCAGTACTACGGCGACCATCCGCTGGTGCCTGCCGAAATTCTTCTGTCGGAAAATTATTCTGAAATGAGGAGCGAGCTGATCGACATGCGTCGATCCAGCAAGGAGCTGCGTCCGGGAGACGCCCGGCGCAACGCCGCGCTGCTGCCCGAAGACGAGATCCTCGCGCCGAAGGACTGGGGCGGCGGCACCGTGCACGTCGACGTCATCGACGCGAAGGGCAACATGGCGTCGTTCACGCCGAGCGGGGCGTGGCTGCAATCGGCCGAGGTGATGCCGGCGCTCGGCTTCCCGCTCTCGGTGCGCATGATGACCTTCTACCTCGGGCCCGAGCACCATCCCAATGTCGTCGCGCCGGGCAAGCGCCCGCGCACCACGCTCACGCCCTCGCTCGCCTTCAAGGGCGGCCGGCCGTGGATGAGCTTCGGCACCATGGGCGGCGACAACCAGGGGCAGTGGCTGCTGCAGTTCTTCCTGCACCGCGCCGCCTTCGGCATGGGCCTGCAGGAGGCGATCGAGGCGCCGCGCCTGTCGAGCGAGCACTTTCCCGGCTTCTTCGCGCCCCACCAGGGCCTGCCCAACAGAATGCGGATAGAAGCGCGCTTTGGGGGCAAGACGATCGATGAGCTGCGCCGGCGCGGCCACGACGTCGACATTGCCCCCGATTGGAGCGAGGGCTTTGTATCCGCGGCGACCCTCGACGAGGCGAGCGGCATGCTGGAGGCGGGCTGCGACCCGCGCGGCGCGAAGTCGGAGTGCTTTCCAGCGTTCGCTTACGCGTGGTAGAACATCGGGCTCGACTGAAAGGAGCCTGACATGGCACTACGTATCGGCGACACGGCGCCCGACTTCACGGCGCAGACGACTGAAGGCGAGATCGAATTCCACAGCTGGATCGGCGACAAGTGGGTGATCCTGTTCTCGCACCCGAAGGACTTCACCCCGGTGTGCACCACCGAGCTCGGCACCATGGCCAGGATGAAAGCCGAATTCGACCGGCGCAACGCCAAGGTGATCGGGCTGTCGGCCGACCCGGTGGAGGACCACAAGCGCTGGGCCAAGGACATCGAGGAGACGCAGGGCGCCGCGGTCAACTACCCCATGATCGGCGACGCCGACCTCAAGGTGGCCAAGCTCTACGACATGCTGCCGGCGGAAGCCACCCCGGGCAAGCGCACCGCGGCGGAGAACGCCACCGTGCGCACCGTGTTCATGATCGGCCCGGACAAGAAGATCAAGCTGATGCTGTTCTACCCGATGACCACCGGGCGCAATTTCGACGAGGTGCTGCGCGTGCTGGACTCGATGCAGCTCACCGCCAAGCACAAGGTGGCGACGCCGGCCAACTGGAAGCAGGGCGGCGACGTGATCATCGCCGGCTCGGTCAGCGACGACGACGCGAAGAAGCAGTACCCCGGCGGCTGGAAGGCCGCGAAGCCTTACCTGCGCGTCGTGCCCCAGCCGAAGTAGCCTTTCCTTTCGCCAGGCGCGTTCGCGCGATCGCCGCGCCCTCGGCAAGCGCCTTCAGCTTGGCGAGCGCGACCTCGCGCGCCATCGGCGCCATGCCGCAGTTGGTGCACGGGAAGAGGTGCTTCGCCGGCACGTACTTCAGCGCCCTGCCGATCGTCTCGGCCACTTCCTGCGGCGTTTCCACCTTGTCGGACGCTACGTCGATGACGCCGACGAGCACGTCTTTTCCTTTGAGCAGGGAAAGCAATTCGATGGGGACCCTCGAGTGGATGCACTCGAGCGAGATCTGGTCGACCTTGCTTTTCGCCAGCGCCGGGAAGATCTCCTCGTACTGGCGCCATTCGCCGCCGAGGGTCTGCTTCCAGTCGAGGTTGGCCTTGATGCCGTAGCCGTAGCAGATGTGCACGACGGTCGTGCACTTGAGGCCCGCGATGGCGCGGTGCACCGCGTCGATGCCCCATTTCTTCACGTCTTCCATGTAGACGTTGAACGCCGGCTCGTCGAGCTGGATCACGTCGACGCCGTCCTTCTCCAGCGCGCGCGCCTCCTGGTTGAGCAGATCGGCGAACGCCATCGCCAGCTTCACCTTGTCGCCGTAGTGCCGGTCGGCGATGGTGTCGACGATGGTCATCGGACCTGGCATGGTGATCTTCACCTTGTTTTTCGTGTTTTTTCTCAGCAGCACGGCGTCCTTCTGGTGCACGCGCCCCTTCAACCGCAGCGGCGCCACCACCACCGGCACCATGGCGTCGTAGCGGTTGTTGCGGATCCCCATCTTCACCTTGTGCTCGAAGTCGATGCCCTCGACGTACTCGAGGAAGCCGTGCACGAAGTGCTGCCGCGACTGCTCGCCGTCGGTGACGATGTCGATGCCCGCGGCCTCCTGCTCCTTCAGCCACAGCAGGGTGGCGTCGCGCTTGGCTTGCTCGAGCTCCTCGCCGGAGGCGCGCCACGCCGGCCACAGCTTGTTGGTCTCGGCAAGCCAGCCGGGCTTGGGCAGGCTGCCGGCGATGGTGGTCTCGAACATGGGGCTCCTTGTGTCGCTATTTTTGGACATCGTCGAAACCATGATCTCTCAATATAATTTCCCACTACAAGAGTGGGAGGGAAATAAACATGTTGATGGGGATGGTAGTGGGATCCTGCCTGTCTTTCTTCCTCGGCCTGTTCCGGCCGGCGGCCGGGCCGGACTGGATGTGGGCCGGCGGCCGCGACGACGTCATTCGCGGCCTGTATTTCCGCCCCAACGGCAGCTTCCGCCGCCACGGCCGGGCGGCACTATTTCTCACTTTGATCGCCGGCGCGATCGCTCTGGCCTGCCTAGTGGCACTGGGGTAGAGTCGCGCTACGCGCAGGTTGGCGCGGCTAGGGAGAAAAAATATGGGCAAGCTGATCGTGGCGGCGGTACTGGCATTGGGCCTGACGGGAACGGCCTGGGCGCAGAAGAAGGACTGCAACGAGCTGAAGAGCGAGATCGAGGGCAAGATCAAGAAGAACGGTGTCGACAAGTTCAGCCTCGACGTGGTGGATGCCAACGCGCAGGCCGAGGGCAAGGTGGTCGGCACCTGTGACGGCGGCGCCAAGAAGATCGTCTACAAGAAAGGCTAGATTCCCCTAAAGGATCAGGCGTCTGGCTTCTGCCGCAACGGCAGAAGCCAGGCCAGCGCCGCCAGCTGCAGGGCGGTGAGAATGCCCAGCGCCATGGCATAGCCCTCCGGCGCGTAGCGCCCTGCGTCGGCGGGGAAAAACCGCAACACTGCCCCCACGCCCCATTGGAAGGCGAACGAGCAGCCGAACATCAGCACGTTCGACGCGGTGTTGACGCGCCCGGTCATCGCCGGCGGGAACAGCGGCGTGAGCAGCGAGTAGGCCAGGGCGGCCGAAATGGTGCAGAAGCCGTAGACGGCGAGGATCGCCCCCAGCCCGGCGCGCACGCCCGCCGCGAGCAGGGCGAACATCACCAGCGAGACGCCCAGGCCGAGCTTGAATACGGTCAGCTTCGACACGCCTGCCCGCGTCAGGCGCTCGCTGCTCACCCCGAAGAACACCGAGCCCACCGTGTAGGCGAGGGCGGTCACCAGCAGGTAGTTGGCGGCCGCGGTGCGCGCCAGCCCGGCGACGTCGTGCAGCCAGGGGCCCAGCCACAACCCCTGCAGCGTGAGGTAGCCCGCATGGCAGACCACCAGCGGCAGCGCGATCCGCCAGAACGCCATCGAGGCGAAGATCTCGCCGAAGCCGGCGATCTGGTCGCGCAGGGTCGAGCCCTTGCCCGGTAATTCCTTCTCCGGCACCACCACAAAGATGAGCAGGGCGGCCGCGACCGACATCGCGGCCAGCACGAAGAACAGCACGCGCCAGCCCAGCGGGCCGACCAGCGCTTGCGCCGGCGCGGTGGCCGACAGCCCGCCGATGCCGCCGGCCGCGAGGTACAGCCCGTTCAGCAGCGCCAGGCGATTGAGGGGAAACCAGAGCGTGAACGCCTTGATCGCGCCCATCAGCCCGCCCGACACGCCCAGGCCGATCAGCGCGCGGCCGATCGACAGCGTGGTGAAGTCGCGCGCCAGCGCGAACACCAGCGCGCCGGCGGCCGCCACGCACAGCAGCGTCGCGACCACGCGGCGCGGCCCGTAGCGGTCGAGCAGCACGCCGAGCGGCAGCTGGAAGGCGGCGAAGGCGAGCAGGTACATCGAGGTGAGGAAGCCGAGGTCGGCGCTCGACAGCGCGAACTCGCCCGCCAGGTCCTGCGAGATCACGGCGTTGACGTTGCGGAAGAAGAACGAGAGGAAGTAGCCCGCCGCGAAGGGGCCGAATACCACCAGCCATGCGTTCGCGAGTACTCTACCGGCCATGAAAAAACGGCTGATCGTCGGCATCACCGGTGCGACCGGCGCGACCTATGGGGTTTTGATTTTGAAGGAAATGAAAAAAATGCCCCGTTGGGAGACCCACCTGGTCCTGACCGACGCCGGCGCGCTCAATGCGTGGCACGAGCTGAAGATGAAGAGGAAGGAGATCGAGCGCCTGGCCGCGGTCGCCTACCACCCGAAGGACATCGCCGCGCCGATCGCCAGCGGCTCGTTCCTCACCGCGGGCATGGTAATCGCGCCCTGCTCGATGAAGACGCTCGCCGCGGTGGCGCACGCGCACGCCGACGACCTCGTCTCGCGCGCCGCCGACGTGGTGCTGAAGGAGCGCCGGCGCCTGGTGCTGGTGCCGCGCGAGACGCCGCTCAACCTCGCGCACCTGCGCAACATGACGGCGGTGACCGAGATGGGCGCGGTGGTGTTCCCGCCGGTGCCGGCCTTCTATGCGCGGCCGAAGAGCCTCGAGGAGATGGTGGCGCACAGCGTGGCGCGGGTGCTCGACCTCTTCGACATCCACTCGCCTAAGCTCGCGCGCTGGCAGGGGATGAAAGGAACTCCCGCAGAGCGCGATTGAACGCCTCGGGCTGCTCGACGTTGGCGATGTGCGAGGCCTGCGGGATGCCGACGAACTTCGCCCCCGGGATGCTGGCGCCGATGTGCCTGGTGCCCGGCGCCGCGCCGTCCTGCTCGCCGGTGATGGCGAGCACCGGCAGCTTGATGTCCTTGAGTCGCGCGGTGGTGTTGAGCCCCATGATGGCGCGCCCGCAGCCGACGTAGCCGGCCACCGGCGTCGCCAGGATCAGCCCGGCGATCCGCTTCGCCGCCGGGCTGGAGCGGAACGGCGGCGTGAACCAGCGCTCCATGGTCGAGTCGAGCAGCCCGGCCATGCCCTTCGACTCGGCGATGGCGATGCGCTCTTCCCACTGCTTGAGCGCCTCGGGCGGCTGGGTGTGCGTGGTGTCGGCGAGGACCATCTTCTCGAACGGCTGGTCCTTTCTTAGCGCGAGGGTCTGTCCGATCATGCCGCCGATGGACAGGCCGCAGTAGATGGCGGTTTTTATTTTCAGGAAAGAGAGCAAACCGAGAACATCGTCCGCAAGCATGTCCAGGCTGTACGGTGCGGCCGGCGCGCTCGTCTGCCCGTGGCCGCGCATGTCGTAGTTGAGGATGCGGTGGCTGCCCTTGAACGCCTCGATGGTCGGGTCCCACATGCGCACGCTGCAGGCGAGCGAGTGGCTGAGCACCAGCCAGGGAGCGCCTTCCTTGCCGGAGAGCTCGTAGTTGATCTCGATGCCGTTGACCTTAGCTTTCATGCCGTCTCCGTTATCAGGGGGATCATCATTTCGGCCTCGCTGGTGCCGCCGTGGTTGCCGATGTGCAGGTGGCGCGCCTCGCCGGGCGTCCAGTCCTTCACGGTGTAGTTGGCCTTCATCACCAGCGCGACGTCGCCGATGCGCTCGGCGAAGCTCGGGTGCGGCGTGCCCGGGCCGAACCAGCCTTCGTCTAGCAGCTCGCGGCTCGGTCGCACGTCGGCCCGCTCGCCGAGCCACTGCCTGGCCTTCTCGATGAAATCCCGCTGGCTGTGAACGTGGCAATAGGCGACCCGGCGTTCTCCGCACAGGGGGAATCTCAATTGGGAAGCCAGGGACGAAGGCAGCTCGAGCGACTCGTCGGGGGCGCTGTCCATGAAGCCGTGGTCGGCGGTGGCGACGACCAGCGTATCGGTGCCGGAAAGCCGCCCAAGCAGCGCGCCGAAGGCGGCGTCGACCTTTGCCAGCTCGGCGGCGGCCTGCGCGCTTTCCGAGCCGTGCTGGTGCGAGACCGTGTCGTACCACGGCCAGTAGGCGTAGATGAATTTCCGCTCGCTCCCCGACTTCACCGCTTTCTCGACTTCAAGCACCAGGCCCTCGAGTGTGTCGTAGGCGTAGCGCTCCGCGCCTTCGCAGTGGCGCACGTTGTAGTCCGAATCGATGATCTGGCGGTAGGTCACGACGATCGAGCGGCCGGGCAGCGAACGGAAGAGGGAGCCCTGCGGATAGGCCTGCTCGGTGCTCACGCCTCTTGCCCGGAGAGAAATGTTCTCGCCGCGGCTGCGGAACGGCAGCGCCGCGGCGACGCAGCCGGCGGCGCCGAAGAAGGTGTACCAGCCGGTGAGGCCGTGCTCGAGCGGCGTGCAGCCGGTGTAGGAGGTGGTGATCGCGGAAGCGGTGGTTGGCGGAAACACCGACGTGATCGCCGCGCGCCGGCGCTTCGCCAGCTCGCCGCCCGCGCCGTGGCGCATCAGGTAGCCGTCGCCCAGGCCGTCGATGATCAGCAGCACGACGTTTCTCGCCTCGGACATCTCCTGCATCGGCAGGGATGCAAGCAGCGGATGACGCGGCGCGCCGCCGCGCGAGGCCACGATCGAGGCCATCAGGTTGACCAGTCCGCCGCCGCTATAGTCTGGTTTCATAAGGGATTTCGCGGACGATTTTAGCGGTAGAATGGGGCATCCCCTCCAGAGGTTTGCGCCATGCGGCTCGAAGTCCACGTTCACGCCGACATCCCGATTCTCGAAGGCGTCTCCAAGCGCCAGCTCGAGCAGGCGTTCGCGCCGCTGCTCGAGTACCTGGACGCCGACGGCCTCGCCGATGTGAAGAGCCTCGAGCCCGACGAGCCCGGCCTGAAGTACGACGACAAGGATTTGATCCTGACCGTGTGCTGGACCGGCGAGATCGGCCGCAGCTTCCACGGCGCGCTCGAGGCGTCGCTCGACAACCTCGGCCCCTACTGCTACGAGGCGGTCGAGGTCGATCTCACGCTGTACCACGAGAACGGCGACCAGGAGTCGAAGCTGCTGTTCGTCGGCCCCACGCCGCAGGCGATCCACGAGGCGCAGCGCCGCTGCATGGTGGAGGACGTCGTCGCGATCCTCGGCCGCCAGTTCGGCAAGGCCGAAGTGGCCGAGGCGACCGCGCTGGTGAACGATCTGTTCGAGCGCGACTGGAAGGGCAAGGCGTCTCAGGAAAAGAAGCCCGAGCGCGCGTTCGAAACCTACACGCGCCCGTCCCGCAAAAACCTGCATTAAGAACAAGAATTAGATTTCACTGACGTGAAATCTGAGACTGTCTGAAAAGGCATGGCGGGCCCGAAGTACCCAGGCTTCGATACTCTGGCATTACACGCCGGGCAGTCGCCTGACCCGACGACCGGCAGCCGCGCGGTGCCGATCTACCAGACCACCTCGTACGTCTTCCGCGACACCGAGCACGCCGCGTCGCTCTTCAACATGGAGCGCGCGGGCCACGTCTACTCGCGCATCTCCAATCCGACTGTAGCGGTACTCGAAGAGAGAATCGCTGCGCTGGAAGGCGGCGTCGGCGCGATCGCCACCGCCTCGGGGCAGGCCGCGCTGCACCTCGCCGTCGCCACGCTCATGGGCGCCGGCAGCCACATCGTCTCCTCGGGCTCGCTGTACGGCGGTTCACACAATCTGCTCGGCTATACCCTCAGGCGGTTTGGCATTGAGGTTACCTTCATCAATCCGCGTGACCCGAGCGACTGGAAGAAAGCCGTCAGGGAAAATACCAGGCTCTTCTTCGGAGAGACCCTCGGCAATCCGGGCATCGATGTCCTGAACATCCCGGCGATCGCCGAGATCGCGCACGCGGCGAAGGTGCCGCTGCTCGTCGACGCCACCTTCACCACGCCGTTCCTCATGAGGCCGTTCGAGCTCGGCGCCGACCTGCTGTACCACTCGGCCACCAAGTTCCTCGGCGGGCACGGCGTGGCGATCGGCGGCGTGCTGGTCGATTCGGGCCGCTTCGACTGGGAGGCCTCGGGCAAGTTCGAGACGCTGACCGCGCCGTACGCCGGCTTCCACAACATGGACTTCGAGGAGGAGTCGGGCACGCGGGCGTTCCTGCTGCGCGCGCGGCGCGAGGGCCTGCGCGACTTCGGCGCCTGCATGGCGCCGATGACCGCGTTCCAGATCCTGCAGGGCGTCGAGACGCTCCATCTGCGCATGCCCCGGCACGTCGAGAACACGCGCAAGGTAGTGGCGTTTCTTTCTTCGCATTCTTCCGTTGAAAAAGTTCTTTACCCGGAACTGCAAAGCCATCCTGACCACGAGCTGTGCAGGAAGCTGCTGCCGAACGGGGCGGGCGCGGTGTTCTCGTTCGACATCAAGGGCGGGCGCGCGGCGGGCAAGGCCTTCATCGAGTCGCTGCGCGTGTTCTCGCACCTCGCCAACGTCGGCGACGCCAAGTCGCTGGTCATCCACCCGGCCACCACCACGCACTACCGCATGAGCGACGCGGACCTGAAGAAGTCCGGCATCGGCCCCGGCACCATCCGCCTGTCGGTCGGCCTGGAGGACGCGCAGGACCTGATCGATGATCTCGAGCGCGCGCTGAAAGCGGCTTCCCGCGGCTGATGGATTTCGTCGTCGAAGGCAGGAAGGCGTTCGCGTACACCGCGGCGCACGCGCTCGACGCGAAGCAGCCGACCCTGGTGTTCGTCCACGGCGCCGGCCTCGACCACTCGGTGTTCGGACTGCAGAGCCGCTACTTCGGCTATCACGGCTGGAACGTGCTGGCGCTCGATCTGCCCGGCCATGGCCGCTCCGCGGGTCCTCCGGTCGCTTCGGTTGGCGGTATGGCCGACTGGATCTTCTCCGTCTTGGACTCTCTGAAAGTTGCAAAAGCCAGCCTGGTGGGCCACTCCATGGGTTCGCTCATCAGCGTCGAGTGCGCGGCGCGCCGGCCGGCGCGGGTCGAGCGCATCGCGCTTCTGGCAGTGGGCTACCCGATGAAGGTGAACGAGGCGTTCCTCGACGCCGCGCGGCGCAACGACCCGGCCGCCTACGACATGGAGACGATCTGGGGCCACGCCGCGCAGGTGCCCCTCGGCGGCGACCCGAGCCCGGGCATGTGGATGTACGGCGACGCGCTGGCGCGCCTGCGGCGCCTCGCGCCCGGGGTGCTGTACAGCGACCTGAAGGCCTGCAACGACTACCGCTTCGAGGGGAATGTCAGCTGCCCGGCGCTGTTCGTCCTTGGAAAGCGCGACGTGATGACGCCACCCAGGACCGCGGCCGAGCTGCAAGGGCGGATACCCAACGCGAAGAGCGTGCTGCTCGCGCCGTCGGGCCATGCGCCGATGGCCGAGGCGCCTGACGCCACCCTGGATGCCCTGATTGCCTTTTTTCGTGCGTAGATTTTTTTCCTTCCTGTTCCTGCTGCTGCCGCTGGCCGGCGCGGCGCAGGCGCCCTATCCGGCCAAGGCGGTGAAGATCATCGTGCCGGCCAATCCCGGCGGCGGCCTCGACCTGATCGGCCGCACGGTGGCCGATCAGCTCGGCCGCGCGCTCGGCCAGTCGTTCTACATCGAGAACTCGGCTGGCGGCGGCGGCTCGATCGCCGCCATGGCGACCGCGCGCGCCGAGCCCGACGGCTACACGCTGATGGTGGGCTACGTCGGCACGCACGCGACCAATCCCGCGGTGCGCAAGCTGAACTACGACGCGCTCAAGGACTTCACGCCGATCGCGATGGTCGGCGGCACGCCCAACCTGCTGGTGGTGCATCCCTCGGTGCCGGTTAGCGACCTGAAGGGCTTCATCGACTATGCGAAGAAGAACCCGGCCAAGCTGAACTACGGCACCGGCGGCATCGGCCTGCTCAACCACCTCGCGCTGGAGCAGTTCCGCGCGGCGGCCGGCCTGGAGGCGGTGTATGCGCACTATCGCGGCATCGCGCCGGCGCTCGGCGACGTCGTCAAGGGACAGATCAACGTGCTGATGCCCGGCCTTGCCGCCGCGCTGCCGCACATCCGCGCCGGCCGGATGAAGCCGCTCGCCATCACCGGGCTCAAGCGCCACCCGCTGCAGCCCGACGTGCCGACCTTCGAGGAGCTGGGATTTGCGGGATTCGACGCGGTGCAGTGGTACGGCATCGTCGGCCCGGCAAAGCTGCCCGCCGAGATCACCCGCAAGCTGAGCGCCGAGATCAACAAGGCGCTCGCCTCGCCGGCGCTGCAGCAGCGCCTGGCGAACGAGGCAATCGACCCGATGCCGATGACGCCGGACCAGTTCGGCGAGTTCATCCGCAGCGAGATCGCGCGCTACAGGAAGCTCGCGCAGGAACGCAACATTTCGCTCGACGATTGAATTCGGGGTCAGAGTACGATCTCCGCTAGAGAATCGCCGATCGGCGGTTCTGAAGAGATCGTACTCTGACCCCGAATTCGACTAGGCCGCGGCGCCGCCGCT
>Ga0137436_1000122_pt1 | contig 25059 bp, 25 predicted proteins | sample EasRivERMGT119_2_FD_102328 | JGI IMG/M metagenome (GOLD analysis project Ga0137436, IMG submission 102328) | Soil microbial communities from meander-bound floodplain in the East River, Colorado, USA - East River MetaG ERMGT119_2 | ecosystem: Environmental > Terrestrial > Soil > Floodplain ...
CCATGCCGATGTGGTGGATCAGGATCTGGTAGCCGTCGGGCTTCGCGTTCTTCACCACCTCGGGGGCGAGGATGCCGCCGGCGCTCGGCCGGTTCTCGACGATCACGGTCTGGCCGAGCGGCTTGCCCATCGCCTGCGCGAGCACGCGCGCCACGGTGTCGGTCGGCCCGCCCGCCGCGTAGGGCACGAGCATGTTCAGGTTGCGGGTGGGGTATTGCTGCGCAGCGGCGCCGCCGGCGAACACTGCCAGCGCCGCGAGCGCGAACAACGGGGTGTATCTCTTCATTTGATTGTCTCCTCCAGGCCTGGTTGGCGCGCCCGGCGGGATTCGAACCCACGACCCTTGGCTTCGGAGGCCAATACTCTGATCCGCTGAGCTACGGGCGCTTTCAAGCTAAAATCATACCTTTATCTCCACCAGGGGCCAATCGCAGTGAGCACGCACGACGAGCATTCGTCCTTCATCAAGACGCCGCAGCAGCTGATCGTCGTGATCCTCGCTGCGTTTCTCGTGCCGATCATCGGCATTGTCCTGCTGGTGCAGCTGGTCACCGGCCAGCCGAGCGCCGACCCCCTGGCGATGACGCCGGAGAGGATCGCCGAGCGCATCAAGCCGGTGTCGGGCATCGAGATGGGCGCGCCGCCCGCGGCCCCCGGCGCGCGTGGCGGCGAGGCGATCGTCAAGGCGACCTGCGCGGCGTGCCACCAGGCCGGCGTCGCCAAGGCGCCGAAGATCGGCGACAAGAGCGACTGGGCGACGCACATCGGCCACGGCCTCGCGCCGCTGGTGCAGAGCGCGATCAAGGGCAAGGGCGCGATGCCGCCGCGCGGCGGCGACGCCACGCTCACCGACGCCGAGGTGACGCGCGCAGTAGTCTTCATGGCGAACTCCGCCGGGGCGAACTTCAAGGAGCCCGCCGCCCCAGCGGCGAAGAAGAAGAGCAAGTAGCCTGGCTGCGTCGCGGATCCTGTTCATCGTCGATCCGCCTGACTCGCTCAAGGCGTACAAGGACACGACCGTCACGATGATGCGCGCCGCGCAGAAGCGCGGCCACGCGGTCTGGCTTTGTGAGCAAGAGCACCTCCATTGGAGGAACAATCTTGTTCAAGCCCATGCGACACGCGTCTCCCTGACCGACAACGACGAGGACTGGTACCGGCCGCACGAGACGCTGGTCGAGCAGCTGAAGGCGTTCGGCGCGGTGCTGATGCGCAAGGACCCGCCGTTCGACATGGAGTACGTGTCGAGCACCTGGCTGCTGTCGGAAGCCGAGCGCCAGGGCGCGCGCGTGTTCAACTCGCCGCGCGCCCTGCGCGACCACAACGAGAAGTTTTCAATTTCGGAATTCCCCCGCTTCACGGTGCCCTCCCTTGTCGCGCGGGGGATGGGGGAGTTGCAGGCGTTCATCGACGAGCACAAGACGACGGTGCTGAAGCGGCTGGACGGAATGGGCGGAAGCGGGATCTTCATCGTCAAGCACGACGATGCCAACCGAAACTCGATCGTCGAAACCGTCTCGACGCTCGGCACGCGCAGCGTGATGGCGCAGCGCTACATCCCGGAGATCCGCGACGGCGACAAACGCGTGCTGCTGATCGACGGCAAGATCGTGCCGCAGTGCCTGGCGCGCATTCCCAAGGCGGGCGAGTCGCGCGGCAACCTCGCCGCCGGCGCGCGCGGCGTGGCGCAGCCGGTCAGCGCGCGCCACCGGGAGATCGCGGCCGAGCTCGGGCCGGTGCTGGCGAAAAGGGGCCTGCTGCTGGTCGGCCTCGACGTCATCGGCGACTGGCTGACCGAGGTCAACGTCACCAGCCCGACCTGCTTTCGCGAGATCCAGGACCAGGCCGGGCTCGACGTCGCCGGCCTGTTCCTCGACGCGCTGGAGAAGAGGCTGGCATGATCGGCGTGCTCATCGTCACGCACGGCACGATCGGCGAATCGCTGCTCTCCAGCGCGAGCCAGATCCTCGGCGGCCTGCCGCCGATGGTCGCCACGCTCGGCGTGTCGCGCAACGACGACCCCGACGACGTCACGCTGCGCGCGGGCGAGCTGCTCGAGGGGCTCGACCAGGGCGACGGGGTGCTGGTCCTCACCGACATCTTCGGCGCCACCCCCGGCAACTCCATCGCGCACCTGCTCGAGGACGGCCACATCGAGGGCGTCTCCGGCATCTCGCTGCCGATGCTGCTGCGCGTGCTGACCGGCCGCAACGGCTCGCTGCCCGGCGCGGTCAAGCGCGCGCTCTCGGGCGGCGCCGAGGGCCTGGTCCACATGAACAGCGACCGGTGCCTCGATGGATAAGCGCCCAAAGTCCAATGCGTAGAGACGGTCATGCCTAGCGCCGACGCCGAGATCGTCAACAAGCTGGGCCTGCACGCGCGGGCCTCGGCCAAGCTCACCCAGCTCGCCGGCGGCTTCGAGTGCGACATCTGGATCTCGCGCAGCGGCCGGCGCGTCAACGCGAAGAGCATCATGGGCGTGATGATGCTGGCCGCCGGCATCGGCAGCACCGTCAAGCTCGAGGCCGAGGGCAAGGACGCCGACGCCGCGCTCGGCGCGCTTCTCAAACTCATCCAGGACAAGTTCGGCGAGGGGGAATGAATTTCGTCCTGCACGGGCATGCGGTCTCGACCGGCATCACCATCGGTCAGGCGCACCTCGTGTCGAGCGCGCGGCTCGAGGTCGCGCACTACGAGATCGAGGAGCACCAGGTCGACGCCGAGATCGCGCGCTTCGACGCCGCGATGCACGCGGCGCGCGAGGGGCTCACCGCGCTGAAGGACCACATCCCGGCGGGCTCGCCCGCCGAGTTCGAGGCGTTCCTCAACCTGCACCGCATGATCCTGGACGACTCGGCGCTGTCGCAGGTGCCGCGCGAGCTGATCCGCAGCCGGCGCGCCAACGCCGAGTGGGCGCTGGTGCAGCAGATGGAGAAGCTCTCCGACCGCTTCGACGAGATCGACGACCCGTACCTGCGCGAGCGCAAGGCCGACGTGCAGCAGGCGGTCGAGCGCGTGCTGAAGGAGATGATGGGCGGCAGCCGGCCGCCCGAGCCCGCGCTGTCGGAGGAGCGCGAGCTGATCGTGGTGGCGCACGACCTGTCGCCCGCCGACATGATCCTGTTCAAGCGCCACCGCTTCGGCGGCTTCGTCACCGACGTCGGCGGCGTCACCTCGCACACCGCGATCGTCGCGCGCTCGCTCGGCATCCCGGCGATCGTCGGCCTGCACCACGCGCGCCACATGATCAGCGAGGGCGAGACGCTGATCGTCGACGGCCAGAGCGGGGTGCTGATCGTCAACCCCGACCCGCTGGTGCTCGCCGAGTACAAGCTGCGCGAGTCGCAGCTCGGCCTCGAGCGCCAGAAGCTCAGGCGCCTGAAGTCGACGCCGGCGGCGACGCTCGACGGCACGCCGATCGAGCTGTACGCCAACATCGAGCTGCCGCAGGACATGGCGCAGGTGCTCGACTGCGGCGCGCAGGGCGTCGGCCTGTTCCGCACCGAGTTCCTGTTCCTCAACCGCAAGGACCTGCCCGACGAGGAGGAGCAGTTCGCCGCCTACCGCGAGGTGGCGCAGGCGATGCAGGGCCGCCCGGTGGTGCTGCGCACGCTCGACATCGGCGCCGACAAGGCCCTTAACGGCAACGGCGCGCCCGCCAGCACCATGCCCAACCCGGCGATGGGCCTGCGCGCGATCCGCTTCTGCCTCGCCGAGCCGCAGATGTTCCTCACCCAGCTGCGCGCCATCCTGCGCGCCTCGCACTACGGCAAGGTGCGCATCCTGCTGCCGATGCTCGCGCACGCGCACGAGATCGAGCAGACGCTGGTGCTGATCCGCCAGGCGAAGCAGCAGCTCGACGAGAAAGGCGAGCCCTACGACCGCGCCATCGAGATCGGCGGCATGATCGAGATCCCGGCCGCGGCGCTCGCGCTGCCGATGTTCATGAAGCGCCTGGACTTCCTGTCGATCGGCACCAACGACCTGATCCAGTACACGCTCGCCATCGACCGCACCGACGACGCGGTGGCGCACCTGTACGACCCGCTGCACCCGGCGGTGCTGACGCTGGTCGCCGGCACCATCCAAACGGCCACGCGGGGCGGCACCCCCGTGGCAGTCTGTGGAGAAATGGCGGGCGACCTGCAGCTCACGCGCCTGCTGCTCGGCCTGGGCCTGCGCAACTTCTCGATGCACCCGTCGCAGCTGCTCGCCATCAAGGAGCGCATCCTGCGCACCAACCTCGCCGAGGTGCAGGCGCTCGCGCAGCGCGTGCTGCGCGCGAGCGACCCGGCGAAGACGCGCGAGCTGCTCGCCAAGCTGAATTCATAGGAGGAGATCGTGAGAATCGTTCTGCTTTTTCTTTTGACGGGTATTTTTCAACTGGCAAATGCGCAGGGCTACCCCAGCAAGGCGATCAAGCTGATCGTGCCGTTCCCCTCCGGCAGCGCGACCGACCACATCGCGCGCCTGACCGGCTCGGAGCTGCAGCAGGCGATGGGCCAGCCGGTGGTGGTCGAGAACAAGCCCGGCGCGCAGGGCGGCATCGCCGCCGCCGAGGTCGCCAAGGCCGCGCCCGACGGCTACACGCTGATGATGACCACCAACACGCCGCAGGCCGCCAACGTGAGCCTGTTCAAGAAGCTCAACTACGACCCGGTGAAGGACTTCTCGCCGGTGGCGCGCCTGGGTACCACGTCGTTCATGCTCATGGTGCGCTCCGAATTTCCGGCCAAGAACCTAAAGGAATTTTTGAACTATTCGAAAGGCAAGAACCAGTCGGCCGGTTATGGTTCCGCAGGATCACAGGTCTCGCTCTCGATGCTGAAGGCGATGGGCAAGCTCGACGTGGTTGAAGTCCCGTACAAAGGCATCCCGCAGGCGGTCACCGACACGATGGGCGGCCAGCTGGCGTTCACCTTCGTCGACCTCGGCAACGCGCTCGCCCAGGCGAAGGGCGGCAAGCTGCGCGGCCTTGCCGTCACCTCGGCGAAGCGCACTGCGCTCGCGCCGGACATGCCGGCGATCGCGGAGGAGCTGCCCGGCTACGAGCTGATCGCGTGGTTCGCGCTGATGGCGCCGGCGAAGACGCCGCCCGAGGTGGTGCAGAAGGTGCACGACGCGGCGGTGAAGAGCCTCGCCAAGCCCGAGGTGAAGGAGAAGTACGCCACCATCGGCATCGACCCGGCGCCGCTCAGCTCCGCCGAGCTCGCCAAGTTCATCCAGAGCGAGATCGCGCACTGGGCGAAGCTGGTCAAACTGGCGGGAATCCAGCCCGAATAATCATGGCCGGTCCGCTGACGGGCGTTCGCATCCTCGACCTCACCACGGTGGTGATGGGCCCGTACGCCACGCAGATCCTCGCCGACTTCGGCGCCGACGTGATCAAGGTCGAGCCGCCCGAGGGCGACGTCATGCGCTACGCCTGGCCGTTCCGCAACCCGGGCATGGGCAGCATCTACCTCAACACCAACCGCAACAAGCGCTCGGTGGTGCTCGACCTGAAGAAGCCGGCCGCGCTGGAAGCCTGCCTGGCCATCGCGAAGGGCGCCGACGTGCTGGTCTACAACATCCGGCCGCAGGCGATGGCGCGCCTCAAGCTGTCGTACGAGGAAGTACGCAAGGTCAATCAGAAGATCATCTACGTCGGCTGCTTCGGCTACAGCCAGCGCGGCCCCTACGCCGCCAAGGCCGCCTACGACGACATGATCCAGGGCGCCGCCGGCATCCCGTGGCTCGCGCAGAAGCAGGGCGCGGCCGAGCCGCGCTACGCGCCGATGATCGTCGCCGACCGCTCGGTCGGCCAGCAGGTCGCCAGCGCCGTCAGCGCGGCGCTCTACCACCGCGAGAAGACCGGCCGCGGCCAGCGCGTCGACGTGCCGATGTTCGAGCACCTGCTGCAGATGATCCTGGGCGATCACCTCGGCGGCAAGACCTTCGACCCGCAGCACGGCGAGACCGGCTACCACCGCATCCTCGCCCCCGACCGCCGCCCCTACCAGACCAGCGACGGCTACGTCTGCGCGCTGATCTACAACGACAAGCAGTGGAAGGCCTTCTTCGACATCATCGGCAAACCCGAGATGCTGCAGAAGAAGGAATTCGCCACGCAGGAAGCCAGGAGCAAGAACTTCGGGCCGGCCTACGCCTGGGTCGCCGAGGAAATGAAGCAGCGCACCACCGCGCAATGGGTCGAGGCGCTCGAGCGCGCCGACATCCCGGTGCAGCGCATGAACAGCATCGACGACATCGTCGACGACCCGCACCTCGCGGCGATCGGCTACCTGCGCGCGGTCGATCACCCCACCGAGGGCAGCATCAAGACGCTGGCGGTGCCCTCCGAGTGGTCCGACTCGCCGCCCGAGTACCGCCGCCACGCCCCGCGCCTGGGCGAGCACACGCGCGAGGTGCTCGCCGAGGCCGGTATCTCGGCCGAGAAGATCGAGCAGCTTCTCGAAGCCGGCGCGGCGCGCGCAGCCTAGTCCACTACCGCCACCACCTGGATCTCGATCAGCTGCTCGGGCTCGCCCAGCTCGAGCACGGCCATGTTGGTGGTGGTCGGCTTGTGGTTGAAGGGCGCGAAGTACGAGTTCACCACCCGGCTGGAGAGGCCGATGTCGCCCATGCGCGGGCGGGTGCGGAAGATGAACACGTGCACCACGTCCTTCGGCGAGGCGCCGGCGGCCTTCAGCGTTTCCATGACGCCGTCCATGGTGCGCTTGGTTTGCGCCTCGAGGTCGTTGGTCAGGTGCTGCAGGATCTGCTCGCGCTTGTGCGGATGGTCGTGGTAGACCGGCAGCGCGGTGCCGCCGGCGAGCCAGAGCAGCTTGCCGCTCTTCACCTTGAGCGCCGGCGAGAACGGCATGAACAGGCTCTTGTCGTAGTTCGGGTGGTGGATGGTCTCCAGGTGATTGCCGCTTTGCGCCTGCGCGCTCGAGGCGGCAAAGGCGGCGACGACACTGAAAGCTGCTAGTGCTTTTCTCATGGCTCTTCCTCTCTGGTTGGGTGCAGCGGGCATTCTAGGCCTGCCCAACGCACGCTATAATCTGCTCCGCGCCGATTTGAAGTCAGCTTGCGGGCGCCTAACAAATACCGCTAAAGAGACGATGAACGCTCCGCACGATCCCTCATCCGTTGGCGCCGTCACCGCGCAGAAGGTGCATTTCGATGCGCCGCTCAAGCTGCGCAGCGGCGCCACGCTGCCGGCGTATGACATCGCCTATGAAACCTATGGCGAGCTGAACGCGGCCAAGAGCAATGCCGTGCTCGTTTGCCACGCCCTCAACGCCTCGCACCACGTGGCGGGTTTCTATGAGGAAGACCAAAGCAACATAGGGTGGTGGGACAACCTGGTCGGCCCGGGCAAGCCGCTCGACACGCGGCGCTTCTTCGTCGTCGGCACCAACTACCTCGGCAGCTGTTTCGGCTCGACCGGTCCGGCCTCGCTCAATCCGGCGAGCGGCAAGCCCTGGGGAGCGGACTTCCCGGTGGTCACCGTCGAGGACTGGGTCGAGGCGCAGGCGCGCCTCGCCGATCGCCTGGGAATCGAGCGCTTCGCCGCGGTGATCGGCGGGTCGCTCGGCGCGATGCAGGCGATGCAGTGGGCGCTCTCCTACCCGGACCGCGTGCGCCACTCGATCGTCGTCGCCTCGGCGGCCAGGCTCTCGCCGCAGAACATCGCCTTCAACGAGGTGGCGCGCCAGGCGATCATGACCGACCCGGATTTCCACGGCGGCCACTACTACGAGAAGGGCGTCGTGCCGGTGCGCGGCCTGCGCATCGCGCGCATGATCGGGCACATCACCTACCTGTCGGGCGACGCGATGGCGGAGAAGTTCGGGCGCCTCTTGCGCCGCGGCGCGCTCGGCTTCGACTTCGACACCGACTTCGAGGTCGAGTCCTACTTGCGCTACCAGGGCGACAAGTTCTCGACCTACTTCGACGCCAACACCTATCTGCGCATCACCAAGGCGCTCGACTACTTCGACCCGGCGGCGGACTTCGGCGGCGACCTGCCGGCGGCGGTGGCGCGCGCCAAGGCGGCGTTCCTGGTCGTCTCGTTCAAGTCCGACTGGCGCTTCACGCCGCAGCGCTCGCGCGAGATCGTGCGCGCGCTGCTCGACAGCAGGAAGATCGCCTCCTACCTCGAGATCGACGCCCCCGGCGGGCACGACGCCTTCCTGCTCGAGGACCCGCGCTACCACAACGCGCTGCGCGCCTACTTCTCGAGCATCGACCTGTGACCGACCAGGAGCGAGCGCTGCTCGCCGCGCGCCCGGATTTCGCCGCCATCGCGCAGTGGGTGGCGCCCGGCGCGCGCGTCCTCGACCTGGGCTGCGGCGACGGCTCGCTGCTGCGCTATCTGTGGCAGGCGCGCCAGGCGCCGGGCTACGGCGTCGAGATCGACGACGGCAGCGTGCTCGCCTGCGTGGCGAACGACGTCAACGTGCTGCAGGTCGACCTGGAGAGCGGGCTCTCGCTGTTCAGCGACGGCTCCTTCGACTGCGTGGTGCTGTCGCAGACCCTGCAGGCGATGCGCCACCAGGAAGCGATCCTGCGCGAGATGCTGCGCGTCGGGCGCGAGGCGATCGTCAGCTTCCCCAATTTCGGCCACTGGAGCGCGCGCTTCCAGGTGGCGCTCGGGCGCATGCCGGTGTCGGAGACCCTGCCCTACGAGTGGTACGAGACGCCGAACCTGCACCACTGCACCATCACCGACTTCGAGGACCTGTGCCGGCGCCTGGGCTTCCGCATCCGCGAGCGCCTGGTGCTGCACCAGGGCAAGCCGATCACGGTGATGCCCAACCTATTCGGCAGCCTGGCCGTCTACCGCTGCACGCAAAGCTGATGATCAAGGTGCTTCTCTGCGCGCTCGCGCTCACGGCGATCACCGTGTTGGTGCATGCCGCCGGCACGCTGCTTTCGATGCGCCGGATCACGCGGCTGTGGAGCGCGCACAAGGATCGCCCCGGCCGCCTCCGCGCGGAGCGGCTCGTCGTGGGCCTGGTGAGCGCCTTGCTGCTGCTGCATCTTGTCGAGGCGCTGATATGGGCGGTGTTCTTCGTTCTGATCGACGCGCTGCCCGGGCTCGAGGCGGCGGCCTATTTCTCGCTCACCAGCTACACCACGGTGGGCTACGGCGACGTGGTGCTGCTCGAGCCGTGGCGCCTCCTCGGCCCGCTGGAGGCAGCGGTGGGCGTGCTGATGTTCGGCTGGTCCACCGGGGTGCTGGTCGCCGTGCTCGGTAGGTTCTACAGCCAGGCGTCGACGAACGGGGCCGCGTTGCTGGTCGCGACCGCCCTGCTCGCCGCAGCGCCCCTCGACGCTGCGCAGGCCCAGGTTCCGCCTTCTGCTGCCGAGAAGTCGGCCTATTCCGGGCTGCTGGCTGCGGCGGCGCGCGGCAACGCACAGGAGATCAAGCGTCTGGTCGCAAAAGGCGACAAGCCGGATGTGCGCGACGGCTACGGGCGCACGCCGCTGCACGTCGCGGCCTACGGCCGGCGGCATGAGGCGATGCGCGCGCTGGTCGCCGCCGGCGCGAACCCCAACGCGCTCGAGCGCGACCGCTACGACATCGTGACCATCGCCGCGGTCGCCGACGACGTGCTGACGCTCAAGGTGGCGCTCGAGCTCGGCTGCAGCGCGAAGAACATTACCAGCCGCTACGACGGCACCGCCCTCATCGCCGCCGCGCACCTCGGGCACGACGAGGTGGTGCGCATGCTGATCGCCGCCGGCGCGCCGCTCGACCACGTCAACAACCTCGGCTGGACCGCGCTGATCGAGTCGATCGTGCTCGGCAACGGCGGGCCGCGCCATACCGCGACGCTGAAAGCGCTGGTCGATGCCGGCGCGAGCACCAAGCTCGCCGACCGCCAGGGTCGCACGCCGCTCCAGCTGGCGCGCGGCCGCGGCTACAGGGAAATGATCACGATCCTCGAGCAGGCGGCGAAGCTCTAGCCGCCGTTGTCCTTGCCCGCGGAGCCGATGGAGACGTCGGCGAGGCCGGAGCGGATCATGAACCAGAACAGGACCACGCCGGGAAGGGCGATCAGCGTGGTCAGCAGATAGAAATTGACGTAGCCGATCGCGGTGATGAGCCCGCCCGCGGTCGTTCCAGTGAGAAAGCGTCCGGCGATGCTGGCCAGCGCGGAGAGCAGCGCGTACTGGGTGGCGGTAAAGCGCAGGTTGCACAGCGCGGAGAGGTAGGCGACCACCGTGACCCCGCCGATGCCGCTGGCGAAATTCTCGAAGCCGATCGCCGCGGCCATGCCGACGTTGGTGTGCCCGGCCGCCGCCAGCGCGGCGAAGCTCAAGTTCGACACCGCCATCAGGACCAGGCTGATCAGGACCGAGCGCTTCATCCCCAGGCGCGCGTACAGGATGCCGCCGACGAAGATGCCGATCAGCAGCGCGACGAAGCCGACGCCGACGTCGTAGAAAGCGACCTCGTCGTTGCTGAAGCCGAGGTCCCTGAACAGCAGCCTGAGCGTCAGGTTGGCGAGCGTGTCGCCGATCTTGTGGATCAGCACGAACAGCAGCACGACCAGCGCGCCCTGGCGGCGGAGGAACTCGAGCAGCGGGCTGAAATAGGCGACCAGCGCCTCGACCATGCCGCGCGGCACGGCCGGCTCGCGGTGCCGCGCGGGCTCCCCCATGGCCACCCCGACCAGCATCGCCGGCAGCGCGAATGCGGCGCACGCGATGTAGGCGGCAGTCCAGCCGATGCGCGCGGCGAGCACCAGCGCCAGCGCGCCGGCCGCCGCGGAGCCCAGGCGCCAGCCGTACTGCGACATGCCGGAGCCGACGCCTAGCTGGCGCGGCTCGAGCAGCTCGATGCGGTAGGCGTCGATGATGATGTCGAACGTCGCCCCGGCCACCCCCAGGGTGACCGCGGCGACGGCAACGAGATACAGCGACTCCTGCGGATCGGCGAAGCCGAGGAATGCGACCGCACACATCACCAGCACGCCCACCAGCCACAGCCAGCTGCGCCGCTGGCCGAACCGGCCGAGCAGCGGCAGGCGCACGTTGTCGACCACCGGCGCCCAGAGGAACTTGAAGTTGTAGGCGAGAAAGGTCAGCGCGAAGGCGGTCACCGCGCTCTTGGTGACACCGTGCTGCGCGAGACGCGTGCTCAGCGTCGCGCCGATCATCGCGAAAGTGAAGCCCGAGGAGATGCCGAGGGCGAGCGCGGCGAGCGGCGCGGCCTCGAAATACGGCCGCACGCCCGCCGGCAGCCTGCTGCGCGGCTCGCTAGGCGAGCCGGTGCTCATAGTCGATCGTCAGCGGCGCGTGGTCGGAGAACCGCTTCGCCTTGTAGATCGACTCCTTCAGTGCCTGCGCCGCGATCCCCGGCGTGGCGACCTGGTAGTCGATGCGCCAGCCGACGTTCTTGCGGTAGGCCTGGCCGCGGTTCGACCACCAGGTGTACTGGTCGGGCTTGTCGTTCAACTTGCGGAACACGTCGACGAAGCCCAGCTCGTCGAACACCTGCGTCAGCCAGGCGCGCTCCTCGGGCAGGAAGCCGGAGTTCTTCTGGTTTGATTTCCAGTTGCGCAGGTCGATCTCCTTGTGCGCGATGTTCCAGTCGCCGCACAGGATGATCTCGCAGTTCCTCTGCCTCAGCTTCCTCAGGTGGGCGAGGAAGCGCTTCAGGAAGCGGAACTTCGACGCCTGGCGATGCGGGCCGGCCGAGCCCGACGGCATGTAGAGCGAGATCACCCACAGGTTGCCGAAGCGCGCCTCGACGTAGCGGCCCTCGGCGTCGAACTCGCGCACCGCGAAGCCGCGCCTCACCTCATCGGGGGTCCTGCGGCTGTACAGCGCGACGCCGCTGTAGCCCTTCTTCTCGGCGAACGCGTAGCAGCTCTCGAACGCCTTCAGCCCGTGCAGCTTGGCATCGAGATCCGTCTCGTGGCACTTCATCTCCTGCAGGCAGACGACGTCGGCCTGGTGCGCGGCCAGCCAGCGGAACAAGCCCTTTTTCGCCGCCGACCGGATGCCGTTGACGTTGAGAGTGACGACGCGCAAACCGCGGATTTCAGCCCGAGGGAAAGCTCGACGCGCCGCCGTGCGACGCCGACCACTTGGCGGGCTCGTGCAGGAACTTCTCGACCTCGGCGATCTTGCCGGCGTCGAGATAGCCGCCCTTCTTCACCGCGGCGAGCACGTCCCACCACGTGGCGAGGTGGTGCAGCTTCACGCCGAGCTCGCTCATCACCTTCTTCGACTCGGGAAAGATGTCGTAGTAGAAGTTGACGAACACATGATCGACCACCGCGCCCGCGGTGCGCAGCGCCTGGCAGAAATTGATCTTGGAGCGGCCGTCGGTGGTGAGGTCCTCGACCAGCAGCGTGCGCGCGCCCTCGCGGATGTCGCCCTCGATCTGCGCGTTGCGGCCGAAACCTTTCGGCTTCTTGCGCACGTACTGCATCGGCAGGCCGAGGCGATCGGCGATCCAGGCCGCGTACGGGATGCCGGCGGTCTCGCCGCCGGCGACTACGTCGAACTGCTCGAAACCGGCATCGCGCGCGAGCGTGGCGCAGGCAAAATCCACCAGCTGGCTACGGATGCGCGGATAAAAGATCAGCTTGCGGCAGTCGATGTAGACCGGGCTCGCCCAGCCCGAAGTGAAGATGAACGGTTTGTCTGTGAAAAACAGCACAGCTTGCACCTCCAGCAGCATTTTCGCGGTCGTTTCGGCGATGAACGCGCGGTCGGCGGAGTGCATGGGCGGCGCGGATTCTAACAGGTTAGAATGGCTGAAGATTTCGCATTTTTGGGGGATGGGGGATGTCTCCGAAAAAGCTGGTGATTCTCGCCGCGGCGCTGGCTGCGGTTCCGCTCCTTGCCGAGGCGCAGTCGATGTCGACCTACCGCTGCCAGGGTAAGGACGGCAAGAAGTACTACGGCAACACCGTCCCGCCGCAATGCTACGGCCGCCTGGTCGAGCAGATGAACGCCCAGGGCATGGTGATCCGGCGCATCGACCCCGAAGCGGGCGAGAAGGAGAGCGCGCAGAAGGAGGCGGAGCGCGAGGCGAAGGCCAAGCTGGAGGCGGCCACCCGCGAGTCGACGCGGCGCGACCGCGCCCTGCTGGCCACCTACACCAGCGAGAAGGACATCGAAGAGCAGCGCGCGCGCGCCCTCGCCGACAACCACAAGGCGGTGCGCGAGGCCGAGCAGCGCGTAACCGAGCACAGGAAGAAGCGCGCCGGCCTCGACAAGGAGCTCGAGTTCTACAACGACAAGAAGGGCAAGTCGAAGCCGCCGGCCAAGCTGACGGAGGAGATCCGCCAGGCCGATTTCGACATCAAGGTGCAGGAAGAGACGCTCGAGAAGTGGAAGCGGGAAGTCGTCAACATCAACGCCAAATACGACGACGACAAGAAGCGCTACCAGATCCTCAGCGGCAAGAATCCCGCCGAGCGCGCCGCCGCGCTGGGCATGGACAAGGGCGTCACCGTGACCACCAAGGGGCCCAGCTCCTACGACGAGCAGCGCGCGAAGAGCGACGCACAGCGGCGCGCCTCGCAGGATCGCTACGAGGCGGAGCGCCTGGACCGCGAGCGAGAAGACGCCCGCCGGCGCGCGCAGTACGAGCAGCAGCGGCGCCAGCAGCAGCAGCCCCGGTAGCGCCATGGCCAAGACGCTCTACGACCTGCTCGGGGTAGCGCGCAACGCCACCGCCGAGCAACTCAAGGAAGCGTACGTGAAGAAGGCCGGCCCCCTGCGCGCCGCCGGCGCGGTGGCCGATGCGGAGGTGCTCAAGCAGGCCTACGAAGTGCTTTCCGATGCCAAGCTGCGCGCGCGCTACAACCAGCAGACCTACACCGTCGGTGAAACCAGCAGCCTGACCGCCGAGGAAGTCCGGCGCCCCTGGCTGTTCACCCGCAACGGCGTGATCACCGTCGCCGGCCTCACGCTGATCGGCTTGGGGGTCTGGACCTACCACTCCCGCGAGCAGGCGCGCATCCGCTTCGAGCACCAGCAGAGCGAGGCCAGGCGCCTGGCGGAGGAGCAGCGCCGCTACGAGGAGGAGCGACAGCGGCAAGCCGACCGCAGGCAGGCCGAGGAGCGCAACCGCGCCGCATATGAAGCGTCGGCGGCAGCGAGCGCCAACCGTAGCGCTCGCGGCGAGCAGCTCTACCGCGACACGCTGCAGCACCAGCGCGCCATGCAAGGCGACGTGATCCAGCTGCAGCGCGACCGCGACGCCGTGCGCCGCGAGGACGCGGAGCGCAGGCGGCAGGACCTCGAATCGCAGCGACAGCTGGCGCGCGACAAGCGCCAGGCGCTCGAACTGGAACGCACCAGCCCGCGGCGCTTCTAGCGCTTCAGCTTGCGCAGCAGGATCTCGTTGACCTGCGCCGGATTGGCCTTCCCCTTGCTCGCCTTCATCACCTGCCCGACCAGGGACTGCAGCGCCTTCTCCTTGCCGGCGCGGTAGTCCTCGACCTGCTTCGCCCCCGCCGCGATCGCCGCGTCGACCAGCTTCTCGAGCTCGCCCGAGTCGCTGATCTGCCTAAGGCCGCGCTTCTCGATGATCGAATCCACATCACCTTGGCCGGACCAAACAGCGTCGAAGACTTCCTTCGCCATCTTCCCGGACAGGATTCCTTCGTCCATTCGAATGGCGAGCGTGCGAAGTTGATCTGGCGAGATACGGCTCTTGCCGATATCCATGTTCTCTTCGTTGAGCTTCGCTGCCAACGGTCCGCTGATCCAATTCGAGAGGTTGGGCACACTCGTCTTGGGAGCGCCCGCGAACGTGGACAGCGCAAAAGTAGACGTGGCGTAGGTCGTGGTCAGTTGATTGGCCTGTGCCGGACTCAAACCGTAGATCCCGACGAGCCTCTCACGGCGCGCCTCGGGTAGCTCCGGCATGGTCTTGCGCACGTCGTCGATCATCTTGTCGGTCACGACGAGCGGAAGCAGATCGGGATCGGGGAAGTAGCGGTAGTCCTGCGCGTCTTCCTTGCTGCGCATCGATCGCGTCTCGTTGCGATCGGGGTCATAGAGGCGCGTTTCTTGGGTGACCTTGCCGCCGTCCTCCAGACGCTCGATCTGGCGCCGCGCTTCGAACTCGATCGCCTGCTCCATGAAGCGGAAGGAGTTCAGGTTCTTGATCTCGCAGCGCGTGCCGAGCTTGCTGTCGCCCGACTTCCTGACGGAAACGTTCGCATCGCAGCGGAAGGAGCCTTCCTGCATGTTGCCGTCGCAGATGCCGATCCACATGACGAGCGAATGCAGCGCGCGAGCGTAGGCGATCGCCTCCTTCGCGCCGCGCAGCTCGGGCTCGGTCACGATCTCGAGCAACGGTGTGCCCGCACGATTTAAGTCGATGCCGGTCATCCCGTGGCCGAGCGCCACGTGCGAGCCTTCTAGCTCGTGCAGCGACTTGCCGGCGTCTTCCTCGAGGTGAGCGCGGGTGAGGCGGATCTTCTTCTCGACTCCGTCGAGGAAGAAGGCAACTTCGCCGCCCTGCACGATCGGGTTTTCGTACTGGCTGATCTGGTAGCCCTTCGGCAGGTCGGGATAGAAGTAGTTCTTGCGCGCGAAGATCGAGCGGCGGGCGATGTTGCCCTTGACCGCGAGGCCGAAGCGGATCGCGTGCTCGACCGCGGCGCGGTTGGCGACCGGGAGGGTGCCGGGAAGCGCAAGGTCGACCGCCGATGCCTGGGTATTCGGCGGCGCCCCGAACGCGGTCGAGGCGCCGGAAAACATCTTGCTCTTGGTGAGCAGCTGCGTGTGCGTCTCGATGCCGACGACGATTTCCCAGTCCATCGGGCTACTTCGCGTCGGGCCGCAGCAGGCGGCAGCGGCCGCGCCGGTCGACCAGCAGCGGCTCGAGGTAGGCCTCAGAGCCGCACAGCTTGGCGCAGCCTTCCGCGGCGATCTTCACGTTCTCGCCCACTTCGCGCAGGGTAACGGTGCAGCCGCCGCCGGCGAACTTCAGCCCGCCGCTGGCCGGCTGCTGCTGCAGCTTGGCGACCGAGCAGGCATGCCCGGTCGCGGCCAGCTTGGAGCGCCACTCGAACGCCTTCAGCCGGCCCGCTTCGATCGAGTAGGTGAGGGAGGAGGCATAGCGATCGTCGCCCGCCTCGCAGCGCACCGTCGCGCTATAGGCATCCATCGACGGGAACTCCTCGCTGAATTCGAAGCTCTCGCGCTCCTGGCCGCCGGGGCCGTAGCGGGTGCCCTTGAAAGCGCCGGCGCGCCAGGTGCCGCGCAGCTCGCCGGTGGGCGGCCGCCCGAACAGGATCGCGGTGGTGCCCTCCTTTAACGAGGTGACGCCCATCTGCGGGCTGCGCTCGCCCTCCAGGAAGCGGCGCGTCATCGTCGGCAGCAGGAGATACTCGCCGGCGACCTGCCAGCCGCCGTCCGCGCGCTCGATGGCATGCAGCACCAGGAGCGCGTCGCGGCTGCCGATGTGGCCGACGAGCTCGCGCGATTCGGTCCGGTCCTGGGAGAAAGCCGCGGTCGAGGCGCTCAACAGGAGGACGAGCAGGCCCTTCACAGCGGCGTCTCCTTCGGCACGCGCAGGTGCCAGTCGGTCGCCTGCTGGTAGCGGTGCGCGATGCCGAGCAGCCGCGCCTCCGAGAAGTGCGGTCCCATCATCTGCAGGCCGACCGGCAGTCCCTTGCCGTCGAAGCCGCAGGGGATCGACAGGCCCGGCAGCCCGGCGAGCGGCGCCGGGATGGTGAAGATGTCGTTCAGGTACATCTGCACCGGGTCGTCGGTCTTCGCGCCGATGGCGAAGGCGGTGCTCGGCGCGGTCGGCCCGAAGATCACGTCGCAGCTCTCGAACGCCTTCGCGAAGTCACGCGCGATCAGGCGCCGCACCTTCTGCGCCTGCAGATAGTAGGCATCGTAGTAGCCGTGCGAGAGTACGTAGGTGCCAACCAGGATGCGCTGCTTCACCTCCGCGCCGAAGCCCTCGGCGCGCGAGCGGCAGTACATGTCGAGCAGGTCCTTGTACTCCTTCGCCCGGTGGCCATAGCGCACGCCGTCGTAGCGCGAAAGGTTGGACGAGGCCTCGGCCGGCGCGATGACGTAGTACACCGGCACGCCGAGCTTCGCGTTCGGCAACTCGATTTCGACGGTCTTCGCGCCCTGCGATTCGTACCACCGTACGACGTCTTCGACGGCGCTCCGCACGCCGGCCTCGATGCCGTCCCCGAAATACTCCCGGGGAAGACCGATGCGCAGTCCGGAAAGAGATAAGCCCAAATCCCTTGAATAATTCTCTTTGGGCCGCTCCAGGCTGGTGGAGTCGCGCGGGTCGAAGCCCGCCATCACGTTCATCATCGTCGCCAGGTCCTCGGCGCTCTTGCCGAGCGGCCCGGCCTGGTCGAGCGACGAGGCGAAGGCGACGATGCCGTAGCGCGAGACCGTGCCGTAGGTGGGCTTGAGCCCCGAGACGCCCGAGAACGACGCCGGCTGGCGGATCGAGCCGCCGGTGTCCGTCCCGGTGGCGGCGGGCGCCATTCTCGCCGCCACGGCGGCGGCCGATCCTCCGGACGAGCCGCCGGGCACCGCGCGCTTGTCCCAGGGGTTGCGCGCCGGCCCGAAATGCGAGGTCTCGGTCGAGGAGCCCATCGCGTACTCGTCCATGTTGCACTTGCCGAGCAGCACCGCGCCGGCGGCGTCGAACTGCTCGATGACGTGGGCGTCGTACGGGCTCTCGAAGTTGGCCAGCATCTTCGAGCCGCAGGTCGTGAGCAGGCCGCGGGTGCAGAAGATGTCCTTGTGCGCGACCGGGATACCCAGCAGCGCTCCGCTTTCTCCCTTGGCGCGCCGCTCGTCGGCGCGCCTGGCGTCGGCAAGGGCGCGCGACTCATCGACGGTGATGAAAGCGTTCAGACCGCCGCTTTTTCGATCATCCAGGCGGCCGATACGCTTGAGGTGCAGTCCGGTCAGCTCGACCGAGGAGATCTTCCTCGCCTGGAGAGCCGCCGAGAGCTCCGAGAGCGTCGCGTTCAGCACCTATTCAATGACCTTCGGCACGAGGTACAGGCCGTCCTGGGTCGCCGGCGCGACGGCCTGATAGGCGTCGCGGCGATCGCTCTCGCTCACCTGGTCGGGCCGCAGCCGCTGCCCGGCGGGCAGCGATGCATCCAGCGGGTGGGCCATCGGCTCGATGCCGCTGGTGTCGACCGCTCTCATCTGCTCGATCAGGCCGAGCACGCGGTTGAGCCGGCTTGCTACCGGCGCCACTTCCTGCGGCGCGAGATCGAGCCGCGCCAGGCGGGCGATGCGGCGGACTTGGTCGTCGGAAAGCGACATGAAAATGCGGTGGGACCTACGGGCCGGTTCCCGCGGCTGCGGGCTTTTCTCCTTCCCCTTGGGCGCTGTTAGCGTATCATATCCGCCGTTCAGGTCCGGAGCTTAGGCCCTGAATTTAAGGCAAAATAGTAGAAAGACGGTCAACGGCGGAAAGGCGCTCACAGCTTGCCCATGTTTGGATTCCTACGCAGCTACTTCTCGAACGATCTGGCGATCGATCTCGGTACAGCGAACACGCTCATCTACGTGCGCGGCAAAGGCATCGTGCTCGACGAGCCCTCGGTCGTCGCCATCCGGCAAGAAGCGGGCCCTAACGGCAAGAAAACCATCCAGGCCGTCGGCAAGGAGGCGAAGCAGATGCTCGGCAAGACGCCGGGCAACATCATCGCCATCCGCCCGATGAAGGACGGCGTGATCGCCGACTTCACCGTCACCGAGCAGATGCTCAAGCAGTTCATCAAGAAGGTGCACGACAACAAGCTGTTCTCGCCGAGCCCACGCATCATCATCTGCGTGCCGTGCGGCTCCACCCAGGTCGAGCGCCGCGCGATCCGCGAGAGCGCGATCGGCGCCGGCGCCGGGCAGGTCTATCTGATTGAAGAGCCGATGGCCGCGGCCATCGGCGCCGATCTGCCAGTCGCGGATGCCACGGGATCGATGGTTGTGGATATCGGCGGCGGCACGACGGAAGTCGGCGTGATCTCCCTCGGCGGCATGGTGTACTCGGGCTCGGTGCGCGTCGGCGGCGACAAGTTCGACGAGGCGATCATCAACTACATCCGCCGCAACTACGGCATGCTGATCGGCGAGACCACCGCCGAGATGATCAAGAAGGAAATCGGCTCGGCGTTCCCCGGCAGCGAAGTGCGCGAGATGGAAGTGAAGGGACGCAACCTCGCCGAGGGCATTCCGCGCAGCTTCACCATCTCGTCCAACGAGATCCTCGAGGCTCTCACCGAGCCTCTCAACCAGATCGTCTCCGCGGTCAAGTCCGCGCTCGAGCAGACTCCGCCCGAGCTCGGCGCCGACATCGCGGAGAAGGGCATGGTGCTCACCGGCGGGGGCGCGCTGCTGCGCGACCTTGACCGGCTGCTGATGGAGGAGACGGGTCTGCCGGTGATCGTGGCCGACGATCCCCTGACCTGCGTCGTGCGCGGCTCGGGCAAAGCGCTCGAGAAGATGGAGCACTTCGGCCCGATCTTCACCAACGACTAAGGTGCGGGGGCATGGAGCATAGCCCCCCGCCGTTCTTCAAACGGGGCCCTGCCCCGCTCGTCCGCCTGTTCTTCTTCGCCTCGCTGTCGCTCGCGCTGCTGGTGCTCGACGCGCGCTTCCAGTACGGGCAGGGCCTGCGCGCGATGCTCGCCCTGGTGGCCTACCCGCTGCAGGTGATCGCTACCGCGCCGATCGACCTGTTCCAGGGCGTCACCGGCTACTTCTCCAACCAGTCCCAGCTGATCGAGGACAACGCCGAGCTGCGCGCCAAAGCGCTCAGCTATGCGCGCGACGCGCAGCGCTACCAGGCGGCCGAAGCCGAAGCCGCCCAGCTGCGCCGCCTGATCGGCGCCAATGAGCGGCTGGGGGTGCGCGCGATGCCCGCCGAGGTGCTCTACACCGGGCGCGATCCGTACTCGCAGAAGATATTCCTCGACCGCGGCGCGACGCACGGCGTGCGCCCCGGCAGCCCGGTGACCGACGAGGCGGGCGTCGTCGGCCAGGTCACGCGCGTGCACCCGCTGCTTTCGGAGGTGACGCTGATCACCGATCGCGACCAGGCGACCCCGGTGCAGGTGGTCAGGAACGGCCTGCGCGCGGTCGCTTTCGGCGGCGGCGCTTCCGGCATGCTCGAGCTGCGCTTCATGGCGGCGATCGCCGAGATCCAGGACGGCGACCGTCTGGTCACCTCGGGCATCGACGGCACCTATCCGGCCGGATTGCCGGTCGCCACCGTGGTGCGCATCGAGCGCGACCCCGAGCAGGGCTTCGCCCACGTGGTGTGCAGGCCGACGGCCGGCGTCGACCGCGGCAGGTACCTGCTGGTGATCTCCGACGACGCGGCGCACCCGCCGCGCCCCGAGGAGGCGCAGCCGGGCAAGGAGCGGCGCGCCGACAAGCGGCGCGCGCGCAGCAAGGAGGTCGATGGGCCCCGATAGCTCGCGCCACATCCTGATGCCGGCGCGCGTGAGCACGGTGGTGCTCTCGTTCGCCGCCGCGCTGGTGCTCGACTTCATGCCGTGGCAGGACCTGCGCCTGGTGCCGGAATTCGCCTCGCTGGTGCTGACCTTCTGGTGCGTGCGCCAGCCGCGCCTGGTCGGCCTCGGCGTGGCCTGGACGGTGGGCCTGATCAGCGACGCCGGCAACGGGGTATTGCTGGGGCAGCATGCGCTGGCCTACTCAGTGCTGGCCTTCCTCGCGCTGTGGCTTTCGCGGCGTATCCTGTGGTTCGGGCCGGGGCTGCAGGCGCTGCACGTGGGACTCATGCTGCTGGTGACAGAGGGCGTGACGATCCTGGTGCGGCTCGTCGCTGGCGACCAGCTGCCGGGCTGGGCGGTCATCGTCGGGCCGCTCGCCGGCGCCGCGCTTTGGCCGATAGTGAGCTGGCTGCTGCTGCTGCCGCAGCGCCGCCTGGAACGCGAGCAGATGATCTAGCCATGAGCTTCGCCGAGCTGCGCAACTACGAACGCGAGCTGTACCGGTTCCGCCTGCGCCTGGCGGTGGCGGGCTTCGCCGTGCTGATCGCCTTCGGCCTGCTCGCCGCGCGCTTCATCTTCCTGCAGGTGGTGCAGCACGACGTCTACGCCTCCAAGGCGGAGGACAACCGCATCTCGATCGTGCCGATCCCGCCCAACCGCGGCCTGATCGTCGACCGCAACGGCATCGTCATCGCGCGCAACTACTCGGGCTACACGCTCGATATCTTCCCGCGCCGCGTAAAGAGCGTCGAGCGCACCATCAACGAGCTGTCCGAGCTGATCGAGATCACGCCGCGCGACCGCGCGCGCTTCAAGAAGGTGATGGTCGAGACGCGCAACCCCGAGAGCCTGCCGATCCGCACCCGCCTGTCAGACGAGGAGGTGGCGCGCTTCGCGGTCAACCGCTTCCGCTACGAAGGCGTGGAGATCAAGGCGCGCCTGTTCCGCCAGTACCCGTACGGCGACGTCGCCTCGCATGCCATCGGCTACATGGGGCGCGTCAACAAGGACGACCAGGTGCGCCTCGAGGAGGAAGGGGTCGATGCCAACTACCGCGGCACCGACTTCATCGGCCGCACCGGAGTCGAGGCGAGCTACCAGGCGGAGCTGCACGGCACCACCGGCTTCGAGCAGGTCGAGATCGACGCCGCCGGGCGCGGCATCCGCACGCTTTCGCGCAGCGCCTCGCAGTCGGGCAACAACGTCGCGCTCACTCTCGACATCCGCCTGCAGCAGGTCGCCGAGAACGCGTTCGGCGAGCGCCGCGGCGCGCTGGTGGCGATCGAGCCCGGCACCGGTGGCGTGCTGGCCTTCGTTTCCAAGCCCGGCTTCGACCCGAATCTGTTCGTCGACGGCATCGACCCGCAGACCTGGGCCGAGCTCAACACCAATCCCGACCTGCCGCTCAACAACCGCGCCATCGCCGGCGTCTACCCGCCGGGCTCGACCTTCAAGCCGTTCATGGCGATGGCCGCGCTCGAGACGGGCAAGCGCACGTTCCGCAGCACCATCAACGATCCCGGCTACTTCTTCTTCGGCGACCGGCGCTTCCGCGACTCCAAGCCCGGCGGCCACGGCGTGGTCGACCTCTACAAGTCGATCGTCGTCTCCTCCGACACCTACTACTACCAGCTCGCCAACGACATGGGGATCGACGCCATCGCCGGCTTCATGAAGAACTTCGGCTTCGGCGCGCGCACCGGCATCGACGTGCAGGGCGAGGCGCTCGGCATCCTGCCCTCGCCGGAGTGGAAGCAGGCGCGCTTCAAGAACCCGGCGCAGCAGAAGTGGTTCCCGGGCGAGACCATCTCGATCGGCATCGGCCAGGGCTACAACGCCTACACACCGATCCAGCTCGCGCAGGCGATGGCCACGCTCGCCGCCGGCGGCGCCATGTACAAGCCGCACCTGGTGGCCCACGTCGACAACCCGCGCACCGGCGACCAGCGCTACGCCGAGCCCGAGCTGGTGCACCAGGCGCCCTTCAAGCCGGAGCACGTCGAGTTCGTGAAGCGCGCCATGGCCGGGGTCAACAAGGAGGGCACCGGGGCGCGCGCCTTCGCCGGCGCGCAGTACACGAGCGGCGGCAAGACCGGCACCGCGCAGGTCATCGCCATCAAGCAGAACGAGAAGTACGACGAGTCGAAGGTCGCCGAGCGCCACCGCGACCATTCGCTGTTCGTCGCCTTCGCGCCGCTCGAAAGCCCCAAGATCGCGCTCGCCGTGATCGTCGAGAACGGCGGCTTCGGCGCGCGCGCCGCGGCGCCGATCGCGCGCACCGTGCTCGACTACTTCCTGCTCGGCAAGCTGCCGAAGGGGATGCAGCTGCCGACGCCGGAGGACGAGGTCAAGGACGACCGGGAGGCCGACTGACCATGGGTGCGAGGGAGTACCTGTAGTCATGGGTGCGAGGGAGTACCTCTAGTGGCCCTGGGATCGACCTTCACCGTTCGGCGGGTCGGGCTGCGGCTAGCCGAGGGCATCGACCAGACGCTCCTGATGCTGATGCTGACGCTGTCGATGCTCGGCATGGTCGCGCTGTACTCGGCGGCCTACGAGAACCCGGCGCGCATCGTGAACCAGCTGGTCAACCTCGGCGTGGCGTTCTGCGCGATGTGGGTCGCCGCCCAGATCCCGCCGCAGACCCTGATGCGCCTGGCGGTGCCCGCCTACGTCGTCGGTGTCGCGTTCCTCGTCGCCGTGTACCTGTTCGGCGACGTGGTCAACGGCGCGAAGCGCTGGCTGCACGTCGGCGTGACGCGCTTCCAGCCCTCCGAGATGATGAAGCTCGCGCTGCCCCTGGTCCTGGCGTGGTATTTCCACAAGAACGAGACGGCTCTGCGCCTGCGCGACTTCGCCATGGCGGCGCTGCTGGTCGCCATACCGGTGGCCTTCATCGCGAAGCAGCCGGACCTCGGCACCGCGGCGCTGGTGGGCGCGGCGGGGTTCTACGTCATCTTCTTCGCCGGCATCAGCTGGCGCATCCTGGTTGGCCTCGCGGTGCTGTTTGCGGTGAGCCTGTTCCCGCTGTGGAACCATATGCGGGACTACCAGAAGAAGCGGGTGCTCACCCTGCTCGACCCGACCACCGACCCGCTCGGCGCGGGCTACCACATCATCCAGTCGACCATCGCGGTGGGCTCGGGCGGCATCGCCGGCAAGGGCTGGCTGAACGGCACCCAGTCGCACCTCGAGTTCATCCCCGAGCGGCACACCGACTTCATCTTCGCCGTCTACTCCGAGGAGTTCGGCCTCATCGGCAACGTCGTGCTGCTGATCCTCTACGCGCTGCTGATCGGCCGCGGCCTGGTCATCGCCTCGGGCGCGGCGACCATCTTTGCCCGGCTGATGGCGGGCGCCATCTCGCTCATGTTCTTTACCTATGCCTTCGTCAACATGGGCATGGTCTCGGGCATCCTGCCGGTGGTCGGCGTGCCGCTTCCCTTCGTCTCCTACGGCGGCACGGCGCTCCTCACCTTGTTCATCGGCGCCGGCATCCTGATGAGCGTCCAGCGTCACCGCAAGCTCGTCCAGACCTGATTTTGCGGCGGTTGGTGCGAAGCAGCATTTTGTGAAAGTTTCTCCCGCATCGTGAAACGATGGGCACCTAAGCCCATGTAAATCCTTGTTTTCGTGACAGACGAGATGCGCCGTGTGGCATGTTGCTGCGCGGTATTGCAGTCCGCACACTGCGTGCATTCCTGTCCTTCATTGGAGAGTCCGTGAACCGCCGAGAACAAGACATCGCCGCGCTGCAAAAAGACTGGAAAGAGAACCCGCGCTGGAAGGGAATCAAGCGGGGCTATGACGCGGTGGACGTGGTCGCGCTGCGCGGCAGCCTCAAGATCGAGCACACGCTCGCGAAGGCGGGCGCCGAGAAGCTGTGGAAGCTGTGCAACGAGATGCCGTTCGTGAACTCGCTCGGCGCGCTCACCGGAAACCAGGCGATGCAGCAGGTACGAGCCGGCGTGCCGGCGATCTATCTCTCCGGCTGGCAGGTCGCCGCCGACGCGAACGACTCGCTCTCCATGTATCCCGACCAGTCGCTCTACGCGACGACCTCGGTGCCCACCGTGGTGAAGCGCATCAACAACGCGCTGATGCGCGCCGACCAGATCCAGACCATGGAAGGCAAGAGCGACATCGATTGGTTCGCGCCGATCGTCGCCGACGCCGAGTCGGGCTTCGGCGGCGTGCTGAACGCCTTCGAGCTGATGAAGGCGATGATCGACGCCGGCGCCGCCGGCGTGCACTTCGAGGACCAGCTCGCCTCGGTGAAGAAATGCGGCCACATGGGCGGCAAGGTGCTGGTGCCGACGCAGGACGCGGTGCAGAAGCTGATCGCGGCGCGCCTGGCGGCCGACGTGATGGGCGTGCCGACGGTGCTGCTGGCGCGAACAGACGCAGAAGCGGCGGATATAGTAACCAGTGACATTGACGAGAACGACAAGCCTTTCATCACCGGCGAGCGCACCTCGGAGGGCTTCTACAAGACGAGGAAGGGCTTCGACCAGGCGCTGTCGCGCGGCCTCGCCTACGCCGAGTACGCCGACATGGTGTGGTGCGAGACCGGCAC
>Ga0137436_1000123_pt1 | contig 24960 bp, 26 predicted proteins | sample EasRivERMGT119_2_FD_102328 | JGI IMG/M metagenome (GOLD analysis project Ga0137436, IMG submission 102328) | Soil microbial communities from meander-bound floodplain in the East River, Colorado, USA - East River MetaG ERMGT119_2 | ecosystem: Environmental > Terrestrial > Soil > Floodplain ...
GTTCCTGCATGAGGTATCGGTAATGACCAAGTGGTACAGGGAGCGGTAATTAGGGACTCGTCCCTTTTCTTCCTGCCGTGTCGACGGCACAGAGGTTGTCCTGAGTTTTGCATATTCGTGAATAGCCAACGCTGAATCCAATCTTGTTGGCATAGCGCGAGGTCAATGGGATCAGGGCGTAAAGTAGAAATCCCAGCGACCTAACCTTTCACCTTCGCAATCGCAAGAAGGTTCCGAAAATTGGAGAGCGAAGGCAGATCGGACAGACGGTCACTTACATTACGGGGAATCGTCCCCACTTACCAAGGAGAGCATGATGATCAGACCTATTACAGACACAATACGAGTCATATCTGGTGGTGAGTTCCTAGATGAAGCAAGCGATCAACTGAATGAGCTCGTGACAGCGATCTCGGAGCGAGGTGGATCGGGCAAGGTGACACTGACAATCTCGGTCAAGAAGGCTACTCGTGGAGGTGCGATGCATGTTACCGGGAAGACCATGCTCACCAAGCCAGCAGACCTGCCACATGAGGTACTGCTATTCGCTACACCCGAGGGCAATCTGGTAGCTGATGACCCGAGCCAGATGAAGCTAGACCTGCAACAGATTGAGCCAGCATCTACCGTGCTGAGAAGCATCCAGTCGTAATACCAACAACATACTTAGGAGCGATTCATGGGAATACCAGACGTAGATGGACAGAACCTAGCGCAGACACTGGCTAAGGAGATGAAGCAGCCAACACGGATCGAGACGCACAGTGAGCACGTGTCTCGCATAGCCACACCTGAAGGCTGGACAATCAAGGATTACGACGATGAGAAGTATCATGCAACCCCGCGCCGGAAGATGGGGACTGTAGGACTGCTGGACGTGGATAGCTTCATCAACTACGTCAAGCGACATAACATAGCCAAGGACACATCAATCTGGTGCAATGCCGACTACTTCAACGGGAAGGTCAGCTTCACAGCTATCCTGAATGACCACGGTGCTAGTGCAGATGCGCCAGCATGGAGAGACCACCTAGCCATATTCTCACCAGCATTCTCTACCGAGTGGTTCAGGTGGAAGGAGAAGAACAAGACCTCATTCACACAGGCTGAGTTCGCTACATTCGTCGAGGATAACCTCAAGGACATCGTGAAGGTGGGTGAGAGCCCAAGTGGTGGTCAGATGCTTGAGATGGCACTGGACTTCGAAGCCAATCAGGAGAAGCGGTTCAAGTCAGCGATCCGGCTCCAGAGCGGTACAGTGAACATGCAGTTCGTTGATAGCGAGGATGCCCAGACGATCTCCAAGATGCAGATGTTCGAGCGATTCACTATCGGGATACCTGTCTTCTGGGGTGGCGATCCTTACCAAGTTGATGCTCGGCTACGCTACCGCCAGAGGGATGGCAAGCTCACATTCCACTACGAGCTGATCAGGCTGGACAAGGTGCTCGAGGCCGCTACCAAGACAATGATCGCCAAGGTGAACGATGCACTGAAGCTCCCATTCTTCTTCGGGAATCCATTCGCTAAGTAACAGGTGACCACTACAACATTTAACAAGGTAGGTGAATATTATGAGTGTTAACAAGGTCATACTAGTAGGGCGGCTAACCAGAGATGTAGACCTAAGGAGCCTGAAGAATGGTGACTCGGTAGCCAATGCATCACTGGCGACTAGCGAAAAGTGGACGGACAAGAGCGGGGAGAAGCAGGAGAAGGCTGAGTTTCACAACCTGATCTTCTTCCGGCAGCTTGCAGACTTGGCAGCTAAGTATCTCGTCAAGGGTTCACAGATATACGTTGAGGGCAAGCTGGCTACACGGAAGTACGAGAAGGAAGGGGTGGAGCGGTATACTACCGAGATCATAGTGAACGACATGAAGTTCCTGTCCAGTGGCAAGAAAAAGGAGGATGAAGCCGGAGCAGCACCACCTAAGGCAACACCTCCACCTAAGCCAGTACAGAACTTCGACAACTTCGACGATGACATACCGTTCTAATTCATGTACTTAGATGCAGATAGAGAAGTGGAATGACCTGATATGCGCGACACTGGTAGGGACTAGTTCCTCTCACCCGATGTCGATGGCTGCTGTACTTGAGACTCACAGAGACGCTGGCCTTACCTCCAGTGTCTTGACTGAGATAGTGCTCAAGCTGATGACCGACAAGCGGGTGTGCTTCGCTCGGACGTTCAAGAATGGAGAGTGGCAGGATCAGCTCTACACGGCAGGGATAGACATACAGGATAGGCGCATACCGTCCAGCAGGGAGCACACACCACATCCCACCAAGAAGCCTGTCCGGAAGTGCTTGACCTGCACCAAGATACTGCCTGACTATCGGTTCGAGTTCGGATCACGCAGATGTATGGTGTGTGTCGAGCGCATCAAGACCGAGAAGTACGCGAAGCACAACGTCAAGAAGTGCATCACGTGCAAGGAGACCAAGGCCATGACTGACTACGACATCGAGCGATCCTATCGTAGGTGTAACCAGTGCGTGTCCAGACACAAGTAAGCTGATTGATTGTACTATGCGGCATTCCGACTTGATTACTAAGACGAATGCTGGCAGAACTGGTAACGGAACAGACGTGGAGCAGCTTCGATGAGCTGGACAGGATCGCTCTCATCGCACATACCGAATGGCTCATGGAGGCTCATGGCTACCAGATACCTCCACCTCTCGAGCAGGACTGGCTCATCTGGATGCTGCTGGCAGGACGTGGCTCCGGCAAGACCCGTAGTGCTGTCGAGGCCGTATGGTGGTGGTGCTGGAAGAATCCCAACTGGCGGTATCTCGTGCTGGCTCCGACATCTAATGACATCAAGCACACCTGCTTCGAGGGCGAGTCTGGCCTGATCGCTGTCATCCCACCTGAACTCATCGAGTCATACAACAAGCAGGATCACCAGATCATATTGATGAACGGCAGCTCCATCCGAGGTATCTCAGGCGACTCCTACGAGCGGCTCCGTGGCCCACAGTGGCATGGCTGCTGGGCTGATGAGCTGGCTGCATTCAACTATCTCGATGAAGGTCAGGCTTGGGACATGATGAACATGGGGCTCCGTCTTGGGCCATCTCCTCGGGTGATCGTAACCACTACACCACGGAACAAGGACTTGATCGTGGAGCTGGTGGATCGTGAGGGTGATGATGTCATCATAGATCGGGCTACTTCCTACGCCAACATAGAGAACCTGTCCCCCACATTCTCCAAGCAGCTCGAGCGGTACAAGGGTACTCAGCTCTACAATCAGGAGGTCTTGGGCGAGATCATCGATCTGGAGGAGGGCAAGGTCGTCAGTCGCAGCATGTTCCGGCTATGGCCTCACGACAGGGAATTCCCCGAGTTCGAGTACATCGTCCAAGCCTACGACTGTGCCTTTACCGAGAAGCTCTACAATGATCCTACGGCGATGACCACGTGGGGAGTGTTCAAGCCACTGGATGGCCCAACGTCGATCATGCTCATAGACTGCTGGGAGGAGCACCTCACTTTCCCCAACCTGAAGCCCAAGGTAATCGAGGAATTCGGTGTGCTCTACGGCTCAGGCACGACAGCCAAGCGACCGGACATCATACTGGTCGAGGACAAGGCCGCTGGGATATCGCTCATACAGGAACTTCAGAAGGCTTACCTCCCGGTCAGAGGCTGGAACCCCGGACGAGCTGACAAGATGCAGAGGCTCCAGATAGCTGCCTCCGTATTCATCACCGGACGTGTCTGGCTACCTGAGAGTGCCAACAAGCGAGGCTACGTGAAGAGCTGGGCAGAGGGATTCCTCAGTCAACTGTGCTCATTCCCTGACTGCACTCGGGATGACTACGTGGACAGTGCATCGATGGCGATCCGGTTCCTCTCGGACAATGGCTGGATCGAGCTGAACCCAAGGCCCTATGATCCTGACGAAGAGTACGTCGACGAGTACAAGCCTCGAGTCAATCCCTACGCCGTATGATCCACAGGAAGAAGGCTATCATCGCGCTAGACCTTGGCCTCAATACAGGCTGGGCGATCTTCAACCATGAGGGGATCATGTCAGGCCATGAGAACTTCGACGTGGCCCGTGGTGTCCATCGCTGCTACTCGTTCATGCACTATGCCTTCTGGCTGGCTGAGATGCTCGACAAGTTCAAGATCACGCACCTGTACTACGAGGAGGTGGTGAGTCATGCCGGGAGTCGGGCAGCACACGTCTACGGCTCATTCGAGACCACTACCGAGCTTGAAGCATGCATAAGGGGAATCGTCCCTACTGGGATAGGCGTGACCACCATCAAGAAGTTCGCCACCAGCAATGGGCATGCCGACAAGCCAATGATGATCCGCGCAGCACAGCAGCACAACCCAAGCATTACTTCGGATAATGAGGCAGATGCATTCCATCTATTACGGTACGCGATGCAAAACACTGAATAGCAGAGTATTATTACGGGAACTCAGAATGGAGCATCCCGCATGGCCTCCGACAATCCCTTCAGTAACGATCCACGACCATCCCTCCTCGAGTCTGCACTGGCTGGTGCTGACCGATCCAGCATCGAAGAATCACCCCTAGAAGTTCAGGCTGAGATGGCCTTGAAGCGTAGAGACATCCCCGCGTATATTGAGCTACAGGCTCGAAGGATGGGCAAGACTGGTATCGAGAACATCAGTCAGTACGGTCGTGACGTGCAGCGCAAGCCTATTGAGTCAGCTCTGGACTTGGTCAATCCCGGTGGGGCGATGGCTGGGGTGATCAGGAAGAAGGGTAGTCAATGGTTAGATAAGAATATGCCAGCTCATATGAACATTCTGCTGGGAGATCAGCAATACCCGAATGCTGCACACAATCAGGCTCTGAGCAAGTGGATCAAAGGCCCGATGACCAAGTACCTGAAGAACGAGATGGCGACACCTGAAGACCCCATCCGTAAGCTGGCTGAGAGTGGCATCACGCACAATCCTGTCATCTACCCACGGTTACCACACATTCAGAAGCAGGTACAGGAGACAAGACAGGCTGCTGGATTCCCTGAGCCTATGGGACAGTCTGAGCACGCCAAGAAGTGGGAAGACCTTGCTGACAGCATGATTACATCGCAACCAGCCAAATATTACGAAGGTCTACCAGCATATTCTGATCCGTGGCTCTCGAAATTACCGCCAGATGAGATAGTGCATGATCTCCCACACGTATCATCCGATCTTGCGATGATGAACAAGCTCGGCATGACCCAGATGAGGGGATTCCTGCGGCGGGAGATGGAGCAAGGTAACCTCAGGCCAGAGAACCTTAATGCCCTGACTATGGAGCAAGCTGTTCGCAGGATGCATGATGCCCGAATAGAGGCAGCGAAGGCCAAGGAGCTTGGTGATACCGAGAAGTTTGCTCAGTACCGGAACTTCCCGCTGCACAAGGAATACGAGGGTGGATGGAGGTGGGTGGACTTGCCGGACACTGGCACTCCTGAAGGACTGAAGACCGTCAAGGAGATCGGTTGCTCTGGTGGCTGGTGTACGATGAAAGATACCGAGGCTGAAGGGTATGGCTCGAAGGAGGGTGGGAATACACTGAGGGCATTACTTGATCCAACAGGCAGACCTCACATCCAAGCTCACTCTGAGGAGATGTGGGATGGGCCTAAGAACCTCAACAAGACCAAGTTGACGCAGATCAAGCCATTCAACAATGAGTGGACAAGTGCGCGAGTCAATGAGTGGACTGACAAGAATCCCAAGTACCGTGAAGAGATCATCCCGATGATGCAGGACTACATCAGGTCGGGTAACTTCCATGAGGTACGGGACTACAACAATGCTGACCTGTTCCCCTCCAGTGACAAGATATCACCCGAAGGTAAGGCCCTGCTGGAGAAGCACGGTCACAAGGTTCCAGCCTTCATCAATGAACAAGAGCGAGGTGACTTGCGCGACAAGCTGATGAAACTATTGGACTTGGGGGAGGACATGGCAGAAGGGGGACGCGTCCCTAATATGGCTGATGGTGGGCTCGTCGTACCTGAGGAGAGGCCATCGCTACTAGAGGCTGGGCTGGCAGGAGCTGAACGTCCCGGTGGCATCCAGAATTCCCCAAGCGTGATCCAGCAAGCTATGGATGAGCTGAATGCCAAGATCGGTCAGTCGGAGTACGTGCAGGACGTGAAGAAGCGTGTGGCTGATCCTCTCGGCACGATAGCTGGTGAGGCCAAGAGATGGAGTGAGCTACCAGCAGAAGGGATGCTCGGGGAGCTGGGTGGGCATGGGCTGGTTGGTGCTACCAAGAGAGTAGCAGAGAGCGCATACGATCCTCTCTTCGGCTATCCATCCAAGGCAGCATTCGAGCGATACAGGAAGTCAGAGCCTCGTGAAGCCAGACTTGAACGATTGGCAGAAGCATCGAAGCAACGACATCCGGAAGCACTCCCAGCATCTGAGGCACTGGGTAAGTTCGAGGGCAAGCGACTCAGGCTCACTCAGGCTGATCGGATGATCGCTGCCGGGGAGCATCAAGGTGGGCCTCGGCACTCGTATCTCCAGCAACAAAGCCCAGAGTACAAGAAGCGCAGGTCGGCATGGGCAGTCGGGAATGAACAAACGGCTAATCGGATGACCAAGCTCAATCAGTCAGAGCCAACTGTCTGGACTCCATACATCGGCAGTGAGCACCAACACGCATCCAATCTCAGTGCCTTCAATCAGCTACACAAGGCTTTCGAGAAGGCACGTGAGGAGGGCAAGCTACCCAAGGAACTGCTGAATGCCTATAACCAGAGGCTGAATGTCATGTCTCTCAAGGGCCAGCCACTGTCTGTAGTCAAGGACTCGGACAAGCTGATGTTCCCTGAAGGTATCGATATCAGTAAGCCGGGTTACCGTGACTTGCTCAATACCTACGACAAGCGCAGGGAGTTCGCCAATGTCATCAGAGGTGAGGGGGTGGGTGGCAAGAAGGCCCAGATATTCGATGTCGACAAGATGCTGCATGACCTCACTGAACCATCGCTACGGCAAGTGCCACAGGAGCATGCTGGAGATACTCTATTCACGCTGACCGGGAATGTCGTACATAAGCCAGTGATGACCAAGGGTGCTCATCCAGCCTACCCATACCTGCTGGAGGGTGATGACTCAGGGATGATCTACCGGACTACACCTGCTGAGGTGATGGTTCCCGAGTGGACGCATGGACTTGAGCAGAAGCATGGCAGGGGCATTCAGGGGATCGACTACCGGACTACCGACCCTAATCAGTTCATCTCCGAGGATTACCTGAACTGGCTCCAGAGGCTGGGCTACAAGAAGGGTGGGCAGGTCAAGGAGCCAAGCATCAAGGAGATGAAGCTATCTTTAATGAAGAGCAAGACTACAGGACGATAAATGGACAACTTCCCCTATCAGCAAGACGCAGTACTGGACGAAGAGGAGCTCCCGGCAGAGTTCGACATGGATCAATTCATGGAGGATGAGATCGATCCTGATGTCGTCGAGATGCCTGATGGCTCCGCTATGGTCACGATGGATGAGCTTGAGGGACAGGCGCAGGGTGGCTTCTACGAGAACTTAGCCTTGGTGATGAGCGAGTCCGAGACCTCCAAGCTGGCGATCCGGTTCATGTACAACATTGACGCTGACAAGAAGGCCCGTGAGAAGCGTGATGAGCAGTATGCCGAGGGCATGAAGCGTACCGGGATGGGTGAGGAGGCTCCGGGTGGTGCTGACTTCGATGGTGCATCCAAGGTGGCTCACCCAGTACTCGCTGAAGCCTCTGTTGACTTTGCAGCTCGTGCCATGAAGGAGCTGTTCCCGGCAGATGGGCCTGTGCGTACCACGACCATAGGGGAAGCGTCCGAGGAGAAGACTGAGATCGCAGAACGCAAGCGGGACTACATGAACTGGCAGCTCACTGAGCAGATCGTGGAGTTCCGTGATGAACTACAGCAGCTACTGACCCAGCTACCACTCGGTGGCAGTCAATTCCTCAAGCTATGGTGGGATGCCAAGAAGCGCAGACCTCGTGCTCAGTTCATCCCGATAGATCGCATCTACCTCCCATTCACTGCATCCAGTTTCTATACGGCTCCACGGGTAACTGAGGTACAGGACATCTCCGACTTCGAATTCAGACAGCGTGTGGAGCAGGGCATCTACCGTGACACCGATCAATTGACCTCATCGATGGAACCTGAAGCCTCCGAGTCCGAGACAGCCAACAGGAGGATCGAGGGCAAGGAATATCAGGATAGTGATGATGGGATCAGGCGCATCTACCACATCGAGTGCTACCTCGAGCTGGATGATGATCCGATCACCAAGGGCGCGATGGCTCCCTACACCATGATGATCGATGACAACGACTACTCGGTGCTCGGGCTCTACCGGAACTGGGAGGATGGAGACCCTGACTTCGAGGAGCTCGACTGGATCGTGGAGTTCAAGTTCATCCCGTGGAGAGGCGCATACGCTATCGGGTTCTTCCAGCTCATCGGAGGTCTAGCAGCCAGTGCTACAGGATCACTACGGGCTCTGCTCGATACAGCGCATGCCCAGAACTCCATGACCATGCTGAAGCTCAAGGGTGGGAAGGTAGGAGGCCAATCGAAGCAGGTGGACATCGGTGAGGTGGTCGAGATCGAGGCCATTGCAGGTATCGATGACATCCGGAAGATAGCGATGCCTATGCCGTACAACCCTCCATCCGAGACACTGTACAAGCTACTTGGGTGGCTGACTGATGCTGCCAAGGGTGTGGTTACGACTGCCGAGGAGAAGATTGCCGATGCTACTAACAATATGCCTGTGGGAACTGCTCAGGCACTTATCGAACAGGGATCGGTAGTATTCAGCTCGATCCATGCCGGACTCCATGCATCCCAGAAGCGAGTGCTCCGGATACTCCAGAGGATAGACAGGTTCTACCTCAAGGATCAGAAGCAGGATTACATGGTGGAGGAGCTGAAGGTAATCCCCTCAGACTTCGATATCGATACCAATGTCATCCCGGTCAGCGATCCACACATATTCTCGGAAGGACAACGGGTAGCCCAGAATCAGGCGATCCTCCAGATGATGGAGAAGGCCCCGGAGCTGTACGATGCTCGTGCTGTGCATAGCCGGGTACTGAAGCAGATGAAGGTTCCGAACGTCTCTGAGATCATGCCCCAGTACAACAAGAACGTCGAGATGAATGCCAGCGATGAGAATGCTGCGATGTGTCTGGGACGTGCGGTCGTAGCCTATCCGGAGCAGGATCAACTGGCTCACCTCGAGTCACACATGGCCTTCGCGCTAGACCCGGTACTCGGATCGAACCCGCTGCTGTCTCCTACGTTCATCCCTGCCGTACTCGAGCACGTGAAGCAGCACATGGTTCTCTGGTACACCCAGCGAGTCGAGTACTACGCCGGGGAGCGGGTAGGAGAGCTGAAGCCCAAGTACTCCAAGAAGACCGATATGTCCACCATCGACAAGGCAGTCGCCAGCGCATCTCACATGGTAACCAACGATACCAAGGCTGGGTTCGCTCAGTTCATGCCCGTACTACAGCAGCTCCAGCAGATGGCAGCGCAGATCGCAGACTCCCAGAAGAAGGCCGCTATTCCTCCCGATCCACAGGCAGATGCTTATATCCAGACTGGCATGGCTGAGACCCAGCGCAAGGCCGAGAAGGACAAGGCAGATACCCTGATGGACATGAAGAAGCTCGAGGCTCAGGTGCAGGAAGCCAGTGACAAGAACCAACTGACTGCTGCGATGGCGACCGAGAAGAACCTCACCGAAGAACGGATGGCGACACTCGATCTGACTGTTGAAGCTGCCAAGATCAAAAGGGAGCAGGAACAGACAGTTATGGACTTGCAGAATCAATTGCAGGATACTATTACCGAACAGCAACTTAATGAGCGTGATCTAGCCGACAAGATGTCCAACTTAACAGGAGAGCAGAATGCACAACAAGAACCACAAGGCCGAGTCCAACCAGAAGGGGGAGTTAACCAACCAGCATAAGCGCATGGCTATGGGAGCACCCGTGAATGGCAAGACCAACACAGCTCCTCCGGCAATCAAGAAGGGCAATAAGTGATCGATGTAGCCAAGCTGATCGCCAAGATATCTGACCTGAAGAAGGCGAGTGACAAGTGTATTACTGATGGCACTCCTCATAAGATCAAGGACTACAAGTATCAGGTGGGCTACGGACATGGGGTACAGGCAGTAGCTGATGCCCTCGAGAAGTTGATGGACGATGAAGAGTAAATAGGGACGCGTCCCTTTCCCCTTTCAAAGATAGCGTGATTGCTATGTGTCGCACTGAGAGATGTGCATTTACATGAAAGATGACTATGAGACAGACAGCAGAAGAGAAGAAGGACTTGGAACTGGATGCAGCCAAGCAGCACAAGCCTATGGTCAAGATGGTGAAGTGTGCTGAAGATGATCCGAAGTGTGCGCCAGAGGAAGCCCTAGACTACGACGAGGAGATGACCTATGCCTTCCCCGAGGTGAATCCCGGAGCGAGGCCACTGGGGGGCAGGATACTGGTTCAGCTCAAGCGTATCAGGGCTACCAAGAAGGGATCACCGATCATCATGCCGGGTTCCTATGTCGAGGCAGAGAAGTACCAGAACATGGTTGGGAAGGTGATCGCTATCGGGCCTCTCGCATTCAAGAAGCGTGACTCGATGGAACCGTGGCCTGAGGGATCGTGGTGTGAGATTGGGGACTATCTTAGAGTGCCGAAGTGGGGTGGGGATCGGTGGGAGGTTCCATTCGATGATGGGCTGGTTACTTTCGTGGTTATGAACGATCACGAGATCATCGCAGCGATCACTGGCAATCCACTTGAGATGAAGGCGTACTACTAATGAAGATCACTAAGATAACTCACGAACGGCTGGAGGAACTCATAGTATCTTCTGAGTACCATCGATTCCCCGGCACAACAGTCACCATATGCCTTCTGACCCTGACCAATGGCTTTAATGTAATCGGCAAGAGTGCATGTATCGATCCAGCCAATTTCGAACAGGACATTGGTGAGGAAGTAGCATTCAACCATGCCTTTGATCAGCTATGGGACTTGGAAGGCTATCACGCAATGTCTTTGAATGGGAGGTCATAGATGGGAACCCAACATAGACCAGATGAGGACGACTTCCAGATCGTCGAGAACAAGGATGGCACGGTTGCCGTAGATGGGCTGGATATCCCTGAGGGCGATGGTGTCAGCGATGAGGATGAGGGTGGTGGCTTCACTGCCTCGACTACCCAGAATATCCCGGACGATGGTGGTCAGGATCAGGCATCCGACACGGACGAGATACGCAATATCAGGCGCGAGAAGCGGAAGGCCAAGAAGGTATTCCATGCCCAGCAACGTGCCGAGAAAGACATGCGGTTCGAGCAGCTCAAGCAGGAGAACCAGACCCTCGTAGCACGTCTGACCTCCCTCGAGCAGAAGAATCACAAGGATGACCTGTCCCGGCTGGACTCTGAGCTGAACAATGAGATGACCCGGTACGAGTACGCCGAGGATGAGATCAGGAAGGCTACCGCCAGTGGCAATGGGAATGCCATGATCGCAGCTACTCGGGTGCTGAATGATGCCCGTGACAAGGTCAAGTTGCTGTCCGAACTGAAGGAACGCGCAGCCCAGCCACAGCAGCCCAAGACGATAGCTGACGACCCTGAGGTGCAGCGAATGGCACGTGACTGGATCGCCAACAATCCGTGGTATGACCCCAAGCTCGGTGACCAAGACTCAGAGATTGCACTGGCACTCGACAAGAGACTGATAAAAGAGGGATATAATCCGAAAACTACAATGTACTGGGATGAGTTCAATTCCCGGTTACAGAAGACACTACCGCATCGTTATAGCAATGCTAACGGCAATGACAACGAGGTGGTCAGGGAAAGGCCCAGAAGTATGAACGTATCACAGGAACATGGAAGCATAACTAGCGGTCGCTCCGCGAACAGCTTCATGCTTAATCAAGAGAGAGTCAGGGCGTTGAAGGAGGCCGGGATGTGGGATGACCCTGCCAAGCGCAACAAGATGATCAAGCGATACTATGATATGGACAAGAAAGCTGGGAGGCAGACATGAGCGCAAGTGATGACAGAATCAAGAAGACAGTAACTGGGGCAGACCGTGAGAACCGTGGAACAGCAGACGAGAGCCGGAAGTCACCAGAGGCAATGAACGTATCTTCAGAAGAACTACGGAAGTTATTCAGGGAGAACTGGACGCAGCAAGCACTGCCCGATCCTCCCGCAATACCCGGATGGCACACCTGCTGGCTTTCAACGACCAACGTCTATGACACGATAGATCGGCGCATGAAGCTGGGGTATGTTCGCGTGACTCCTGAAGAATCTGGATTGAGTGATTCGATGAGATTGAAGGAGGGCCAGTTCGCGGGATTCATATCCTGCAATGAAATGCTCCTCTTCAAGATACCGATGGCCTCATTCCAAGAAGCGATGCAAATATTTCACCATGAAGCTCCAGCAGAGAATGCCGCAAGTATCCGGAGGAAGATCGAAGAAGTCCAATTCCAAGATAACGATGGCAGGAAGCTCGGGAGCATTGATGAGGGTATGAGGAATATGGCAGACGACAGGAAGCCTACCCCTACCTTCATTGGATAATCCAATTTAGGAGAATGATATGTCGCAAACCAACAAGCCATTCGGACTGACACCGATCTACCACCCAAGTGGGGTGATCAAGCCTACCGTGGTGAGAGATGGCATCTTATCCGGCTATGCCTTCAATCTGCTCAAGGGACAGTTCGTCAAGCTCAATACCAACGGCACGATTGAGAAGGCTGCTGTAGGAGATGCAGGTGTCGGTACTTTCCACGGTGTTCAATGGACAGACACCACAGGACGCACTCGTGTGTCCAACTACTGGCCTGCCAATACCGTCTACCAAGTCGGTTCCTGCCAAGTGTTCTTCTATGCTGATCCAGACATCATCTATGAAGGTCAGGCAGATGGGCCAGTGCTGCAAACTGCTATCGGTGATCAGGTGGACATCTCCAACCCAGATGCTGGTTCTGCTATAACGGGGCTATCTCAAGCCACATTGAGTACTGTGCTCGCTGGAGTAGGCGTACAGAAGACATTCATAGTGCTCGGGCAAGGGTTAGGTGTTGATAACAATTGGGGTGATCCTTTCACGGTTCTTCGTGTGAAGATCAACGAATCTCAATTCCAAGCTCCTGTTAACGCAATCTAACAGCCAGCTAACTGATTAAGGAGACTCTAATATGTCAGCACCTATGAATAGTATGGACTTCCGCTCGATAGTTGAGCCGATCCTGAATGAATGCTTCGACGGACTGTATGACCTACGGAAGGATGAGTGGTCTAAGGTATTCCGTGAAGAGCAAGGTATTCCCCGTAACTACCACGAAGAGCCAGTATTGTATGGCTTCCCATCTGCTCCTGAGATGCCTGAGGGAACTCCGGTCACCTACCAACAAGGTGGTGTGCTGTTCCTCAAGCGTTATGTCTACCGTCCATACGGCATGGCATTCGCTCTGACTAAGGTGCTCGTTGAGGATGGCGACCATATCCGTATCGGTTCCACGTTCTCCCAGCACTTGGCTCAATCGTTGATCGACACGAAGGAAACACTGTCGGCTAACGTGATCAATCGCAGCTTCAACCCGAACTTCATCGGTGGCGATGGCGTGAGCTTGATCAGTACCCAGCATCCTATCTCCCGTGGCGTACTCAGCAACCAGCTCAACACTGCTGCTGCACTGTCCCAGACCTCGCTCGAGCAGATGCTCATTCAGGTTCGGTTGGCAGAGGACAACACAGGCAAGAAGGTAATCATCACTCCTCAGCAACTGGTAGTTCATCCCGGCAATATGTTCCAAGCCGAGGTGATCATCAACAGCGTACTCCGGACAGGTGGGGCTAACAACGACCTGAACCCGATCAAGTCCACTGGCAGCTTGCCTAAGGGTGCTGTAGTCATCTCTCGCCTGACCTCGCCTACAGCTTGGTGGGTACAGACTGACGCTCCTCAGGGCATGAAGCTGATGATGAGACGTAAGCTGGAGAAGACCTTGGAAGGTGACTTCCAGACTGACTCGATGCAGTACAAGGCAACAGAAAGATACGATGTAGGTTGGACGGACTGGAGAGCAATGTGGGGTACTCCCGGTCTATAGTAGCGTGATGGCATTCAGGTGTAGTATGACTATGCCTGACTGTCACCAATAAAGGGACGATTCCCTAATTTATACAAGAGATGAATATGCGCTAGTAATCAACAACTTATTCGATATCTAAACTTTTCAAGAAGGAAGACTATCATGCCTCAATTCTCAGATGACATATTCTTGGGTACTGCCGAGACTGGTATGGGAATGAACCCTGCCCTCGGTGAACCCTCTCCTATGGATAAAGGTGTTGGCCCACTTGGTCGCATCTATGTGTGGGACACTGTTCCCGCTGTCCTTGCTAACAACAACATCGCCCTTGCTCAAATCCTCACTGCGTCTGCTGTCCTGACTGCTGGTGCTGGCAATACAGCTATCGTCAAGAATGGCGTACCTGCTGTTCAACTCGATGTCCCACGTGCTGTATCTGTCACTACTGGTGCTGGCACTCCCACGATCCAGCCTGTGACCATCCGTGGCTTCGACTACTACGGTCAGCCTATGTCCGAGGTGATCAACTCGAGTGGTGTTGCTAGTACTGCTGTGCTCGGGAAGAAAGCCTTCTATCAGATATCCAGCATCACTGTACCCGCGTCCACTGTAGTCACTATCGCTGTGGGTACTACCGACATCCTCGGTCTGCCTGTTCGTGTGGTCGATCCTGCATACATTGCACGGGTAGGCTACAACGGTGTGATCGCGACCGATGCTGGTACTTTCGTGGCTGCTGCTACTGCTACTGCTACTCCTACCACTGGCGATGTCCGAGGCACTTACCTGCCGAGTGTTGCCACAAATGGAACACGTAGACTGGTGATGGGTATCCTGCTGGCTGGTATTGCTGTTGGCCCGAATGCAACGAGATTGGGAGCACTAGGCGTACCTCAAGCATAAGGAGACTGACATGAGGCCAATTCAGTTCAATTATGGAGGCTTACCTGCTGCGGTAATCAACTCTGTCGCACTGGCTCAAGCATTTACTGGTGGTGGGGAGATGATCCTCAACGGCACTCTATCGTCTGTCGTACCCAAGTTCGTAGCCCAGATACCACCTGAAGTGACTCAAGGCCGGGTGGTTCTTCCTGCTGCTGTGCGTCTGACTATCTCATCGGCTGGCAACAATAGCAGTGTGATCTTCACGATCTACGGGACTGACTTCAGTGGTTCCGAGATCAAGGAAGTGATCAATGGTGGGAATGCGGTTCCTGTCACGACACGGTACTCCTACAAGACAGTGACTCGTATCACTGTGGATGGCGTGACCAATGGCTCTGTGTCTGTCGGGAATGCTGCAACGGGTGCTGTGATCGTACCGCTGGACATCTATGTGCCGAATCAGGTGACCAACATCTCGGTGACCTTGCTGTCCGGTGCTGTGACTTACTCGGTTGAGTACACCAACGAAGACCCGTTCGACCTGACCATCAATCACCAGTGGGTTCCACATCCTACCGCTGCTATGGTGGGTGCTACAGCCAGCCAGACAGCAGGGTTCACGGCAACATTGATGAGGGCAGTGCGATTGAACATCACGGCAGGTACAGGCTTAGTCCGGACGACCATCGTCCAACAATCTACGCAATAGGGAGAAGATCATGGAAGGCTACAAGAAGATGCCACGGTCGGGCATAGCACATATGCAAACAAAGGGAGTGTCGACGGCTCCCATCAAGAGGTCTGCTCCCAAGTCTGCGGCTAAGGCCAAGGGCTACAAGAAGGGTGGGGCAGTCAAGAAGGCTGGTGGTGGACTGGCTCTACTGCCTCCTGCATTCGGCAAAGGTAAGGCTGGTGATGATGAAAGTGCTGCTCCGGGCAAGCCATCTGCTGCTGCTCGTCGGAAGGCGATGAAGCTCAAGCCTAAGGTCAAGCCTAAGCTCGATGTGATGATCGCTATCGGCAAGGGCAAGAAGGAGGGTGGTAAGGTCAAGAAGTACGCTGATGGTGGTGCGATAGAGGCTCAGGGTGGTGGCGGTATCCAAGACCTGATTGCTCGTCGTCAGGCATCTCAAGGGCCGATTCCACCTCCTGCTGCTCCAGCTCCACAGGCTCCTCCTCCACCTGCTGCATTTGGTGATGCAACCAGACAGATGGGGGCTCAATTCCCGCAACAAGGTGGTGATGAAGGTATCGATCTAGGTCGTGATCGTGGCAGAAGAATAGGGAGAGGACTAGGTCTCAAGGATGGCGGTAAGGTTGACTGCAAGAAGGAAGGCGGAGTAGTAAAAAAAAAGTCTAGTGCCATGCCCGTGTCAGGAGTAGAGGACACTGGCTTCAAGTCCATGACCAAGATGAAGAGCAGCATGTCAGGTAAGAGTGCTGCTACTGGTCACGTCCAGAAGTTGGCTACTGGAGGCCGGGTGGCTCGTCTGGCTGAGGGTGGTCAATACCAGTACGAGAAAGACCCTGCTGAATCTGCTGATGCCTTCAACAAGAGGATGGCTACAGCAACGATGGCTACCGATACTTACAAGAAGCAGAATGATCCTGCTGAAGTAGCTAAGGCTAAGGCATGGAGGGATGAGTTCTTTAGGCTTAACAATATGCCTGTTAAGGGAGCAAAGTCTGACCCTGTAGGTGATATGCAATACTGGCAGAAGATCGTAGCCAATCAACAATCCAAGCTGAACGATCCTAATCAGGGGTACAGGTTGCCGGGGAACACTAACATCAGATTGCCTCATGCAATGGAGGCTGGTGGCACTGCTCCATACATATCATTGGCTCAGGCGCAGGAAATGGCTAAGACTAATCCAGAGATAGCTGCTCTGATAGCGCGACAATTGCCTACATCTGCTGATCCATACAGAGATGCTGCTTATCAAACACAGATGAAGAATACCCCTGCTTCTACCAACTTGGACTTGGCTAAGGATATCCGTCAGTACGCTGGTGGTGCTGGCCCATCCAAAGACCCGTGGACATTCGCTGATCAAGGACAGGGGGCAGATACTGGCTCGGCAGCGACACCATCCGGGCCAAGCATGGAAGGGTTCCTGAAGCTGATCAATGATCGTCGGGCTACTAGGAACATGCCTCCACTGACCTCGTTGAGTCCTACACCTGATGCGTCTCAACCACCTCCAGCGACTACGCAGCCTCCTCCTGCCAGTACGACTCCTCCCGCGACTCAGACTCCTCCGGGAACTGGTCAGCCTCCTCCTAATGGTGGCTATGGTGGGTACGATTGGTACGGGCAGAACAATGGCAGCTATGGTGGCTTCAGTGGTGGGCCTATCGGATTCTTGGATCGACCCAACAAGTATGTGCCTAATCAGGCTCGGGTGAGTGGTGGGCAACTGGTTCAGAATGCTGGTGGACAATGGGTTCCTCAACAAGCTGCTACTGCCCAGACCGTCCCGGCTCAGAAGAAGGGTGGCAGAGTTAGATCGAGGGCCAGATAATGCCAGCCAAGAGTAAGGCTCAACTGAAGCTCATGGCAGCAGTGGCTACCAATCCGAAGCTGGCGAAGGCCAAGGGTATTCCTCAGAAGGTGGGCAAGGAGTACCTCGCTGCCACTCCAACCACCAAGGGACTACCTACGAAGATCAAGAAGAGGTAATCATGCCATTCTCAGGAACAGTCAGCCAGACAGTGATTGATGTCATGCAGCTCATCGAACACGCGGTCAGACGCTGCGGTAAGTTCGCAGAGGAGCTGACGGTCGAACAGATACAGTCTGCCCGTGAATCGCTCTACTTCCTGCTATCGCACATGGGGAACCGTGGCATACAGTACTGGGCGATCCAGAAGACGGTCATCGGCACGATCTCGCACAAGTACACCTACTATCTGCCTCTCGGCTCAATAGACGTGCTCAATGCCTTCTATCGGCGCATGAACCGGAATACAGGCATAGCGATCATGTCCGATGGTGATGGTCAACTTGCTCTGGATGGTGATGTGAGTACCAAGTGCGTACAGGCCATAGCTGATGGGTTCCTCGGGGTAAGCCTACCTGAGCCTGTCTACGTCACATCGGTCGGAATACTGGCAGGGGAATCGTCCCCTTTTACCATTGTCATCGAGTACTCTGAGGATGGGATCGTGTGGAACCTCCTGCAAGCTGTTCCCAAGACTATGTGGGTGGATGGTCAGTGGCTCTGGTACGACATCGATCCCGGCAAGAGCGTCAGGTACTACCGGATACGTGAGACAGCAGGAGGCTTCCTGAATGTCCGTGAGCTCTACGTGGGGAGCAATCCATCCGAGATCACCCTCTCTCGACTTAACCGGGATGACTACACCAATCTCCCGAACAAGACATACCCGAGCAATCAGCCTGTTCAATACTGGATGGATCACACGATCAACGTACCCAACATTCAGGTGTGGCCTGTACCCAACAACTACTTCACTCAGATCGTAGTGTACTGCTCCCGGTACATCATGGACGTGGGTGACTTGCAAGGTGAGATCGAGATACCCCAGAGATGGTATGAGGCGATCATCTTCTCGCTGGCCCACAAGATGTCACTCGAGCTGCCGGGTGTCGACTTGCAGAGGATACAGTACCTCGAGACTCAGATGAACATACATCGAGGTGAAGCGGAGGACGCTGAATACGACCGTAGCCCGATCCGGTGGCTACCTAACGTTAGATGCTACACGAAGATATAGATGCCACTATTCCTAGACACTCGAAGCAAGACCATACTCTCTGTAGCGATCTGCGACAGGTGCGGTATGAAGCGACCATATGTCGACCTCAGTGCTGACAGGAACAACCCCGGACTCCGTGTGTGCAACAAGAACTGCAATGATGAATTCGATCCGTGGAGACTCCCGGCACGATCACCTGACAAGATCGCCATCCGGTACGCGAGACCTGACAACTACCCTGATATGCCTGAGCCACTGACACTGATCACCGAGGAGACCTCTGCCTTCCAGATATTCGTTGAGAACTCATCGATACCTGAAGCCAATGGGAACCTAGACGTACTGGAGCTATGAGATGCCATCTAAGAGAATAATTGACCTGCCATTCGCTACCGTGCCACTAACCGGGACTGAGCTGACCCTCGTCTTTCAAGATGGGACGACCAAGTCCGTGGCACTGGATGAGATCGCGCTGGCCCCACTACCTGACACTGGTGTCACGCCGGGTGAGTACGGTACGGGTGACATGATCCCTAGAATCAATGTGGATGAGAAGGGCAGAATCGTCAGCTTAGATGTAGTGCCAGTGTTACCAAGCACGGTAGGTGAAGTACCAGTGCTGAAGTTCGATGACTTTGTCATGTCTGAAAGCGACAGGATTGTGATCAATGACAAGCCCGGAACATGCATTGTTACGATGCTTGATCCTGCTCTTCATGTAGGCCGACAGGTGACATTCATCAATGGAGCACCACAGGCACTCAATTCATCTGAAGACAATATCATCCAGCAGAACGGCTCTGGGCCAACCAATGCCATCCTTGCTAATCCTGTAGGCAGATGGGCTGACCTGATAAGCACTGGGTTATTCTGGCGGATCATACGGTCTGGATAAAAAGGGACGAGTCCTTAATGGAGATTATCATGGCACAGGACAAGAAGTCGTTCTCTGAGTCGATCAACGAGAAGATACTGGACGTATATGACAGTGGCGAGGTGTTCAACTCACGCAACTTCAGGGACGTATGCAAGAAGTTCTGCCGTACCTATGGCGAGGTGAACCAGCTACTCGGGACGCTGAGATCGAAGGGGATACTCGAGGAATGCATGCTCCCTGACTCGCTGCACAGGCTGGTGCTGCACTACAGGCTGGTCAATCGGGACAAGCTGCTTGACATGATATCTCCCAGAAAGCGCGATATGGTAGCCAGATTACGCGGAGATGGCATTGATAACATGGGATTGCAGGACATTCTTGATAGAATAACAAGGGCAAGGCTAGGACACCAGACACACGCCAGATAGGGGATTCACCATGACCACAGCAGTAGTAATGACGTACAACAGTCTGGTACTGGACATAGAACACTATCTGGAGCGCACTGACGCTGATACTCTCTCCCAGATACCACGATTCATCAGCCTTGCCGAGCTGATCATAGCGGCTAACCTCAAGTTCCTCGGCAATCTGGTCGTAGCGACCGGAAATCTCACTCTAGCTGACCCAATCCTCGTGAAACCAGCAGGATGGCGCAAGACTGTCTCGATGAATATCACTGTGAACGACAAGAAGCAGCCAGTATTCCTAAGAAAGTACGAAGTATTAAGGACTTACGCTCCAGATGCCGATGAGGGACGTGTCCCTAAGTATTATGCCGATTATGACTACGATCATTGGCTCGTAGCACCCACTCCGGACGCTCCATACGAGTTCGAGGTCACTTTCTACGGGATTCCACCTCTATCCAGCGACAATCAGAGCAACTGGTTCACTCAGAAGGCTCCTCAGGCCCTCCTGTATGGCTCATTACTGCAATCTGCACCCTATCTGAAGAACGATGAGCGTGTAGTGCTATGGAAGAGTGAGTTCGAAGGCTTCCTGAACAGCCTGAAGACCGAGGAAACTGAGCGAATAGTCGATAGAAGCGCATATGTTAAGGGTACATAAGACATGACCAGCTATACCTCACCATTCACAGGGAATGTGATCCAGCCAACAGACGTTTCGCTGACCACTATCGACCTTACCACGGAAAATCTCCAGACTCAGTGGCCTATCAATGGCGATCCTGACCTGACGATGATCGCTCGGATCACTGAAGTCACCTCCGGATCAGCTCTATTCAACCTCAGACTGCCTCCAGCCAACCAAGCCTCGGTAGGTGAGGACATTCTGATGCGGAATGTGGGTGCTGAAGCCTTCACGGTACAGGACTTCGATGGGATTAATGACATTGTGACCATCAATCCCGGTCAGGCAAGGTACATCTACATCTCGGAGAACGACGATGAACAAGGTCTCTGGCACACCTTTACTTTTGGTGCTGGTACTTCTGCTGTTGATGCTGCTGCGCTGGCTGGGAATGGACTGGTAGCACTCGACTCGAAGCTCAATCAGTCACTTCCTATCGTCCTGATCAACTCGAACTATGTCATACAGCCAACTGACAGGGCCAATCTCATCATCTGGGTAGGCGGAGCAGGGGTATTCACGCTGCTGACTGGTGGCCTGTATGGGCCTGACTGGTTCGTGAACATCAGGAATAACGGTACTGGACTGCTGACCATCACTACTACCTCGGGGACTATCAACGGTGCTGTATCGATCAGTCTCCAGCCCACTGACTCATGCTTCATCGGGTGTGATGGAACCAACTTCTACACGGTAGGACTCGGCAAGAATACCCAGTTCAACTTCTCGCAACTGGTCAAGCAGGTATCAGGTGGAACATACACACTGACTCCATCCGAAGCATCCAACACGATGATGAAGTTCGTGAGCTCCGGCAACCTGACCAGCAACGTGGTGATAGTGCTGCCTCCTACCATTCAGGTCTACTTCGTCCAGAACGCTACGACCTCTCCTGATGGGTTCACGATCCGGCTCACGACCAATACTGGTGGTGCTGATGCGATCATCCCGGCTGGGGAACAGGCGACAGTGATCAATGACTCGATCAATATCGTCAACGCTAACAGTATCTCTGCTGGCCCGGTGAACTTCGCACTGCCTGATGGCTCTGCTGCTGCACCTGCCATGTACTTCGCTACCGAGCCTACGACTGGAGTCTATCGTCCGGGGCCGGGGAGATATGGCTTCACTATCCTCGGCACTCAGGTAGGAGAGTGGGGTGCTTCCATACTCAGGATCATTGGTAGTCTGGCCTTCTTGGGGATCGGGAGAAGGATCACGGGTAACCTCTCCGATGCCGTAGTAGCCAATCGTCTGCTATTCCAGAACTCCATAGCGAATGCAGCATCTGGGGTGGAAGTGATCCCTAATGGAACGGGTACTAGCTCGAACTTCACTGTCAACAACAACAGTGATCCAGACAATGGTTCGATAGCTCAACTCGTCATAGACATTAATACTGCCGTAGTGCGATCTGGTAGACGAGGAACTGGAGCATTCCTGCCTCTATCATTCCAGACAAGTGATACTGAAAGACTCATCATAGGTGCAGATGGCACTATTGCACTCATAGGCAACCTGAACTGGATTGGAGCAAGCAGGAGGATACAGGCTGACTTCACTACATCTCCTATCAATCTCAGGACGATGTTCCAGACTTCGGTGGTGAATGGTCAAACAGCTATAGAGGCGATACCAAATGGCACTGGTAATATATCCGCCTTTATAGCCAATAATAACTCTGATCCACTGCTTGGTTCACGTTTCCTGCATCAGATAACACCAACTTCTGCCTCATTAAACTCAACCAGACAAGGTGCTGCTCCATACCTTCCTATCTCATTCCTGACCAGCGATATCGAGAGAATGAATATCGGTGTGGCTGGTGAAGTCACTCACTTTGGTAATCTGGTGTTCTCAGGGGCTGGCAGGAGGATCATTGGGGACTTCTCAGCACTCCCACTGGCTCTCAGGACAATGTTCCAGACATCTGTTCTAAATTCCATAACAAGCATTGAGGCGATACCAAATGGCACTGGTACTGGCTCGAACTTCAATGCTAACAACAACCCTGATCCTGATAATGGATCAAGGTTCCTGCACAGTATTTCAGCTACTCAGTCCGTCCTTAATTCAACCAGACAAGGTACTGGTCTATTCCTGCCGATATCAATATTGACCAGCAATGTCGAGCGAGTGAACATCGGTGTAGCTGGTGAGACTACTCTATTTGGCAACCTAGTATTCTCAGGAGTAAGCAGAAGGATACAGGGTGACTTCACAACTACAACACCTAATTTAACTAATAGATTGATGTTCCAGACAAGCACTGTCAATGGGATAACCAATGTCGAAGCCATGCCAAATGGTACTGGAGCCGCAGCATCTTTTGGTGTTTACACTAGCACCGATCCACAAAATAGTTCTCGTGGGCAGATGGTTATCAATGCAGGTGGCTTTGACATAATCTCGTCGGCATTAGGGACAGGTAGTGTACAGCCAATGAGATTCTTCACGAACGGTCTTGAGCGACTAAACATTGCTGCTGCTGGTGGTGCTAATGCTGGTACTGTCACAGTGCTTGGTACTTTCAATGTAAACAGCAACTTAAATGTCACTGGCAATGCTACATTCAGCAATAGTGCAAGCATAATAGCTAACTATGTTGGAGTTGAATTAGCTTTAGTTATCCAGAATACGGACAACACCAATCCTGCTAGTAATGCGAGACAGGTTATTCAAACTGGTGGTGCTGGTGGTGGTGATCCTTACACTGTCTACTTCATACCGGGAGTAAAAGGCTACAGTGTTGGAATAGATAGGACGGATGGTGCGAAATTCAAGATATGCGGCACTATCGGAATGGGTGGTGTTGACGTACTGACTATCGATAATGCAGGACTTGTCACGATACCGAACAATCTGACTGTCGTAGGCGCACTCTCTGCTGGCTCACTGGCCTTCACCAACCTGAGTGTGTCTGGCACTCTGACTGTTGGTGGTGCAGCTACTGTTGGCTATCTCAATAGGGGTGTGCCTGTCATCAAGACTGCTGACTTTACTGTTGGCCCAACTGAGAACTGGATCATCGTCAATAAACCCGGTGGTATAAACACGACCGTTACCATGCCAAGTGCTGCTGCCTTTCCGGGACGAGAGATCATGTTCCTTCTTTATCAATCAGTTGGTGTCTTACAGTCATCTGCCAGCAATATTGCCAATAGGTCTAATGGTGGCGCGACTAATCTGATACTTGGTTCACAAGCTGCTTCGTGCAGACTGGTAAGCGATGGCGGTATATGGCGAGACATGGGGCCATAACAGATGCCTAAAGCTCTCCTCTCACTCGATACCAAACCGGGCATCCAACGCGATGGGACTGTGCTCGACAAGCTCACCTATAACGATGGTGAGTGGGTACGGTTCCAACGTGGCAAGCCTCGGAAGATCAGTGGCTATCGGGAGATCACCGACGAGATGCACGGGCCTTCACGTGGCATCCATGTCGACTCGGCAGATGGCATCAATCGCATCTTCAATGGCTTCCCGGAAGGCATGGAGAAGGTATCAGTGGACGCTGATGGGATAGGATCGGGACTCACTACCTATGACCTCGCTGCGGGGCCTGTGCTTACTCTGACCGTTACCGATCCCGGCTCAGGGCTCACTGATGGTGTCTACCCCGGTGTCTCGGCTACTGGCAACACTGGCTTCGGGGCTACCTTCACTGTCACTGTCTCAGGTGGAGTGGTCACCAACATCACGCTCACCAACTCAGGCAATGGTTACCAGCAGACACTGGGTATACCTGACCTCTTGATGACAATACCTGTATCGAGTATTGGTGGAATAGGGACGAGTCCATTAATCTCCATTGACGTAGTAGCGGCTGCATTCGTGGCAGATGAGCGTACCCTCTGGCAGATGGATGGGTACTTCGACGCTACTGGTGATGGCATGAACCTGATCGTGGCGCATCCCGGACAGAACCTCGTCTCGATAGACAACACGACCGAGACTGCTGTGCTGGCCTTCGATCCTGCTGGCGTGATCTCACCTACCCTCGTGAATCCTCCCATGTATCCGCTCACCGATACTCAGGGTACGACTCCAACTGGCGACACCATCATGGTAAGTGGCGGGGTGGTAGTCCTCCATCCATACATCTTCGTGTACGGGGACAATGGCCTCATCAAGAACAACTCTGCCGGGAATGCATTCGACTGGAACTCGCCTGACTCGAATGAAGCCAACGTATCGGCTCAGAAGATCGTCAA
>Ga0137436_1000127_pt1 | contig 24746 bp, 15 predicted proteins | sample EasRivERMGT119_2_FD_102328 | JGI IMG/M metagenome (GOLD analysis project Ga0137436, IMG submission 102328) | Soil microbial communities from meander-bound floodplain in the East River, Colorado, USA - East River MetaG ERMGT119_2 | ecosystem: Environmental > Terrestrial > Soil > Floodplain ...
CGCGGCAAGCTCGAAGGGCAATGGTCGCGCCAGGAAGAGGTCTCGACGGAGAACCTCCGCCTCGTCCTGCAGCGTTACCGGTCGTTCTTCGACCGCCTGCTCGGCATGACGGCGAAGAGGGAGCCCGACGCTTAGCCTTCGACGCGGACCGTCTTGACGTTGACGAACTCGCGGATCCCGTACGCGCCGAGCTCGCGGCCGTGCCCCGACTGCTTGATGCCGCCGAACGGCAGCCTCGGGTCCGAGACCACCTGGCCGTTGACGCACACCGTCCCCGCGTCGAGGCGCGCCGCGACCCGCTCGCCACGCGCCGGGTCCTTCGTGAACACCGCGGCTCCGAGGCCGTAGATCGTGTCGTTCGCGATCCGGATCGCATCGTCCTCGTCGGCGGCGCGGAGGATCGCGGCCACGGGGCCGAACAGCTCCTCGTCATAGGCCGGCATGCCTCGTGTCACGTCCACGAGGACCGTCGGCGGGTAGAACGCCCCCGGCCCCTCGGGGATGCGCCCGCCGAGTGTCGCGGTCGCGCCCTTGGCGACCGACGCCTCGACCTGCCGGTGCAGGGCGTCGCGCAGGTCGTGCCGTGCCAGCGGGCCGATCTCGGTGTCCGGATCGAGCGGGTCTCCGACCCGCTTGGTCCGCAGCACCGCGGTGAATCTCTCCGCGAAGGCGGCGGCATGGGGCTCGACGACGACGAACCGCTTGGCCGCGATGCAGCTCTGCCCGGAGTTGACGATCCGGGCCGCGACGCCGACCTCGACCGCGCGCTCGAGGTCGGCATCTTCGAGCACGAGGTACCCGTCCGAGCCGCCGAGCTCGAGGACCGTCTTCTTGACCACGGCACCCGCGGCTGACGCGATGGCGGCCCCCGCCGGCGTGCTCCCGGTGAGCGTCGCCGCGCGAACGCGCGGGTGCTCGACGACCTCGCGCACGCGCTCGCTTCCAATCAGGAGCGTCCGGAAGACCCCCCGCGGACATCCCGCGGCTTCGAGCACGCTCTCGATGGCCAGCGCGCACCCCGGGACGTTCGAGGCGTGCTTGAGCACGACGGCGTTCCCGGCCATGAGGGCCGGCGCCGCGAACCGGAACACTTGCCACAGCGGGAAGTTCCACGGCATGACGGCGAGCACGACGCCGAGCGGCTCGAAGACGACATACGAGCGCCCGCCGCCGGCCGCGATCTCCTCGGGTGCCAGGTACGTCTCGGCCGCTTCCGCGAAGTGCTCGCACGCCCAGGCGCACTTGTCCGCTTCGGCCCGGCCTTGCGTGACCGGCTTGCCCATCTCGATCGCCATGAGCTGAGCCAGGTCGATCCGCCGCTCGCGCAGCAGGCGGGCGGCGGCGCGAAGGATCGCGGCGCGCTCCGCGAAGGACCTCGCGCGCCACCCTTCCCAGGCCTCGTGGGTTTTCTCCACGGCCGCCGCGACGTCGGCCGATTCGAGCTCCGGGTAGCTTGCGTTGGTCTTCCCGGTAGCGGGGTTCATCGAGACGAGCGGCATTCTGTTCCCATCTCCCCTATATAAATGATAGGGGCAGCGTTTTCCCGCGCTTTTTTCAAGGCTCCAGGCGGGGCGGGCGCTTGCCCCGCCGGATCGATCCGGGAAGCGCGACGTAATCGAGCTCGGAGCGCGCGGACACGCAACGCAGCATCAGCCCGCCGCGGCTCATGTCGCCCCGCCCCACGAACGCCGCGGGGAAGCGAAGCCGACCGTCGAGCTTTCCCTCGATCGCATCCACGTACTTTCCGGTCGCGATGCTCCCGAGCAGGACGACGATGTCCGAGGCGTGAAGCGACGCGCCGAGCGCTTCGGCGTCCCGCTCGAGGGGATCGCGGAACCGGGGCTCGTCGAGATCGACCGCGATCGCGGCGATCGACCGCAGCTCCTCGCCGGTGACGACGGCGTCGGGGTCGAGCAGGCCCCGCCCCGGCACGATGACGAGAGGGCGCCCGAACGCGTGGGCGTACGCGAGCTTCCCGCGGAAGTACAGGCCGCTCAGGAACGTGAACACCTCGCCGATCGATGCACCGGATTCCCGGAACCGGACCGCGAGCGGGAACGCCCCGCGGCCGTCGAGGAGCAGCCGGGCGCGCTTGCCGCCGCCGTACGCGGGCGAGAGCAGGAAAGTGTTCACGACGGGATCTCGTGTCCACCGTACCTCGGGACCCGCACGGCGGCCACTGATCAAATAAATTGACAATTTTGAACAGTGAGCTATCGTGTCCCGCATGAAGCGGCCGCTCGTCGTCGATCCGAAGCTGCTCGCCTCGCCGCTGCGCGCCGAGATCATCGGCCGCCTCCAGACCGAGGGCCCGCTCTCGATCCGCGAGCTGGCCCGCCATCTCTCCCGGCCGGCGAACGGCCTCTACCACCACGTGGCGCTCCTCGCGAAGGGCGGGCTGCTGCGGGAGCGGGAGCGGCGGAAGGCGGGGCGGCGGGAGGAGGCCGTCTATGCGCTCGTCGCGCCGCGCGTCGGGAGCGGGCACACGCGTGACCCGGAGCGCCGCGCCGCGATCGCCGCCGCGGCCCAGTCGGCGCTGCGGATGGCGGGACGGGAATTCGTCGCGGCGCTCGACGAGGGAACCGCACCGCGCCTCTCGCGCCAGCGTGTGTGGCTCAGCAAGGACGGTGTCGAGGACGCGAAGCGGCTCATCGCGCGGCTCGAGGAGCTGCTCGCGCGCGAGAATCGGCGTCGCGAGGGGCGCTTGCACGTCCTCACGACGGCCCTGGTTCCGCTGGTGAGTCGATGACGCTCACGGAGGTCCTCGATCGCGCCCGGGCCGCCGCCGGCCGCCTCGACCGGCATGTCGTCCTCGCCGGACGGTCGCGGCGGCACGGCGTGGACGGCGGGGTCGAGCTGATACTCGCGCCGGACGGGGCGTTCGTCGAACGGTTCCGGGGGCGCATCGCCACGACCACGGGGTTCGACGGCCGGAGCGGCTGGGCGCTCGACCTGTCCGGCATGCCGATGATCCTCGACCTCGACGAGCTGGAAACCCCTCGCCTGGTGTTCGGCGTTCTGTCGGGCCGCTGGCTGTACGACGAGAGGTCGTTCGACGTCGAGCTGGACCCCACGCGCGCCGGCGACACCGGGATCGCGCTTCGCATCGGCCTCCGAGGGGCGGCCGCGGGGGCCACGCTCCTGCTCGACCGCGCGAGCTTCCTCCCGATGCGGCTCGAGCGTCCCCTCGTCGGATGGCAGCGCACGTGGGAATTCGACGCCTTCCGCGCCGAGGGCGGCGTCACGCTCCCGCGACGGGTCACGCAAACGCAGGGCGGGCTCGCCGACGTCGATCGCTTTCAGACGCTCCTCCCCCTCGACGCCGATCCCTCGCTCGTCTACCGCGCGATCACGGCCGAGCCGGAGGACGCGCGCTACGACGCCACGATCCCGCCGCGCATCGAGCTGATGAAGATCCCCACCGGCCACGTCTTCGTCCGTCCGAGGATCGACGGCCAGGAGGTGGGGTGGTTCGCCTTCGACACCGGAAGCGGCGCCGGCTTCACACTCCTCGCCGAGGTGGCCGACCGTCTCGGGATGCCGCGGTTCGGGGAGGTCGCCGGCGGCGGCGCGGGGTCCGCGATGCACGTCCTCGCCATGCGCCAGGGACGCACGTTTCAGCTCGGCCCCGTGACGATCGACAACAGCGTCTACGTCGAGCTCCCCGCGGAGCTCAACGTCACGATGAAGCGCCTCGCGGACATCGACGTCGTCGGCACGTGCGGCTACGACCTCTTCCGGCGCTGCATCGTGGAGATGGACCTCGGCGGCGGTGAAGCGTTCCTGCACCCGCGTGACGGCGGACCGGGGGCCGACGCTTGGTTCGACCTCACGCTCCAGCACCGCATTCCGAGCATCCGCTGCCGCTTCGAAGGCGAGCATGAAGGGCTCTTCCAGGTGGATACCGGCGCCGGACCGCTGGTGCTCTTCCACTCCCCCGCCGTCGAGCGCTTGAGGCTCCTCGAGGGGCGCCAGGTTCAGGCGATGCCGGTCCAGGGGGCCGCGGGGAGCGTGGACACGATGGTCGGCGAGCTTGGCTGGATCGAGATCGCCGGCCGGCGCCGCACCGACGTCCCCGCGATGTTCGTCACGGGGGCCTCGGGCGCGCTCGCCGACCCTCACACGCTCGGCACGCTCGGCGGGATCCTGCTGGCGCCGAGCAAGCTGCTGTTCGACTACGGGCGACGCCGGATGGCGGTCGTCATGAGGCCTCGAGAAGCGGCAGGTTGACGGTGAGCGCAAGCCGAACGAGGCGCGAGCGGCTTCCCGCGCCCGTCTTGTGCAGGATCTGCTTCGACTGCACGCGAACGGTCTCGATCGAGACGTCGCGCAGCGCGGCGATCTCCTGGCTACCGAGCCCGCACGCCATGAGCCGGCACACCTCGGCCTCCGCCGGCGTCAACCCGTAGAGCGTCGCGAGGCCTCGGGTACAGACCCTGCCGCCGTCGGCCGGGTCCACGACGATGAGAAGGACGCTGTCCGAGCCTTCGATCGGGCCCACCTCGGCCAGGAGCGGGTCCCCGGACGAGGGTCGCGTCAGTGCGACGAGCGTGCCGGCCGTCGCCCCGCGGATGGCGCGCTGCAGCCGCTCGTCCTCGATCCTCCGGGAGGCGCGCGGCCTGCCCGCGGGATCCAGCGTGAGGCCGTCCCGGCGGCCGAGGAGCCGCTCGGCTGCCCGGTTGCGCGCGACCACGCGGAAATCGGCACCCAGGATCATCACCGAGGCGTGATAGCGGTCGAGGGCGGCGAGTGCGGCGTGGGCGACCGTGTCGAAAAGCACAGTCACTCAACCATACCGACCACGGAGAGCCCAGGTCGGTGTTTTTTTGGGAGTGCACCAACTGCGGTAGCATCCGCGGATGCGCGGAAGGCTTGTTCCCTCGATCGTCGTTCTCGTCGTCGCGTCGGCGGCCGCCGCGGAGCGGCCTCACCTCGTCCCGAAGCCACTGTTCGACGCGATCGCGGCGGAGTACTCCGGCGAGGCGGCGCAGGAATCCGCGCGGCGGATCGTCCAGTACCACCGCATTCAGGGAAGCCCGATGATGGCCGAGGCCGCGCGCGACGTCGTGCTCGCGAAGCTGCGCGCGCTGGGGATCGAGGCGTCGATCGAGGAGTTCGACTCGGACGGCGCCAAGCGCTACCAGACGTGGATCTCGCCGATGGGGTGGGACATGCGCGGCGGCGAGCTGTGGGTCGAAAGCGTCCAAGGCCAGCCCGACTTCGTGCCGTTCAGGATGTGCCGCTACGCCGACGTCCCGATGTGCGTGTCCACGTACTCCAAGGGCGGGGAGTGGACCGGGGAGCTCGTCGACGTGGGGCGCGGCACGTCGGCGAAGGACTACGAGGGAAAAAACGTCGCGGGACGCGTGGTGCTCGCGTCGGGATACGCCGGGAACGTCGTGCGGCAGGCGGTGCTCGGCCACGGCGCCGCGGGTGTGGTGATCTACCCCGACGCGCTCGATCGCCCCGATCATCCCGACATGGTCCGCTACAACGGGCTCTGGACGCGCGCGGAGGAGCTGGAGAAGACGCGCGGCGGGTTCCAGATCTCGGCGAACGACATGGCGCGCCTGCGCGGGCTCATGAGCGGGGGCGCGGTGCGCGTGCGCGGGAAGATCGACGCGACGTTGGGAGCGGGAAAGCTGACCCTCGTCCACGCCTACGTCCGCGGAAGCGCGAAGCCGGAGCGCGAGGTCTTGGTCACGGCGCACCTCGACCACCCGAAATGGAGCGCCAACGACAACGCGAGCGGGTCGGGAGCGATGCTCGAGGTGGCGCGAACGGTTCAGGCGATGGTCGCCGCGAAGAAGGCGGCGCCGCGGGCCACCCTCCACTTCATGTGGGTGCCGGAGTTCTTCGGCACCATGGCGTACGTGACCAACCATCCGGAAGCGAAAGCGCCCCGGATTCTCGCCAACATCAACATGGACATGGTGGGCGAGGACACGGTCAAGACGAACTCCCGCTTCTACTACACGCGCACGCCCGACTCGGTTCCCTCGTTCCTCAACGCCGTGCTCGCGGACGTCCTCGATCAGACGCGGGATGCAGGGCTCGTCGCTCCCTCCGGCTCGCGCCACACGTGGCCCGCGGACGAGGTGCCGTACGCTCAGGGGAGCGACCACGACGTGTTCCTCGGACTCGGCGTGCCCTCGACGATGCTCGGTCACGATCCGGACTGGACGCACCACACGAGCGAGGACACGATCGACAAGACCGACGCGACCGAGTTCCGCCGCGTCGGCGTGTTCGCGACCGCGGCGGCGCTGTTCCTCGCCGGCGCCGACGAGCCGGCGTGGAAGCGCGCTTCGGCGCTGTCGAGCGCCGACCAGGTCGCGGACCTCACGCGGCGCTCCGCGCGAGCCGCGGCGTTCGGCGGGGCGTCGAGCTGCGTGACCCGCTACCGCGCGGCCATCGCGGCGGTCCAGTCCGGCACCGCTCCCGTTCCGGTCGTGCCCCACGCCGGCGAGCGCGGGCGCGGGCCGCGCCGTCTCGTGCTCCTCCCCTACACCGCCGAGGCGTTCGAGCCCCTTTCCGGCGAGGACCTCGCGTGGTGGACGGCGCAGGAGGAGCGATGGGACGAGGCGCACGGCCCCGGGCGCGAGCTCGTCGTCTACGAGGCGGTCAACCTCATGGACGGCGACCGGACGGAGGCCGAGATCGCGGAGGCGCTCACGTGCGAGTTCGAAGCCGGCGTCGACGCGGCCTGGGTCGAGAGGCTGGTCCGAGTGCTCTCGGGGCTCGGGCTCGTCGCGCGTCACTAAAGGAGAACGACCGATGAAGACCCTCAAGCTCCGTTTCGCCGTCGTCATCGTCGGCGCCTGCGCCGCCAGCGCATGGGCCCTCGCGGCCGCCGCGCCGATCCGGTACTGCTGCACACCGCAGCAGAGCGCCGCCTGTGCCGCGCAGGGAGGAACGACGAGCTGTCGCACCGGCATCTGTCAGTGCCAGTTCTGACGTAGCGTTGCCGGCCTGTTCGCCGAAGCGTACTTTCCTCTCGCCGGGAGGGCGCATGCGGCGGATGGGCCGGATCCTTGTCTCGATCGTCCTGGCCGTGGCGGCGCCGACGCTCGCGCGCGCCCACGCCGATCTCGAGCTCCAGATCGTGGAGGCGACGCGCCGGATCGGCGCCGATCCGGCGGACGCGCGGGGATGGCTGCACCGGGGGGAGCTGTACCGGATCCACGAGGATTGGGACGCGGCCGAGCGCGACTACCGTCGAGCGGCCGTCCTCGATCCGCGGCTCGACGTCGTCGACCTGTGCCGCGGCAGGATGCTCACCGAGTTGGGCCGCCCCAAAGAGGCGCTTGCGCCGCTGAGCCGCTTCGTCAGCGCCCATCCCTCCCACGTCGAGGCCCGCGCCGCACGTGCCCGCGCGCGCCGAGCCGCGGGCGATCCCGCCGGAGCGATCGCCGACTGGAACGCCGCGCTCGCGGCGGCCGGCGACGAGGACGCGCGCCCGGCGTACTACCTCGAGCGGGCGGACGCGACGCTGGCCGCGAGCCCCCTCGCGACGGCGCGCGCCGTGGACGGGCTCGTCGAGGGGTTCCGTCGGTTGCATGGCGCCGCCGCGCTGCGCGCGCGCATCCGCGAGCTCGACCCGGAGCGGAGCCTGCCGCCCACCCTGCCGCCGACCCTTCCCGCGGCGTTCTCCCGCCCCGCTCCACCGGGCGACGCGCCCACGTTCTTCGCCGCGCTGAACCGCGGCCCTTACCTGCAGATCGGGACGCCGACGTCGATCGTCGTGCGGTGGCGCACCGACACGCCGACCGACGGCGCCGTGCGCTACGGGCTCTCGACCACGGCGCTGACGTCGACGGCGACCCAGGGGGCGGTCACGACCGAGCACGTCGTGCCGGTGAGCGGCCTGACGCCGGACACCCGCTACTACTACAGCGTCGGCTCCTCGACGCAGACCCTGGCCGGCGGCACGGCGGACTATTCCTTCGTCACCTCGCCCGCCGCGGGCACCACCAAGCCGTTTCGGGTCTGGGTGCTCGGCGATTCCGGGACGGCGAACGCGAGCGCCGCCGCGGTGCGCACCGCGTACACGACGTTCACGGGCACGCGGCCGACCGACCTGTGGCTCATGCTCGGCGACAACGCGTACACGGATGGTACCGACGCCGAGTATCAGCTGGCCGTGTTCGACATGTACCCCGCGATGCTGCGGCAGTCGGTGCTCTGGCCGACGTTCGGCAATCACGACGGACACTCCGCGGACTCGTTCTCGGAAACCGGTCCCTACTACGACATGTTCACGCTCCCCCGCGCGGCCGAGGCCGGCGGCGAGCCGTCGGGTACCGAGGCGTACTACGCGTTCGACTACGGCAACGTCCACTTCGTCTGCCTCGACTCCTACGAGTCGGACGGCACGGTGGCGGGCGACATGCTGACGTGGCTCGAGCTGGACCTTTCTTCCACGACGAAGGACTGGATCGTCGCGTTCTGGCACCACCCGCCGTACACGAAGGGCTCGCACGACTCCGACATCGAGGGTGAGCTCGTCGACATGCGCGAAAACGCGAATCCGATCTTCGAAGCGCACGGGGTGGACCTCGTCCTGACCGGGCACAGCCACTCCTACGAGCGGTCGTTCCTGATCGATGGGCACTACGGAACGTCCGGGACATACTCCGCCGCCCTGCACGCCAAGGACACCGGCAGCGGACGGCCCTCCGGGACCGGTCCCTACGAGAAGCCGCTCACGGGTCCCGATCCGCACGAGGGAACCGTCTACGCGGTCGCGGGGAGCTCGGGCCAGATAAGCGGCGGTGCGCTCAACCATCCCGCGATGTTCACCTCCCTCAACGTGCTCGGCTCGATGGTGCTCGACTTCAACGGGAACCGGCTCAACGCGACCTTCCTCGACGCGGCAGGTGCCGCGCGCGACACGTTCACGATCATCAAGCAGCCCTCGCTGCTCCCCGCGACCGACTTCGACGGCTCGCCTCGGACCGGTCCCGCCCCGCTCGCCGTACAGTTCACCGACAAGACGCTGAACGGCCCGACCGCGTGGTCGTGGGACCTCGACGGGAACGGCTCTCAGGATTCCGCCCTCCAGAACCCGTCGCGCAACTACGCGACACCCGGCCGTTACACGGTGAGCCTCACCGCGACGAATCTCGGCGGCTCCCAGCAATCGACCAAGACCGGCTTCGTCTGCGCGACCGCCGCGTCGCCGCCCTCCGCGGTGACGGGGCTTTCGATCGGCAAGCCGTCGATCTCCTGGTCGGCGCCGGCGCTCGCCGCCGGCTTCGATCTCCTCCGCGGCGCTCTCGGCGTGCTGCGCGCGACCGCCGGCAACTTCACCGCCGCGACGAGCGCTTGCCTGGAGAACGGAGGCTCCGACACGGCGGGCTCGGATCCCGCGTCCCCGGCCGTGGGCGCGGGCTTCTGGTATCTCGTGCGCGCGGCCGATTGCGCCGACCGCGCGGGGAGCTACGACGACGGCACGCAGCAGGCGGGGCGTGACGCGGAGATCGCCGCCTCGCCATCCGCGTGCCCCTAGCCTGAGGGAGCTTTCAGGAGCTTCAGCAACGCGGCCTCTTGCGCCGGAAGGTCGTCGTCGCCGGCGGCCGCCGCGAGCCGCCCGGCGAGAAACGCCTCGATGACGAGCGGATGGATGTAGTGCTTGCGGCACGTCGCGGGCGTGTTGCCGAGCCGCCTCGCGACGAGCTTGACCGCGTCGACGACGCGCCGGTTCGCATCGGCCTCGTCGTCGCCAGCCGTGCGCAGCGTCTGCGCGGCGAGGAGGCTCCCCGACCAGGTGCGGAAGTCCTTCGCCGTGAACTCCTCCCCCATCGTTTCCCGCAAGTAGTCGTTCACGTCGCCGGAATCGATCGACTGCGCGGCGCCCTCGTCGTCCACGTACTGGAACAGCTCCTGTCCCGGGAGCGTGCGGCATCGCTTGATGATCGCGGCGAGGCGCCGGTCCGCGATCTCGACCTCGTGGGCCTTGCCGCTCTTCCCCTGGAACCGGAATCGCAGCTTCGACCCTTCGACCTCCACGTGGTGATCTCGCAGCGTGGTCAGGCCGTACGACGCGTTGGCGCGCGCGTACTCCTCGTTGCCGACGCGGATCAGCGTGAGCTCGAGGAGGCGCACGACGGTCGCGAGCACCTTGCTACGGGGAATCCCGCGCTGCGACAGGTCGTCGTCGATCCGCTTGCGGAGCTTCGGGAGCGCCTCGCCGAACGCGATCATGCGCTCGTACTTGTCCTCGTCGCGCACCTCGCGCCAGCGCGGGTGGTACCGGTGCTGCTTGCGCCCCTTCGCGTCGCGGCCGCTCGCCTGGATGTGCCCGGTCGGCGACGGACAGATCCACACGTCCGTCCATGCGGGCGGGATCACGATCGCCTTGATCCGCCGGAGCACCGCGCGGTCGCGGATCGTCGTGCCGTCCGGCGCGCGGTAGCTGAACCCCTTGCCCGATCGCTTGCGCCTCATGCCCGGCGAGGCATCGGTGACGTAGCGCAGCCCGGCGCTCTTCGCCGAGGCGTCGGGGGTCGAGGTGCGCTTCCGGCTCGTGGGCATGCGATCCCAGGCTAACCGGGGGTGTAGACGCCGCCCAATCCGGAGGGACTCAGCGCGCGAGGATCCAGTCCGCGATCGCCCGAGACACGGCGGGGTCCACGTGGCCGGCGATCCCGTATTCCTTCCCCGTCCCCTCCCCCTCCACCGGCATGAAAAGGTGGTTCAAGGCCGGGAAGGTCCGGTAGGAAAAGCGGCCATCCCCATCGCCGAGCCGCGCGCGCAGGACGTCGAAGTCGAGCGTCTTGCTCACCTGGACGTCCTTCTCCCCCTGGAGAACGAGCGCCGGGAGCTTCGACTCCGCGACGAGGCTCGCGAGATCGAGCTTGAGCACGTCGCGCCAGTAGGCGGCGGGAGCGCCGAAGGTGGCGGTCGTATCGCTCGGGTCCCGGCGGAGCCGCTCGAACGCCTTCGCGATCTTCCCGGTCTCCGCCTCGATCGTTGCCGCGTCTTGCCCGGCGAGCTTCATCTGGAAGACGAGCTGATCGTGGAGGAGCGCGTCGGGAGGCCGGGCGGGCCCTGCGAGCAGGAGCAAGCCGCGCGTGCCCCCCGCCTCCTTCGCGACGAGCGGGGCCGCCAGGGTGCCGAGCGAGTGCCCGAGCACGAAGATGCGCGTGGGATCGACGCCGGGGGTGGCGCGGAGCAGCTTCAGCGCTTCGAGCGCGTCGACGACGTACTCGTCCCGGATCGTCGACGCCTTCGACGCGTCCTTCAGAGTCACCGTCCGCTTGTCGAAGCGCAGCGTCGCGACCCCCCGATCGGCCAGCCCGCGGGCGAGGTCGCGAAACGGCTTGTTCGGGCCGATCGTCTCGTCCCGGTCGTTCGGCCCCGAGCCGGACAGCATGAGGACGCCCGGAACCGGCTTCTCGGACGGCGGCACGGTGAGCACCGCGGCGAGGTCTCCCGCGGGGCCCTTCACGACCGCGCTTCGCTCACGCGCGTCGGAGGGGGCGGGCGACGGGCTCGCCGAGGCGGAACCAAAGCCCTTGCGGACGTACCGCGCGGACTGGATCGGGACGGTCGCGTCGAGCAGCGCCCCGTCCCCTCGCCCGCAACGCAGCTCGATGAGGACGTTCCCCGCGTCGAGCCGGTAGCGCACCGACTCCACCGGCTTGCCGTCGAGCGTTCCGCGACCCTCCTCCCCGCGCTTGGCTTGAAGGGGTACCGAGGCCAACACCTGGGGAACCAGAGCGGTATAGCTCGCGGTCTCGCTCCCCGAAGCCACGAGGTCCCGGCACAACAGGTCGAGATGGGAGGCGAGGTTGTTGTCGAGAACGATCGTCGAGGCGCCGGCCGGAAACGACTTTGTCACCGCGGGCTGCGCCGAAGGCCAGCTCGCATCGAGCGTCCAGCCGCCCTCTCCGAGGATCGCGCGCATGCGCGCCGGCCCCCGGGGGCTCTCGATGTCGCAGCGGTAGTCGGAAAGCCGGCGGCCGGTGGCGTCGAGCATCCCCTTCTGGACGAAGGTCAGGGTTGCCCCGCCGACGCTCACCTCGGTGCGGCTCTCGAGCGGCCCGCCGGCGGCCGGGCGGCTCGCGGTCTCGGTCCCCACGAGCTTGTCGCCGCTGTAGATCTCGTAGACGTCGGTGGGCGCCGGCGGTTGCTGGGCAGGCACAACGCCGGAGGCGAGCAGCGGGATCCACAGAAATCCGGAGATGCGCATCTACTTGTTGGCCTTGGCCACCCCGAGCGATGCGAGCTTCGCCGCGACGTCTTTCCCCGCCGTTTTCGGGCTCACCTTCTTGTCGATCTCGAGGATCTTCCCATCGGCGCCGATGTAGAAGGTCCACCGGTTCGGAAAACCGATCCCCGGGATCAGGACGCCGTACGCCTCGGCCACCCTCTTTTCGGGGTCCGAGAGGATCGGGTAGTCGGCGGAGAGCGACTCGGCGAACTTCTTGTTGGTCTCGGCATCGTCGATCGAGATCGCGAAGTAGGCGGCGTCGAAGTTCCGGATCTCGGAGCCGCTCTCACGGAGCGACTTGCACTCCGCCGTTCAGCCCCCGGTGAACGCCTTGGGAAACCAGGCGAGGACGACCGTCCTCCCCTTCAGCTCCGCGAGGTCGTGGGTCTTGCCGTCGGAGCCCTGTAGATGGAAGGGCGGCGCGGGGTCGCCCGGCTTGAGCTCCGCCGCGCTCGCGCGCCCGAGGCTCGCCACGAATCCGATGACGGCCAGCACACCGCTCACGAGCTTGCGCATCTACTTCCCCCGGTACGCGAAGAAGCTGGCGTTCACCGCCGCCCCGGTCTCGTTGTAGAAGAGCACGTGGTAGCGCGGAAACCCGATGTCCGCGCGCTTGGGCTCGGCCATGAAGTAGGCGGCACCCGGCTTGAGCGTCACGGCGATCTCGATCGTCACCGGCAGCAGCCCGAGCTGCTGGAACGCTTGGGGGAACGGATCGACGTCGGGGACGAGGATCGCCCCGAGCTTCCCTCCCTCGGTCGCCGCGTCATTGACCTCGCCCGCCAGGTTGAGCACGATTGTCTTGTAGCCGTCGCACTCGAAGACGCCGCCGTCGATGAGCTGCGTCGTCTGGCTGCGCGGCGCTGCGGGCACCGGGACCCTTCGCACGGCGGCGAGCGCGCCGTCGTACTCGAAGGAGACGGTCTGCGCGCGGAGGGCCTGAGGCAAAGCGAGAGCGAATGCGAGGACGAGCGCGTATCGGTACGGTTTCATGGCGGTTCTCCCGGGCAAGTGTAGCTTGTCGGTCATGACGCACCGCAAGCTGGCGGCCTGTGCGGCCGTGGCGGCGCTGGCGGGAGGGGGTTGCTCGGCGCTCCACCACGACCAGCGGAGTAGCTACACGCTCCACTCGCCGCTGGCGGTGGACGATGCCGCGTTCCCCCGCTCGTTGGATACGTTCGGGAGCGTCATGTTGCCCGGTAACGAGGCCGAGCTGATCGAGAACGGGGCGGTCCTCACCGCGATGCTCGAGGATATCCGGCGCGCGCGCCGGTCGGTGAATCTGGAGATCTACATCTTCAAGTCCGACGAGGTCGGCCGGCTCTTCGCCGACGCGATGATCGAGGCGAGCCGCCGCGGCGTCGAGGTCCGCCTGATGGTGGATGCCCAGGGAAGCAAGCTCGACCACCTGCGGGACGAACTCGAAGCGGCGAACGTACGCTGCCATGACTACCGCCCGGGCGCCGACTACAACTACCTCGGACGGCGCACCCACCGGAAGCTCCTCATCGTCGACGGCACTATCGGTTACACGGGCGGGTTTTGCCTCGACCGCCGCTGGCTCGGCGACGCGCGGAGCAAGGAAGAGTGGCACGACAGCGCGGTGCGCGTGACCGGGCCCGTGGTGGCGCAGATGCAGGCGATCTTCGGCGAGGACTGGACCTTCACCACCGGCGAGATCCTGGCCGGGGAGACGTTCTATCCGCAGCTCGACGCGGCCGGCTCGAAGCTCGCGCACGCGATCAAGGCGTCGAAGGGCGATCCGTCGTCGGTCCCGAAGATGCTGTACTACCTCGCGATCCAGGCGGCGCGCCGCACCCTGCACATCGAGAACCCCTACTTCCTCCCCGACGCACAAATCCGGAAGGCGCTCGTGGATGCGGCGCGCCGGGGCGTGGACGTCAGGATCGTGTTGCCAGGTAAGCACATGGACATCCCCATGATCCGCATGGCCTCGCGCGCGGATTTCGGATCACTGCTCCAGGGCGGGGTCAGGATCTACGAGTACGAGCCGACGATGATCCACTCGAAGGTCCTGGTCGTGGACGGGCTGTTCGTCACGATCGGGTCGATCAACTTCGATGCGCGGTCGATGTCCAAGAACGCCGAGGAGAGCGTGTCGCTGTACGACCGCGCGTTCGCCGCGGCCGTCGAGGCGATGTTTCAGCGGGACCTCGCGCAGTCACGGGAGATCACCTACGCGGCATGGAAGGACAGGGGGGCCTCGGCCCGCCTCGCCGAGACCTTCTCGAGCTGGTTCAAGCCGCTCTACTAACCCGTGGCCGTCGCGGCCTTGTCGGCACTGTCGGGATGCCTCCACCCCAATTCCATGATTGGTCGTTGCCGCACCGCGATTGTCGCGTACCTGTAACAGATCGGGGTGAGTGCAGCAGTTCTGCCGTCGGGGGTCTCCATGCCACGTGTCAACCGTCGCTCGCGCGTCGCGCGTGTTCTCGTGATGATCTGCGTGCTCGCCGCGTCGCGTGCCGGAGTGTCCGGTGCGCGCGACTTCGCACGCACCACGTCGTTCGACTCGCTTCACGAACCGCTCGTGGGCGCCGGCACGCCGCTCCCGATCCTCACGGGCGCCACGTGGGCCTACTTCAAGGGGACGGTCGCGCCCCCCGCGAGCTGGAACACGATCGCGTTCAACGACGCCTCGTGGCTCACGGGGCCGTCGGGGTTCGGATACGGCGATGGCGACGACGCCACGGTCTTCTCCGACATGCAGAACAGCTACACGACGGTCTACACGCGGCGCCAGTTCGACGTCCCCAACCCGGCGGCGATCGGCGCTCTCGAGCTCCGAGCGGACTACGACGACGGATTCGTCGCGTACTTGAACGGTGTCGAGGTCGCACGCAGGAACATCCCGGCGGGAACGCCCAGCTTCAACACGCTCGCCTCCTCGGCCCACGAGGCTTCGGGCGGCACCAACGGCAACGCCCCCGAGACGATCAGCCTGAACGCGTTCGTCGGCCAGTTGGTCGCGGGAACCAACGTCCTGGCGATCCAGGGCATCAACGTGTCCCTCAGCAGCTCCGATCTCACGATGAGATTCGAGCTGCGCGTGACGAACGCGCCGCCCGCAGCACCTTCCAATCCGTCCCCTGCGGCGAACGCGTCGGGGGTCGTGCTCAATCCGCAGCTCTGCGTGGACGTCGCCGACTCCAACGGCGGCAACCTGACGGCGACGTTCTACGGTCGCGAGGTGACGGGGGCCGCGGCCCCGGACTTCACGATCATCGCGCTGCCGGACACGCAGTACTACTCGGCGAGCTTCCCCGCGACCTATATCGCGCAAACTCAGTGGCTCGTCGACAACCGCGTGCCGAGGAACATCGCCTACATCGCCCAGCTGGGCGATTGCGTCGACACCGCCAACACCCAGCAGTACACCAACGCGGACGCCGCCTGGGACATCGTGGAGGCGAACGGGTACTCCGGGCATCCCACCGGGCTCCCGTACGGCATCGCGGTCGGCAACCACGATCAGTTGCCCAACCAGGACCCGGGGACGCTCGCGGACGAGGGGGCGACGACGGGCGCCTTCAACTCGTTCTTCGGCATCTCTCGGTTCACCGGCCGCGAGTACTACGGCAACCACTACGGCATCAACAACGACAACCACTACGACCTGTTCAGCGCCAGCGGCATGGACTTCATCGCGGTCTACATGGAGTTCATGCCGTCCGACACGCCACTTCGCCAGGCCGTGCTTTCGTGGGCGAACGGCGTGCTCCAGGCCTTTCCGAACCGGCGCTCGATCGTCGTCTCGCACTACCTGATGGAGACGGGCACGAGCACGGCGTTCGGCAACCAAGGCCAGGCAACTTACGACGCGCTCAAGGGGAACCCGAACTTGTTCCTGATGCTGGCGGGCCACCTCGACCAGGCGAGCCGCCGCACCGACGTGTTCAACGGCCACACCGTGTACACGCTGAAATCGGACTACCAGTCGCGACCGAACGGCGGCGACGGCTGGCTGCGCATCATGACCTTCTCGCCGGCGAACGGCACGATCCAAGTCGAGACGTACTCGCCTTCGCTCGGCCAGTTCATCTACAACCACGCCGACAACGTGGCCGGCACGCCGCAGAACCAGTTCACGCTCACCTACGACATGAACGGCGGCTCTCCCTTCGCCGTCATCGGGACCGACGTCGAGCCCAGCGGCGGGCGCGCCTGCGTCGCGTGGCCCGGGCGGCAGCCGGGCAAGCAGTACGAGTGGTACGTCACGGTCAGCGACGGGACCGACACGACGACCGGTCCGACGAACCGTTTCACGACCGCCGCCACGTGTAGCCAGAATTCCGACTGCCAGGACGGCAACGCCTGCAACGGCGCCGAAACCTGCGTCGGCTCGACGTGCCAGGCGGGGACGCCCCTCAGCTGCGGCGACGGAAACGCGTGCACGACCGACACGTGCGATGCGGTCGCGGGATGCCAGCACGCCGTCGTGACCTGCAACGACAACAGCCTCTGCACGACCGACAGCTGCAGCCCGGCCACGGGCTGTTCCTTCCAGCCCGTGAGCTGCCCTCAGGGACAGGTGTGCAACGGCGCCACCGGCGCCTGCGGACCGATCGCGACGACCTGCACGAGCGCGCCCGAGTGCAACGACGGAGATGCCTGTACGACCGACGCGTGCGACGCCGCCAACGTCTCGGCGCTCGCATTCGACGGTGTGGACGACTACGTGACGATGGGTCCGGCCGACGGTGAGACCGCGCTCGGAGCTCGGGCGTTCACCCTCGAGACCTGGGTCCGTCGGAGCAGTGCCTCGTGGGGGACCGTCGCGAGCACAGGCACCGGCGGTGTCTCCGCGGTGCCGCTCGTGACCAAGGGACGCGGACAGTCGGAGAACTCGAACGTCGACGCCAACTACTTCCTCGGCATCACGACGGCCGGACGTCCCGTCGCCGACTTCGAGCAGTTCGCCGCGGCCGGCGGATGGAGCGCCGGACAGAACCACCCGGCGTGCAGCTCGACGACGATCACCGACCAGGGCTGGCACCACGTGGCGGTGACCTACAGCGTGGCGGCCGGCTGGGAGTTCTACGTCGACGGCGTCGAGGGGACGACCGCGGACGGGACGAGCTGCACGACCTGCTCGCCCGCCGGGTCCTGCCCTCAGAGCCCGGGGGTGGAGCCGCGGTACGACAGCATTCAGCACTTCGGCCTGGGAACCGCGATGAACTCCACCGGCGTGACCGAAGGGTTCTTCGCGGGGGTCCTGGACGAGCCGCGCGTCTGGAACCGCGTGCTCTCCGCGGCGGAGATCGTGGCCACCAAGAACCAGACGATCACGCCCGACTCGAGCCTGATCGGCCACTGGCGCCTCAACGACAACGGCGGGACCTCGGCTGCCGACGAGACGGCCCCGGCCGAAGACGGGACGCTGACGGGCGGCCCCGTGTGGTCCCCCGCGGACAAGGCGCCCCTCAGCGGCTCCTGCACTCACGCGCCGATCGCCGGCTGCCAGCACTGCAACGGAACCGAAGAGTGTCTCGACACCAACGTCTGCAACGGGACCGCGTTTTGCAGCGGCGGCGTCTGCCAGCCGGGGACACCGCTGAACTGCGACGACAACAACCTGTGCACCACGGATGGCTGCGACGCCGAGGATGGCTGTCAACACGCGCCCGTCGGCTGCAGCGACGGATTGGCCTGCACCGCCGACAGCTGCGACCCCGTGCTCGGCTGCCAGCACGTCAGCACCTGCCCCGCCGGACAGGCGTGCGATCCGGGAAGCGGAAGCTGTGTCCCGAGTTGCACGACCGCCGCGGATTGCAACGACGCGAGCGCGTGCACGACCGATACCTGCAACGGCCAGAACTCCTATGCGCTCTCGCTCAATGGGACCAACCAGTCGGTGGCCATGGGAACGGCTCCCGGCTTGGGCGTCTCCGCGTTCACGGTCGAGGCGTGGATCAAGTGGAACGGCACGGCCGGCACCGGGATCGACACCGGTACCTCCGGCTTGGCCAGCGCCATTCCGCTCGTGACCAAGGGCCGCGGAGAGTCCGAGGGCAGCAATGTGGACATGAACTACTTCCTCGGGATCGACGCCGCCGCGAGGGTGCTGGCGGTCGACTTCGAGGAGGGCTCGGGGACGTGCGTGGGCGGCACGAACCCCGGTGCCGCGTGCTACCTGAGCTGCAGCGACGACGCGACCGACCGGTGCAGCGTGAGCTCGCAGTGCACGTCCCCCGCGACCTGCACGCAGGTCATCGGCTGCACGGGCGGAGGGACCTGCAACGGCAGTCCGGGCCTGAACCACCCGCTGCTCGGCACGAAGAACCTCTCCGACGCCGACGTCGTCAACCAGTGGAACCACGTCGCGGCAACGTACGACTACAGCGGTTCGGGCACGGGGACCTTGCGTCTGTACCTGAACGGCAACCCGCAGGGGCAGCTGTTCGTCGGCCGGCCGCTGCGCGCGGACAGCATCCAGCACTTCGGCATCGGGACGGCCCTGACCTCGACCGGAAGCACCGGCGGGTTCTTCGGCGGGCGCATCGACGAGGTTCGCGTGTGGAACCGGGCGCTCAGCCAAGGCGAGATCCAGGCCAATCGAGGCGTTCCGCTGACCAGCGGCACGGGTCTTCTCGGCCGATGGGGCTTCGACGACGGGGCCACCGCGACGGACTCGGTCGCGCCGGCGGAGAACGGCACGCTGGTCAATACACCGGTCTTCGACGCGGCGGACAAGCCCTCCCTGGGCGTCGGCATCTGCGGCCACGCTCCCGTGACCTGCGACGACGGCAACGCCTGCACGACCGACAGCTGCAATGCGTCCACGGGATGCAGCTCGACCTACGCTCCGACCCCCGGTTGCTGCACCACGTCGGCGAACTGCAACGACGGCAGCCCGTTCACGGTCGACACCTGCACCTCCGGCAACTGCACGAACGCGCTCGCCACGACCTGCGACACGAACGGGGACTGCAACGACGGGAACGTGTGCACGACAGATTCGTGCGCCGGGCCGAATGTCTCGGCGCTCAACTTCGACGGAACCGACGACTACGTCACGATGGGCGCAGCCGCCGGCGAGACCTCGCTGGGCGCGCGGGCGTTCACCCTCGAGACCTGGATAAGGCGCGACGGCGCGACGTGGGGCGCGACCACGAACACGGGCACCGGCGGGGTGACCGCGGTTCCGCTCGTGACCAAGGGGCGCGCCCAGGCGGAGAACTCGACCTTCGACGCCAACTACTTCCTCGGCATCACGACGGGCGGACGTCCCGTCGCCGACTTCGAGCAGTTCGCGGCGGGCGGAGGCTGGGTCGCGGGACAGAACCACCCGGCGTGCAGCTCGGCGACAATCACCGATCAGAACTGGCACCACGTCGCCGTGACCTACAGCGTGGCCGCCGGCTGGAAGTTCTACGTCGACGGCGTCGAAGGGACGACGGCGGACGGGACGAGCTGCACGACGTGCTCGCCGGCCGGGTCGTGTCCTCAGAGTCCCGGCGTCGAGCCGCGCTACGACAGCATCCAGCACTTCGGTCTGGGCACCGCGATGACGTCCACCCCTGCCGTGGAAGGATTCTTCGCGGGGGTCATGGACGAGGCCCGCGTTTGGAACCGCGCGCTGACCGCGGCTGAGATCGTGGCCGCGCGGGACCAGACGTTCACCCTACCCGACTCGAGTCTGATCGGCCGCTGGCGCCTCAACGAGAACGGTGGGACATCAGCCGCCGACGCGACGACGCCGGCCCAGAACGGGACGCTGACGGGCGGGCCGGCCTGGACGACGACGGACAAGGCGCCGCTCTTCGGGACCTGCCAGCGGCCCGCGATCCCAGGCTGCTGCACGGCGAACGCCCAGTGCAACGACGGCAACCCCTGCAACGGCGTGGAGACCTGCAGCGCGGGGAACACCTGTCAAGCCGGAACTCCGGTGGTGTGCTCGGCGCAAGACGCCTGTCACGTCGCCGGCACCTGCTCGCCGGCAACCGGTCTCTGCTCGAACCCGAACGCACCCAACGGAACCACCTGCAGCGACGGCAACGCCTGCACCGGAAACGACAGCTGCACGGGTGGCGTCTGCGGCGGCGTGACGCTCGTCGTCCCGAGCGAGGTGACGAACGTTCGGTTCACGACCAAGACCGCGATCACGTGGAACTCGGCCTCCGGTGCCGGCCCCGGCACGGTCCATGACGCGGTTCGCGGCCTGGAGGAGCAGCTTCCGGTCGGCTCCGGCGCCTCCCAGTCCTGCTTGACCCCGGGGGGGATCGCCGCGGCCACCACGGCGGACGCAACCTCTCCGCCGTCAGGGAAGGCGTTCTGGTATCTCGTCCGCGGCAAGAACTCCTGCGGGACGGGAACCTACGGGTCCGCGGCGGTTCACGGGGTCCCGACGACCCAGCGGGTCACGACGACGTGTCCGTGAAGGGGAGGTGAACATGCGGCGCGCCAGCCTGCTCGCGATCTTGGCCGTGCTCTGGTTGCACGACGGCCGAACAACGCCGGCGTCCGGCTGGCGCACCTTCAAGGGGACCGGCGAGCCTCCGGCGACGTGGAAGACGACCGCCTTCGACGACGCGGCCTGGCCCGTCGACCCGGGTGGGTTCGCGTTCGGGACCTGGGGGGACGCGAAGGGCGCGTCCGTATACCTGCGCCGCGTGTTCGCGGTGCCGAGTCCGGCCTCGGTCTCGGCGCTGCGCCTTTCGATCAAGTACAGCGGCGGGTTCGTCGCCTACATCAACGGGACGGAGGTCGCGCGCCGGAATCTCTCGGGCACGCCCCCCGCCTGGACCGCGACCGCGGGCGCGGCTCACGATGCGTCCACCGCGGAGACGATCGACCTGTCGGCCAGCGTCGGGCTCCTCGTCGCCGGAACGAACGTCATCGCCATCCAAGGGCATGACAAGGCGGGTGGGGACACCCGCTTCTCGCTCGTCCCCGAGCTGTCCGTCGAGGGCGGCAGCGGAAGATTCGACCCCTCCCCCGACGCGGCCGACGGTGACGACGCGAGCGCGCGCACGACGGACGACAAGGACCGCGGCGCGGCCCAGGGAAACTTCACGGACAGCTGCTCCTCGAACGCCGACTGCGGCGACGGCGACGCGTGCACGACCGACACGTGCGTCTCGGCCGCCACGGCCAACACGGCGGCGCTCTCCTTCAACGGTACGAGCCAGTACGTACGCACCGCGGACGCGGCCCCCGAGCTCGGCACCGCGACGTTCACGGTCGAGGCGTGGATCAAGTGGGACGGCACGACCGGCGCCGGTGCCGGGACGGGCGGCGGCGGACTGACCAGCGCGATTCCGCTGGTCGCGAAGGGCCGCGCGCAGTCCGAGGCGACCAACGTCGACACGAACTACTTCCTGGGGATCGACACCGCGACCAAGCGGCTGGCGGCCGACTTCGAGGAGGGCCTGGGCACCTGCTCGGGCGGCACGAACCCGGGAGCGTCCTGCTTCTTCACCTGCAGCAATGCGACCTCGCAGACGTGCAGCCTCGATTCCCAGTGCACCTCCCCCGGGACGTGCACCGTCGTCAACGGCTGCACCGGGGGCGGGACGTGCGTCGGGAAACCGGGCCTCAACCATCCGACCTTCGGTCACACGCCGTTTTCGACGACACCGGTCGCGCCGTGGGTCTCCGGATGGAACCACATCGCGGTCACCTACGACGGGTCGTGCTGGTCCGTCTACGTCAACGGCGCCGACGACACCGAGCTGACGAGTCCGCCGGTTCCGGCACCGCGATGCCCGGGCTTCTCGCCTCGCGCGGACAACATCGTGCCCGTCGGGATCGCCTCCGCGCTCGACTCGAACGGTGCGGCCGCCGGCTTCTTCGGAGGCCAGGTGGACGAGGTCCGGATCTGGGACCACGCCCGGACGCAAGGAGAGATCCAGGCGGGCCGGTTCCAGCAGATCGGGACCGAGACCGGTCTCCTCGGCGCATTCGCCTTCAACGAGGGCGCGGGCGGAACGACCGCCGACACCGCGGGAACGAACAACCAGGGCACGCTGACGGGAAGCCCGACGTGGGTCACCGGCGCTGCCAACCTCTTCGATCTGGGTCCCAGGTCCTGCTCCAACACGCCGATCAACTGCAGCGACGGCGATCCGTGCACGCTCGACGTGTGCACGGGAGGCGCCTGCTCGCATCCGCCCGGGAACGACGGTACGGCGTGCAACGACGCGAACCCCTGCACGTCGAACGACGCGTGCGCGAGCGGCGTCTGCGCCGGCGGTGGCCCCGCGCCCAACGGCACCGCCTGTAACGACGGCGATGCGTGCACGTCGAGCGACCAATGCGTGGGCGGCACCTGTACGGAAACGACGAGCGCCTGCAACGACGGCAACGTCTGCACGACCGAAGTGTGCATGGGGACGTCGGCGCTGGGCGCCCTCACCTTCGACGGAACCGACGACTACGTCACGTTCGGAAACGCGACGGAGCTCGGCAGCGCGCAGTTCACGATCGAGACCTGGTTCAGCCGGACCGGCACGGGCGCCTCTAACTCGACCGGGTCGGGCGGCATCGCGGCGCTCGTGCCTCTCGTGACCAAGGGCGCTCCCGAGTCCGACGGATCGAACGTCGACGCCAACTACATCCTCGGGATCAACACCGCGGGGAACGTGCTCGCGGCCGATTTCGAGGACACGGCGACGGGCCTCAACCACCCCGTCTCGGGCACCACGGCGATCGTCAACAACACCTGGTATCACGCCGCGGCGACCTACGACGGCGTGGTCTGGCGGCTGTACCTGAACGGCAACCTTGAAGCCACGGCCGTCGTCGGCTCGTTCACGCCTCGGTTCGACAGCATCCAGCACGCGGCCTTGGGCGCGATGGTGACGTCGACGGGGACGCGCCTGGGAGCCTTCCAGGGAACGCTTGACGAGGCTCGCATCTGGAACGTCGCGCGCACGCAGGCGGACATCCAGGCGGGGATGACCCATCAGATCGTCTCGGCGGCCGGACTCGTCGGCCGATGGGGTTTGAACGACGGCTCGGGGGGAACGGCCTCGGACTCGACCGCTCCCGCCAGCAACGGAACGCTGACGAACTTCAATCTGGCGACCGCTTGGGTGGCCGGCGCTCCGGCCGTCACGGCCGTCCAATGCGCGTCGGGGAACGTCTCCGACGGCACCACTTGCAACGACGCCAACGCGTGCAGCCTAGCTGACGCCTGCAACGCCGGGACCTGCGGCGGCGGCTACACGCCCACACCCGGGTGCTGCGCGACGTCGGCGAACTGCAGCGACGGGAATCCCTACACGATCGATACCTGCTCGTCCGGCACCTGCTCGAACACGCTTCCCACCGCGTGCAACGTGGCCGCGGACTGCAACGACGGGAACCCGTGCTCGGTCGACTCGTGCAGCGGCGGGAACGTCGCAGCGCTGAACTTCGACGGAACCGACGACTACGTGACGATGGGCGCCGCCGCGGGAGAAACCGCCCTCGGAGCGAGAGCGTTCACTCTCGAGGCGTGGATCCGGCGCGACGGTGCGAGCTGGGGCAGCGTGGCCAGCACCGGCACCGGGGGCGTCTCCGCCGTGCCGCTCGTGACCAAGGGCCGAGGCCAGGCCGAGAACTCGAACCTCGACGCCAACTACTTCCTCGGCATCACCGCGGCCGGACGTCCCGTCGCCGACTTCGAGCAGTTCGCGGCCGGCGGAGGCTGGTCCGCCGGACAGAACCACCCGGCGTGCAGCTCGGCGACGATCACCGACCAGACCTGGCACCACGTGGCGGTGACCTACAGCACGACCACGGGTTGGAAGTTCTACGTCGACGGCGTCGAAGGAACGACCGCGGACGGGACGAGCTGCACGACATGCTCCCCGGTCGGCTCGTGTCCTCAGAGCCCCGGTGTCGAGCCGCGCTACGACAGCATCCAGCACTTCGGCCTCGGGACGGCGATGACGTCCACCGGAGCGACGGAAGGGTTCTACGCGGGGATCTTGGACGAGGCGCGCGTCTGGAACCGCGCGCTGAACGCGGCGGAGATCGTGGCCGCTCGCGATCAGACGTTCAGCCTTCCCGACACGAGCCTGATCGGCCGCTGGACCTTAAACGAGAACACCGGGACGTCGGCCGGCGACTCGACGACGCCGGCGCAGAACGGCACGCTGACGAACGGGCCAGCCTGGACGACGACGGACAAGGCGCCGTTCTTCGGCAGCTGCCAGCGGCCGGCCGGCAACGGCGGGGCCGTCTGCCGCGCTACGGCGGGGATCTGCGACGTCGCGGAGACGTGCACCGGCACGAATACCGCGTGTCCCGCGAACGTGTTCGTGTCCTCGAGCACGACGTGCCGCAACTCCGCGGGCGTCTGCGACCCCTCGGAGACCTGCACGGGATCGAGCGCCGCGTGTCCGACGGACGCTCGATCCATCGCCGGGACATCGTGTCCCAGCGACGGGCTCACCTGCACCGCGGAGGTGTGCGACGGCGTGAGCGTGGCTTGCCAGCACCCCTCCGGCAACGCCGGCGTCGAGTGCCGCGGAGCGTTGGGTCAGTGCGACGTTGTGGAGGTGTGCGACGGGACCAGCAC